>Ga0335072_10000260_pt1 | contig 113236 bp, 112 predicted proteins | sample Lox_Sample_21_FD_206725 | JGI IMG/M metagenome (GOLD analysis project Ga0335072, IMG submission 206725) | Soil microbial communities from Loxahatchee National Wildlife Refuge, Florida, United States - Lox_Sample_2.1 | ecosystem: Environmental > Terrestrial > Soil > Wetlands | place: USA...
TCGTCGGATTCCTTGTCGAGCCCGTAGGCCAGCGAGGCGGCGGTGGGCTCGTTGATGATGCGCTTGACGTCGAGGCCGGCGATCTTGCCGGCGTCCTTGGTCGCCTGGCGCTGGTCGTCGTTGAAGTAGGCGGGGACGGTGATCACCGCGGAGTCGACCGACTCGCCCAAGTACGCTTCGGCGTCGGTCTTCAGCTTCTGCAGGATCATCGCGGAGATCTCGGGGGGCGAGTACTGCTCCCCGTTAGCCTCCACGCGGGCGTCGCCGTTGGGGCCGGAGACGACCTTGTAGGGGACGATCGACTCCTCCTCCTTGACTTCGGCCTCCTTGCGGCCCATGAAGCGCTTGATGGAGAAGATGGTGTTCTGCGGGTTGGTTACCGCCTGTCGCTTGGCGACCGTGCCGACCAGGCGCTCGCCCGAGCCCGTGAAGGCGACCACCGAAGGGGTCGTGCGACCTCCCTCGGAGTTCTCGATCACGGTGGGCTCGCCGCCCTCGAGCACGGCCATGCACGAGTTCGTCGTGCCGAGGTCGATGCCTATGGTCTTGGCCATAACTGGATTGCTCCTTCGAGTGTGCGGTTCAAATCTGAGTCACATTGTGACAGATTTTCTAATAAGATTCAAGCACGCTATCGCGTGCTTTCCTCCTGATCTTTTCCCTTGATTTTGCTCGGAGAAGCGCTCGTGCGGCGATGATCGGCGGCTGTTCGACACGAGCCCCGCGAGGCGGTACCTTGCCCCCATGGAATCGGTGACCGCACGCGCCGCGGCGTTCGCGGACTCGCTGCCGGTCAAGCCCCGCCTGCGCGGGGTCCTGCACCAGTACGCGTTCTTCGTCTCGCTGGCCTGCGGCGTGGGGCTGATCCTCGCGGCCGCGGGCGGGCGGGCGCGCCTGGCCGCGAGCATCTACGCGGTGGCGGTCTCGGCGCTTTTGGGCACGAGCGCGCTCTACCACCGGGTGACGTGGCGCCCGAAGGCGCGGCGCTGGATGCGGCGCCTCGACCACTCGATGATCTTCGTGCTGATCGCGGGGACCTACACGCCGGTGGCGCTGCTGGCGCTGAAGGGCTCGCTGGCGAGCACGATCCTGATCGTGCTGTGGGTGGGGGCGATCGGCGGGGTCGTCTTCAAGCTGGCCTGGATCGACGCGCCGAAGTGGCTGTTCGCGCTGGTCTATGTGATCCTTGGCCTGGTGACCGCGACGGTCTTCGGCGAGCTGCCGGCGCGGATCGGCTGGCTCGGCGCGGCCGGCCTGGCGGCGGGCGGACTGCTGTACGTGGTCGGGGCGGTGATCTATGCGAGCGAACGCCCGAACCCGTGGCCGAAGGTGTTTGGCTATCACGAGGTGTTCCACACGCTCGTGCTGGCGGCGGCGGCGCTGCACTACGCGGTGATCGCGTTCGCCGTCGTGCCGACGAGCTGAACGCGACGCCGGCTAGTGTCGGGGCGCGGATTCGCGAAGGCGTACGCGCCCGGCGGCGCGCTGCTTGGACTGCGACGGCACGAGCCTCGACAGCTGCGCGCGATGGTCGGCGACCCAGCGGTACCCGACCTCGGCAGCGGCGGGCATGCCCGTGAGAACCGCGGCCGGCAGGCGCCCCCCAGGCAGCAGCCGCAGCACCGGAGCGAGCGCGGCGCCCGCGGAGCGCCTGCTCCCGTCGGGCGAGATCAGATGCCAGGAGGCGAGCTGCTGCTGACGGGTCAGGCCGGCGAGCAGCCGCGTGGCTTCGGGGCGTTGCAGGGCGAGCGGTCGCAGGCGCTCGCCGCGGTCCCAGCGCAACAGCAGCGAGAGCAGCCATTCGCAGACGCCGCACTCGCCGTCGTAGAGGACCGTCCAGGCACCGGTCTCGGCCGCCACCGGATCACAGGCTAGGCGGGAACGGCGGGGCGCTGCTCGCCGCCGGCGCGCCACTCACGTTCCAGGCGTCGCATCAGCGGCGGGTAGACGATCGTGTGCCGGAACGGCCGGATCGCCAGCATGTAGGCCTCTCCCAGCAGGCCGTTCGGCCTCACGAGCACGGCCATCTGTCCCGTGTAGACGCCCGGACGGTCGGGGTCGGGCACCCAGCCGACGTGCATCACGCCGTGCATCGTGCGGTTCGCGATCTCGGCGGCCCACTCGTCCTCGAGCAGGTACAGCGACTTGAACGGCAGCTGCGCGGAGTCCGGGCCGCGGGGGGCGTCGCGCAGATCGTGCGGGAAGCGCTCGCGCAACGAGGGGACGCGCGCGCCGAGGCCGTCCTGGGGCCGGTCCCAGCCGAACAGCTCCCCCAGCTTCCAGCGGATCGCCCACAACGCCCGCGCGAGCGGCGGTGAGCCTTCCGAGGTGCCGGCGGCGGCCATCCCTTCCACCAACCGCGGGAAGTCGTCCTTGCCGCCGGGCGTCGGCAGCTGCCAGACGTCCTCCACCCGGAAGTCGCTCGTCAGCTCGTGGATGCGCCAGGGCCTGGAGGTGTGCGCCGCTTGGGGGAGTCTCATGCTCGGCCTCCATCTATACAGTGGTGTATGGATCGAGATTAGAGATCATCGGTGGCAATGTCAACGCCGAGGCGCGAGCGGAGGGAGAGCTGATGGCGCCGGCGCGCACGCCGCGCGGCAAGTGGATCGCGGAGGGCCTGCGCGCGCTCGCGGACGGGGGCCCCGACGCGGTCCGGATCGAGCCGCTGGCGCAGAAGCTGGGGGTAACCCGCGGCGGCTTCTACTGGTACTTCGAGGACCGCCGGGCCCTGCTGGAGGAGATGCTCGACCGCTGGGAGCAGGTGGCGTTCGCCGACGTGGTGGAGCGGATCGAGCGAGGCGGCGGGACCGCGCGCAAGAAGCTGGGCCGCCTGTTCGCGCTCGCGGTGCAGAGCGACGAGCTGCTGCGGATCGACCTCGCGGTGCGCGATTGGGCGCGCCGCGATCCCGCGGTGGCCGAGCGCCTGCGCCGCGTGGACAACCGGCGCATGGATTACATGCGCTCGCAGTTCGCAGAGTTCTGCAAGGACCCCGAGGAGGTCGAGGCGCGCTGCATGCTCGTCTCCTCGCTGTGGATCGGCAACCACTTCATCGCCGCCGACCACGGCTCGCGCAGCCGCGCAGAGGTGATGGAGCTGGCGATCAAGCGGGTGCTCGCCTAGCGCCGCGGGCGAGCGCTCAGACGAACAGCTTGCGGCTCGGGCACATCCGCGCGAGCGCGCAGTCCTCGCAGGCGGGCGAGCGCGCGTGGCAGGTGCGCCGGCCGTGGCGCAGCAGGTTCACGTGCAGCTCGAGCTCCTGGCCCCGCGGCGTGAGCGCGAGCATCTGATCGTGCATGCGCTCGAAGGGCGCGCCCTCCTCGAGCAGATGCAGGCGCGCCCCGACGCGCGAGACGTGCGTGTCGACCGGCACGTCGGGCAGGCCGTAGGCGAACAGCAGCACGCAGGCCGCTGTCTTGCGCCCGACGCCGGGGAGCGCGGTCAGATAGTCGCGCGCCTGCGCCAGCGGCGCGTCCGGCAACCAGTCCAGCGACAGCTCGTGCCCGGGGTCGCGTGGGTCCTCGCAGATCGCCCGCAGGATCGCCTGGATGCGCGCGGACTTCACCTTCGAGATGCCGCCGGGGCGAATCGCCTCCTCGACCTCGGCGACCGGCGCGTCGCGCACGGCCTCCCATGACGGGAAGCGGTTGCGCAGGCGCAGGAACGCCACGTCGCGGTTGCGGTCGTTCGTGGACTGCGAGAGCACCGTCAGCACCAGCTCCGCGATCGGGTGACGGTGCGGCTTCATCCCCGGGATGCCGTAGACCTCGCGCAGCCGTTCGCGCGCGCGCACGACGCGGGCGCGGGCCGGCGGCTTCCAGCTGTTCTTCGCTGCCGAGGGCACGCGAGCACGGTACCCGGCGCTATATCCTCGCGCGGTGCCCGAGGTGCGCGACCGCAGCGGCGAGCTCGACATCCCCTCCGGGCAGCGCGGGTTGCCGGTCTTCTGGCGCGAGGCGCCCTACGCGGGCGACGCGGCGCCGCTGTACCTGCACGGCGTCCCGACCAACTCCGACGACTGGATCCCGTTCCTGCAACGCAGCGGCGGCCTGGCGCCCGACCTGCCCGGCTTCGGGCGCTCGGGCAAGCCGGGCTCGCTGAGCTACACGATCGAGGAGTACGCCGACTTCCTGGAGGCGTACCTCGCGCTGGTGGGCGTCGAGCGGGTGCGGCTCGTCGTGCACGACTGGGGCGCCGTCGGCCTCGCCTTCGCCCAGCGCCACCCGGAGCGCGTCGAGCGCCTTGTGGTCTGCAACGCCGTGCCGCTGCTGCCGGGCTACCGCTGGCACCGCACCGCGCGCATCTGGCGCACGCCGCTGCTGGGCGAGCTGTCGATGGGTTCGACCAACCGCTGGGTCCTGCGCCAGTTTTCCCGCGAGGCGAACGCCACCGCGGGGCCGATGCCGGAGCACTGGCTCGACACGGTGCTCGACCACTTCGACCAGGGCACGCAGCGCGCGATCCTGCGGCTGTACCGCAGCTCGCCGCCGGACCGGCTCGCGGCGGCGGGGGCGAAGCTGGGCGAGCTGGGCGTCCCCTCGCTGGTCGTGTGGGGGATGCGCGACCCGTACATTCCCGCGCGTTTCGGGAAGGCCTACGCCGAGGTGCTCGGCGGAGAGCTGGTGGAGCTGGCGGATGCCGGCCACTGGCCATGGCTCGACCGGCCCGACGCGCTCGAGCGGATCGCGGACTTCGTCGGCGGCGGCTCGCCGGGGTGAGCACGATGGCCTCGCCCTCAACGGTCCAGGCGGACGCGATTGGGGGTGGGCGCCGCGCGCAGGCGGGGGCCGCCGCGCGGCGCTGGGCGCGACGCAGGCGCGTGCCGGCGTGGACGCTGACCGCGGCGCTGGGCCTGCTGTACGTGCTGCTGGCACCGGCGAGCAGCGACCTCGCGGCGGCGGGCTACCGCAGCGAACTGTTCTCCCGCGCGGGCTTCACGCTGTGGGACAACGGCTGGTACGGCGGCCACCACCTGCCGGCGTACTCGCTGCTGGCGCCGCCGCTCGGCGCGCTGCTCTCGCCGCAGCTCGTGGCGGCGCTGTCGATGACGGCGGCGGCGGCGCTGTTCGCGGCGCTGGTGCGCTCACACGCTCCGCGGGCCGAGCGCGCCGCGTCGCTGTGGTTCTCCTTCGGCGCGGGGGTCGAGCTGTTCACGAACCGGGTCACCTTCGAGCTGGGCCTGGCGCTGGGACTAGCGACGCTGCTGGCAGCGCGCCTGGCGAGCGCGCGACGGGCGCGCGACGGGCGGCGGCACGCGCCGCTGCAACTGCTGGCGCTGGCGCTGTCGCTGCTGTGCCCGCTCGCGAGCCCCGTAGCCGGCGCCTTCCTCGCGCTGGCGCTGCTCGCGTGGCTGCTGGCGGCCCGCGGCGGCGCCTTCAGCCTGCTGCTCGGCGCCGCGGCGCTGGTGCCGATCGCGCTGCTGTCGGTCGCGTTTCCCGAAGGGGGCTCGGAGCCGTTCGTGGCCGCGGCGTTCTACCCGACGCTCGCGGGCACGCTGGCGTTGGCGCTGGCGGTCCCGCCGCGGCGCGGCGCGCTGCGCGCGGGCGTCGTGCTCTATGCGCTGGTGCTCGTCGCCTGCTACCTCCTCGCGACGCCCGTCGGCGGCAACGCCGACCGGCTCGGAGCGCTGCTCGCGGGCCCGCTGCTGGCCTACGCGCTGATCGCCCGGCCGCCGGGCACCTACGTCGAGCGGCGCCATCGCACGCCGAAGCCCCGGCACTGGCTGCCCCGCGGCTGGCGCGCCGTGGCGCTGGTGGTGCTGGCGCCGGCGTTCCTGTACTGGCAGCTGCGCGCGCCGATCGCCGACTATGCCTCCGGGGCCTCAGACCCCGCGACGGCCGCCTCCTACTACCGCCCGCTGCTCGCCGAGCTGCGGCGCCTTGGGGTCGGCTACGAGGGCCGCCCCGTGCGCATCGAGGTGCCGCCGACGCGCGACCACGCCGAGGCGCGCTTCCTCGCGGCGCACGTGGCGCTGGCGCGCGGCTGGGAGCGCCAGCTCGACCGGCGCGACGGCGGGCTGTTCTACGACGGCGCGCTGGACGCGGCGCGCTACCGCGCGTGGCTGGCGCGCGAGGCGGTCTCGTTCGTCGCGCTCCCCGACGCGCCGCTGGACTACGCCGCCCGCGGCGAGGCGCGCCTGCTGCGCACCGGCCCGCCGGCCTACCTGCGCGAAGCCTGGCGCTCGCGCCACTGGCGCCTGTTCGAAGTGCGCTCGCCGGCGCCGCTGGCGCAGCCCCCGGGCACGCTGACGCGGCTGGGCGACGACGACTTCGCGCTGCGCGCGCCGCGCGCGGGGTCATACCTGGTGCGGGTGCGCTTCACGCCCTACTGGGCGCTGCTCGACGGAGCGGGCTGCGTCAGCCGCGGGCGCGAAGGCTTCACCGAGTTGCAGGCGCGGGCCGCGGGCACGCTGCGCGTCGGCATCCGGTTCTCGCCGGGGCGCGTGTTCGGGCACGGCGCGCGCTGCCGCTGACCCCGCCCGCGCCGGTCGACTAGGCTTCACGGCGATGGTCGCTCGCGCTCGCCTGCTGCAGGCGCGCGTCCTGCCCCAAGGCTGGCTCGATGCGCTCCGGCAGATCTCCCTGTTCGCCGCCGCTTACTTTGCCTACCGGCTCGTCCGGGGGCTGGTGGAGGGCGACGCGAACGCTGCGTTCGCGCACGCGCGCGACCTGATCGGGATCGAGAGCCGGCTGCACTTCTTCGTGGAGCCCTCGATCCAGGCGTGGGCCTCGGGCTCGCACCTGGTGATGGTGTGCGCGAGCTGGCTGTACGTCAACGCGCAGACCTCGATCACGCTCAGCGCGCTGCTGTACCTCTACCTGCGCCACAACCGCTCCTTCTACTTCGTGCGCAACATGTTCATGATCGCGATGGCGATCGCGCTGATCGGCTACGTCGTGTTCCCGACGGCGCCGCCGCGCTTCATGCCGGAGTGGGGCTTCATCGACAGCGTCTCGGACTTCACGGGCGTGCACGTCTCGCACGCCAGCGGCGCGATGACCGCGCTGTTCAACCCCTACGCCGCGGTGCCCTCGATGCACGTCGCGTTCGCGCTGATGATCGGATGGCCGCTGGCGCGGCTGACGCGGCACGGCATCGTGCGCGTCGCGTGGCTGATCTATCCGTTCCTGATGACGTTCGTGATCGTCGTCACGGCGAACCACTTCATCGTCGACGCGCTGCTCGGCGCGCTGACCGCCGGCGCATCGGCCTACGGCGCGCGCTGGCTGGCGCGCGCGCGGCCGGGCGTGTGGCGCTTCTCGACCGTGCCCTCGCCGCAGGTGCGAGCCAGCGGCTGAGGCCGCGCGCCGAAGAACCGGATGGCCCCCAGACAGCACAGCTCCTCCCGGCGCGGGCGCCGGGCCGGCTACCGCGCCGGTCGCACGCCGCGCAGCGCGCGCGCGCCGATCGGTTCGGGCGAACGCCGCGAGCTGATGCGCAACGCGCTGATCGAGTCGCGGCTGACTCCGAACGCGATCTCCTTGACGGGCCTGGCGCTCAACCTCGTGGCGGCGGTGCTCGTGTGGGAAAGGCTGTTCTTCCTTGGCGGGGTCGCGTTCATCGTCGGCTCGGTGATGGACACGCTCGACGGCCGCTACTCGCGCATGTCGGGCAAGGGCACGCCGTTCGGCGCGTTCCTGGACTCGACGCTCGACCGCATCGAGGAGGGGATCGTGCTGACCTCGGTGGCGGGCTACTTCGCGCTGACGGGCAAACAGGTCGCCGCGGCGGCGGTCGTCGTCGCGGTGCTGGCCTCGCTGATGGTCAGCTACACGCGTGCGCGCGCGGAGGCGCTGGGCGTCGAGTGCAAGGTCGGGATCGCGACGCGCCCCGTGCGGGTGGTGATCCTCTCGATCGGGCTGGTGTTCGCGCGCGGCGCGTCGCTCGGCGACTTCGAGCTTTTGCAGCCGGCGGTGTACGTGCTCGCGGCGCTCAGCGTCGTGACGGTGGCGCAGCGCATCTGGCACGTGCGCCGCGAGCTGAGCGGTGTGACCTAGCGCCACGACCGGAGTAGAAGACCGTGACCTTTACGGAAGGAATTCCCTCTTGAGCACAAATCGCAGCAACGGCAACGGCGCCGCCCCACGCAACGGCGCCACCTCCAGCAACGGCTCCCGCAACGGCGCGGCGCGCTACCAGTCGGACAAGGTCCGCGTCGCGATCGTCGGCGTCGGCAACTGCGCCTCGGCGTTCGTGCAGGGCGTCCACTACTACAAGGACGCCGACCCCGCCGAGCAGGTCCCGGGCCTGATGCACGTCGACCTCGGCGGCTACCACGTGCGCGACATCGAGTTCACGGCCGCCTTCGACGTCGACGCCAAGAAGGTCGGCAAGGACCTGGGCGAAGCGATCTGGGCAGGCCAGAACAACACGATGAAGTTCGCGAAGGTGCCGAAGAAGCTCGGCGTCCCGGTGTACCGCGGGATGACCCACGACGGCCTTGGCAAGTACCTGAAAGAGAAGATCACGAAGGCGCCGGGCGAGACGGCGGACATCGTGCAGATCCTCAAGGACACGCACACCGACGTGGTGGTCTCCTACCTGCCGGTGGGCTCCGAGCAGGCGACGAAGTGGTACGTCGAGCAGGTGCTGGAGGCGGGCTGCGGCTTCGTCAACTGCATCCCGGTATTCATCGCCCGCGAGCCCTACTGGGACAAGCGCTTCAAAGCGGCGAAGCTCCCGATCGTCGGCGACGACATCAAGTCGCAGGTCGGCGCGACGATCGTCCACCGCACGCTCGCGCGGCTGTTCGCGGACCGCGGCGTGAAGATGCTGCGCACCTCGCAGCTGAACGTCGGCGGCAACATGGACTTCTACAACATGCTCGAGCGCGAGCGGCTGGAGTCGAAGAAGATCTCCAAGACGAACGCGGTGACCTCGATCATGGACCACAAGCTCCCGGCGGAGGACGTCTACATCGGCCCGTCGGACTACGTCCCGTGGCTGACCGACCGCAAGTGGGCGCACATCCGCGTGGAGGGCCAGGCCTTCGGCGACGTACCGCTGAACGTCGAGATGAAGCTCGAGGTGTGGGACTCGCCGAACTCGGCGGGGATCGTGATCGACGCGGTGCGCTGCTGCAAGCTCGCGCTGAACCACGGTGTCGGCGGCCAGCTCGACGGCCCCTCCTCCTACCTGATGAAGTCACCGCACAACCAGCGGCCCGACGACCAGGCGCGCGCCGACACGGAGAAGTTCATCGCGAAGTACGCCGGGCGGCCACAGCCGACGGGCGGGCGACCGCCGCGCAAGGCCAAGCCGAAAACGCGGGCGAAGGCCTCCGCGCGGGCCTAGGCGGGACGGCGGCGCCACGGACGGCGCCACCGGCTGACCGAGCGGGCATAATCGAGAGCAGATGGCCGAGTCGTTCGCGATCGCCCACGTCACTCCCTATCCGTGGGAGGCGCGCGAGAACGAGGTGAACGCCCACGTGCGCGAGGTGAGCGCGCGGCTCGCGCGGGCAGGTCACCGCGTGCTGGTGCTGGCGCCGTCGGACTCGCAGGAGCGGGTGCGCGAGTCGCGCCGGGCGATCCGCGCGGCGCGTGGCGACCTGGCCCGGCTGATGGCGGACGCCGGGCGCGGCGAGCCGTGCGTGATCGCGGTGGGCGAGGTGCTCGACGTCACCGGCGGCGCCCGCCGCCGCCCGTCGGCGCTGTCGATCGACGTGGCGCGCACGATCGAGGAATTGCTCGGCACCGTGGAGCTCGACTTCGTCCACGTGCACGAGCCGTTCGCGCCGAGCACCTCGAACGCGGCGCTGCGCCACTCGCGCGCGCTGAACGTCGGCTCCTTCCACGCCGCGAGCGAGCGGCTGGTCTCGACGCTGCTGGCGCGGCGCTTCGTGGAGACCTTCTTCGGGCGCCTGGACGCCCGCACGGCGAGCATGCCCGAGACCGCGGAGCTGATGGACAAGCACTTCCCCGCCGACTACGAGTTGGTCGCCGACGACGAGCAGGCGGCCGGCCGCTACGAGCAGATCTACGAGCGGCTCGCGGCTCGGCGCCACGCGCTCGCAGGCGATGAGCGGCTCGCGGCCGAGCTGGCGCAGCGCCCGCTGATCGACGTCGACCTGCACATGCACACCGACCACTCCTACGACTGCGCCACGCCGGTGGAGGTGCTGCTGGCGACCGCCCGCGACCAGGGCCTGGGGGCGATCGCGGTCACCGACCACAACGAGATCTCCGGCGCGCTGGAGGCCGCGCGCCAGGCCGCCGAATCGGACGCCCACCCGCCCGTCAAGGTGATCGTCGGCGAGGAGGTGAAGACCGCCGAGCAGGGCGAGGTGATCGGCCTGTTCATCGAGGAGAAGATCCCGCGCGGGCTGAGCCTGCAGGAGACGGTCGCCGAGATCAAGCGCCAGGGCGGGCTCGTGTACGTGCCGCACCCGTTCGACCGCATGCACTCCGTGCCCGACTACGAGCACCTGCTCGCGATCCTCGACGACGTCGACGCGATCGAGGTGTTCAACCCGCGCGTGGCGATCGGCTCCTTCAACGAGGAGGCGGTGCGCTTCGCGGCCAAGTACCGCCTGCCAGCGGGCGCGGGCTCCGACTCGCACGTGGCGCAGGGGCTCGGCTCGGCGCGCATCCGCATGCGCGACTTCGACGGCCCGCAGGAGTTCATGCAGTCGCTGCGCGACGCCGAGATCGTGATGGGCCGCTCCTCGCTGCTGTACGTGCAGGCGCTGAAGTTCCTGCAAACGCGGGCGACCCCTCCCGCGGCGCAGCGCGCGGCCCGCGCCCGGCGCGTCAAGCGCGTGCGCCGCGCCGCGCACCGGCGCGACTAGGCGCCCGGCGCGAATCCCGGCCAGCGCGAATCCCGCCCGGCGCGAATCCCGGCCGGCGTCCGGGCTTCCACGGCGCGGCACCCGAACGGGTTCGCCCAGCGCCCCGTGGCGGGAGCGAACGCTCCGCGCCGGCGCCGCTCCCGCAACCCGCCGGTACGCTGGGACGCAAGTGATGATGCACGCCCAAGGACAACCATCGGGCTCGTCAAATCCCTCGGAGTCGATGCCCGTGACCGACGACGAGATCCGCGAGAAGTACCTGGAGCGTGCGATCCGTGAGCTGAACACGCTCACGCGCGAGCTACAGACCTGCCCGCACTGCCCGCGCGGCAACCTGATGCCGGTGCTCGGCTCGGGCCACCCGCAGGCGGACATCATGCTGCTCAAGTTCGCGCCGCTGCCGTCGGAGATCGAGGAGGGGGTCGCCTTCTACGGGCGCGCCGGCGGCGCGCTGATGAAGTCGTTGAAGCGCCTGCAGATCGACCCGCTCGCCGTGTACGGGACGCTGTGCGTGAAGTGCCCGCTGAGCGACGCCTCGCTCGCGGACCCGGCCTGCATGGCGCGCGTCGTGGGCGAGGTGGCGATCGTGCAGCCGAAGATCGTCGTGGTGATGGGGCCGGAGGCGCTGGCGGCGCTGAACGAGATGGAGATCCCGCTGGCGCAGCCGCTGGAGGACCGCCTCGGGGAGCTCCAGCAGCTGACGCCGACGATCGACGCGCTGTACGTGCCGAACATCGACGACTCGCTCGACGAGACGGACACCAAGCGCGAGTTCTGGGCCGCTTTCCGGGTGCTCGGCGAGTGGTACGACGCGCTGCCGCCGTACTGACGCTGCCTTGAGGTCATCGGCCCTCTCTAGTCTGAGCGGCGATGAGCCAGCCGGCCGCCGCAGAAGTGACGCGCCCGACGGGTCTCACGTTCCAGGCGCTCCACTACGGCGATCGGCTCCAGCCGGTCAACCCCGCCGGGGACGTCGGGCTGATCACGCTCTGGTCGCCGCTGCGCGCGGTGAACCGCAAGCTCGCCGCGGCGGCGCCACAGGCGCTGGACGACGCGAGCAGTCGCGTCGCGGTGATGGCGAACCTCTACGGCGACGGCCTGTACGCGATGTTCTGCAACCTGCTGTTCAACCCGCAGATTCGCCATCTGATCGCGATCGGGGAGAGCCTGGGCCTCCCGACCTGCGAGGAGATCGGGGCGTTCCTGGAACGTGGCGTCGAAGCGGACGAGCTGCTGGGCATGCCGGTGATGCGCGTCACCGGCACCGCCCGCGTGTTCGCCGCGGCGCCGGAGTTCGATGCGCAGCGGTTGCGGGAGTCGCTCAGCTTCCGCTACCTGGGAAAGCTGTCGGGCGCGGGACTCGGGGACGAGCTGAGCGCGTGCCTGCAAGACCTGCCACGGCTCGGCGCGAGCGGCCAGCGCGTGCGGGTGGCGATCGAGCGCCCCGAGGACACGCGAGAACGCACGTACCGGCCGTCGCTCCCCGGCGCCCACCAGGTCGTCAGGCGGCGGCCGCTGGACTGCTGGGAGGAGCTGGTGGTCAGGACGCTGCGCTTCGGGCGCCCGGTGAAGCTGCGATCGGGGACGCGCCTGGAGCTGCTCAACGTGCGCGCGCTGATCACCGAGCCGGCGGAGGAGCCGGCGGAGCAGCTGGGCGCGTACGGGTTCTCGCTGGAGGGGTTCCGCCGCTACCAGGCGCGCATGTTCGATGCCGGGCTGGGGGAGGACGCGCCCTACACGTACGGAAACCGCTTGGGAGGGCACTTCACCCTGGCGGACGGCAGCACCGCGACGCTGGCAGCGGTGGCGAAGCTGCTGCGCGAGAACCCCCGGACGCGGAACGCGTTCGTCTCGCTGTGGGACACGAGCCGCGATCTGCAAACGGAGGCCGATCGGCCCGCGGGAGCGAACCCCTGCCTGGTCACGCTGTTCTTCAGGTGCCAGGACGGACGGCTGTCGCTGACGGCCGGCTACCGCTCGCACAACCTGCTGATCGCCTGGCTGGAGAACGTCTACGGCCTGATGGCGATCCAGCGCCGCGTCGCGGCGGAGGCGGGGATGGAGGCCGGGCCGATCACCGTGATCAGCCACTCGCTGGGGATCGACCCGGCCAACTCGGCCTTCGCCGGGGCACAGCGCCTGCTCGAACGATGGAAGCGGGACCTCGACTGGGACCGCGAGCGGGGGAAGTACTCGTTGCGCGAGGACCCGAACGGCTATTTCCGCGTGGGCGTGGACGAAGCGGGCGAGCGGATCGTCGCCGAGCACCTGGTCGAGGGCGTCGTGCTGAAGCGCTACACCGGGCGCAGCGGCGAGGAGCTGTCGGCGGAGATAGCCGCCGACATGTCGGTCAGCCTCGTCTCGCATGCGATGTGGCTGGGCGCGCAGCTCGCGCGCGCGGAGGAGCGGCTCCATGGCCGATGACCGCGGCCTGGAGATCGCGGCGGTCGAGCGCTTCGACCGCGAGACGCTGCTGGGAGCCCTGCGCCGGACACCGTTGCGAGGACACGGTCAGGCCCGTATTTACGAGCGGGCGGAGCTCGAGCTGACGGCGCCGCTGCCGACGGGCTCGTTCGTCCCCGCGCAGCGCTACGTGCTGGCGCCCGGCGTCCGCACGATGCTCGCGCTGCGCCAGGGCCTGCTCGCCCAGGGCGCCGACCTGTTCGACCTGCAGGGCGGCGCCTACGTCCGCCTCGCCGCGGACCCCGACGAGGTCATCCCGGTGACGCCGCCGATCGTCGAGGAGTCGCACGAGCCCGACGGACGCAAGGTGCTGCTCATCGCCGACGGGCTGCACCGCGTTTACGCGGCCCACGCGGAGGGCCTGCCGATCTCGGTCGTGCTCGTGCGCGAGCTGCCGGCGGAGCTGCCCTACTACGCCTACGCGCTCCCCGGCGGATGGGCGGAGGTCTCCTCGATCGAGGAGCTGCCGGACAGCTACGAGAAGAAGCACTATCGCCAGCCGAGCGGCTACAAGGCGCTGTTTCGCGAATACAACGCGGTGATCCCCGGCATCCAGAAGGACCGCAAGAAGTCGAACCCGCCCCACCTTCAGGCGTAGCCGGCCGGGCCAGGCTGGCGGTCTCGGCGTCGGCGCTAGGAGTCGGCGTCGGCGCTGACCTTGAAGCGCACCGTCGCGGAGGGGGCGCTGTCGAGCGCGACGAAGTGCACGTGCAGGTGCGCGACGCTGCCGCCGTTGTAGTGCATGTCGCCGCTGCGCTCGACGGTCGCGGTGGCGAGCGGCCGCAGACGCTGTTTCAGCTCGCGCTTGATCTCCCACAGCTCGGCGCCCGCCTCGTCGGGCAGCTCGTCAAACGAGCTGACGTGCCGCCGGGCGACGATCAGGTAGTGCCACAGCGCTCCCTCGTAGGGGTAGTCGTTGCGCTTCACGTACCAGTGCCGGCCGGTGTGCTCGATCGGTTCGCGCTGCTCGCGTTCGACGTTCTCCGGGCAGAAGATGCAGGTCCCGGACGCGGCGAGGCCTTCCATGTAGCGGCGCTGCTCGGAGCTGCGCGCCGCGTCGAGGTTGTAGAGCGGCTCAGCTGGTTCGCTCATAGACGCAGAAGACGAAGCTGTACCCGTTCTCGTGCAGCGGCTCGCCGCGCTCGACGCACCGCCATTCCCCGGCGGCCAGCGCCGGGAAGAACGTGTCGCCGTCGACCTCCTCCTCCACCTCGGTGACGTACGCGCGCTCGGCGAGGGCCAGCGCTTCCCGATAGGTGCGCTCGCCGCCGATCACGAAGCACTCCTTCCCCGCCGCCGTTAGCGCGGAGTCGAGGTCGGCGAACACCTCGGCGCCGTCGGCCTCGTAGCCGGCGTCGGAGCTGAGCACGAGGTTGCGCCGGTCCGGCAGCGGGCGGAACGCGTCCGGGAGCGACTCGTAGGTGCGCCGCCCCATCACGACCACGCCGCCGCTCGTGAGCTCACGGAAGCGCTTCATGTCGGAGGGGAGCCGCCACGGCAGCTCCCCGTCGCGGCCGATCGCGCCGTTGCTGCTGCGGGCCACGACGAGCGAGATCATCGTTCAGGTGGCGACGGGGATGCCGCCGATCGCCGGATGCGGGTCATAGTCGGTCAGCTCGAAGTGCTCGGCGCGGAAATCGTGGATGTCGGTGACGCGCAGCCCCGCGTCGTTCAGGCGCAGCGTGGGGAGCGCGCGCGGCTCGCGGCTCAGCATCTCCTCCACGGCGTCGAGCTGGTCGACGTAGATGTGCGCGTACTGAATCCAATGGACGTACTCGACCAGCTCGTAGCCGGTGAGGTGCTCCAGCATCAGCCCGAGCGCCGTGTACTGGGCCATGTTCGACGGGACCCCGATCGGGGTGTCGCCCGAGCGCTGGTTGTGGATCAGGTGCAGCTTGTCGCCGAACACCAGCGCATGGATCCAGCCGTGGCACGGCGCGATCGTGTTGCGCGACTTGACGCCCTCGGCGCGGTGGTTGGCGTTCGGCACCCAGGGGCTCATCAGCGCGGTGCGGTCGAGCGGCAGGTCGCGCAGCTTCTCGATCAGGTGCGGGAGCTGGTCGAAGCCGGGATCGTCGCCGTCGAGGTCGGTCGTGAAGTTCCTGAAGGCGTGACCGTAGGAGCCGGGGCCCAGGTCGCCCGGCTCCAGGCCGCGCGGGATGCACTTCTCCGGCGTCGCCCAGGCGTCCCACCAGTCGCACCCGAACTCCGCCAGCTCGTCAAGCGTGCGGGCGCCGTTGATGAAGGCGCACAGCTCGCCGATCGCCTTCACGACGAAGCCCTTGATCGAGCGCTCGGTGATGACCGCCGCGCCGTGCCGCATCGGGAAGCGCATGCAGTGACCCGCCAGGGCGAGCGCTTCGGGCCCCTGCTTGGTGCTCAGGCGGACGCCGCCATCGCGGATCGCGCGGAGCATGTCGCTGTACGCGGTGCTGGGGGTGCGCTCGTCGTAGGGGAGGTAGTCGGGCATGGCGTGGCGGGTCGGGCGAGCCTGGCAGTTTGATCGCCTTGGCAGATGGACCACGAGGCCCCTCGGGCGGGTACCGGCGTGACCGCGTTCGACGGTATCGTGCTGAGCCGGTACTTCCACGACCCGGGGCGAATGGCGACAAGCAGCGGAATCCTCGGCCAGGAGGTCAACTTCGAGAGCCGGCTGATCGGGTCGCTCGAGGAGATGACCCGGACGGTCACGCATCTGAAGGGCCTCGGCTACCGGGTGGTGCTCACCTCCGGGTCCTTCGACCTGATCCACCTTGGCCATGTCAAGTACCTGGCGCGGGCCAAGCAGCTCGGCGACGTGCTCGCGGTGGGCGTCGACAGCGACGCGAAGATCAAGCGTCGCAAGGGCCCCGACCGGCCGATGGTCCCCGAGCAGGAGCGCCTGGAGCTACTCGCCTACCAGCGCCCGGTCGACCTGATCTTCCTCAAGCAGGACGAGGAACAGCGCTGGGCGCTGATCGAGGCGGTGCGCCCGGACGTGCTCGTGCTGACGGCCGACCACTCCTACGCTGAGGAGGACCTGCGCGCGCTCGGGGAGCTGTGCGGGGCGATCGAGGTCGTCGAGCGGCAGGCGTCGGTGACGACGAGCGAGCGCATCCGCCAGATGTACATGAACCTGGGCGAGCGCCTCGGCCCGAAGCTGGCGGAGATCCTCCCCGGCCTGATCGACAGCATCCTCAAGCGCGCGTGAACGCCACGGTCGCCTACATCCCCGTCCTGCACGAGGGCTACAGGCGGTTCCTGGAGGCGCACGCGAGGGACGGGCGGCTGTTCGTGGTCGGCCCGTCGCTGTACGCGGACTACCGCCCGCTGGCGAAGGACATCCGCCACCTCGACGCGGAGCTGGTTGCGCGGTCGATCGCGGCGTGGGGCATCTGCGCGGAGGTGGGCGTGCTGGACGAGGCGGGCGCGCGGCGGCTCGCGGAGGAAGCCCCGGCGCTGACGCTGCCCGCCGAGGACGTCAGCTATCAGCTCGTGGAGCGCTTCTTCAGCCGTTGCGACGTCAGCTACGACACGGTGTTCCTGCGCTGGGACAAGACGCGCACCGCACAGCTGATGACCCCACGGGGCCGTCCGCTGGTTGAAGGAGACGAGGAGCTGGCCAGGCTGGTCGCCGCCGCGGAGGAGCAGGCCGCGGGCAGCGTCGACTGGTGGCGGCAGGTGGGCGCCTGCATCCGCTTCCGCGATGGCACGATCGCCGTCGCGCGCAACGAGCACGAGCCACACCCGCTCAGCACCTACGCCGTGGGCGATCCGCGCGCCAACTTCCACAAAGGCGTGCGCCTGGAGCTGAGCACCGCGACCCACGCGGAGGCGAAGCTGATCGCGAGCGCCGCCCGCGCAGGGATCTCCACGGAGGGCGCGCTGATGTACGTGACGGACTTTCCCTGCCCCCCCTGCGCGAAGCTGATCGCCGGCGCCGGGGTGGCGAAGCTCTACTTCCGCAGCGGATACGCCGTACTGGATGGCCAGGACGTGCTGGAACGAGCGGGAGTGGAGCTGGTCGAGGTCGGGGCTTGAGCGCCCGGCAGACGCTCGCTGCAAGAGACGGCACCGGGCCGCTCGCCGCCGGACACGGTGGCGCCGCGCAAAGACGCGTGCGGGAGACGATGGGGCGACTCGGCGGCTACTGGCGCCCGCTCGCGGGCGTGGCGCGCCTGCTGGAGGAGCTGGGCGAGCTGGCTGAGGAGGAGCTGGCCACCGCACCCGCGCGGCAGACGGCGTCGGAGCTGGCGGATCTGTGGATCATTACGACCGCGCTTGCGGACCAGTTCCTCGCCGAGGTCGCCGAGCCAGGGACCGCGGCCGCAACCGGCAACGGCGGCGGCGATCGGCTGTCGAGCCTCGCGGGGCTGACCGCGGCCGCGGGGCAGATCGCCCGCGTCGTCAACTACTACGACGGCCCGAAGGTGCCCCGCGAGGCCGATCGGCTGCCGAGCCTCCGGGACGCCGTGGCGACGTTTCACCGTGAGCTGTCGCTCTACGCCTGCGCCCGCGACGTCGATCTGGGCGCCGCGGTGCACGAGAAGCTCGGCGCGATCGTCGTCGGCGACTCGAAGCGCTTCGCGCGCTCCTACGAGGACCGGAGCACCGAGCCATGCGTCGAGGAGTTCCGCGCACTCGGCGTCGGCCCGCCTGGCTGGGAGGCCGCCACGGCGCGGCTGTGGGGCGCCCGCGTGCCGTCGGCCGGCTCGATGGAGAATCAGGCCGCCGCGCTGGCCGGCTCGCTCCGCGCATTCGCACGCGCCGCGCCGCGCGAGCGTCTCGATGGCTACGTGATACGCATGCCCGACGCAGACACCCTCCAGCACTGGCAACGGCTGCTCGACCGGCTCTCAGCGCACGACCCCGCTCCCGGTACGAAGTTGACGGAGGGATCGTTCGGCTTCGGCGGGCTCGTGCTGGCGGCGGACTGGTTCCCACCGTTCGGGCTCCTGCGACCCGCCCCGGAGGCGGACGACGACCTCAGACCGTGAGCACGACCTTGCCGAGCTTTCCCCCCGCGGCGAAGCGCTCGTAGGCGGCGGCCGTCTCCGCGAGCGGGAACGTCTCCGCGACGGGCACCTTCAGCGCACCGGACTCGAACAGCGGCAGCACCTCGCGCTCGACGAGGCGCGCGACGAGCCCTTTCTCCTCAAGCGGCCGCGCCCGCAGCGTCGAGCCTTGGATGCGCCCGCGCGTGCCCATCAGCGCGCCCAGGTTCAGCTCCGCCTTCGCCCCCGCTGCGATCCCGATCACGACGATCCGCCCCCGCGTCGCGAGCGACTTCACGTTCTCGGCGAGGTTCGGCGCGCCGACCAGCTCGATGATCACGTCGTAGGGGCCGTGCTCGCCGAAGCCCTCGGGCGCGATCGCCTCGGCACCAAGCGCGGCGACCTGCTCGCGCAGCGCCTCGCTGCGCACGGTCGCCGTGACCCGCGCTCCCGTGGCACGGGCGAGCTGGATCGCAGCGGTGCCGACGCCGCCGGCGCCGCCGTGGACGAGCAGGTGCTCGCCGCTGCGCAGCTCGGCCTGCATGAAGATCGCGTCGTGCGCGGTAGTGAAGACCTCCGGCAGGCCCCCCGCCTCGGGCCAATCCAAGCCGCCGGGCACCGGCATCAGCACGCGCTCGTTCGCGACGCACAGCTCGGCCTGCGCGCCGCCGCCGACGATCGCCATCACGCGCGCGCCGACCTCGAAGCGTTCGCAACCCGGGCCGAGCGCCGCGACCTCGCCCGCGAACTCCATCCCAGGAATGTCCTGTGGCGAGCCGGGCGGCGCTGGGTAAAGGCCGCGCCGCTGCATCATGTCCGCGCCGTTCAGCCCCGCGGCGCGGACGCGCACGAGCACCTCGCCCTTCCCGGGCTCCGGGTCGGGGTGTTCCTCGATCACGATCTCCTGCTCGCGGATCGTCGCGCCACGCATCGCGCGCAAGCCTATCCATCACGCGCGTGACCGGGCTATTCGGCGGTCAGTTTCGTGAGCGGGAGCGTCGGCGGCGTGATCGGCGGCGCGATCCTCGGGGTCCGGTACTGCTTGCAGATCGGCATCACGTACCCCGGGCGACAGCTCGTGGCGGCCCGCCAGGTCCGTTCGAACCGTTCGCTGAACCGGTCGAGCGCCTGCTGGCGCTGGGGGAGGGTCAAGTGGCTTTGCCTGGCCTCCCGTTCCAGCGCTCGCTGGACGCGTGTCACAAGCACCAGTTGGGTGAGCCGCGCCGACAGATCCTTCGCCGTGCCCCTCGCCCCGACGAGGAGTTTCCGGGCTACGGCTTCACTGGGGAAGTGGGCCGTCGCGGCGGCGAGTTCTCGTTCCAACTCCTTGCCGGTCAGGTCGACGCCCAGCTTGGCGGCCTCGCCTCTCACCCAAACCGACGGAATCAGGAAGTAGAGCGCCTTCAACTTCTCCTTTTCGAACTCACGCCGGCATTCAAGCCTGATCGACGCGGTCGGCCGCTTCGCGGCCACCGACGTTGTGGGGTACCGCTTCTTGTAGTCGATGCAGGCGCCGTAGCCGGGCGGCTCCGGCACGGGCGGCTCGGGGTGCCCGGCGGCAGTCGACACTTCCCCCGCGATCACCGACATCCAGTGCTGGACTTCGTTTCTGGAGATCGTCGTCCCGCCCACCTGCGCGGCAACGTCCTTGCCTGTCTTTCCACAAGCTGTCAGCCCGCAGGCCAAAAGCGCCACGGTCATCGCGATGGGAAAAATGCGTATTCCGGTGCCGAACATGCGCACGACGAACCAGCATTACCCGTGAATGTGTCACTCACTGCACGTTTGAGAAAAATGTCTCCAGTTGGATTCACACAAGTTGGAGACATCTTTGCCCAGCTCTTGACTCTGTCGGCACCGCGAGGACATATTGTCGGGCGTGAGGCGCGCCGTGGTGTTGACTTCGATCGTCGTCGTCGGTTTCGCAGCTGGATGCGGCGGCGGCACTTCCCGCTCGACGGGACCGGCTCGGTCTACAGCTGTCGCCCTCCCGAAGGGGCAGGTGATCGCCAAGGCCGACGCAATCTGCCAGCGAATGAACAGCGAATTCGCGGCTGACGAACCGAAGAATCTGGGGATCGCGGAGACGGCGCGAATCACACCGCACCGCGCCGTGCTCGAGCAGCGAGTCGTCTCGGAACTCGGCTCGCTCAAACCAGGGAGCGAATTCGCGGCGCAGCTGCAACGAGTGATTTCCGTGAGAAAGACCCTCGCCGATGAACTTGCGGAGGTAGGCACCGACGCGAAGAACGGCGATGCCGCCGCCGTGCGCAAGCTCGCGGTCTCGAAAGCAAAGCGCCACCACGAACTGCGGGCATTCGCGACGTCTGCCGGGTTCAAGGTCTGCGGGCAGGTCGGGTGACTGCCAGCGCTGCTGCGACTCGCTGCCGATACGGGGTGCGGGGCGACGCTTACCCCGCACCCCAGCAACGACAGAAGGCGACCGAACTAAACGTCCCTACGCATCGAGCGTCTGTTCGGCTGCGTAGCTGATGGTCTCGGTCGTCTCCTCTCCGGCTTCTTTGAACGCGCCCTCATTAATTGCGGCGACAAAATGCTCTTTTTCGCCTTCGCATCCTTCCGGATCGGGTTTACCGGTGCCCTCCATGTAGGTGAGCGTGTAGGTCTTTGTTTTAGTGTTAGGTGGCCCGATGCTGCTCACCTGGTCGCCTTCGACTACGAGTAATTTGCCAGCCACTTCGATGTGAACCGGAAACGAGATTTTGGTTAACTCGCCGACTTCTTTGTTCGTTTTATTGATGTAGCAAAGTTTCAGTTTAACTTTGGCTACGATCGTGCCTTCGGCTTCGCCTAACGACTTTGCCCCAGCAATCCCGAAGGCCGAGCAGCCTTTGAATGTAACCGTTGCTGTTGCTTCTTTCTTGCTGGTACCAACGTTTTCGCCGCTCGCTGTACTGGTTAAACAGGAGACTTTTTCGAGCGCGCTGATTTCCAGCAGTCCGACGCCGCCCGAAGCAGTGAATTTTTCACCGGCATTGCCCGGTAAGAATTCCGGCAGTGTTGCGTACGCCGACGCGGCGATGCTCAGCCCTGCAACAATCAGCGTCGATATCGCGAGCAGCTCGATCTTCCGCATTTGCTTGTTCCCCTCTCTTGGTGGATGCCTACTTATGGACCTAGGTACTTGCGCAAATGCCTAGCCAACCGTGTCATTGATGCTTACATCTGTCAAGGGTCTGGCGCCTGAGTCGACGCTGAGTAGCGATGTAATGCCGAGATCCAGACGTCCGCCACACTCTGGCGCGCCGTTGCTAGAGATGGGCGTGCACCCGATGGCGAAGGCGAACATGGCAGACGAGCGGTAATAGAGACAATTTCTCGTAGGTGCTTGACAGCCTTGTGAGAGCACATCAGGCTCACCTACGCGCTCACGCCTCTACGGCTCGGCTCTATAGGAAACGTCTGCATGGAAGATAGGGAGCAACGAGATGAAGCTCGGCTTCATGTGCCCGCCGATCAACAATGCCTATTACCGCGCGATCATCCCGATGCGCGCCCTGGAGAGCCGCGGTCACACGGTGGTGTGGCCTACCAGGCTCGGCGAGGACACACCGACGCGTGATCTGCTCACCTGCGACCTCGTTCACTGCTACCGGCGCGGCGACCGGACCGAAGACCTGAAGCAGCTTGGTGATCGTGGTGTCGCGATCACGTTCGACAACGACGACGACTTCGCGCTCGCCGAGGTCAGCGACGGCGGCTCGGGACTCGCAGGGAACCGCTACAACCGCAAGATCGCCCGGCGGCTGCTCCAAGCAGCAGGGCAGTGCGATCTCGTGACGACACCCAGCGAGGTGCTTGCCGACAGCTACCGGCGCTCCGGTATCGAGCATGCGGTTGTGATCCCGAACTACCTGGACCGTGGCATGTTCGGCTTCGGCTCGACCTCGCGGCACGTAGGAGTAGTCGTCGGCTGGGTCGCCGGCCGCGAGCACCAGCTGGATCTTGAACGTGTCCCGATTCTCAACGCCCTTCGCCAACTGCTCGATGCCCACGAGGATCTGCGCGTGCTGACCGTCGGCCTGCGCCTGCCGCTGCGTTCTGACCGCTACGAGCACGTTGAGCGCGTCGAGTACCCCGACCTGTTGAAGGCGATCGGGCGCATCGACATCGGTGTCGCGCCGCTCGCCGACAGCGCCTTCAACCGCTCGCGCTCGGACGTGAAGCTGAAGGAGTACGGCGCCGGCGGAGCCTGCTGGCTCGCCTCCCCCGTCGGGCCGTACCGCGACCTCGGCGAGAAGCAAGGCGGCTCGCTCGTCGCCGACGGGGAGTGGTTCGAGGCGATCGACAGGCTGCTGCGCTCGGATCGCACCCGCAGGCGCTTGGCGAAGCGAGCGCTGAAGTGGGCGCGGCAACAAACGGTCGACAAGCACGCCCAGCTGTGGGAAAGCGCATTCCTCGCCGCGATGTCCCGCGCACAAGAGCAGTGAGGCCGGCGGCGTCCTGCCTGGTACAGAACTGCAGATGCGGGACGCCGCCAAGGCGCCCCGCATCCCACCACGTCGGAGGGGCGGACGATAAGCGCGGGGCGAGCCGGAGCCCGCCCCGCATTCCTTCAACGCATCATCGCTGGTCACAACAGCGATCACGAAGCAACGGCTACTACGCGTCCAGAGTCTGGGCGTTCGTGTAGGTAGTCGTCTCGACCGTCTGCTCGCCGGATTCAACCGGTGTGCCCTCGTTTACCGCGGTAGTCAGGTGCTCATTTAATAATTCCACTTTTTTTTCTTTTTCGACCTGGCAGCCGTCCGGTTTAGGTTTGCCGCCAGACTCTTCGTACGTCAGTTTGAATTCTTTGGTTTTTGTGTTACTCGGACTAATTTTTGCTACCTGATCACCTTCCACGACCAGTAATTTGCCTGCAACTTCGATGTGGACCGGTTTTTCGACTTTTGTTAATACGCCAGGTTCTTTTGTCGAGATGTTGATGTAGCAGAGTTTGAGTTTAACGTGGGCGACGATCGTGCCTTCCGCTTCGCCTAACGACTTGGCGCCTGCGATTCCGAAGGCCGAGCAGCCTTTGAACGTGACCGTCGCTGACGCTTCTTTTTTGGTGGTACCGACATTTTCGCCGGTCACCGTGTCGCTTGAACAAGTAATTTTTTCCAGAGCATTGACTTCGAGCGTACCTGCCCCGCTCGTGCCAGTGAATTTTTCTCCGGCATTACCCGGTAAGAATTCGGGGAGTTCGGCCGCCGACGCCGATGCCGATGCGATGGCACTCAGCGCAACGACAGCCAGGATCGCTACTCCGAGCAGCTTGAACCTCTGCATTTCGGTGTCCTTTCCTTCGTTGTTTTCTCTAGAAGGCATCCACGCCGATCACAGGAGTGCCTGCGATCCACCGTGGCAACGGTCTCGTCAAATGTCAAGTGCTCGGATCGTCCTGTTTCTCGGTGTTTGTCCGAAATAAGAAACACTTGTTGCGACATCCGATTGGCTCGTGCAAATTCGGGTAACTGGGTCCTGCCCTGTCCGTGGATCGGCACGCAGGGCTCGGATTGCGGGCCTTGGAGAGGCGTATTCGGGCGAGCTGGATGGAGCGCGGAGTTAAAAATGTTGCGTGCGGTAATGGATGCTAAAAGTCAGAGACGTCCGGTCTGCTCGCGGCCGGCACGGCGCACGACTGTCGCAGCTGGCTTCGCAAGCCTCGTGGCGATGTTCGTGTTCGTCGCAAGCGCCCAGGCCGCCCCGCCTGAATCTCCGTCCACGTACTTCCCGGCAGCCGTAGGCTCGACTACGGCAATCCTGCATGGAGTCCTCGACGAAACGGTCGAAACGTTCCCGGTCGAACCGGGCACGTGGGAATTCCTCTATAAGGCCGCGTCGACGGCTTCGGCCGAAGAATGCGAAAGCGCGGGCGCCAGCAAAGCACCGGTGCCGCCGGGCGCCTACTTCGGCGCCGAACCCGAATCCGTCTTCCAAGAAGTCACGGGGCTTAGCCCGAACACCGAATACGTCGTCTGCCTCGCGGCGGAAAACGGCAGTGGCGAACGCACCGTGGGGAATGCGGTGGCATTCGAGACCGCGCCCGAAACCCCCGAAACGGGAGCCGCAAACGAAGTCACGACAACCTCGGCGCGCCTCGAAGGCGTGCTTAAGCCTGCTGGGACACCGCTCGAGTACGAATTCCGCTACAGCCGCGGCACGGCCTGTGCCGGCGGCGCGGCGACCCCAAGCGTGCAGGGGGAAGGGGCAGTCTCAGCGGTGGTCGAAGGCCTGACGCCAGGGACCGAATACACGTTCTGCCTCGTGGCGCTTAACAACGGTGGCGAAGCCGTCGGGGAAGGCGTCACGTTCATGACGCCGCTGGGCCCGCCGGCGCTGGACGAGGAGTACACCGCGAACGTCGGCGCCAGGAGCGCGGCGCTGCACGCGGCGATCAACCCCGATGGCCTGCCGACGACGTATCGCTTCGAATGGGGACCGACCACGGCCTACGGGTGCGGGGGCCAGCCATGCCCCGAAGGCGGTGCCGGAGCGGGCAAGACCGACGTCGGGGTCGAAGCGGTCATTGAAGGGCTGTCGCCCGGCACGACGTACCACTTCCGCATCGTCGCGGCGAACACATTCGGGGGCGGCAGCACGACGATCGGCACGGACCGGACGTTTACGACCCAGGCCGAAGCGGCACCGCGACTGATCGACGGCCGGGGCTGGGAACTGGTCTCGCCCCCCGACAAGCGGGGCGCCGCACTCGAAGCGGCGGCGCTCGAAGGCGGCGCGATTCAGGCGAGCCAAGACGGAGGGAAGCTCGCCTACATCGCAAGAGCCCCGATCGACACCGACCCCGCCGGAAACCGCAGCTTCGCCGAGCAGCAGCTGCTGGCGTCGCGCGAAGCCGGCAGCTGGACCACGCAGGACATCGCCACCCCGCACGAAGCCGTCGCGGGCGTCAACGCGGGCGAACTCTCCGAGTACCGTCTGTTCTCACCCAACCTCTCAATCGGCTTGGTGGAACCGACCGGCGCGACCCCCCTATCTCCGGCGGCGAGCGAACGCACGCCCTACCGCCGTGAAGCGAACGGCGAATACGTGCCGCTGGTTACGCCGGCGAACGTTCCTCCCGGGACAGAATTCGGCGGCAGCGAAGAAGGGGGCGTGCTGATCCCCGCCACGGGCGTTCGCTTCGCGACGGCGAGCCCCGACCTTGCTCATGTCCTGCTGAGCGCGCCGCAGGCGCTCACGGAAGGATTCGAAACCGGTGGCAACCAGGCCCTGTACGAGTGGTTCGCAGGCAAACTGCAGCCGATCAGCGTCCTCCCCGGCCAGGTCTCGGCGGCAGGCGAAGGCGGTGCCGACACCTATCGCGGCAGCGGCGGGCCGCTGCCGCGCAACGTGGTGTCGGCGAACGGCGACCGCGTGTTCTTCCGCACGGCCACCAAAGGGCATCTGTTCGTGCGCGACGCGAGCAGGCAGGAAACGGTTCAGCTCGACGGCGTCGAAGAAGGGGCCGAAGGCACTCCCGGGGAAACCGGCCGGTTCCCCCTCTTCCAGGGCGCGAGCACCGAAGGCACGCTGGCGCTGTTTACGGATGACGTGCCCCTGACGGTGGGCTCGTCGGCCACGCCCGGACGGCCCGACCTCTACGCCTGCAATGCAGGCGCCTCGACCGACGAACGCTCCTGCGCAGAAAAAGGTTCGCTGCACGACCTGACCGCCCCGGCAAATTCCGGCGAAGCGGCGAACGTGCTCGGCACCGTGCTGGGCTACAGCGAAGACGGCCAGTACGTCTACTTCGTCGCAAACGGGGTGCTGACCAATGGCGGTACGGCGGTCACGGGCGCGACGCACGGCAACTGCCTTGACGCCAACGAAGGCAGGCCCGAGGAAGTGCTGGCCGCGCAGTCGTGCGACCTGTACGTCTGGCATGACGGCGTGACGAGCCTCGTCGCGAGGCTGTCGGGCGCCGACTTCCCCGACTGGGAAGCGGGGCCGTTCCACACCGACTTGGGCAAGCTGACGGCGCGGGTATCCCCGGACGGCAGATTTCTCGCGTTCATGTCGCAGCGTCCGCTGACCGGCTACGACAACCGGGATGCGGTCAGCCGTGCGCAGGACGAGGAGGTATTTCTCTACGACGCCAACTCCGGCAGAGTCGTATGTGCGTCGTGCGATCCCACCGGCGCCCGTCCGACCGGAGTACTCGACCCGACCGAAGCCGAAGGGCCGGCGGTGCTCGTCGATCGCCCGCGCGTGTGGAAGGAACACTGGCTCGCGGGGTCGATCCCCGGCTGGACCCCGGTGGAAACCGGCACGGCGCTGTACCAGCCGCGCTACCTCTCCAACGAAGGCCGCGTGTTCTTCAACAGCCCGGCGGCACTCGTACCCGCGGCGAACCAGATGCAGAATGTGTACGAGTTCGAGCCCGAAGGCATCGGCGACTGCACGAGCTCGACCTCGTCGGCCAGCGCGACGTTCGTGGGCGAGGTGGCGGGCAGTGCGGTCGGCGGCTGCGTGGGCCTGATCTCCTCGGGCACCTCGGGCGAAGAATCGGCGTTCCTCGACGCCGCGGCGGCCGGCCCCGGCGGACACGAAGGGGAAGACGTCTTCTTCCTGACCGCGTCGCGGCTCGCGGGCGCCGACGTGGACGACGCGCTCGACGTCTACGACGCGCACGTCTGCTCGAGCCTGCTGCCATGCCCGTCGCCCGCGCCGGCGGCATCCGGTCCCTGCGCTTCAGCCGGCTCCTGCCGCCCCGCGAGCGGCCCCTCCTCGGCGTTCGGGGCTCCGCCCAGCACGATGGCGCCCGGGACGGGCAACCTCGCCCCGCCGCCGCCGGTCAAACCCGCCGCCAAACCGCCGACGCGCGCCCAGAAGCTGGCCAAAGCGTTGAAGGCGTGCCGCCGCAAACACGACCGTAGGAAGCGGGTCGCCTGCGAACGTGAGGCGCGCAGGAAATACGGCGCCGCCAAGGCCGGGAAAGCCCACAAGAAGCCCAAGAAGAAGGCGGCGAAGCGATGAGGCGTGCCGTCCGCCTCGCTCTCTGCGCGATCGCCTTCGGCTGCGTGCTCGCGGGCCTGAACACGTCAGCCGCACAGGCCGCCGCGCCCTGGTGGCACTTCACCTCGAGCGTGCGTCCCGCGACGCTGCAGCCAGGCGGAGAAGGCCGGATCGGCTTCCGCGCCCTGAACGTGGGCGATGCCCCGACCGCGTCCGAAAACTCACAGGGCGAACCGACCCCGGTCACGATCACGGCCACGCTCCCCGCGGGGATGACCGTGCTGCCGATCTCCGAAGGAGAACCCGAACCCAACATCACCCTCGTGACGTTCCCCGAAAACGAATTCCATTCGCCGAGCTGCGGCGAGCCGACGCCGGGCACCGTCAGCTGCACGTACGAACCCCCGCTGGGGCCTTTCGAATTCATCGAAATGAGCGTGGCGGTGAAGGTCGAAGCGGGGACCGGCGGCACGAGCACGGCGGAAGTCAGCGGCGGCGGCGCCACCCCAACTTCACTGCGGCGCACGCTGCGCGTCGGCGAAGGCCCACCGGCCTTCGAAGTCGAAGAAGACGGCTTCTCGATCGTCCCCGAAGCAGAGGGCGGCGGGCTGGATCCGCGCGCCGGCGGCCACCCGTTCCAGCTGACGACGAACTTCGCGCTGAACCAGACCAGCGATACCCTCCACCCGCCCGCGCTGGCCAGGGACCTGAAATTCACGCTGCCGCCAGGGCTCGTCGCGAACGCCGCGACGTTCCCGCGCTGCAGCGAAGCGGCGTTCCTCACCCGGGGAGCCGGCACCGAGTTCAACGACCAGTGCCCACAGGAATCGGCGGTCGGCGTCGTTGTGCTGACGCTCTACCAGACCGCCCTGCACGGCCCGGCCCCCACCCAGACGTATCCCGTCCCGGTGTTCAACCTCGCCCCCAAGCGGGGTGAGCCGGCGCGCTTCGGCTTCTTCTTCGCCGGCATCGCGGTCCCGATCGACTTCACGCTGCGCACCGGCGGCGACTACGGCGCCACCGCGAACGTGAGCAACATCACCCAGATCGCGAACTTCATCTCCGAGTCGCTGACGATCTGGGGCGTTCCGGGAGCCTCCGTGCACGATCCCTCGCGTGGCTGGGGCTGCCTGGCGAACGGCTTCTACAAAGCTTTCGGGAAACCGGTCTGCAACACCTCGGCCGAAGGCAACCCGGCCCCCTTCCTGACCCTGCCCACCTCGTGCGCGACGCCGTTCGCCGCGAGCGTCGAAGGCGACTCCTGGCCCACGAAAGCCGCGCCGTCGGGCGTGCCGCTCGCCGCGCGCCAGTACTCCCTCCAGGACAGCGGCGGGCGCCCAATCGGCCTCGGCGCCTGCAATCAGCTCTCGTTCGCCCCCTCGATCGAAGCGGTGCCCGACACCCAGGCGGGCAGCACGTCCTCGGGGCTCACCGTCCACGTGCGCGTGCCCCAGGAAGCGAACGAAAGCGCGGGCGGCCCGGTCAGCTCGAGCGTCAAGGACATCCAGGTGGCGCTGCCCGAAGGCATGACGATCAACCCGTCGGGGGCAAACGGCCTCGCCGCGTGCTCGACCGCACTGATCGGCTACGAAGGCAGGCGGACGTTCGCGAGCGTCCCCGGCGCCGAACTGCTCACGTTCAGCCCACGGCTGCCGGGCAGCATCGCCGCGCTCGAAGCGGGAGAAACCGCGGCGCTGCAACCCGGTGTCAACTTCTGCCCGACCGCCTCGAAGGTGGGAACGGTGAAAATCACCTCACCCCTGATCACGCAACCGCTGACCGGTGCGGTGTACGTGGCGACGCAGAACGAAAACCCGTTCGGCAGCCTGATCGCGATGTACATCGTCGCCGAAGACGAAGAAGCCGGCGTGCTGGTGAAGCTCCCCGGCGAAGTCCACCTGACCGGCACGGGCCAGATCGTAACGAGCTTCGAGAACAACCCGCAGCTGCCGTTCGATGACGCCGAACTGCACTTCTTCGGCCCGGAACGCGCGCCGCTTGCGACGCCGCCGCGCTGCGGCTTCTACACGACGACCGGCACGTTCACCCCGTGGTCGGGAGGCACGGCGGCGAGCAGCTCCTCCACGTTCCAGATCACCTCCGGCCCGGACGGCTCCCATTGCCCCGGGGCTTCGCTCCCGTTCTCACCGTCGCTGACCGGCGGCAGCGTGAACGTCGACGCGGGCGCCTTCAGCCCGTTGACGACGACGGTCAGCCGGGGAGACGGCCAGCAGCCGCTGCAATCGGTGCAGGTGAAAACGCCGCCGGGGGTCTCCGGCGTGCTGAAGGGCGTCGCGCTGTGCCCCGAACAGCAGGCCAACTCGGGCAGCTGCGGCCCCGACAGCCTGATCGGCGAAACGACCGTGAGCGCGGGGGTCGGCAGCGAACCGGTCACCGTTCCCGGCGGCAAGGTCTACCTCACCGAAAAGTACGCCGGGGCGCCGTTCGGCCTGTCGATCGTGAGCCCCGTCAAGGCCGGGCCCTTCGACCTCGAGCACGACACCGCCAATCCCGGCCAACTGCCCGCTTGCGACTGCGTGGTCGTGCGGGCGAGGATCGAAGTCGACCCCCTGACCGCGGCCCTGACCGTGACCACCGATGCGTCGGGCCCGCACGCGATCCCGCAGATCGTCGACGGCGTGCCGGTCCAGATCAGGCAGGTCAACGTCACGATCGGGCGCGAACGCTTCACGTTCAACCCGACCAACTGCAACCAGCTCAGCCTGACCGGAGCGATCACAGGCGCCGAAGGCGCCGTCGCTTCGCCGCTGTCGGTTCCCTTCGCCGCCACCAACTGTGCGAAGCTGAAATTCGCTCCGAAATTCTCCGTCGCCACGAGCGGTCACACCTCGAAAGCGAACGGCACGAGCCTGTCGGTCAAGCTGGCTTATCCCTCGGCGCCGTTCGGCACATACGCGAACATCGCCAAAGTCAAAGTCAGCCTGCCGAAACAGCTCCCTAGCCGTTTGACCACGCTGAACAAGGCCTGCTTGGCGTCGGTGTTCAACGCGAACCCGACAAGCTGCCCGAAAGAATCGGTCGTCGGCCACGCCAAGGTGGTCACGCCGGTGCTGCCGGTGCCGCTCGAAGGCAACGCCTACTTCGTCTCGCACGCCGCCGAAGCGTTCCCCGACCTGACGATCGTGCTGCATGGCTATGGCATTACGGTCGACCTCGTGGGCTCGACGCAGATCAAGAACGGGATCACCACGACGACGTTCAAGGCAGCCCCCGACGTGCCGTTCGACACGTTCGAACTGAGCCTTCCCCAGGGGAAGTTCAGCGCGCTCACCGCGAACGCGAACCTGTGCGCGGCAAAGCTCGCGATGCCAACCGAATTCACCGCCCAGAACGGGGCGGTGATCAAACAGTCCACGCCGATCGCCGTGACCGGCTGCTCAACCAAGCTTTCGATCACTTCCCGGTCGATGAAGCGCCATACGCTGACGCTCGGCGTGTACGTGCCCGCGGCAGGCAGGCTGAAGGCTCAAGGCAGAAACCTGACCACTGTCACGAAGGCGACGCGCGGGCGAGAAGTAGTGAAACTTGTCATGCATGCTCGGCGAGCGGGCGGGTTCGAGACGAAAACCAGACTGACGTTCTTGCCGAAGAGCGGCCGGCGACAAGCCAAGTCACTCTCGGTCAAAATCGGGAAGTAGGGCGGCTCGGCGATTCTCCGCACGAGCCGCCCGTAGCCTCAGGCATCCAGCGTCTGTTCACTGGTGTAGGTGAGCTGGTCGGTCGTAGCCCAGCCCGATTCGATGGCGGATCCCTCGTTCACCGATACCGTTAAGTGCTCTTTTTCACCTTCGCATCCTGCGGGTTTCGGTTTGCCACCACTCTCTTCATACGTGAGCTGGTATTTGGCTGTTTTGGTGTTAGTGGGCGTGATTTTGGCGACCTGATCGCCTTCCCAGACGAGTAATTTGCCAGCCACTTCCAAGTGTACGGGTAAGATTTTGGATAATAGACCAACTTCTTTTTTGGCCAGATTGATGTAGCACAGCTTTAGCTCGGCGTGCACTAAAACAGTTCCTTCGACGTCACCTAATGACTTCATTCCCACGATGCCGAAGAAGCTGCAGCCTTTGATCGAGAATAAGGCTAATGCTTCTTTTTTCGTCATGCCAATATTTTCGCTGGTAACCGAGCTTTCTCTGCACACGATTTTTTCGGACGCTCCAACTTCCAGCGTGCCGGCCCCGCCTGTCCCAGTGAAGCGTTCACCTGCATTGCCAGGTAAGAATTCGGGCAGCGCAGCGGCCGAGACCGTCGCCGTGAGGCTACAGAGGGCACCCAGCAGTATCAGAGTCGCAGTGAGTCTCTTTATCTGACACATCTTCATCTCCTTGGAGGTTGTTTGTCTTTGTCTCTCCATACCCCAGACGTCGAATTAGGCAAACAGTCCCACCAGGTCGGAGACATTCCCCACCAGATGCTTGACAGCTCATCGGTACGCCGTACAGACTCACTCGATGCGCTCGACCCGCGGCACCCGCTCGACCCGCGGCACCCGCTCGGCCCCCGGCGCGATGCGCATCCCCCTCGGCGCGACCTGCGTCCTGATCGTCGCCTGCCTCGGGATCGCCGCATGCGGGGGCGGCGATCCGAAGCCCGCGGGCAAGGTCGTGGCACGTGTGAACGGCAACGCCGTCACGAAGGCGACGCTCGATCACTGGACTGACGTGGAGGCCGTTCTCGCCTACGAAAACGAACCCAAGCGCCCTGTCCCGGTCGGGGTCGTGCCGGACCCGCCCACGTACGCGAAGTGCATCGGCTACTTAATGAAAACGACGGTCCCGGAACCGGGCGAATCGAGTCCGACCCGCTCCCAGCTAAAGCGGCGCTGCCACGAACGGCGCACCGTGCTCCAGCGCCACGTGCTCGACATCCTGCTGACCTACTACTGGCTGTCGGGCGACGCCCGCGAACAGGGTGTGAAAGTGACAGGCGCGGAAATCACGAAGATCCGCGATCGCGTCTTCCCCGGCGAATCCGCGTACCGCCGGTATCTGTCGATAACCGGCGAGCGCCCCGCGGACGAGCGCCTGATCATCGAGAAGGACCTGCTGGACACGAAGCTGTTGCAGCTCGCGGAAGCGAAGTTCAGGCCGAAGCCGACCAGCGTGCAGGAGCACGATCGGATGATGGCCGAGCTCGGTACGGCCTTCACGAGCAAGTGGAAGGCACGCACTTCGTGCAGCGCGGGCTACGTCGTGGCGGAGTGCAGGCAGTACACGGGGCCGCCGTCGCCGGTCCTGCCCTAGGCCGGGAACCTCTTGGCGCGACCGCCGGCCACGCTCGTGCGGGGGCAGAGGCGTCCCGCCGCGGCCCTCGGCCCGCGGCCCCGCGCGCCCAGGCTCAACCGCGTTCGAGCAGCGCCACGCACTCGATGTGGTGCGTCTGCGGAAACATGTCCACGGGCGTGACCTTCTTCAGCGCCCACCCGGCCTCGACCAGTTCGGCGGCGTTCGGCGCGAGCGTCGTGGGGTTGCAGGAGACGTAGACGATCCGCTTCGGCGCCGTTTCGATCACCCGGTGCACGACCTTCTTCGAGAGGCCCGCGCGCGGCGGGTCGACGACCAGCACGTCGGGGCGCCCCGCGCGCTCCAGCAGCTCGCGCAGCGCCAGGCGCACGTCGCCGGCGAAGAAGCTTGCGTTGCCTACCTCGTTGCGCCGGGCGCCCGCGATCGCGTCGGCGACGGCCTGCTCGATCAGCTCGATACCCCACAGCTCGCCGGCGCGGGGGGCGAGGGTCAGCGCGATCGAGCCGATCCCGCAGAAGAGGTCGTAGACGCGCTCCCAGCCCTCGAGCGCCGCGTAGTCGCGCGCGATCCCGTACAGCACCTCAGCCATCTCGGTGTTCGTCTGGAAGAAGGCCTGCGGCGAGATCGCGAACTCCAGTTCGCCGAGCCGCTCCGGTAGCTGCTCCTCGCCCCACACCAGCTCGGTCTCGCCGCCCATCGTCGTCTCCGCGAGGCTGCCGGAGCGCGTCCAGAGGACGCCGCTGAGGCTGCGGCCGAGCCCTTCGTGCAGCGCCTGCGCCAGCGAGCCCGCCTCGAGCTCGCCGTCGCTGGTCACGATCCGGATCTGGAGCTGCTCGGTGGCCCGGCCTTCGCGCACGACGAGGTTGCGCAGCCGCGCGCGCCCGTCCGGCGCGGGGCCGACGCGCTCCGCGCGCGCGGCGCCGCGCCGCGGCGCTTCGTGGCCCGCGGGGCCGTCGCCGGAGCTGCGGCCGCGGTCCCACGCTTCGAGCCCCTGCTGCTCGCACCAGCGCAGCGCCAGCTCGCGCGCGTAGTTGCCGCGCTCGGAGGCCAGCATGCAGTCGCGCATCGCCAGCACGCGATTGCCGCCGGCGGGGGCGTGGAAGCCGCACACCAGCTCGCCGTGCTCGCCGTCCATCCCGAAGGAGTACTCCAGCTTGTTGCGGTAGCGCCAGCGCTGGAGCGCCGGCACGATCGGCTCCAGCTCGAAGCCCTCCAGGCGCCCCAGGCGCTCCAGCGCCTCGCGCACCTGCTGCTGCTTAACCTCCAGCTGGCGCTCGTAGGGCAGCACCTGCCAGGGCACCCCGGGGTGGTCGGCGACGGGCTCGATCCGCTCGGGGCTCGGCTCCAACACCTCGACCGTGCGCGCGTGCGCGTAGCTGCGCTTGCGCTTGTGCACCACGGCGCGCACGCGGTCGCCGGGGACGGCGCCAGCTACGAACACGACGTAGCCGCCGTCACCGAGCCGCGCCACGCCCTCGCCGCCGAAGGCCAATGACTCGATCGTCAGCTCCAGCTCCTCGCCGCGCTGCGGGCGCTGGAAGCCCTCCGTGGGCCGCGCCTCGACGTCGCCGGGCGCCAGCGTCGCCGGCAGCTCCCCGGGCGCGCTCTTCGCCGGCGGCTCCCCGGAGCCGCTCACGACGCGGACGCGCCGGTGGGCCCGCCCTCGACCAGCAGCTCCAGCAGCGCCTTCTGCGCGTGGCGGCGGTTCTCGGCCTGGTCCCAGATCCGCTGGCGCGTCCCGTACAGGACCTCCGCGGTGATCTCCTCGCCGACATGCGCCGGCAGGTCGTGCAGGGCGAACGCCTCCGGCGCCGCGGCGTCGAGCAGCGCGTCGTCGACGCGGTAGTCCGCCAGCGCGCTACGGCGCTCCGCGGCGGTCTGCTCGTCGCCCATGCTGACCCACACGTCGGTGTAGACGACGTCCGCGCCCGCCACGGCCTCGCGCGGGTCTGTGTGCAGCGTCAGCGCGCCACGCGCGCCATCCGCCAGCGCGAGGCCCTGCTCCAGCGTGTACCCCGGCGGCGAGGCGACCGCGACATCCAGGCCCGCGAGCGTGCCGAGGATCGCCAGCGAGCGCGCGATGTTGTTGCCGTCGCCGACGTACGCCAGCCTGCGGCCGTGCAGTTCTCCGTATGCCTCGCGCAACGTCAACAGGTCCGCGAGCGCCTGGCAGGGGTGGTGTGAGCCGGTGAGCATGTTGATCACGGGCACGGAGCTGTAGCGCGCCAGCTCCTCGATCGTCTCCTGCGGCCCCGTGCGTACGCCGATCGCCGCGACGTGGCGCGAGAGCACGAGCGCCGTGTCGCGCGCGGGCTCGCCGCGCGAGAGCTGTAGCTCGTCGCTGCGCAGCACCAGCGGGTGGCCCCCCAGCTCGTGCACGCCCACGTCGAAGGAGACGCGCGTGCGGGTGGAGGGCTTCTCGAACACGAGCGCGACGCTGCGCCCGTCGAGCGCGCGCGAGGACAGCGGCGCGGCCTTCAGCTCGGCCGCGCGGGCCAGCAGGCCGTCCAGCTCGCCCGCGGACAGCTCCGCGCCGGTGAGGAAGTGCTCGGGCATTGGACAAGCCAGTCTAGGCGAGCCGCCGCGCCCGGCTCAGTCCACGCCGAAGTCCGCCAGGCCCTCCTCAGGCGTCGAGGCGGTGGCGTACGTCCGCCGCGGGATGCGCCCTGCCCCCGCGGCGAGCCGGCCGGCCTCGACGGCGGCGCGCATCGCGCGCGCCATCCGCACGGGGTCCTGCGCGCGGGAGATGGCCGAGGCCGCCATCACGGCGTCGCAGCCCAGCTCCATCGCGAGCGCCACGTCGGAGGCGGTGCCGACGCCGGCGTCGAGCACCACCGGCACCGCGACGGCCTCGCGGATCAGCGCGAGGTTGTAGGGGTTGCGGATGCCCATGCCGCTGCCGATCGGCGAGCCGAGCGGCATCACCGCCGCGCAGCCGAGGTCGGCGAGGCGGCGCGCGAGCACGGGGTCGTCGGTCGTGTAGGGGAGCACGACGAAGCCGTCGGCGACCAGCTCCTCCGCGGCGCGCAGCAGCTCCGGCGCGTCGGGCATCAGCGTGGCCTCGTCGCCGATCACCTCCAGCTTGATCCAGTCGGTCTGGAAGGCCTCCCGCGCCAGCCGCGCCGTCAGCACCGCGTCGCGCGCGGTGAAGCAGCCCGCGGTGTTCGGCAACAGCTCGACCCCCGCCTCCGCGAGCACGTCGATCAGCGACCCCCGCGCCTGCGGGTCGACCCGGCGCAGCGCCACCGTTACGAGCTCCGAGCCGCTGGCGGCGATCGCCTCCGCCATGACCGCGAGCGACGGGAAGCCACCTGTACCCAGCAGCAGCCGCGAGCGCAGCGTGCGTCCCGCGATCGTCAGCTCCTCGCCCGTCTCGCGCGCGACCGCCATTCAGCCCCCCTGCATCGCGGTCAGCACCTCGACCCGCGCGCGCTCCACCAGCGCGAACGAGCCCCACTGCGCGCGCGGCACGACCTCGCCGTCCACAGCCACCGCCACGCCGCGGGCGTCCGGCGATAGATCCAGGCGCGCGAGCACCGTCGCGACGGTCTCACCCGCCGGCACGTCGGCGTCCTCCCCGTTCAGCACGATCACGCCCGCACCACCTCGAAGCGCTCGGGCGCGCAGGCGGCGAGCAGGTCCCGGTCCGCTTCGTCCCCCCCGTCCAGCAGTCCCACCACCAGCTCCGCGGTCAGCGGCGCGAGCAGGATGCCGTTGCGGTGATGGCCCGTCGCCCACGTCAGCCCCGCCGGCGCCCCGGGGCCGATCGCGGGCGCGTTGTCGGGGGTGCCGGGCCGCAGCCCGACGCACAGCTCCTCGATCTTCAGCTCGCTGATTCCCGGCAGCAGCTCGTGCGCCTCGCGCAGCAGCTCGTAGACGCCACCGGCGTCTGGCTCGGTGTCGAAGCCCCGCTCCTCGACCGTCGCGCCCAGCACGTAGCGACCGTCGGCGCGGGGCACGACGTAGCCGCCCTCGAAGCGCACCACCGTGCCGAGCAGCCCCGGGCCCGCGGGGTCGCGCAGGCGCAGCAGCTGACCCTTCACGGGGCGTACCGGCACGGGGTCCGGCACGCCGTCGAGCCCCCCACTCCACGCGCCCGCCGCGAGCACCACCTGCTCCGCGGCAAGCGACTCGCCCGAGTCGAGCGTCACGCCGCCCACGCGCTCGCCGTCGCTCTCGACCCGCGCGACCGGCGCGTGCTCGCGCAGGCGCACGCCCGCCCGCTCGCACGCGACCCGCAACGCCACGAGCAGCGCGCGCGGATCGACGGAGTGGTCGTCGGGGGCGCTGAGCGCGAGCCGCATCGCGGGCGCGAGCGCGGGCTCGCGGGCGCGGGCCTCGCTCGGCAGCAGCCGCTCGGTGCGCAGGCCGAGCGAGTCGCGGAACTCGATCTGCCGGCGCAGCTCGCGCGCCTCGTCCTCGTCGCGGGCCAGCACCAGCGTCCCGGTGGCGAGCAGGCCGACGTCGACGCCGCTGCGCGCTTCCAGCTCCTGCGCAAACGCAGGCCACAGAGCCGCGGAGCGCAGGCCCAGCTCCAGCGCACGGCGGCCCGCCTCGCCGAACTCGGCCTCCGCGACGGGCGCGAGCATCCCGGCGGCGACGCGCGAGGTGCCGCCACCGAGCTCGCCGCGCTCGGCGACCGTCACGGACATGCCGCGTTCGCGCGCGCGCCAGGCGATCGACAGCCCGATCGCGCCGCCGCCGATCACCAGCACATCACTTGATCCGCCGCGCTGCCCCATGCGTTGATGCTAGCCCCGATCGCCGGGCGACAATCCCGGCCCAAGCGCCTGCGAGACTGAGGGAATGCCCAGTACAGACATCGGCGCCGAGCGCCGCGAGCGTCTCGCCGTCGCGAAGCTCTACCTCGTATGCGACGCAAAACCCGGCGGGCGCGAGCTGCCGGAGGTGATCCGCCCGGCGATCGCCGGCGGCGTCGAGATCGTGCAGCTGCGCGAGAAGCGGCTCGGCGACGAAGAGCTGACCGCCGTCGCGAACGCGGCGCACGCGCTGTGCGAGCGGCTGGGCGCGCTGTTGATCGTCAACGACCGCCCGCTGGTGGCCCGCGAGTCCGGCGCCGACGGCCTGCACGTCGGCCAGGACGACACGCCGGTGGAGCAGGCGCGTGAGATCGTCGGCCCCGACGTGCTGATCGGCCTCTCGACGCACGCGCCCCGCGAGATCGACGCCGCGCGGCCGGCCGCGGCGGACGACACGCCGCTGGTGGACTACATCGGCGTCGGCCCCGTGCACGAGACGCCGACGAAGCCCGGCCGTCCCGCGGTGGGAACCGAGCTGGTCGCCTACGCCGCCGCGAACGCGAAGGTGCCGTTCTTCGCGATCGGCGGTCTCAACGCCGCGAACCTGCACGAAGTGCTCACAGCGGGCGCGACCCGCGCCGTGGTCCTGCGCGCGATCGCAGACGCCGAGGACCCCGAAGCGGCGGCCCGCGAGCTGCGAGGCCTGCTCGATGGCTGACCCGCCGGGCATCGAGCGCTCCGGTGGCGGTCGGCCGCGCGGCATCGAGCGGCCGGACGGCGGTCGCCCGCGCGGCGCCGAGCGCGACGCAGCGGCCCGCGCGGCGTTGCAGCCGCTCGGCGAGCGCGAGTGGCCGGTCCCGCTGCGGATCGCGATCGCCGTCGCGATCCTGCTGGCGGCGGGCGTGATCGCGGGCGCGGCGAGCATCCACGACCTCAGCAGGCACGGCGGCTCGCTGCCGGGTGCGGCGCTGCTGGCGGTGGTGCTGTTGCTGACCGCGCAGGGGATGTACCGGCGCCGCTACTGGGCGGTGCTGGGCTTCGAGGCGCTGCTGGCGTTCCAGATCATCGTCACCTCGCTGGCGCTGGTCGTCGCCTCGACGCTGCTGGCCGCGGCGATCTGCCTCGTCAGCGTCGGGCTGGGTGGTTGGCTCTTCTGGAAGCTGATCCGGGTCATGGGAAGGATCCAGGCCGGGGAACAGCAGGCGCTTCGATAGGCTCAGCTCGATGGCTGGAAACACCTACGACTGCATCGTGATCGGCTCGGGTCCGGGTGGCTACGTAGCGGCGATCCGCGCGGCCCAGCTCGGTAAAAAGACCGCGGTCGTGGAGCGCGACAAGCTGGGCGGGCGCTGCCTGAACTACGCCTGCATCCCCGCGAAGGCGGTGCTCCGCTCGGCGGACCTGCTGGCGGAGATCAACGAGGCGGGCGACTACGGCCTGAAGGTCGCGGGCGTGGAGGTCGACTTCGCGGGCGTGCAGGCCCGCCGCGAGAAAGTCGTCACGACGCTCACCTCCGGAGTCGGCGGCCTGTTCAAGAAAAACAAGATCGACGTGATCGAGGGCGACGGGAGGCTGGACGCCGACGGCAACGTCGTCGTGGGCGAGCAGGTCTACGAGACGACGACGGTGATCCTGGCGACGGGCTCGACGCCCCGCTCGATCCCCGGCGTCGAGTTCGGCGGGCGGATCATCGGCACCGAGCAGGCCTGGGCGCTGCAGGAGCTGCCGCGGCGCCTGGCGGTCGTGGGCGCGGGTGCCTCCGGGGCGGAGATCGCTTCGGGCTACGCCCGGCTGGGCTCGGAGGTGCGGCTGATGGAGGCGCTGGACCGCGTGCTGCCGACCGAGGACGTCGACGTCTCCCGCCGCGTCGAGCGCGGCTTCAAGCGCCAGGGGGTCTCGGTGCACACGGGCGACCCGATCGCGGACGTGAAGAGCGGCGAGAACAGCGTGACGTTCACGCACGGCGAGGACTCCGGCCTGGAGGTCGACTACCTGGTGATCGCCGCGGGCCGCGGCGCCGACGTCGAGGGGCTGGGCCTCGCGGAGGCGGGCGTCGAGCTGGACGACCGCGGCCTCGTGCAGGTCGACGCCGCGATGCGGACGAGCCGCGCGGGGATCTACGCGATCGGCGACCTCACCCCCGGCCCGGCGCTGGCGCACAAGGCCTCGGACGAGGGGATCATCGCGGCGGAGGACTCCGCGGGCCAGGCGACGCACCCGATCGCCTACATCGACATCCCCCGCGCGACGTTCTGCACGCCGAACGTCGGCTCCTTTGGGCTGACGGAGGAGCAGGCCAAGGAGCAGGGCTACGAGGTGATCGTCGGCAAAGTCCAGTACGGCGCCGTCGGCGGCGGCGTGGTCTACGGCGACACCGGCGGGATGATCAAGCTCGTGGGCGAGTCCAAGTACGGCGAGCTGCTCGGCGGGCACATCGTCGGCACGCGGGCGACGGAGCTGATCCAGGAGCTCGTGAACGTGCGCGCCCTGGAGGGCGGCTTCCCGGAGGTGGGGCGCATCATCCACGGGCACCCCACGCTGTCGGAGGCCGTGATGGAAGCCGGCCGCGCCGCGGACGGCTGGCTCATCCACGGCTGAGCCGTGGCCACGCCTCAGGCAAGCTTCTACTTCGACCTCGCCAGCCCGCTCGCCTACCTCGCGGCGGAGCAGGTGCTGCACGCGCTGCCGGGCCCCTGCGAGTGGCAGCCGGTGCTGGCGGCGCAGCCGGCGTTCCGCTGCGAGCAGGAGCTCGAGGCCTACCGCGAGGACGTGGCTCGACGTGCGGACGAGCTGGGCCTGCAACCGCTGCGCTGGCCCGAGCCGTTTCCATGCGACAGCGCCCTGGCGATGCGCGCGGCGACGTACGCCAAGTCGATCGGCCGCACGGTTCCCTTCGCGCAGGCGGCGTTCCGCCAGGCGTTCGCGGGCGGGCGCGACCTGGGGCGGCTGGACAACGTGCTGATCGCGGCGGCGGCCTGCGAGATGCACCCCGCGGCGGTGACGCAGGGCACGAAGCTGGCTTCGGTTGCGGCGCAGCTGGCCGAGCGCACGCGCGAGGCGCGCGGGCTCGGCGTCGAGGAGGTCCCGGCGATCGTGGTGGACGGCGAGGTGTTCGCGGGTGCGTGCGCGGTGCAGGAAGCCGCAGCGCAGATGGCCCCTGGAGCAGCGCGATGAAGGCGAAGGCGGCGTATCGCCTGATCGTCACGCGCGGCGGCCTGGCGCCGGCGCTGCTGGCGGACGCCGAGCGCGTCGACCACATCGAGCTGGTGAGCATCGACGACGGCGAAGTCGAGCTGTTCTGGGACCTGCCGCCGCAGGCGGCCTCCCGGGTCGCGCGCGAGATGCGCGAGGACCTGGCTCAGCTCGAGGCCGGGGAGTTCCTCGCGCGCTGGAGTACCGTGGATTGATGGCCGATCTGCCGTCGCCGGACGTCGCCCGCGAGTTCCTGGAGACGATGACGCTGATCCGCCGCTTCGAGGAGCGCGCGGGCGAGATGTACGCGCGGGCGAAGGTCGGCGGCTTCCTGCATCTGTCGATCGGGGAGGAGGCCACGATCGTCGGCTCGGCCCGCGCCCTGCGCGAGCAGGACTACCTGATCTCGACGTACCGCTCGCACGGCCACGCGCTCGTGCGGGGGACGCCGCCGGAGAACGTGATGGCGGAGCTGTTCGGCCGCGCCGACGGCTGCTCGGGCGGGCGCGGCGGCTCGATGCACATGTTCGACGGCGCCCGGCGCTTCATGGGGGGCTACGGGATCGTGGGGGGCAACCTGCCGATCGCGGCGGGCCTGGCGCTGGCCTCCGACTATGAGGGCTCCGAAGATGTGACGCTCTGCACGTTCGGCGACGGCGCCTCGAACCAGGGGACCTTCGGCGAGACGCTGAACATCGCGGCGCTGTGGAAGCTCCCGGTGGTGTTCATGGTGACGAACAACCAGTTCGGGATGGGCACGGCGCTGCAACGCCACTCGGCGGTGACGGACCTGCGGCGCAAGGGCGAGAGCCTGGGCGTGCCGGGGGTGCGCTGCGACGGCATGGACGTGCTCGACACCTACAAGGTCGTCTCGGAGGCGGTGGCGCGCGTGCGCGAGGAGCGCTGCCCGCTGCTCGTCGAGGCGGTGACCTACCGCTTTCGCGGGCACTCGATGGCAGACCCCGAGCAGTACCGCTCGAAGGAGGAGGTGGCGCAATGGCGCGAGCGCGACCCGATCCCCGCCTTCGGCGAGCTGCTCGTGCGCGAGGGGGTGCTGGAGCAGAGCGCCCTCGCCGAGATCGCCGCCGCCGCCGTCGCGCGCGTCGACGCGGCGGTGCAGTTCGCGGAGGCCTCGCCCTTCCCGGCGCCGGAGTCGCTCTACGAGGACGTCTACGTGCTGAGGGACAGCGCCAGCGGTTGGTACTCCGTGAAGACGACGGACCCCGGCGAGAACGCGCGCGAGGATTTCGATGGGGGATCGCCCCGGGGGGGCGATCCCTCTGAGATTCCCCAGCAGATGTCGGAAGCCCTGGCGCACGGGGAGGACGCGGCCTGATGGCGGAGCTGCGCTATCGCGAGGCGCTGCGGGACGCGCTGCGCGAGGAGCTGCGACGCGACGAGCGGGTCTTCCTGATGGGCGAGGACATCGGCGTGTTCGGCGGCGCCTTCAAGGTGACCGAAGGGCTGCTGGAGGAGTTCGGCGAGAAGCGCGTGCGCGACACGCCGATCTCCGAGAACACGATCGTCGGGATCGGCGTCGGCGCCGCGATGGCGGGGCTGCGCCCGGTGGTCGAGCTGATGACGATCAACTTCGCGCTGCTGGCCTTCGACCAGATCGTCAACCACGCCGCGCACATCCACTACATGTTCGGCGGGCAGGCGCGGGTGCCGCTGGTGGTGCGGATGCCGCAGGGGGCGGGCCACCAGTTGGGACCGACGCACTCGCACAGCTTCGAGGCGCTGTTCCTGCACATCCCGGGGCTGCTCGTCGCGACGCCCGCGACCGCCGCCGACGCGAAGGGGCTGCTGAAGAGCGCGATCCGTGACGAGAACCCCGTGATCTTCATCGAGCACGAGTCGCTCTACGGCGTGCGCGAAGAGGTGCCCGACGACGAGGAGGAGCTCGTGGACTTCGGCCGCGCGCGAGTCGCGCGCGAGGGCGGCGACGTGACGATCGTGGGCGTCTCGCGGATGGCGCTGACCGCCGAACGCGCCGCGGCGAAGCTGGCGGAGGAGCACGACGTCGACGCTGAGGTGATCGACCCGCGGACGCTGCGGCCGCTGGACCTCGACACGATCCTCGCCTCCGTCGCGAAGACGAACCGCTGCGTGATCGTCGAGGAGGGCTGGCCGCACGGCGGCGTCGGCGCAAACCTCGCGGCGCTGATCTCCGAGCAGGCCTTCGACGACCTCGACGCGCCGGTGAAGCGGGTGTCGGGCGCCGACGTGCCGATGCCCTACTCAAAGCCGCTGGAGGAGATCGCCTACCCGCACGAGCCGCAGGTCGTGGACGCGGCGCTGCAGACGCTGGGGGAGCGGGCCTGATGGCGGAGATCGTCATGCCGCGCCTGTCCGACACGATGGAGGAGGGCACGATCCTGCGCTGGCTGAAGCAGGACGGAGAGCGGGTGGCGCGCGGCGAGGAGCTGGTCGAGATCGAGACCGACAAGGCCGCGATGATCTACGAGTCGGACCAGGAGGGCACGCTGCAGCTCCTCGCCGCCGAGGGCGAGACGCTGCCGGTGGGCGAGGTGATCGCGCACGTCGGGGAGGGAGCGGTCGGCGGCGAGGCGCCTGTCGCGACCGAGAGGGCCGACACCCCGGAGCCCGCTCGGCCGCCGGCTCCCACAAGCGCTTCCGCCGCTCCCTCCCCGGGCGAGCGCGTGAAGGCGTCCCCTCTGGCCCGACGGATCGCACGGGATCGCGAAGTCGACCTGCATGCGCTCAGCGGCACCGGCCCGGGTGGGCGAATCGTCAAGGCAGACGTAGAAGCCGCCGGTCCCGCTCCCGCGCCCGCCGAGCCTGCTCCTCCTGCGCCCGACGTGAGCAAGGCGAAGGGCGAGACCACCACGCAGGCGCTCAACCGCACCCAGCAGACGATCGCGCGGCGGATGGCGGAGTCGAAGGCGACGATCCCCGACTTCACGCTCAGGAGCGAGGTCGAGATGGAGGCCTGCGTCGCGTTGCGCGCCGAGCTGAAGCGAATCTCCAAAGACGAGGCGCCCACGTACAACGACATGGTCGTGAAGGCCGCGGCGCTCGCGCTGCGCGAGCACCCCCGCGCGAACGGCAGCTACAAGGACGGCGCGCTGCAACTGCACTCGCGCGTGAACGTCGGCGTCGCGGTCGCGGCGCAGGACGCGCTCGTGGTGCCGACGGTGTTCGACGCCGACGAGAAGTCCCTGGGCGAGATCGCGCGCGAGACCCGCGCGCTGGCCGCGCGGGTGCGCGACGGCTCGATCACCCCGCCAGAGCTGGGGGGAGGCACTTTCACGGTCTCGAACCTGGGCATGTACGGGGTCGCGAGCTTCACCGCGATCGTCAACCCGCCCCAGGCCGCGATCCTCGCCGTGGGCGCCGTCGAGCAGCGCGCCGTCGTCCGCGACGAGCAGGTCGTCCCGCGCCAGATGCTCTCGCTCACCCTGGTCTGCGACCACCGCATCCTCTACGGCGCCGACGCCGCCGAGTTCCTCGCCCGCATCCGTGAGCTGTTGCAGACCCCGGCGGCGCTGACGCTGTGAGCGAGGAGCTGCCCGGCGGCCACCGGCTGCGCGCGCTGGGCAACCAGGACGCACCCGAGCTGCACGCCCTGATCGAACGCAATCGCGCGCGGCTCGCGCGCTGGATCCACTGGGCGCAGGGCCAGACCGCCGCGGACACGCTCGCCTTCATCGGCCGTGCGAACGCGATGGAGCAGGACGGGAGCGGCTTCAGCCGCGGCATCCTCACCCCTGACGGACGGCTCGCGGGCGTGGTCGGGCTGACGATCGACCGGCAGAACCGTTCCGGCGCCATCGGCTACTGGCTCGACGCCGGCAGCGAGGGCAGGGGCGTCGTAACCGCCGCCGTCGCCGAGCTGGCAAAGCAGGGCTTCGAGCGCCACCGCCTGCTGCGCCTCGAAATCCGCGCCGACGTCGAGAACCGCGCCAGCCGCGCCGTCGCCGAGCGGCTCGGCTTCACGCTCGAGGGCGTCGCCCGGCAGGCCTACAGCGTCAACGACATGCACCAGAGCGATGACGCCGTCTACTCGCTGCTCGCCTCCGATCCACCGCCCCACCCACTCACGCCCTAGTTGTCAGAGACAGTCACACCTCGACGCTTGCCCTGCGGCGAGCACTCACGTAATCCGTGAGCTGATCGCACGATCCGCGGCTACTGCCAAGGGATCGCCCCGACAACTCCAATGAAGGGAAGCAGCTCATGAGAAGACTCATCGTGCTGAGCGTCATCACCATGCTCGCCACGCTGGCCGGGGCAGGACTCGCCGTCAGCTCCGCGTGGGCGACGCCCACAGCATTACCTGAATTCACTGTGCAGACCGGCTTCACCGCCACGAGCGGTGCCAGCTCGCTCGAAACAAAAGCCGGGATCAAAATCAGCTGTGCCAAATCGACAACCGAAGGAACGGCGTTTGGCAAACAACTTGGGACGTTTCACCTCGCGCTCAAAGAATGCACCACAAAAGTTGGCGGCATACCAGTCAAATGTACAGGGCTCGGTGATCCAGAAGGGGTCATGTTAGTGCTCGGCAACTGGCTTCTCGTCGCTGGGCCTGAAGAACAGGCCTACATGTGGTTCTTAGTGACGCCCGAAGCACAGGCCGAATGCGTTGGCTTATCGGTGAAGGTGCACGGCACCTTCCTCGCAAAGCTGACTCCAGTCGGAGTAGAAACGAGCGAATACGCGCTCGCCGTCAAACAGACAGGGGGCAAACAGGAACCGAGCGAATTCCTCAACGACGAAGGTGCCTCGATCAAAGTCGAACCACTGTTTGCGTCGGTCAATGGCGGGCTGTTCGAAGAAACGGGGCTGAGCTTCGTTGAATTCAAACTCACAACCGAAAAACTCACAAAGATCGCTGCGCCACCTCCGCCACCGGCCGCGCCGCGGGTCGAATGGATCGACTTCGGCAAAAACCAGCCCGTGATCGTCGACCACGAAAAAGAAGTCGAAGAAGAAGTCAAAACGATCGAAGAAGTCGGCGGTAAAGACAAAGTCGAGTGGAAGTCGCCGAAAGCCGGCGAAGTAACAAAGAACTGGCCGCTTGCCTATGTTCAGAACGAAAAGGTCAAGCTTGAAGAAGCCCGCTTTGGCGTAGCCGCAGCGACCCGCAAATTCCTCGAAGAAAAGGCTGAAGGAGAACCGGAAGTCGTCGGTGAAGCGGTGATCGGTGGCGTAGCGATCAAGTTCAAAAAGACCTTCACTCTCGCAGAATTGAAAAAACAGTTCGGCGAACATGGCGAATACATCACGACTGGCGCCGTCGAATCGGCGAACGCACTGCCCGAAAAAGTGTTCTACGAACTAGCGACGATTACTTGGAAATGGGGCGTCAAAGAAAAAGGGCGCGAAAAACCATTCGAACAGGGACTTGGGACGAGCAAGCACAACCTCTACGTGCTGTTCCGCGCGCCACTGGCGGCGACCGAAATATTTCTCACGATCCTCGATCTCGAGACGCGGAACGCAGCCAAAGAAGCACAGCCGCTGAAAGAACCGACTGCGATCACTGGCGTCTGGAAAGGCTTTGCCAACGTCGAAGGCGGCGTGCCGAGCGTGCACGTGCGGACGTACAACCCAGCGAGCGAAACGGGCAGCCTCGAACCGAATAGCAAAAAGGTGCTCGAATACTACGGCGAAATCGTCAAACCAGGCAAAAACCTCGAAGAAGTGTTCAAAGAAGAAATCACTGCCAAAAAACGGAAACTGACCTGTCCAGGGCGTGGCGAGCAAGAAATGCTCGAAAAGTTCGCCGGACGGTGCGGCGGATGGGCGCTGACGTTGATCAACGCCTTCGCTGTCGAGGGAATCGAATCCAAAGAGGTCGACCTGTACGTCGAATACGGGAAAGGCGATTGCGCAATCAAAAACTTATGCGTGATGCTCGTCAAGAACTGGAAATTCGGCAAAAAAGGTGCTGCTCCGTTCCCGTTCGCGGCGAAAGAAACCGAAGACCTTGAAGGCGTCGCTGGTCAGGGCGTCAAAAACCCGCCGCCGTTCTTCTGGGATCACGCGATCGTGAAGGTTGGAGCAAAAGGGTCCGGCGTGCTCTACGACCCGTCATACGGCAACGGTCCCTTCCCTGGCACTGAAGTCGTCGAAAAAGCGACCGAAACGTCGGTGCTCGAAGAATTCGAGAAGCGCAGCCTCGACGGCTTCTGCGCCCCCGAAACGCCTACCGAATGCGTGAAGGCGAGTGAATTAGCGCTCGCCATCCAACCCGAAGTGAAATTCGAATTCCCCTAGCCCGATGCAACATGTACCCGGCGGCGGCTGCCCAGCACCGCCGGGTGCATCATTCCAGCGCAAGGCGCCTCCCTGCCCTGCCGCGGCCCTCCCCAGCCTCCCTGCCCCTTCCGCTCCGCTAGGCCGTGAGCGGGTCCTCCCAGCGCAGGCCCGGGAAGCGCGAGAAGTCGTTGTCGTGCGAGCAAAGCGTCGCCCCGTGCTCCATCGCCAGCGCCGCGAGGTGGGCGTCCGTCGTGAGGTTGCCGCCCGTCCCCAGTGGGGCGAGCAGGTCACGCAGCACCGACGCGTGACGCGCCGTCGGGTGCACGACCGTGGCCATGGGCTGGGCCAGCCAGGAGTCGACGACCTCGAGCGCCTGTTCGGGACCCCACGGTGCGGCGAACCTCTGGCGGCTGGTCGTGAGCCGGATGAACCCGAGCAACGCGACCCATGCGAACGCCACCGTCTCGCTACCCGACAAGGCGTCCTCCAGCCAGGTTTTCGCCCGCTCGTGCTGCGGCGCCAGCGCGTCATAGGCGTACACGAACAGGTTGACGTCCGGAAGCTTCACTTGCCCATATCGAGCTTGCGCAGGATCTCTTCGTCCTCCATTTCGCCCGCGATCTGGAGCGCCTTGTCGATGTTGAAGCGCGCGCCGAGCGGCGCGGGTTTCACACGAAAGCGCTCTCGAGGAGCCGACCGGTCCTCGAGGCCGGCCCGCACCGCGTCGTTCAGCGCGGCCTTGAACGAGACGCCCCGCTCGCGCATCGTAGCCTTCAATTTCGCCTCCACGTCCGGGTCGAGTGTGACGGTCGTGCGCATCTAGACATCATAACATCAGGATTGATGCTGTCATGATGCTTTCTTATCCCGGCGCTAGGCTGAGGGGAGCGATGGACAACGCCGACGAGCTTTGGGTCTGTCATCTGGGCCATGTGCCCTACTCCGACGGCGTGGCCCTACAAGGGACACTGCGCGAGCAAAGAATCGCCGGCGAGCTGCCTGACCTGATGCTGCTGCTGGAGCACCCCCCCGTCTACACGCGCGGGCGCCGCGCCGGCGCGGAGGACCTGCCCTTCCCCGAGTCCTTCTACCGCGCGAAAGGCATCGAGGTCCACGACACCGACCGCGGCGGCAAGCTCACCTACCACGGCCCCGGCCAGCTCGTCGGCTATCCGATCGTCGCGATCGACGACGTCGGGCGCTACCTGCGCACGATGGAACAGGCCGTTGTCGACGCGCTCGCCCAGCACGGCGTCCGGGCCCGCTCGCGCGCCGGCGAGGGGATCGACTACACCGGCGTCTGGGTGCAGGACCGCAAGATCGCCTCGATCGGCGTGCACGTCTCGCGCGGCGTCACCACCCACGGCTTCGCCGTCAACGTCGACAACGACCTCGAGCCTTTCTCCTGGGTGACGGCCTGCGGGCTGCCCGACGTGCGGATGACCTCCCTGCAGCAGGAGCTCGGCACCGAGCGCGCGCCCGGGCTGCGCTGCTTTCGCAAGGAGGTCGCCTATCGCTTCTGCCAGGCCTTCGGCCGGCGCCAGCGGCTCGTCTCGCCGCAGCGCCTCGGGATCGACACCGGGCCGTCAGATCGCGGAGCCCCGCAAGGGGCGGAGCCCATCCCCTCGGAGGCCATGTTCGCGTGAGCGCCACACGCTCGCGCGCAAACCCCGGCGGCATGGACGTGCTGAAGGTGCTCGGCGCAGAGGTGCGCCCGTTGCGCGAGCGCAAGCCCCCCTGGTTCAAGGTCCCCGCCCCCGGTGGCCAGCGCTATCGCGAGCTGACCCAGCTGATCCGCGAGGAGAACCTGCACACCGTCTGCCAGGAGGCCGCCTGCCCCAACGTCGGCGAGTGCTGGGAGCGCGGCACCGCCACCTTCATGATCCTCGGCGACACCTGCACCCGCCGCTGCGGCTTCTGCAACGTCAAGACCGGCAAGCCCACCTGGAACGACCCCCTGGAGCCCGCGCGCGTCGCCCGCTCCATCGCCCGCATGGGGCTGCGCCACGCCGTCATCACCTCCGTCGATCGCGACGACCTCCCCGACAAGGGCGCCTCCGCCTTCGTCGGCGTCGTGCGCCAGGTCCGCCGCCAGGCCCCCGACTGCCAGATCGAGCTGCTCACCCCCGACTTCCAGGGGCAGGAGATGCCCCTCGCCAAGGTCATCGGCGAGCGGCCCGACGTCTTCAACCACAACGTCGAGGTCGTGCCGCGGCTCTATCCCATCGCCCGGCGCGGCTCCCAGTTCCTGCGCTCCTGCCGCGTCCTGCGGGTCGCCGGCGAGATGGGCGAAGGCGAGGTCGTCACCAAGTCCGGCCTCATGGTCGGGCTCGGCGAGAGCCACGAGGAGATGGTCGAGACCTTCGGCGTCCTGCGCCAGCACGGCGTCCAGGTCCTCACCGTCGGGCAGTACCTGCGCCCCTCCGAGCGCCACCTTCCCATCGTCCGCTACTGGCACCCCGAGGAGTTCAAGGCTTTGGAGGACGCCGCCTACGCGCTCGGCTTCGACCACGTCGCCGCCGGGCCGCTCGTGCGCTCCTCCTACCACGCCGACCAGCACGTGCCGCAGCCGCAAGCCGGCGTCGGGCCGCTGGCCGCCGCCCCCGCCTAGCCTTCCGGCTCCGCCGGTTCTCGCGCGGATAGGCTCGCCCGATCGTCCCCTTCCGCGACAACGTGCCCCTGCGGCGGGCGCCGCTGCTCGGCATCGCACTGATCCTCGCCCTGCTGCTCCTCTACCTCCTCGCCGTCCTGCACGGCGGCAGTTTCTTCCGGGGCCTGTCCGCCAGGACCGCCGTCAACTGGGGCCTCATCCCTCGCTACCCCGGCTTCGGCGCCTTCCTGCGCTCGCTGTTCCTGCACGGGAGCTTTCCCGCGCTGCTCGTCGACCTGCTCGCCCTCGCCGTCTTCGCCCCCGCCGTCGAGGACGCGCTCGGGCGCGTTCGCTTCCTCGCGCTGTACCTGCTCGGCGGCAGCGTCGCCCTCGGCCTGCGGCTGCTCGTCGTCCCCGGCTCCGTGGTCCCCGCGCTCGGCGCCGTCGCCGCCGTCGCCGCCGTGCTCGGCGCCTACCTGCTGCTGCATCCCCAGGCCCGCGTCGTCTCGCTCGTGCCCGTGCCCTTCTTCGCCACGATCGTCGAAGCGCCCGCCGTCCTCTACCTCGCCCTGTGGCTCGGCCTCGAGCTCTGGTTCGTCATCGGCGGGGTCGACACGCCCCTCGCCGGCGACCGCGGCGCCGCCTGCGCCGCGATCGCCTGCGGCGCGCTCGCCGGGTCGTTGCTCGCGCGCGCCTCGCTCCCCGCGCGCGGCCGGGTGCACGCATGAGGCGCACCCTCGTCCTCGGCGCCGTGCTGTTCTTCATCGCCGGCTTCGCCTTCCTCACCGTCGCCGCCATCATCGAACAGGGCTTCACCATCGCCAGCCTGCTCTCGATCCTGATCCTCGGCCTGCTCGCCGTCGGGATCGTCGGCGCGCTGCGCAATCCTCCTCGCTGAGCCCATGAGCCCGCCCTTCATGACCTTCGAGGAAAGCCTGCGACGGCGCCAGCTCGCGCGACGGCGCCGGCGGCGGCGTCGTGCCATCGGGCTCGGCGCCTGCGCGCTCCTCGTGATCCTCGCCCTCGCGCTCGTGTTCCTGCTCGGCGGCTCCGGGGGTTCCGGGGACAAGCGCCGCGGCGCCGGCTCACAGGGCGCCACCGCCCGCGGGGGCGGCGCCACCGCCGCGAAGCCCCCCACCGCGCCGACGCGCTCCGCCATCGGGTTGCCGCTCGGCACGCCGCCGCTCGCCCTGAAAGGGCTCGGCTACCCCGCCCAGGACGCCGTTCGGATCGACTTCGCCCGCCCGCCCCGGGCCGGGCTGCTGTTCAACCTCGACAGCGGCCAGGTGCTCTGGCAGCACGACCCGCACCAGCGCCTGCGCATCGCCAGCCTCACCAAGATGATGACCGCGCTGCTCACCGTCCAGGCCGAACCCGCCGACGCGCGCGTGCTCGTCACCAAGGCCGCCGTCGACTCCGCCGGTTCCAAGGTCGGCGTGCTGCCGCTGCACAAGCACGTGCGCCTGGAAACCATGCTCTACGGGCTGCTGCTGCCCTCCGGCAACGACGCCGCCATCGCCCTCGCCGAACACCTCGCCGGCAGCATCCACGACTTCGTCAAGCTCATGAACGCCCGCGCCGCGCAGCTCGGCATGGGCTGCACGCAGTACTCATCGCCCTCCGGCTACCTCGACGCCCACAACTTCTCCTGCGCCGCCGACCTCGCTGAGCTCGCCTACGTCGACGAGCAGCAGCCGCGCCTCGCCAAGATTGTCCGCACCTACAGCGCCCAGCTGCCCTTGCCCATCAAGGGCGGCAAGGTCTACCTCTACAACAACAACCCCCTCCTCGTCTACCACTACCCCGGCGCCACCGGGCTGAAGACCGGCTTCACCGACGCCGCCGGGCGCTGCCTCGTCGCCACCGCCGAGCGCCACGGCGTGCGGCTCGGCGTCGTGCTGCTGCACTCCACCGCCCCCGGCGTCCAGGCGCGCCAGCTGCTCGACCGCGGCTTTCACGACGTCTACCACCAAGCGCCCGTCGCCGAGCCGCCCATGCCCCCCGGGGCGTGAAGGGGATCGTCGGCCAGAGGGGCCGAGCGGAAGCGAGCAGGCAGCGCGCGAAGCGCGCGCGTGAGCCGCCGTCGGCGCCGGAGGCCTGATAGGGGCCGGGTAGCGCGGGTAACCCCGTGCTGTGAAGTCAGGACCCACGACACGCCAGAAGGTCGCCACCGTCGCGCTTTGGTCCGTCATCGTCGGCCTCAGCATCGGCGACGCCGGAGGCTGGCACTGGGCTCGCGCCGTCTGCGCCGTTCTAGGCGTGATCTGGGTCCTGTTCGTCGCGCTTCCCTGGCTGCACTGGTACTTCCGTGGCGGCAAGCACACCACAGGGTGGGGCAGGGACGAGCCGACTCGCACGCCCCGCCCTTGAGGAGTAGCTTTCCTGCTCTAGATTGACTGGTCAGTCAGCCAAAGGAGAAACGCCGTGGATCTCGATGACACACAAGACCAGGCCGCATACCGCGCCCAAGTGCGCGCCTGGCTCGACGAGCACTCCTCCGAAGCCCCCGTGCTCGAGGGCGAGGGAGCCATCACCGACGAGTCGGAGATAATCGCCGCCCGCCGCGCCTGGCAGGGAAAGCTCGCCGAGGGCGGGCTCGCCGGCGTCACCTGGCCCAAGGAGTTCGGCGGCCAGGGCCTCGGCCCGATCGAGCAGGTGCTCTCGAACCAGGAGATCGCGCGGGCAAAAGTTCCCGGCATCCTCGACGCGATCGGCGTCGGCATGCTCGGCCCCACGATCATCGCCCACGGCACCGACGAGCAGAAGTCGCGCTATCTCGGCCCGATGCTCCACGGCGACGAGGTCTGGTGCCAGCTGTTCTCCGAGCCCGCCGCGGGGTCCGACCTCGCCGCGGTGCAGACGCGCGCGCGCCGGCAGGAGGACGGCAGCTGGAAGCTCACCGGCCAGAAGGTCTGGACCACCAACGCGCAGTTCGCCTCCTACGGCCTGCTGCTAGCCCGCACCGACGCCGACGTCCCCAAGCACAAGGGCATGACGATGTTCATCGTGCCGATGGACGCGCCCGGCGTGACCGTCCGCGGGCTGCGCCAGATCTCCGGCGAGGCCGAGTTCAACGAGGTCTTCTTCGACGACGTCGTCATCGACGCCGACTCCGTCGTCGGCGGCGTCGGTAACGGCTGGGGCACCGCGCTCACCACGCTGATGTTCGAGCGCGTCACGATCGGCCTCGGCAGCGAGGGCCTGGGCTACAACTCCACGCGCTTCGCCTCCGCGATCGCGGGGCAGCCCGACGCCCGCCGCGATCACGAGGTGCGCAAGCAGCTCGGCGAGATCGCCAGCGAACTGCTCGCCGTGCGCTTCACCGGCTACCGCACGCTCACCGCGCTGCAGAAAGGCCAGGTCCCCGGACCGGAGTCGGGGCTCGCGAAGATCACCATCGTCAACGGCGCCATCAAAGCCGGCGACCTGATCGCCGACGTGCTCGGCCCCGACGCGCTGGCCGAGAACAGCCAGTGGGCCTACATGATCTCCTTCCTCCCCGGCCTGAAGTCCGCCGGCGGCACCGAAGAGATCCTGCGCAACACCATCGGCGAGCGCGTGCTCGGGCTGCCGCCCGCGCCGCGGCTCGACAAGGGCATCCCCTTCTCCGAGCTGCGCTCCAAGGAAACCGCCGCCGCCTAGCGCGAACGCCGCCGACCAACTTCAGATCAAGAGGAGACCCGCATGAACCTGTCCCTGTCAGACGAGCAGGAATTCCTGCGCGAGGCCGCGCGCGGCGCGCTCTCGCGCTTCAAGACGCTCGAGGCCGACCGCGAGGCGCTCGACGGCAACCCCTCCGCGCTGCCCGACCTGTGGGCCACCGCCAAGGAGGCCGGCTGGCCCGGCCTGCTGATCGACGAGCAGCACGGCGGCGCCGGGCTCGACGCCTTCGACGCGATGCTCGTGCTCGGCGAGTGCGGGCGCGTGATCGCGCCCATCGCCCTGCTGGGACACCTGCCCGCCACCGCGATCCTCAACGACGCTCCCGCCGGCGCTTCGCTGCTCGAGCCCCTCGCCACCGGCGAGCGGCGCGCCGCCTACCTCCCCGTCAGCCCGCCCGACGACCTGCTCGACAGCTGGACCGCCGAGCCCCGCAGCGGGATCACGCGGCCCGGGGCGCCCACCGTCTCCGGCTCCGGCGACGACGCCCGCGTCAGCGGTGAGATCGCCTTCGTCCCCGACGCCCCCGGCGCCGACCTGCTCGTCGGGGTTGGCCTGCTCGGCGACAAGCCCGTCGGCATCGCGGTCGAGGCGAGCGCCTCCGGGGTCGAGGTCGAGGAGACCATGCGCTACGACTCCAGCCGCTCGCTCGGTCACGTCACGCTGAAGGACGCTCCCGCGCTCGTGCTCGACGCCCCCGCCGAGGTGCTCGCCTCCGCCTGGCATCTCGCGCAGGCGCTGATCGCCGCCGAGTCGCTCGGCAGCGTCGAAACCGCGCTCGACACGTCAGTCGAGTACGCCAAGGAGCGCCACACCTTCGGCCGCGCCATCGGCTCCTACCAGGCCGTGAAGCACTCGCTCACCGAGGTCCTGCGCCAGCTCGACAACGGCCGCTCGCTGCTCTACTACGCCGGCTGGGCGCGCCGCGGCGCGCCGGAGGAGTTCCCGCTCGCCGCCAGCGCCGCCCGCTCCGTAGCCGGGCGCGCGCTCGACAACGCCGCCCGCACCATGATCTCCGTGCACGGCGGGATCGGCGCCACCTGGGAGCACGACGCGCCGCTGTACTTCCGGCGCGCGCAGCTCTCGCGGCGGCTGCTCGGCGGGACCGCCGGGGCCACCGACCGGGTCGCCGGCGAGCTCATGGCGCAGGCCGACGCCGCTTAGCGTGCGCGCTTGACCGAGGCGGCGCTGGCCTTCACCAAGCTCGCCAGCACCGGCGCCCCATAGGCCGCGTGGACCGCTTCGATCAGCGCCGTTTCGGTCCCGCAGTTGATGCAGAAGCCGTGCTGGGACCAGCCGATCGCGCGGGCCAGGACCTGATCCGCGTACGTGACGCCCGTCGCGTCGTGGCCGTAGTAGTCGTACGCCGCTCCCCACGCCACGCCGTCCAGCGCGTAAGCCGCTCCGTCCGCCGAGAGCAGGTGCGCCGCCGCCATGATCGCGTCGAAGTCGTCGTAGATCGAAGGATGCTTCGCCGTCTGATGGTCGTAGCTCGACGGGCGCCTGCCGTAGCGGAAGGAGTCGCTCACCAGCCGCCACGTCGGCACCGGCCCGTTCGTCACGTTGAACTGCATCGGCCCGCCGCAGCAGCCCGCGAAGTTCAGCCCCGTGTACGTGTCCGGCGCCGTCGAGAACGCCGACTCCTGGCGGTGGATCGAGGCGATCAGCAGCCAGTTCACCCCGAACGTCCGCTGCGCCGTGGCGTAGATCGGGTAGAAGCCTTCCATCCAGCGCCGCGCGATGTGCGTCTGGGTCTGATCGACGAAGCGGGTCGCGTCGAGCTGCTGCTCCTTCGCCGAAGGACGCGCGACGATCCTGCCCGCGGCGGCGCGCCCGTGCCCGCTGCCGCTGCCGCTGCCGCTGCTGCCGCTGCCCGCGTGCGTTCCCTGCTTGGCGGCGCCCGCGACGCTCGCCGTCGCCGCCGCGCCCGGGACAGGGGTCGGCGTCGCCCGCGCCACGATCGGGGGGGCGCTCGTGCGCTGCTGCGCGGAGCCGGAGCCGAACAGCAGCGCCGCCGCCAGCGCGCCCGCGCCCAGCAGTGCCAGCGCGCCCGCCAGCAGCCAGGGGCCGCGTTCGCGCGGCGGCGAAGGCACGTGGCCGCCGTAGGCCTGATCCTGCTCAGGCGAGCCGGGCGGTGCTGGCGGCTGTGGGGGCGGCGAGTGCTCCATGGCGCTAACAAGGTAGCCGCCGGTGGCGCGGGCGGACGCGCGTCGTAGCGCACCCCCGGCGAGCGCTCCGTTCGCCCTACCGTCTGTGTTCACCGCGTATGGGCAGATTGGCGAGCACTCTCACCGCGCTGGCGTTCGCGCTTGGCGCCGCGGGCAACACGGCTACGAGTGCGCCCGCCGCATCGCTGACGCCCGCCCAGCAGCACTACCTCGCGCTCGCCCAGGCCGGCGTGACGAGCGCGAAAGCGCGCTGGGCCGACCACCGCCTCGGCTGGTACGACTCGCGCCTGAACGATCGTGACCGCTACCCGCTCGCGACGATCTGGGACATTGTGCCGCTGTTCGAGTCGCTGGACGCGATCGCGATCGCCCAGCCGGCGCCCGCGAGCAAGGCGGCAGTCACGAAGTTCGCCAAGGGCGCCGAGCGCTATCTGAACCGCGGGCTGCACCCGCTCCCGGGCTATTCGCCCTATCCCGGCGACCGCAGCGCGAACACCGAGACCTGGTTCGACGACAACGGCTGGTGGGGCGTCGCGTTCGTCAACGCCTTCAGGGCCACTGGCTCGCGCCGCTGGCTGACCGACGCCGAACGCGCGCTGAAGTACGTCGCCGCCGCCGGCTGGGACCCTCGCGAAGGAGGCCTGTGGTGGAACACCACCCACCCCTACAAGGCGGGCGCCGCGCTCGCCTCCGACACGCTGCTGGCGACGCTGCTCTACCAGCAGACGAAGTCGGCGTTCGCGCTCGCGCAGGCGCGGCGCTTCCTCGCCTGGGGTAACACCAGCGGCTTCAGCGCCGCCGACGGGCTCTACGCCGGCAGCAGCCTGAACCCCACCCCGATCGACTACGCAGAGGGGCCCCTGATCTACGCCCAGGCCGTGCTCTGCGAACTGACGGGCAGCGCCGCGGACTGCCAGCGCTCAGATCAGCAGAAGACCAATTCGCTGCGCCGCTTCGGCTATCTGCTGGACTTCTCGCCGCAATACGACGCGATCTACCTGCAGTGGCTGCTCGCCCTGTACGGGCTGCACCACGACCGCACGCTCTACCAGCTCGCCGCCGACAACGCGCGCGACGTCGAAACGCGCGCCCGCAACGGCGAAGGCCTGTACCTGCTCTCGTGGGACGGGCAGACGCTCGCGCCGCAGAACGCCCGGCCCGGAATGTTGCAGACGCAGGCCGCTTCCACCAGCGTGTTCGCCTGGCTCGCGGTCTACCCGCCGCCCGCCTAGCGGCGGGAAGCCGCCTGGGCGGAGCGGAACCCTCCCAGGCGGAACCCCCTAGGCCCCCATCGCCCGTTTCGAGAAGCGGTCGAACAACGCGTCCGGGAGCAGCCGGCGCACCAGGATCATCGCGTGCGCGTCGGTTCCCACCACGTAGCGGGACTTGGGCCGGCGCGAGGTCAGGGCCGTCTCGATCGCCTGCGCCACGCGCTCGGGCGGGACGCCTCGCTTCTCGGTGTTGCGGATGTTCTTCTCCATCGCCGCCGGCACGTGCCCGTACTGCTCCTGCAACTCCGGCGGCACCTTGACCGTCTGCTGTTCGCCCGCCAGCGACTTTCCCCAGATTGGCGTCGCCACCGAGCCCGGCTCCACCAGCGCGACCTTGATGCCCGAGGAGTGAAGCTCGACGCGCAGCACGTCGCCGATCGCCTCCAGGCCGTGCTTCGCCGCGGAGTACGGGCCCGTGAAGGCCATCGTCACCCGGCCCCCGACCGAGGACACGAACACCACCCTGCCCCGGGCCGCACGCAGCGCCGGGAGCAAGGCCTTTGTGACCGCGATCTGCGCCAGCAGGTTCACCTCGACGTGGCGGCGCACCTCCTCCATCGGGATCAGCTCCAGCGGGCCGCTGATGCCCAGGCCCGCGTTGTTCACCAGCGCGTCGAGCCGCCCTGCCCCCGCCCCGCCCCCGCCGTCGCCCGTCAGCGCGCGCACGCGCTCGGCCGCCTGCGCGATCTGCCCGGCGTCCGTCACGTCGAGCATCAGCGGCTCCAGCCGGCCGCGCGCGCCGTCGCCCAGCTGCGCCAGCAGCCGCTCGCCCGCGCTCGTCTGGCGCACCCCCGCGAGCACGGTCCACCCGGCACGCGCGAGCCGCAGGGCAGTCGCCTCGCCGATGCCCGATGAGGCACCGGTGATCAGAGCCGTCGCCATTTGTTGAAAGCTACCCGGCCCGCGCCCGGCGCCACCACCCGCCACACCGCCACCCGCCGCACGATTAGCCGCCGCTTAGGATCGGCCTCGATGGTTCCGCCGGTGAGAACGCCCCGCATCGCCGCTGCGCTGGTGCTGCTCGCGGCCGCCCTCGCCGCCGCGTTGCTGCTCACCGGCCGCGGCTCCGGTCTCAGGCACGCCGAGAGCGAGGACGCGATCGCCGATGTCGACGCGCCCACCCCCGGCTCGTGCGGGGCGACCGTGCTCGGCGCGCTCGGCCACGTCGCGACGCGCGTCTATCGCGAGGGCGTCGTCAGCGAACGGGTCGACAGCGCGCGCCACATGATCGAGGGCTCCACAGCCCTGCGCGAAGCCGTCGAAGGCGGAGACCCGGCGCAAGCCCGGGCCGCGGCGAAGGCGTTGATCGCCACCGGGCATCTGACCGACCTGCGCGTGAGCCACGGCGGCAAGGTGCTCGCCGAAGTCGGCGGCCCCGCGCTCGCGCCGGTGCACGGCACGCTCACCGGCGCCGACGGAAAGCCCATCGCCGGCTATGTCACCAGCGTGTGGGCCGCCGGCGGTCTGGTCGCCGAGACGAACGGGATCGCCGAAGGGCTGACCGTGATCCGCTCCGAGCCCGCCGGCGGCGAGGACCGCACCGTCGCCGGCACGTTCCCGCTGCCCGCGGGAGAGCTGCCCGGCGAAGGCACCCTCACGCGCGATGACGTCGCCTACCAGTTCACCTCCTACCCCGCCACCGCCTACCCCGACGGGGCGCCGCTGCGGGTCTACCTGTTGCGCTCGCTGCCCTCGCTGCAACCGCTGTGCGGCGCGAGCGCCACCGACACCACCGTCAACACCGTGAGCCACATCGCTCGCCTGATCTACGAGGGCGAGGCCGGCCGGCGCACCGGCAAGCAGGTGCATCGCGTGCAGGCGAACCGGCCGCTGCTGCGCGCGGTCGCCAAGCGCGACCCGAAGGCCACGCGCAGCGCGATCGAAGCCCTCCTGCACCAGCACATCGTGCGCCTGCGGGTAAGCGCCGGCGACCGCCTGCTGAGCGACGTCGGCGGCCCGTACGTGCTCGCGCCTGTCACTGCGCCGCTGCGGATGGGCGGGCGCACGATCGGCAGCTTCGTGCTCTCGATCCAGGACGACGAGGGCTACAAGCGCCTGGCGAACCGCCTCGCGGGGCTCGACGTGCTGATGTACATGGGCGGCAAGCTCGTCAAGAGCACGATCGGCTTCTCGCCCGGCGCCGTGCCGCGCAGCGGGCAGTTCGCCTACCGCGGCAAGACCTACAGGGCCTACACGTTCACCGCCGACGCCTTCCCGTCGGGGCCGCTGCGGATCACGGCGCTGATCCCGCTGCCCTACTCCTAGGCGGGCGCGAGCTCCGAGCGCTTCTGCTCCAGCGCGCCGAGCAGCTCCGAGAACGCGTCGGCGAATTTCTCGACTCCCTCGCGCTCCAGCGTGTCGGTGACGTCGTCATAGTCGACCCCCGCCGCCGCGAGCTCCTCGAACAGCGCGCGCGCCTGGTCCAGCTCGGACTCCAGCCGGGGACGCGGCTCGCCGTGGTCCTGGAAGTCGCGGATCGTCTCTTCCGGCATCGTGTTCACCGTGCCCGGTCCCGCCAGCTCCTCGACGTACATCGTGTCGCGGTAGTCGGGATTCTTCACCGAGGTCGAGGCCCACAGCACGCGCTGCGGGGTCGCCCCCTTCGACTCCAGGTACTCCCAGCGAGGCCCGGCGAAGATCTCCTTGTAGCGCTGGTAGGCCAGTCGCGCGTTCGCGACCGCCAGCCTGCCCTTCAACTCGTCGTGACCGCCCAGCTCGTCGAGCCGTTTGTCGGCCTCGGTGTCGATCCGCGAGACGAAGAAGCTCGCCACCGAAGCGACCTTCGTCGGGTCGCCCGCCTCGGCCACGAGCCGCTCCAGCCCGCGGATGTAGGACTCGGCCACCTCTTCGTAGCGGCGCAGCGAGAAGATCAGCGTGACGTTGATCGAGCGTCCCTTCGAGATCACATCCTCGATCGCCGCGAGCCCCGGCTTCGTCGCCGGGATCTTGACCATCAGGTTCGGGCGCTCGACCAGCCCGTGCAGCTTCATCGCTTCGCGGAACGTCGCCAGCGTGTCGTAGGCGAGGTTCGGGTCGACCTCCAGCGAAACGTAGCCGTCGCGGCCGTTGCCGCGATCGAAGATCGGGGCGAACAGGTCACATGCCTCCTTGATGTCCTGCTCGGCCAGCGTCCAGAAGACGTCCTTCACCGGGGTGCCCGGGTCGATTTCCCGCAGCTGCTCGTCGTAGGCCTCGCCTGCGGCCATCGCCTTCTGGAAGATCGAGGGGTTCGAGGTCGCACCGACCACGGAGTCCTCGTCGATCAGCTTCTGCAGATGGCCGTCGCGGTTGGATTCGCGCGAGAGGAAGTCGATCCAGACGCTCTGGCCCAGCGCCGAGAGCAGTCGCAGCGGTGTCAGGTTCTCGGACGTGGACACGTGGTCTCCTTTCAGCTTGCGAATCCGGCTCAGACCGCGGCCGCTCGGGCCCGCTCCAGCAGAGCGCGCGCGCGAGCCGCGACGTTCTCGTCGGTGAAGCCCAGCTCCTCCAGCACGGTCGTGCCCGGGGCTGAGGCGCCGAACCGGTCGAGGCCCAGCACGTCGCCGTCGAGCCCGACCCATCTGCCCCAGCTGATCGTCGCCCCCGGCTCGACCGCGAGCCGCGTCCGCACCGCGGGCGGCAGCACCTCGTCGCGGTACTCCTGCGACTGCGCTTCGAACAGCTCGAAGCAGGGCATCGAGACGACGCGCACCTTTACGCCCTCGCCCGCGAGCGTCTGCGCCGCGTGCAGCGTCGTCGGCACCTCGGCGCCCGTCGACATCAGGATCAGCTCCGGCTGCTCGCCGGCCGCCGACTCCCACAGCACGTAGCCGCCCTGCTCGAGACCGTCGGCGCCCGCGACCTCCTCGCGGTCCAGCGTCGGGATGTTCTGGCGCGAGAGCAGCAGCGCCACCGGCCCGTCGGTGCGCTCCAGCGCCACGCGCCACGCCGCCGTCGTCTCGTTCGCGTCCGCAGGGCGGATCACCCACAGCTCGGGGATCGCCCGCAGCGAGGCATAGTGCTCGATCGGCTGGTGCGTCGGGCCGTCCTCGCCGAGCGCCACCGAGTCGTGCGTCCACACCCACACGACCGGCACGCCCATCAGCGCCGACAGGCGCACGCTGCCGCGCATGTAGTCGGAGAACATCAGGAACGTCGAGCCGTAGGGCTTGACGATCCCGCCATGGGCGCTCGCCCCGTTGACGATCGCGCCCATCCCGTGCTCGCGGATGCCGAACGGGACGTTGCGTCCCGCGTGCACGCCCGAGAACTCGCCGCCGCCTTCGTACAACGTCTTCGTCGACTCGACCAGGTCCGCGGCGCCGCCGATCATCGTCGGGCCGTACTCGGCGAAGGCCTGCATCACCTTCTGGCCCGCGGAGCGCGTCGCGATCTCCTCGCCGGCCGCGAACGCCGGCAGCGCCTCGCGCCAGCCCTCGCGCAGCTCGCCGCGCCAGGCGCGGTCCCAGTCCTCGGCCTCCTCCGGAAACGCCTCGCGCCACGGTTCCATGCGCTGCAGGAGCCACTCGCGCTGCGCGGTCGTCCCGCTCTCGCGCAGCGACATGTGCTCGTAGACGCGGTCGTCGACCCAGAACTTCTTGTCGGGGTCGAAGCCCATCACCTCCTTCGTCGCGCGCACCTCGTCTTCGCCGAGCGCGGCGCCGTGCGATTTCGCGGTGTCGGTCGCGTTCGGCGCCGGGTAGGCGATGTGCGAGCGGACCTGGATGAACGAGGGCTTGTCATCGCGTTCGCGCGCCACCTCGAGCGCGCGCGTCAGCGCCTCGACGTCCTCGGAGTCATCGACCCGCTGCACGTGCCAGCCCTCCGCCGCGAACCGGGCCAGGTGACTCTCGGAGTCGAACGAAAGCGCCGTCGTGCCGTCGATCGTGATGCGGTTGTCGTCGTAGCAGACGATCAGCTTGCCGAGCTTGAAGTGGCCCGCGATCGAGGCGGCCTCCTGGCTGATCCCCTCCATCAGGTCGCCGTCGGAGCAGATCGCGTAGGTGTGATGGTCGACCAGCTCGTGCCCGGGCCGGTTGAAGCGCTCGGCGAGGAAGCGCTCCGCGAGCGCGAGGCCGACCGCGTTGCCGACGCCCTGGCCGAGTGGGCCGGTCGTCACCTCGATCCCCGGCGTGTGCCCGCGCTCGGGGTGGCCCGGCGTGCGCGAGCCCCACTGGCGGAACTGCTGCAGGTCCTCGAGCGTCAGGTCCCAGCCGCACAGGTGCAGCAGCGAGTACTGGAGCACGCAGGCGTGGCCGGAACTGAGCACGAAGCGGTCGCGGTCGGGCCAGTCGGTGTCCTGGGGGTTCACGCGCAAGAAGCGCTTGAACAGCGTGTAGGCAAGCGGGGCGAGCGCCATCGCCGTGCCGGGGTGGCCGGCGTTCGCCTTCTGCACGGAGTCCATCGCCAGGCCGCGAATCGTGTCGATCGACAGCGCGCGGATCTCGCGTTCGTCCATAACGCGATCCTAGCGAGCCGACGCCTGGCTGCTTGTTCACACGAGCTACAGTCCGTGGACCATGGACGAGCGATTCTGCGATGTCGGCAGGGGCATCACGCTCTGCTACGAGACCTTCGGCGAGCGCTCGGACCCGCCGACGCTGCTGATCATGGGCCTGGGCACGCAGATGGTCGCCTGGCACGAGGACTTCTGCCGTCAGCTGGCCGCCCGCGGCCGTTACGTGGTGCGCTTCGACAACCGCGACATCGGCCGCTCCACGCACGTCGGCGGCCCGCCGCCGACGATCACGCAGCTGCTGCTTCGCTCCAAGCGCGCGGCGCGCTACACGCTCGCCGACATGGCAGAGGACACCGCGGGGCTGCTGCGCGAGCTGGGCCTCTCGCCCGCCCACGTGGTCGGCGCCTCGATGGGCGGCATGATCGCGCAGACGCTCGCGGCCCGTCACCCCGAGCACGTCCGCTCGCTGACCTCGATCATGTCGAGCACCGGCGCGATCAGGAGCGGGCAGCCCGCGCTGCGCCTCTACCCCCTGTTCCTGCGCCCGCGCCCATCCGGCTTCGACGAGTACGTCGCGCACGGCGCGCGGCTGTTCGCCGCGATCGGCTCGACCGGCCTGCCGCGCGACCCGGAGGAAATACGCCAGCTCGCAGGGATCAGCTACGAACGCGACCACGACGTCGCCGGCCCCGGGCGCCAGCTCGCGGCGATCATCGCCTCCGGCGACCGCACGCGAGAACTGCGCAAAGTCACCGCCCCGACGCTCGTGATCCACGGCACCGCCGATCCGCTCGTCGCCCCCTCGGGCGGTCGCGCCACCGCGCGGGCGATCAAGGACGCGCGGCTGATGACGATCGAGGGCATGGGCCACGACCTCCCGCGCGCCGCCTGGGACCGGCTGATCGACGCCGTCGTCGAGCACACGGCGAGGGCGGGTGGCCCCCCGGATCGCCACCCGCCCCTACGTGCCTCCCGAGCGCCCCTTTCGGGGTTGGCCGGGCAAGCGCCCCGCGGCGTCCCTCAATCGCCGTGAGGCCGCCGGCCATGAGCCGGCAGTCCCGCCATCGAGTGCGCGCGCCCAGTCGAGCACCAGCTCGACTGCGCCCGGACGCGCACCAGCCAATGCAGGTCGTGACGGCAATGCGAGCGTCGGTAGGGCCAGCGACCGTGCAGCGCGCGAAGCATGCGCGCCTCCTGGCAGACGGACGACCTCATCGCCACGTCCCCTCTCCCTCGTGCTGCCCCCTACCTGAACTCAGACCCATTTACAGGCCCCTTCGTCCTGACCCTCACACCACCCGACCGCATGGCTCCGAGTGGGCGGAACCGCTGCTCCCGCTGGGACATATAAATCACCTTTTACGCAGAATGTCAACACGCAGAGGTGCGTGTTCCATCTAGCGGGCGAGAACCACCCGCCGGCGTCCCGCTGACCGACAGTGCGGCGCTCTGTTCGCGGGCGTAGCTCGCTGGTAGAGTCGCCCGCCCGTAGCGCCGCGGCACCCGGTCGGGGGAGCGCGTTCGTACGGAGAAGCGACGAGCGAACCGGGAGGAGAGCACGATGGAGGTCACCCACTCGAACGCGGCGTGGGCCGCGCGGGGTCGCACCCGCACCACGTGCGCCGCGCTCGCGCTCCTGTTCGTCGCCACCGCGCTCGTGCTCGCGCTCGCGCTGCCGGACGGGGCCAGCGCCGTCGGCGAACTGAGCTTCGCGGAATGCTTCGGCGCCGCGGCTCCCTGCATGAACCTCCCGAGCAACAAACAGCTCGAAGGACCGTACGACATCGCGCTGAACGGCGCGAACGGGGCCGTCTACGTGACCTCGCGGCAGAGCAGCACCGTGCTGCACTTCTTCTCCGACGCCGAAGGCCGGCTCGGCTTCGACGGCTGCCTCAGCAACGACGGTGCCGGCGGCTTCTGCGCGAACGCGAACTCCACCGCAAAACCGTTCTCGGACGTTAGCGGCGTTGCCGTGGACGCCGCTCGCCAGGCGGTCTTCTCCTCCTCGAGCACCTCGGACCTCGTGACCCAGCTCGCCGCGTTCCCGGAGGGCCAGATCGAATACAAAGGCTGCATCAGCGACTCCGGCTCGGGCGGGGCGTGCGGCTCGACGAAATCCCTCGGCTCGCCGCTCAATGCCCCGGGGCCGATGGCGGTCAGCCCGAACGGCGCGACCCTCTACGTCGGGAAGGCCGGCAGCTCGGCCGGCGAAGGCGGGATCTCGCAGTTCTTCGTCGCCACGAGCGGCGCGCTCACGTACGGCGGCTGTGTGAGCTCCCGTGGCTCGGGCGGCTGGTGCGAATCGATCCCCACCGAAGACCCAGCCGTGCTGGCGAACGTCAGCCAGGTCGCGGTCAACCCCATGACCGCCGCCGTCTACACGAGCTCGGAGATAAACGGGTCGGTGTCGCGCTTCGCGACGGACCCCGGCGGGCAGATCCACTGGCGGAGCTGCATCGGTGAAAAAAGCACGACGGGCACCTGCGCCGGCACCCCCGCCAACCTTGAAAGCCCGCTGGAAGCTGCCGAAGGGATCGCTGTCAGCCCCGACGGTCGCTCGCTGTACGTCGCCTCCTTGCACGGCGCGCTTTCGCACATCGCGATCGAACCCGACGGGTCGATCGCCTGGCGGGACTGCGTCAGCGACGACGGCAGTCAGGGCTGCAGCGACCTGCCGGGCTCGGGGACACCGCTGAAAGAAGCCCGCGGCGTGACGGTCAGCCCGGATGGCCACAACGTCTACGTGGTCGGCGAGAAGGCGGTGACGTCGTTTACGCTCGACGCCTCCGGGCGTCCCAGCTTCCAGGGCTGCCTCTCCAGCGACGCGATGCCGGGCTGCACCGACATGCCCGGCTCACCGCTGGGCAGCGGCGAGCGCGTCGCGGTCACCGGCAACGGCGGCTCGGTGTACGTGACGGGGTCCGCGTCCGACACGCTGCTCCACTTCACGCGCGTGCCTGCCGTCGAACCGCGGCCCATGGGCGGCGAAGTGATCGGCGGCACGACGACGACGACCACGGTCGGCACGATCGCCAAAGGCGTCACGACCGCCACCCACATCTTCACGGCCGCCGAGCTGAAGGCCGGCCTGCTGGCGCAGCTCGTCCCCAGCGGCAAGAACGCGAAGCTGTCGAAGATCAAGAAGAAAAAGGGCTACGGCCAGAGCTTCAAAGCGCTGGTACCCGGCTCGCTCCAGCTGAACTGGTTCTTCCTGCCGCCGGGCGCGCACGTCTCCGCCGCGGGCAAGCGCAGGTCAAAGCCGAAGCCCGTGCTGTTCGCGAGCGGCCAGACCGTGTTTCCGAGTGCCGCCACCAGAGCCGTGACGATCAAGCTCACGGCCAAGGCGCTGAAGCTGCTCGGGCACCGAAGCAGGATCAAGCTCACCGTGCGGGGAACCTTCACGCCGAAAGGCGGCTCCGCCGTGAGCGCGACGAAGGCCTTTCAGCTCAGCGGCTGAGCCCGCCGCGTGATGCGGCGAGGGCTCCAGTGCGCCCGGCGGGAATCGAACCCGCGGCCTGCGGCTTGAAAGACCGCTGCTCTTTGGCTCCCCGAAGAGAACCGTTGACCACTGAGCTACGGGCGCTTGGGACGCATAATTGAAGCACGCTTGACGCGCTTGTACAGCGCGAGGTCAGTCGCGGCTCCACAGCTCCCCGGCGAAGCGCACGATCTCGGCGTTCACGCGCTGCTCCTGCTCACGGTGCGCCCAGTGCCCGGCCCCCTCGACGATCAGCGCGCGGCTCGGGGCGGGGAACAGCTCGGCGCTCGCGCGGAACACCTCGGGGGCGACGATGTCGACCGTGCCGCCGATCGTCAGGTTCGCCACCGCCGGCGGGCGCTCCAGCAGCTTCGAGCCGCCCAGCGGCAGCGCGCGGTAGTAGTCGATCGCCCCCTTCAGCGTCCCTGGGCGCGACAGCGCCTGCTTGACCTGCGCGACGCTCTCGTCGCGCTCGGGTCCCGACCAGTTCGGCGACCAGCGCCGGTACAGCGCGTCGAGGTAGGCGAAGTCGTTGCGGCGCGTGCTCGCCTCCGCCCACGGCAGCTTCAGCGCCAGGAAGTGGCGCGCCGCGTACAGCGAGGCCGGGGTGCGTTGCAGCAGGGTGGGGTGAGGGATCGCGATCGTCGCCAGGCCCGTCACGCGTTCGGGCGCGAGCGTCGCGACGACGAAGCTCATCAGCGCGCCCCAGTCGTGACCGACGAACAGCGCCCGCTGCGCCCCGATCGCGTCGAGCAGCGCCAGGCCGTCGCGGCCGATCGTCTCGAAGTCGTATGGACGGCCGGGGACGATCGTGTCCGGGTGATAGCCGCGCAGCCACGGCACCGTCACGCGCCAGCCGGCGCCCACCAGCTCGCGTTGCAGCGCCGCGAAGGAGTGCGGCGTGTCGGGGAAGCCATGCACCAGCACCGCATCGGGGCCCTCGCCCTCCTGGGACACCACGAACGGCTGTCCGCCGCTCTCGATCGTGCGGAACTCCATCACGCGCGAGTCTATGCGTCCGCGAGCGGCTCCATCAACACCCGCCTCGTCGCCGTCGCCCCGCGCGCGCAGCACGATCCGTGGAGCGATCGTCACGGTGGGCTTAGTATCAGCGATCGTGAAGCACTACGCCGTGGCCGAGCTTGACGTGACGGACCCGGGCTGGGTTCGCGACTACGTCGCGGAGGTGACGCCGATGGTCGAGCGCCACGGGGGGCGCTACCTGAGCCGCTCGACGCGGATCGAGCACCTCGAGGGCGAGCGCACGCCGCCGCAGCTGATGTTGATCATCGAGTGGCCCTCGAAAGAGGCCGCGGACCGCTTCTACGAGAGCGAGGAGTACAGACCCCACCGCGAAGCACGCCGCGCCGGCGCCCGCAACCAGTTCCTGCTGGTCTCCGGCGAGGACGTCAACGGCGTCGCGAGGATCGGCGGCTGAAGACCCGCCCTCCGAGCCGCCCCGGCCCACGCCCAGCGCCCGATGCCAGCGCCCAACGTCCAACGCCCGGCGCCGCAAGCGCGACACGCCCGCCACGCACGGCGGGTAGCATCGGCCGATGATCGTCGTCACCGGCCGCATGCGGATCGCAGCGGAGAACCGCGAGCGCTACGTGCAGGTGGCGAGCGAGATGTGCAGGCGCTCGCGCGAGGACGCCGGCTGTCACGGCTACCGCGTCTACGCGGACCTGGAGCAGGAGGACCGCTACGTGATCGTCGAGGAGTGGGAGGACGAGCAGGCGTTGCAGGAGCACTTCACCCAGCCGCACACCAGGGAGTTCCTGACGGCGCTGTTCCCGTTGCTGGCGGAGCCCGCGGAGGCGCTGTTCCACACGGTGGCCTCGACGCGCAGGCTCGACCCCGAGCGCGGCCTGGTGCCGCTCGGCTGAGGCTCGGTCGCGCCGTGCCGGGTGAGCGCGAGGAGCTGACCTTTGCCTCTGGCGACGCGCACTGCGCCGCCTGGCTGTACCGGCCGGAGGGCGAGGCGAGCTGCTGCGTCGTGATGGCGCACGGCTTCTCGCTGACCCGGCACGACGGGCTGCCGGCCTACGCCGAGCAGTTCGCGCGGGCGGGCGCCGCGGCGCTCGTGTTCGACCACCGTTTCCTGGGCGACTCCGGCGGCGAGCCACGCCAGCGGATTCGCACGGGCGAGCAGCGCGAGGACTGGCGCAACGCGGTGGCCTTCGCGCGGACGCTTCCAGGAGTCGACCCGGGGCGCATCGTCCTGTGGGGCTTCTCCTTCAGCGGCAGCCACGTGGTGGAGACGGCGCTTGCCGACGGGCGCATCGCCGCGGTGCTGGGGCTGTGCCCGATGGTCGACGGGCTGGCCCGCGCGCTGTCGACGCCGCCGGCGCTGTCTGCGTGGCTGAGCATGCAGGCGCTCGCGGAACAGCTCGGCAGGCCCAAGCTCGTGGCCGTCACCGCCCAGCCCGGCGAGCACGCCGCGATGACGCTGCCCGGCGAGGCCGACGGCTTCGCGGCGGCCGTGCCCGCAGGTTCGCCGTGGCGCAACGAGGTCTACCCGGGCCTGTTCCTGACGCTGTCGACCGTGCGCCCCGTCGGCAAGGCGGCGCGGCTGGACATGCCCGTGTGGGCCGGGCTCGGCGAACAGGACGTGTCCGTCTCCGGCCGCGCGGTCCGGCGGCTCGCGCAGCGTGCCCCGCAGGGCGAGCTGCACCGCTACCCCTACGACCACTTCGGCGCGTTCCTCGGCGACGGCCCGCAGCGCGTGGCGGGCGACCAGATCGACTTCCTGCGCCGCAACGGGCTGCTCCCCGCGGGCAGCTGAGCGCCACGCGCCCGGAACGCCCGCGCGGCCGAGCGCGGCGCGGGCGACGGAAGCGCCTGCGGCCGCGCCCGCGAGCAGAGAAGTACCCGCGATGGCGGCATGCAAAAGGCGGGCCGGGGCTGCCAAGATGGGCCGCGTGAGCACGGTGACGACGGCGATCGTCTGGTTCCGCCGCGACCTGCGCCTCCACGACCACCCCGCGCTGCGCGCGGCGCTGGCCGAAGCCGAGCGCGTCGTGCCGGCGTTCTGCCTCGACGACCGGCTGCTGCACGGCCGCCACGCCTCGCCGGTGCGCACGCAGTTCCTGCTCGACTGCCTGGCCGACCTCGACGCCGCGCTGCGCGAGCGCGGCAGCGGGCTCGTGCTGCGCCACGGGCCGCCCGAGCGCGAGCTGCCGGCGCTCGCGCGCGAGACTGAAGCGAGCGCCTTGCACTTCAGCGGCGACGTGACGCCCTATGCGAGGAGCAGGGGCAAGCGCGTGCGCGAGGCGTTCGCCGACGAGGGCGTCGAGCTGGTCGCGCACCCGGGCCTGTGCGCCGTCGACCGGATCGGCGAGCTGCGCACGCAGGCGGGCAAGCCGTACACGATCTTCACGCCGTTTCACCGCAACTGGGAGCGGGTCCAGCGTCGCGAGGTGCTGGGCGCCCCCCGCAAGCTGCCGCCGCTGCCCGCCCGGCTGCGCAAGGGACGGGTTCCCTCGCTGGATGCGCTCGGCCTGGAGCACCGGGTCGAGCAGCCGCCGCCCGGCGGGGAGCGGGAGGCGCGCGAGCGCCTGCGCGGCTTTCTCGCGCGCGACGTGAAGGTCTACGGCGAGGGGCGCGACGAGCTGGGCGAGGACACGACCTCGCGGCTCTCCCCCTACCTGCGCTTCGGCTGCATCTCGCCGCGCGAGGTCGAGGCGCGCCTGCCGCGCGGCGCCGGGCCGGAGGCGTTTCGCCGCCAGCTCTGCTGGCGCGACTTCCACCAGCAGGTGCTGCTGCACTTCCCCGAGAACGCGCACGCCGAGTTCCAGCAGCGCTATCGCGGCATGAAGTGGAGCCGCGCGCGCGTCGCCTTCGAGCGCTGGTGCGAAGGACGCACGGGCTACCCGCTCGTCGACGCCGGCATGCGCCAGCTCCGCCAGGAGGGCTGGATGCACAACCGCGCCCGGCTCGTCGTCGGCTCCTTCCTGACGAAGGACCTCGGCATCGACTGGCGCTGGGGCGAGCGGCACTTCATGCACTGGCTGGTCGACGGCGACGAGGCGAACAACAACGGCAACTGGCAGTGGATCGCCTCGGTGGGCACCGACCCCGCGCCGGTGTTCCGCCGCATCTACAACCCCGCGCGCCAGATGGAGACGTTCGATCCGGCGGGGCGCTACGTGCGCCGCTACGTCCCCGAGCTGAAGCTGGTGCCCGACGAGCACCTGCGCGAGCCGTGGAAGATGCCCGCGGAGGATCAGCGCGAGGCGGGCTGCGTGATCGGCGAGGACTACCCGGAGCCGATCGTCGACCACGCGCAGGCGCGGCGCGAGGCGCTGGAGCGCTACCGGGTCTGACGGCCCGCGCAACGTCCGTCGCGAGCCAAGCGACCCGCCGCCGCCAAGACCCGCTGTCCGTGGTCGGCTACGCGTGCGCCTCGCGCAGCTCGGCGAGGCCCTCGGGGATGCTGCGCACCGGGGCGTAGCCGAGTTGCTCCACGGCCTTGTCGATCCTGATCGTGCACTCCTGCGAGGAGACCCAGAAGGCGAAGCGCGTCAGCGGCGGCGCGTGGCTCCCGGGCAGCACCCGGGCGAGCGCCTCGCCGGCCTCCATCAGCCCGCGAGCGAGCGGCAGCGGCAGGTTGCGCGTCGGCGCCGCGACGCCCTGCGTCGCGAGCAGCTCGCCGACGAAGTCGCGGAACACGACGGGGTCTCCGTCGGTGACGAAGTAGACGTTGCCGGGCCGCCCGCGTTCGGCGGCGAGCAGCAGCCCGGCGACGGCGTTCTCGACGTGCGTCGTCGAGGTCAGGTGGCGCCCTCCCCCGATCCAGGCGAAGCGCCCGCTCTTGACCATCTCCACCATCCGCGGCAGCAGCGTCGTGTCGCCCCTGCCCCAGACGAAGCGGGGGCGCACGGCGACGGTCTCCAGGCGCTCGCCGTTCGCCGCGATGACCGCCTGCTCGGCACGGGCCTTCGTCGCGCTGTAGAGCGCGGCGGAGCCCGGCTGCAACGGCGCCGTCTCGTCCACCTGCACGAGCGGTGAGCCCGCGAACAGGACGGCCTCGGTGCTGACGTGCACGAGCCGGCGCACACGGGCTTCGGCGCAGGCGGCGAGCACGTTCTCGGTGCCCTGCACGTTGCCGCGCTCGAACTCCTCGCGCGAGCCGAAGTCGCCGAGCGTCGCGGCGGCGTGAAAGGCCAGCTCACAGCCCTCGGCGCCGGCGCGCAGCGCGGCGCGATCGCCCAGCTCCCCGGCCACGGGCTCGGCGCCGAGCGCGCGGACCTTCTCGGCCGCGGCGTCGGAGCGGGCCAGCGCACGGACCTCGTGCTCCCTCGCCCGCAGCCGTTCGATCAGCCGCCCGCCGACGAAACCCGAGCCACCCGTGACGAACGCTGCGCTCATCAGGCGTATCCTAAAACGGCAAGCCGCGCGAGCAGGAGGAGGAGCATTATGGAGGGGGCCGTGACACAGATGGGGAGCGCGCGCCGCCCGCCGGCGGTCGACGCCGGCACGGTCGCCGAGGCGTTCCGGATCACCGCCGCCGAACGCGCCGAGCAGGTCGCGATCCGCACGAAGGAGGACGCGTTCACGATCACCTGGGGCGAGCTGCGCGAGCGCGTCGACGCGCTCGCGGGAGGGCTGGCGAAGCTGGGGGTGCAGCGCGGGCAGACGGTCGCGCTGATGCTCTCGAACCGTCCCGAGTTCCACCTCTGCGACCTCGCGGCGATGATGCTGGGAGCGACGCCGTTCTCGATCTACAACACCTACTCGCCGGAGCAGATCGAGTACCTGCTGAACGACGCCGGGGCGAAGGTGCTGATCTGCGAGCAGCAGTACCTGCCGCAGATCCTGGAGGCGCGCGCGGGCGCCCCGGGCCTGGAGCACGTGATCGTGGTCGACGGCGAGGCCCCCGAGGGCACGCTCGCGTTGTCGGAGGTCGAGGGCTCCGACCCCGGCTTCGACGTCGAGGCGTCGGTCGCGCAGCTGCAGGGCTCCGACGTGCTGACGCTGATCTACACCTCCGGCACGACCGGCCCGCCGAAGGGCGTGCAGCTGATCCACCGCAACCTGCTCGCGGCGGTGGAGGGGCTCGACGAGCTGATCGAATTCCCCGAAGACGGGCGCGTGATCTCGTGGCTGCCCGCGGCGCACGTGGCGGAGCGCAACGCCCACCACTACCTGCCGATCGTCTTCGGCCTGCAGATCACCTGCTGCGACGACCCGCGCCAAGTGCTCTCCTACCTGCCGGAAGTGAAACCGAGCTGGTTCTTCGCGGTGCCGCGGATCTGGGAGAAGCTGAAGGCGGGCCTGGAGACGATGATGGCCGCCCAGCCCGACGAGCAGCGCGAGAAGGTGCAGGCCGCGCTGGACGCGAGCCTGCGCAAGGTCCGCCTGGAGCAGGCGGGCGAAGCGGTGCCCGCGGAGCTGGCCGAGCAGGTGGCGCAGGCGGACACGGAGATCTTCGCGGGCCTGCGCGCGATGCTGGGCCTCGACGAGGTCGAGGCGATCAACGTGGGGGCGGCGCCGACGCCGGTGGAAGTGCTCGAGTTCTTCCACGCGATCGGCCTGCCGCTGGCGGAGCTGTGGGGCATGAGCGAGACCTGCGGCGCGGGCTCGGTCAACCCCACGGGCCGCATCAAGATCGGCACCGTCGGACCCGCGGCGCCCGGCGTCGAGCTGAAGCTGGACGAGGACGGCGAGGTGCTGATCCGCTCGGACGTCGTCATGCCCGGCTACCGCAACCTCGCCGAGAAGACGGCGGAAGTCTTCACGGAGGACGGCTTCCTGCGCACGGGCGACATCGGCGAATTCGACGAGGACGGCTACCTGAAGATCGTCGACCGCAAGAAGGAGCTGATCATCAACGCCGCCGGCAAGAACATGTCGCCCGCGAACATCGAGGCGACGCTGAAGACGGCCTCGCCGCTGATCGGGCAGGCCTGCTGCATCGGCGACATGCGCCCGTACAACACGGCGTTGATCGTGCTGGACCCGGACTTCGCCCCGATGTGGGCGCAGGGCCAGGGGATCGAGGCGAGCACCCTGGAGGCGCTGGCCAACGACGAGCGCGTGCGGGCGGCGGTGCAGGAGGGCATCGACGCGGCGAACGAGAAGCTGGCGAAAGTGGAACAGGTGAAGAAGTTCCACCTCGTCGAGGGCGACTGGCTGCCCAGCGGCGACGAGCTGACGCCGACGATGAAGCTCAAGCGCAAGCCGATCGCGCAGAAGTACGCCGCGCAGATCGACGCGATGTACTCCTAGATTTTTGATGGGGGCGCCTGGCGGCGCCCGCTCGACTTCAGTTGCCGGCGCTCGCGCCGGCGCTGAAGCGCTCGAACATCGCCGGGTCGTGCGAGCAGAACAGCTCGACCTCGCCGGCGCTGCGCGCCGCGAGCTCGCGCAGCCGCTCTTGGTTGCGCTTGCGCTTGCCGTTCTCGACAGAGTTGAAGTTCTGGAAGGTCTTCAGCACCGGCGGGCAACTCGGCGGTGTTTGCAGCTCGTCGCGGTGAAAGAAGGCGTCGCCGCAGTGCAGCAGCCAGCCGTCGCCGCGCTTGATCGCGACGCCCGTGTGGCCGCGGGTGTGACCGATCAGCGGCACGAGCAGGATCTCGGCGTCGCTGCCCGGCAGGACGCGAACGCTCTCGAAGCCCTGCCACTCGTCCCCGTCGACCTCGTGCTCGACCCATCTCGGCCCGTGCGCCCAGTGCGCCGCGACATAGCGCTCGCGTTCGAGCAGGCTCGGGCTCAGGGCCGCCCGCAGCTCCTTGCCGAGCACGTGCACCTGCGCCTCGGGGAAGTCCGGCAGGCCGCCGGCGTGGTCGACGTCGAGGTGGGTGGCGAGGATGTGCCGCACGTCGCGCGGGTCGAAGCCCAGCGCGCGGATCTGCTCGATCGCCGTCTCGGCCTCGCGCCCCTGCGGGCGGAACAGCGTGCTGAAGGGCAGCCCCAGCCGGCGCGGGTTGCGCATGTCCTCGAGACCGAAGCCCGTGTCGACGAGCACGAGCCCTTCCGCGCCCTCGATCAGCAGGCAGTGGCAGATGATCCGCGCCGTGCCGAGCAGGCTGCCCTCGCCGCTGATCAAGCGCCCGCCGCGGGGGCACATCGTGCCGCAGCTGAGGTGGTGGATCGCGCGCGGCGAGCTGTTCACGCGGCGAAGCCTATCCCGGCGCCGCGCACGCGGGCGTCTACTCGAAGCTGACCTCGTAGCCCGCGGCCCGCAGCGCCTCGCCCAACTGCTCGGTGTGCTCGGGGCCGCGCGTCTCGAGCGTCAGCTCGACCGCGGTCTCGCGCACGCCCAGCGCCACCGCCTCGCGCAGGTGCTCGAGCGTCAAGAGGTTCGCGCGCGCCTCCGCGACGAGCCGCAGCAGCTCGGCGAGCCCGCCGGGCCGGTCGGGGACGCGCGTCAGCAGGCGCACGCGCCGCCCCGCCGCGGTTTCCTGGCGGCGCAGCAGCGAGGCCAGCAGCCCGGCGTCGACGTTGCCGCCCGAGACGATCGCCACCGTCGTGCCCGCGACCGGCGGCAGCTCGCGGCGCATCAGCGCCGCCACCGCGACCGCGCCGGCGCCCTCGGCGACAAGCTTCGCGCGTTCTGCGAGCAGCACCATCGCGTCGGCGATCTGCTCCTCCGCGACGGTCTGCACCGATCCGAGCAGCCTGCGCAGCAGCGGCAGCGTCAGCGCGCCCGGGCGCTTCAGCGCGATCCCGTCGGCGATCGTCGCCGCGGCGGGCGCCTCGACCTCGGCGACCTCCGTGCCCGCAAGCAGCGCCGGCAAGGGGGCGCAGGCGCTCGCCTGCACGCCGATCAGCTCGACGCCGGGGCGCTCGCGCAGCAGCGCGAGGCCGATCCCGCAGGCGAGCCCGCCGCCGCCCACGGGGACGATCACGCGCGCGAGGTCGGGGACCTGCTCGACCAGCTCCAGGCCGAGCGTGCCCTGGCCCGCGATCACGTCGGGGTCGTCGAAGGGGTGGATCAACGCCGCGCCGCTGTCCTGGGCCGCCGCCCGCGCCAGCTCCAGCGCGTCCTCGACGGAGGCGCCGCTCAGGCGTACGCCCGCGCCCAGGCGCTCGACCGCGGCGACCTTCGAGACGGGCGCGTCGCGCGGCATGAACACCTGGCAGCCGACGCCCGCGAGCCGCGCCGCCTGCGCGACCGCGCGCGCGTGGTTGCCGGCGCTCGCGGCGATCAGCCCGTGCTCGGCAAGCGGCCCGAGCGCCGCGAGCTTCGCCAGCGCGCCGCGCAGCTTGAACGACCCGGAGACCTGTAGCGACTCCGCCTTCAGCAGGACCGGCCCCCCGGCCATCTCGGCCAGCTCGGGGCTCGCGATCGCGGGCGTCCTCACCGCGCGATCGCCGATCGCGCGCCGCGCCGCCTCCAGGTCGATGCCGGCGCTCAGCTCAGCGAAGGTCCCGGCCGTCGCGTCCATGCCCTCCCACGCTACAGCGGCGTCGTGTAGGCGCCCGACAGGCCGCCGTCGACGAGGAACGTCGAGGCCGTCACGTAGCTGGACTCGTCGCTCGCGAGGAACAGTGCCGCGCTGGCGATCTCCTGCGGGCGCGCGAAGCGCCCCAGCGGCACGTGCACCAACCGTCGCTGCGCCTGCTCGGGGTCGGCGGCGTACAGCTCCTGCAACAGCGGCGTGTCGACGGGGCCGGGGCAGAGCGCGTTGACGCGCACGCCGCGGCGTGCGAACTCGACGCCCAGCTCGCGCGACAGCGCCAGCACGCCGCCCTTGGAGGCGGTGTAGGAGATCTGCGAGGTCGCCGCGCCCATCACCGCGACGAACGAGGCCGTGTTGATCACCGAGCCGCCACCCGCTTCGAGCAGGTGCGGGATGCCGTGCTTGCAGCACAGGAACACGCTGCGCAGGTTCGCGTCCTGCACCCGCTCCCACGCCTGGAGCGTCGTGTCGAGCACCGAGGCGTCCTCCGGCGGCGAGATGCCCGCGTTGTTGAACAGCACGTCGATGCGGCCCATCGACTCTGCCACGCGGGCGTACATCTCGCCGACCTGCCGCTCGTCGCTGACGTCCGCCTGAAGCGACAGCTCGCCGGGCGCGCCCGGCGCCAGGTCGACGCCCGCGACGCGCGCGCCCTCGCGCTCGAAGCACTCGACCGTCGCCGCGCCGATCCCGCCGCTGGCGCCCGTCACGACACACACCTTCCCTTGCAGCCTCATCCTTGCCTCCGTATTACCCGGTCGCGTAGAAGATCGCCTTCGTCTCGGTGTAGGCGTCGAGCGCGTGCGGCCCCAGCTCGCGCCCGTAGCCCGACTGCTTGAAGCCGCCGAACGGCGTGCTGACGCGCACGGAGTTGTTCGAGTTCACCGAGATGACGCCCGTCTCGATCGCGCGCGTCACGCGCAGCGCGCGCGACCCGTCGCGCGTCCAGACCGAACCCGACAGGCCGTAGATCGTGTCGTTCGCCAGGCGCACCGCGTCGGCCTCCTCCGCGAAGGGGATCACCGCCGCGATCGGCCCGAACACCTCCTCGCGCGCGACGCGCGCGTCCGGATCGACCGGCGCGAGCACCGTCGGCGGAAACCAGAAGCCGGGGCCTTCAGGCGCCTCGCCGCGGATCGCGACCTGCTCGGGGCCGTCGAGGAACGAGGCGACGCTCTCGCGCTGCGCCGCCGAGATCAGCGGGCCCATCTGCGTCGACTCCGCCAGCGGCTGGCCCACCTCGATCGCGCGAACCGCGTCGCCCAGCAGCTCCATGAAGCGATCGACCACGCCCTCCTGCACGATGATCCGCGAGCGCGCGCAGCAGTCCTGTCCCGCGTTGCCGAACACCGCCATCGGCGCCGCGGCGGCGGCGGCTTCGAGGTCCGCGTCGGCGAAGATCACGTTCGCGGACTTGCCGCCGAGCTCCAGCGTCACGCGCTTGATCGTCTGCGCCGCGCCGGCCGCGATCGTGCGGCCCACCTCGGTAGAGCCGGTGAAGGCGATCTTCGCCACGTCAGGGTGCTCGACCATGCGCGCGCCGCACGTGCTGCCCGGGCCGACGACGACGTTCACGACGCCCTCGGGGATGCCTGCCTCGCGCGCGATCTCCGCAAAGCGCAGCGCCGTCAGCGGCGTCAGCTCCGCGGGCTTCAGCACGACCGTGTTGCCCGCCGCCAGCGCCGGTGCAAGCTTCCAGGAGGCGATCGCCAGCGGGAAGTTCCACGGCGTGATCAGGCCCACGACCCCGAGCGGCTCGCGCACCGTCCACGCCTGCCCGCCCGCGACGGGGATCGTGTCGCCGAGCAGCCGCTCCGGCGCGCCCGCGTAGTAGCGGAAGGTGTCGCACACCATCGCCATCTCTCCGCGCGCGTCGGCGATCGGCTTGCCCGCGTTGCGCGCCTCCAGCACCGCCAGCTCCTCAAGGCGCGCCTGTAGCGCCTCCGCCAGGTCGCGCAGCCGCCCGGCGCGCGCGCCGGGGTCGAGCGCGCGCCACGCCGGCAGCGCCGCCTTCGCGGCGGCCACCGCCGCGTCGACGTCTTCCACGCCGGCGCGCGGGACCTCCGCGAGCACCGCCTCGGTCGCGGGCTCGATCACGGACAGGGTGGCGCTCATCGGCGGCTGACTATGGCGACTGCGCCGCTGCCGCGCCACCACCGAGCTCGGCGTCGATCTCGGAGATCGTGTGCCGCGGCCCGGTGAACGTCCTGCGCGCGCTCACCAGCCACCAGATCCCGACGGCGAGCGTCAGCCCACCTGTGACGAGCGGCGCGTAGTTGACGAGGCTCCAGTCGAACTCTTTGCGCCACGGCACGCCACCTGGTGAGAGCGGCAGGATGAAGATGATCGTGATCAGCCCCACCCAGATCGTCGAGAAGGGGTTCATCCATTTCCACTTGCGCCCGTTGTTCCATGGGCCTTGCACGAACGCGTCGCCTGCTCGCCAGCGCAGGTAGATCGGGATCACGTACGCGACGTACAGGCCGATCACGGCGATCGAGACGACCGCGTAGAAGGCGACGGGTTCGATCGCTTCGCCCTTCTTGCTGGGGAAGTACGCGGGGATCGTGATCAGCCCCGCGAGCAGCGCCATGAAGATCACGGCGTTCGTCGGCACGCGTTTCGCGTTGACTTTGCTCCAGATCCGCCAGCCGGGGATCGCGCCGTCGCGGCTGAACGCGTAACACATGCGCGAGGCGCTGGTCAGGCACGCGGCGCCGCAGAACAGCTGGCCGACCGTCGAGATGATCAGCACGAACTTGACCCAGGCCGTGCTCATCGCGGTATTGAGGATCGCGATCGAGACGTACTGGCCCGTGGCGGCCTGCTTGTTGATTTCGCCGACGTGCGTCGCGGCGAACGTCAGCGCCAGCAGCAGGATCCAGCCGAAAATCGCCGAGTACAGGATCGAGCGCCACACGCCCTTCGCGGCCGACGTCGAAGCCCCGTGCGTCTCCTCGGAGATGTGCGCGCACGAATCGAAGCCCGTGATCGTGTACTGCGTCAGCAGGAAGCCGAGCGGCAGGATGTAGAACCAGTACATGTGAATGCCGAAGCCCGAGTTGTTGAAGCGCTTCGTGAACACGAAGTCGAGGCTCTGGTGATGGGCGGGGACGGCGATCAGCACGATCAGGATCGCCAGCACGCCCGCGACGTGCCACCAGACCGAGACGCCGTTGATGCGCGCGACGAGATGGCTGCCGGCGATGTTCACGATCGCGTGCACCGCCAGCACGATCAGGAACAGGAAGAACGTGCCGTGCAGGAACGCCGTGCTTTCGGAGGTGCCGTTGAACCACCCGACTTCGTAGAGGCCGAGTACGGAGTTGAGGAACAGCGAGGCGCCGTAGTCGACGGAAGCCGTCACGGCGATCAGCCCGATCAGGTTGAACCAGCCCGTGAACCAGCCCCAGCCCGCGCCGCCGAGCTTCGAGGCCCACCAGTAGATCCCGCCCGCCGTCGGATAGGCCGAGACCAGTTCGGACATGCAGAAGCCGATGATCAGGATCGGGATCGAGATCAGCGGCCAACCCCAGGAGATCGCGACGGGGCCGCCGTTGTTCCAGGCCTGCCCGTACGTCGTGAAGCAGCCGGCGAGGATCGAGATGATCGTGAAGGAGATCGCGAAGTTCTGAAAGCCGCTCCACGTCCGGCTGAGCTCCTGTTTGTAGCCCAGCTCCGCAAGCCGTTGCTCGTCGCCGGTCAAAGTCTCGGCAGTGCTCATTCGCTCCCCCCAAGGAGTAAAAGGTTTGCTCTTCCGTCCTTCGCTCGTGACAATAAGCGCTAGCCGCGACGGAAGTCAAGGAGCGGGAGCAAGCTATCGGCGCCTGCAAGCGAAGGACCCGCTCCCGCTCCCGCCCCGCCGGGGGCCGCTCAACCCCCCGGCAGCAGCCCCGCCAGCACGTGCTCGGTGCCCTGCAGGTGCTCGGTCATCACCCGCGCCGCGCGAGGCGCGTCGCGCTGGCGCACCGCCGCGACGATCCGCCGGTGCTGCGCGTTGGAGGAGGCCAGCACTTCGGGCGGGTGGGCGATGTAGGCGATCAGGTCGGTCATCGCGCCTTGCGCGTCGGTCATCGCCCGTACGAGGCGGGGCGAGCGCGTCGCTTCCGCAAGCCCCACGTGCAGGCGGATGTCGGCCTGACGGAAGGCGGGGAAGTCCTCCAGCGCATCCTCCAGCTCCGCGACCAGCTCGTCGAGCGCTTCGAGGTCCTGCGGCTCGGCCCGTTCGGCCGCGAGCACCGCGACGCCCAGCTCGACCGCGAGCCGCTCGTCGCAGGTCTCGCGCCACAGCGCCAGGACCTCCCGCGTCGGCGGCTCCGCCGGCGGCAGCGGGTCGGAGACGAACGTCCCGCCGCCGCGCCCGCGGGTCGCGCGCACATGGCCGCTCTGGCTCAGCGCCGTCAGCGCCTGGCGCAGCGTCGACCGGGCGATGCCCATCCGCGTGCACAGCTCGCGCTCGGCCGGCAGCCGCGCGCCCGGCGCCAGCAGGCCCAGCTTGATCGCGGTGCCGAGACGGTCGACCGTCTCCTCGAACGCGGTCTGCGAGCGCACCGGCGCGAAGACCGTCGCCGCGGAGAGGTCGTCCTCGCTCACAGGCGCTCGAACCCGCGCCGGCGCTCCCAGTCGGTGACCGCGCCCTCGAACGCCGCCAGCTCGACGTCGGCGGCGTTGACGTAGTGGCCGACCACGTCCTCGCCGAAGGCGGCGCGAGCGAGCGCGCTGCCCGCGAACAGCTCGCGCGCCTCGCGCAGCGTGCCGGGCACGCGCGGCTTGTCCCCCGCCTCGTAGGCGTTGCCCTCGAACGCCGGCTCCAGTTGCAGGCCGCGGTCGACGCCGTCGAGCCCCGCCGCGATCAGCGCGCTCAGCGCCAGGTACGGGTTCAGGTCGGCGCCGCCGACGCGGTTCTCGAAGCGCAACGAGGGGCCGTGGCCGACGACGCGCAGCGCGCAGGTGCGGTTGTCGCGGCCCCACGCCACGGCCGTCGGCGCGAACGTCGCGGCGGCGAAGCGCTTGTAGGAGTTGACGTTCGGGGCCAGCAGCAGCGTCAGCTCGCGCAGCGCGGCGAGCTGACCCGCGAGGAATGACTCGAACAGCCCCTGCTCGCGCGCGAACAGGGGCCCCTCGTCGTCGGCCAGCGAGAAGTGGATGTGACACGAGTTGCCCTCGCGCTCGTCGTACTTCGCCATGAACGTGACCGCCAGCCCCTCCAGCGCCGCGATCTCCTTGACGCCGTTCTTGTAGATCGCGTGCTCGTCGGCGGTGCGCAGCGCCCCCGCGTAGCGGAAGTTCACCTCGTGCTGGCCGAAGTTGCACTCCCCCTTGGAGTCCTCGCACAGCATCCCCGCGGCTTCCATGCTGTTGCGGATGCGGCGCATCAGCGGCTCCACCCGCGCGGTGCCGAGCAGCGAGTAGTCGACGTTGTAGAGGTTCGCCGGCACCAGCTCGCGGTAGCCCTTCTCCCACGCCTGCTCGTAGGTGTCGCGGAAGACGATGAACTCCAGCTCCGTGCCCGCGTTCGCGCTCCAGCCGCGCTCCTCCAGGCGCGCGAGCTGACGGCGCAGGATCTGCCGTGGCGAGACCGTCACCTCCGAGCCGTCCTCCCAGGCGACGTCCGCCAGGCAGATCGCCGTGCCCTCCTGCCAGGGAACGGGTCGCAGCGTGTCGAGGTCGGGACGCAGCACGAAATCGCCGTACCCCCGCTCCCACGAGAACAGCTCGTAGCCCGCCACCGTCGCCATCTCGACGTCGACGCCGAGCAGGTAGTTGCACCCCTCCGCGCCGTGCTCGGCGACCTCGGCCAGGAAGTGGCGCGCCGTCAGGCGCTTGCCCTGTAGCCGACCCTGCATGTCGGTCAGCGCCAGCAGCACCGTGTCGATCGTGCCGGCGTCGACGCCCGCACGCAGCTCATCGAGATTCATCCGCTCCTCCTCCGGGACACCGCGATGAAGGTATAGGTTGTGATCCTTATGGTGAGGGGAGGCTAGCGCGAGGGTGGCTGACCAGCTCGATCGGGTGCTCGAACGGCTCGCGGCGGAGCTGGAGCCGGTGCGCGGCGAGCCCCGCGAGCTGGAGGGCGGGATCACGAACCGCAACTTCAGGGTCACGCTCGGGGAGCGGGAGTGCGTGGCGCGCCTGCCCGGCCGCGACACCGACCTGCTCGGCATCGACCGCGCCGCCGAGCGCCTGGCCAACGACGCCGCGGCCCGGCTCGGGCTGGCGCCGGGCGTCGTGGCGGCGCTGGAGGAATGCCTCGTGACCGAGTACGTCGCGTGCAGCTCGCTGGAGCCCGCCGACGTCGCGGGAGAGGTCGAGACGATCGCCGCGGCGCTGCGCGCGTTCCACGACTCCGACGTGCTGCTGCCGGCGCGCTTCGACGTCGCCGAGCTGCTGCGCGACTACGCGAGGATCGTCCGCCTGCGCGGCGGCGAGCTGCCCGAGCAGTACGGCGAGGCCCAGCGTGCCGCGGAGAGGATCGTGCACGCCGCACCGCCGGGCGAGCCGCGACCGTGTCACAACGACCTGCTCCCGGGCAACCTGATCCGTGCGCACGACGGACGCGTGCTGATCGTCGACTGGGAGTACGCCGGAATGGGCGACCCGCGCTTCGACCTCGGCAACCTCTCGGTCAACAACGAGTTCGACGAGGCAGCCGACGAGCGGCTGCTGCGTGCCTACTACGGCGAGGAGCCCGACGACGCGCGCCGCGCGGCGCTGAAGCTGATGCGGGTGCTGTCCGACGCACGCGAAGCGGCGTGGGCCGTCGTGCAGGCGCATATCTCAGAGCTCGACTTCGACTTCGACGGCTACGCCGGCAAGCACTTCCTGCGGCTGCACGAGGCCGTCGCGCAGCCGCAGTTCGAGCAATGGCTCGCAAGCGCGGCCCCCGGGGGCGGGGCGTGATGGTCAGGCCGCGCGAGCTGCCCTCGCGCGCGCGAATCGTGATCGTCGGCGGGGGCGTCGGCGGCGCGGCGGTCGCCCACCACCTGGCGAAACTGGGGGAGCGCGACGTCGTGCTGCTCGACCGCAACGAGCTCACCAGCGGCTCGACGTTTCACTCCGCCGGCCTCGTCGGCCAGCTGCGTTCGAGCGTGTCGCTGACGAAACTGATGGTCGACTCGGTCGACCTGTACCGCACGCTCGACTGCGGCTGGGTGGAATGCGGCGGCGTGCGCCTGGCGTGCACGCCGGAGCGCGAAGAGGAAGTGCTGCGCCAGGTGGCGTGGGCGGAGACGTTCGGCCTGCCGCTGGAGCTGGTCTCCGCCGAGCAGGCCCGCGAGCTGTTCCCGCTGATGAGCGTCGAGGGCGTGCGCTGCGGCTCCTATCTCGCCACCGACGGCTACCTCGACCCGTCGCTGCTGACGACGGCGCTGATCGACGGGGCGCGGGCGGGCGGCTGCCGCGTGTTCACCCACACGCGCGTCACCGGCATCGACGTCGAGCGCAGCGCGAGCGGGCGCGAGCGCGTGCGCGGCGTACAGACGGAGTGGGGGCCGATCGAGGCGGAGGTCGTCGTCAACGCGGGCGGCATGTTCGCCGCGGAGATCGGGCGCATGGCCGGCGTGCGCGTGCCGGTGGTGCCGTTCGCGCACGAGTACCTGGTGACGCAGCCGTTTCGCGAGCGGGTCGCCGGCGAGCACCTGCCGACGCTGCGCGACCCCGACCTGCTGATCTACTTCCGCGAGGAGGGCGCCGGCCTGGTGATGGGCGGCTACGAGCGCCACTCGGCGCCGTGGGCGCTGGACGAGCACCTGCTGGACGCGATCCCGCAGGACTTCAACGGGCGCCTGCTGGAGGAGGACTGGCCACGCTTCGAGGAGATCGCGAAGAACTCCTCTAGGCGGGTCCCCGCGATGGACGAGATCACCGTCACGCGGCTGATCAACGGCCCTGAGGCGTTCACGCCTGACAACGAGTTCTGCCTCGGCGAGAGCGAGGTCGCGGGCTTCTTCGTCGCGGCGGGCTTCTGCGCGCACGGCCTCGCGGGGGCGGGCGGGATCGGCAAGGTGATCGCCGAGTGGATCCTCGCCGGCGAGCCGACCAGCGACGTGTGGGAGATGGACATCCGCCGCTTCGGCGCCCACTTCCGCTCGCCGGGCTACACGCTGAAGCGCACGCAGGAGGTCTACGAGACCTATTACGACATCCGCTACCCCGGCCACGAGCGCCAGGCCGGGCGCCCGCTGCGCACCTCGAGCGCATACGGCTGGCACGCCGAGCACGGCGCGGCGTTCGGCGAGAAGTCGGGCTGGGAGCGCGTCAACTGGTACGAGTCGAACGCCGCCGCGGGCGAGGAGTCGCTGCGGCCGCGCGGCTGGGCCGGGATGCACTGGTCGCCCGCGATCGGCGCCGAGCACCTCGCCACGCGCGAGCGGGCCGGCCTGTTCGACGAGTCCTCGTTCGCGAAGCTCGAGATCGCGGGGCCCGGCGCCGCGGCGTTCCTGGAAGGACTGTGCGACAACGAGGTGTCGCGCGAGGTGGGCGCGATCACCTACACGCAGATGCTGAACGACCGCGGCGGGATCGAGTGCGACTTCACGGTCACGCGCGTGCGGGAGGAGCTGTTCTCGATCGTGACCGGCACCGCCTTCGGCAACCACGACCTCAGCTGGATCCGCCGCCACGCCCCCGACGACGGCAGCGTGCGCTGCGCCGACGTCACCTCGCGCTTCGCGTGCTTCGCGCTGTGGGGGCCTCGCGCGCGCGACGTGCTCGCGCCGCTGACCGACGACCCGCTGGAGTTCCCCTACATGAGCATGCGCGAGCTGGCCGTCGGCGACGTGCCGGTGCGGGCGCTGCGGGTCACGTTCGTCGGCGAGCTGGGCTGGGAGCTGTACTGCCCCACCGAGTACGGCGCCGGGCTGTGGCGGGCGCTGTGGCAGGCGGGCCGCGAGCACGGCCTCGTCGCGGGCGGCTACCGCGCGATCGACTCGCTGCGCCTGGAGAAGGGCTACCGCGTGTGGGCCGCGGACATCACCGCCGACGAGAACCCGTTCGAGGGCGGGCTCGGCTTCTGCGTGAAGAAGTCCTCCGGCGCCTTCAAGGGGGCCGCGGCGCTGGGGATCACGCCCGGCGGCGAGCGCACCGCGGCGCCGCCGGACCGGCGCCTGCGCTGCATCGTGCTCGAGGACCCGCGCTCGGTCGCGCTCGGCAACGAGCCCGTGCGCGTCGGCGGCGAGATCGCCGGGCGCGTCACGAGCGGGGGCTACGGCTACACGGTGGAGCGTTCGATCGCCTACGCCTACGTCCCCGCCGACCTCGGCTTCGGCGACGGGGTCGAAGTCGACATCTTCGGCCGCTGGGTCGCCGGCGAGATCGCGCGCGAGCCGCTGTACGACCCGCGCGGCGAGCGCGTGCGCGGCGAGACGGCGTGACGGCGTTCGTCACCGCGGGCGCGGGCTTCCTGCTGGCGGTGCTTTGGTTCGACCTCATGTTCGACGTGCAGACGCTCGGCCAGGGCGCGGGTGAGCTGGCGGAGGAGCGCCTCGCCTCGATCGCCGCCTACTACGCCCGCGTCACGACCGCGGCGCGGCCGATGAACCGGCTGATCGCAGCGACGATGCTCGCGACGCTCACGGCGATCGTCGTGGAGATCGCCGACGGCGGCGCGGTTCCCTCGGGCGTCGCCTGGGTCTCGCTGGCGCTGGCGCTCGCGGCGATCGGGCTCGCGGGAGCGCGCACGGTGCCGCAGGCGGTGCGGCTCGGCGCCCGCGGGGACTCCGTCGCGCGCCAGAGCGAGCTGGCGCGGGCGATCTGCCGCGAGCACCTGTTCTGCTTCGCGGCGATCGCCGCGGTGATCGCGTTGCAGCTGTCCTGCTCCTGAAGCTCAGCCCTTCGGCGGCAGCGTGCGCGCGTACGCCACGCCACGCTTGACCCACGGTTCGAGCCGGCGCTTTGTCCGTACGCCCTCGGCATCGACGCGCAACCAGCCCTTCATCTCGCGGCCGCGCATCACCATCGGCTCCACGTGCGGGCTCGCCGGCAGCGACTCACCCTCCGCCGGGTCGACCCGCACGAGCAGCCCGCCCTGGCCCGAAGCCGCTACCGACATGTTGCCCGCGAGCAGGAAGGCGAGACCGCCGAACATCGCCATCTCGGTCACGCCCTCCTCGCCCGCCAGCAGCTCGCGGACGCGGTTGGCCAGTTCCTCGTCGTAGGCCATGACGCGCCGGCGATCCTAGAGCGAGACCTCGATCGTCTCGTAGACGTCGACGCTGCCACCGCCGTCGAACACGGGGCAACCCTCGGCCAGGGCGCTCGCGGCGTCGAGGCTGTCGGCGTTGACGACGGTGTAGCCCGTCAGCTGCGAGGCGACCTCGCCGCCGGCGCCGTTGCCGTTGACGGAGGTCGAGCCCGCGAACGGGTTGCCCGGGTCGACGATCGACGGGCCCAGCTTGCCGAACCAGGCGCCCCACGCCTGCATCGCCGCCTGGCGCTGCTCCTCGGTGTCAGCCATCATCCCGCCTCGATACGCAAACAGGTACTTACCCATGTTTCACCTTTCCGTGTGTCGTTCGTTTGTAGTTAGGCGACAGGCCCCGTTGGGCGAGGCTGTCGAAGCAGGCCCTCCAGCCTTCGCCGTGGCCTTCGCGCGACTGCTGCGAGGCCAGGCCGCTGTGTTCGAGCACGACCTTCGTGCCGTCCCCCTCGCAGTGAAAGTCGATCGCCACGAGGCTCACGTGGCCCGGGTGCGGGCCGCCCCCGCCCTGCCAGCACCACGTGAAGACGAGCCTGTGCGGACGAGCGACCTCCCGGTACTCGCCGCCGACCACGTGCAGCTCGCCGTCGTCGCCGAGCATCCGCAGCGCGTAGCGACCGCCGACGCGCAGGTCGACGTCGCAGCCGGGTGAGGTCCAGGTCGGCGCCGCCGCCCACCAGCGCTCGAGCACGACGGGATTCGTCCACGCGTCGAACACCTCCTCCGGCGTCGCGGCGAAGGTTCGCTCCAGGCGGAAGGCGGCAACCTCGCTCGCGCTCACGTCGAGGCGCCTTTTCGCGCTTCGCGGCCCTCGGCGAGGAACTGCTCGACGACGTCGAACTTGCGCTCCCACATCGCGCGCAGCTCCGTCAGCCAGTCGCCGGCGTCCTCGAACGGCCGGGCCGCGAGCCGCAGCCGGTGCGTGCGCCCGTCGACCACCCGCGAGATCGCGCCCGCCTCTTCGAGCACGCGCAGGTGGCGGCTGATCGCGGGCTTGGAGACCGCGAAGTCGCCGGTCGCCTCGCCGACCGTCATCTCGCCCCCGGCGAGGCGTTCGACGATGCCGCGGCGGATCGGGTGCGAGCATGCCGAGAACGTGCGATCGAGCAGAACATCGTTAGCCATATGGTTAACAATACAGATCTGCGCCGCGGTGGCGGTCACGTGCGCCCCGGCGAGCGCGCGCACGGTCGTCTTCGGCCACTCGGCCGACGGGCGTGCGCTGCGGGCGCGCGTGCTCGGTCCGGGCACCGCGAAGCGCAAGCTGCTGCTGGTCGGCTGCATCCACGGCAACGAGTGCGCCGGCCGCGCGATCCTCGCGGCGCTGGGACGCAGGCCGGTGCCGGCCGGGGTGCAGCTGTGCCTCGTGCCGACGCTCAACCCCGACGGCGAGGCGGCGGGCACGCGCCAGAACGCGCGCGGCGTGGACCTGAACCGCAACTTCCCGCGCCAGTGGCGCCCCGGCGGCGGGCCGGTCTACTACGCGGGCCCGCGCCCCTCCTCCGAGCCCGAGACGCGCGCCGCGGAGCGGCTGATCCGGCGCCTGCGGCCGAGCGTGACGATCTGGTACCACCAGCACGAGGACCTGGTCGACATGGCGGGCGGCGACCGCGGCGTCGCGCGCCGCTACGCGCAGCTGTCGGGCCTGCGGGCGACGTGCCTGCCGTTCCTGCCCGGCACCGCCTCGGCGTGGTCGAACCACTCCTTCCCCGGCACCACTTCGTTCGTCGTGGAGCTGCCGGCCGGCCCGGTGCGTGGCGCGGCGCTGCGGCGCGAGCTGCGTGCCGTCGCGGGCGCCGAGCGCGGTGAGCGCAGCGGCTCGCGGACGAGCTGCGCGCCCTGATCCCTCAGTCCCCGACCTCCAGCACGAGCTTGCCGCCGCCGATCTCGCCGCGTTCGCCCAGCTGGTGGGCGTGCGCCGCCTGCTCCAGCGGCAGCGTCTGTGCGAGCTTCACGCGCAGCGCGCCTTCGCCGATCAGCGAGGCGATCGCGTCCATGCCTTCGCCGTCGGGCTCGACCAGGAAGCCCGTGACGCGCACGCGCCCGCTCGCGGCCTCGCGCAGCGCCTCGAAGTCGCCGCTGGAGGGAACGCTGATCAGCAGGCCGCCGTCGCGCAGCGCCGGCAGCGAGGCGATGCCGGTGTCGCCGCCGACGAGGTCGAGCACGAGGTCGGCGTCGCGGACCGTCTCGCCGGCGTCGGCGCGCGTGTAGTCCAGCGGCTCGTCGACGCCCAGCTCGCGCAACCAATCGTGGTGCCTCGCCCGCGCGGTGCCGATCACGTACGCGCCCCTGGACTTGGCGATCTGGACCGCGAGGTGCCCGACGCCTCCCGCGGCGGCGTGGATCAGCACGCGGTCGCCGGGGCCGACGTTCGCGGTGTCGACGAGCGTCTGCCAGGCGGTCAGCGCGCCGAGCGGGATCGCCGCGGCCTCGTGTAGCGACAGCCCCTCTGGCACGAGCGCGAGCTGGCGCGAGCGGGCGGTGACGTACTCCGCGTAGGCGGCGGCCTCGCCGGGAAAGCGAGGCATCCCGAACACGCGGTCGCCGGGCTGCAAGCGGGTGACGCCGAAGCCGACCCGCTCGACGACTCCCGCGACATCCCACCCCACCGTGAACGGTGGCTCACCGAGAAATCCGCCTTTCGCGCGGGTCTTCCAGTCGACGGGGTTGACCCCCGCCGCGGCGACGCGGACCAGGACCTCTGTCGGGCGCGGCTCGGGCTGCGGCGCCTCGACCGGCTTCAGCACCTCGGGCGGGCCGAGCGCGTCCTGGCGGACGATCCTCATCGCCGCGCGCTCACCCGTCGCCGAGCACGAACTTCTCGATCGCCAGCGCGAAGCCGTCTTCGTCGTTGGAGGCGGTCACCCGCCGCGCGGCGCGCTGCACCTCGCGGCCGGCGTTGCCCATCGCGATCGACAGGCCCGCGCCCGCGAACATCAGCACGTCGTTCGGCATGTCGCCCAGCGTCGCGATCCGCTCCTTGGGGATCTTGTACTCCCGTGAGAGGTAGTCCAGCACGGCGCCCTTGTTCGCCTGCGGGTGCGTGACGTCGAGGTAGTAGGGCTGCGAGCGCGCCGCGGAGACGTGCTCGCCGAACTGTCCGCGCGCGTCGGCCTCGGCCTCCGCGACGCGGTCGAGGTCGTCGTGGACGCTGACGCCCACGATCTTCGCGACGTCCCGCTCGATCCCCTCGAAGCTCTTGACGACCGTCGGCTCGAAGCGGACCGTCTCGGCCTCTTTGCGCACGTGCGGCGCCTGCGGGTCGCGCAGCAGCCAGTCGGCGCCGCGGTAGACCCAGGCGTCGAGCCCGTGCTGCTCGATCAGCGCGAGCGTCGGGGCGACCAGCTCCGCGGGGATCGAGCGCTCCTCGATCACCGACATGTCCGGCCGCGCGAACAGCCCGCCGTTGAACGCCGCGATCGGCAGCTGCAACGAGAGCGGCTCGACCAGCATCTCCATCCCGCGCGGCGGACGCCCGCTCGTGACGGCGAACCTGACGCCTGCCTCCCCGAGCGCGCGCACCGCGTCGATCGAGCGCCGGGTCAGCTCCTTCTCGGAGGTGACCAGCGTGCCATCGACGTCGGCGAGGACGAGCTCGATCGCGGAGGCCATGCGCTCAGGTGGCGAACCGCTTCACGAACGCCAGCGCCGTGTCGGCCACCTCGCGCCAGCCGCTGTCGATCGTCAGCGCGTGGCCGCGCCCCGGCATCTCCACGATCTCCGTCACGCCCTCGTTGCGCTTCTGTTTCTTGTAGGAGGCGTTCGCGATCGACCACGGGACCGTGTTGTCCTTCTCGCCCGAGACGATCAGCAGCGGCCCGCGGTCGGGGCTCTTGGTTTTGACCTTCACCTCCGTCCAAGGGTTCAGGTTCGCGGTCGCCGCCTGGAACAACGGCAGGCCCGCGGCGGGCACCGCGTAGGTCGTGTACAGCTCCTTCGCCTCTTCCTCGCCGACGGCGTTCGCGAAGCCGAAGCGGAACTGCTCGTAGGTCAGCGGCACCGCGCGGTTGCGGTTCGCGGGGTTGCCCAGCACCGGGCTCGCGGACTTCAGCGCCGAGACCGGCAGCGGCAGCACGCCGCGGAACGGGGCGGGGTCGATCGCGACGGAGGCCGCCGACAGCCCGCGGCCCGCGACGATCTGCGTCAGCAGGCCGCCGAAGGAGTGGCCCACGACGACGGGCTTCTTGTCCAGTCCGCCGATCACCTCGGAGAAGTGGTCCGCGACGTCGCCGACCGACTTGTGGGCGAACACCTCGGGCTTCGCGTTCGCCTGCTCGACCGTCTGCGGGTCGTCGGGCCAACCCGGCGTCAGCGGCGCGTAGCCGGCCTGCTCGAAGACCTCCGCCCATCTGTCCCAGCTGCTCGGCAGCAGCCACAGGCCATGGATGAACACCACCGGCCGCCGCCCCGTCGCGTTCGCCTGCTCGATCTGCTCGCTCTCGTACTTGGAGACCGCCATGCTTTCCCTCGCCTTTCGCTTCGACTTTGCCCCGCGCTCGCGCAATCCGGTGCGCCTGAGCCATCATTCCACTGCGTTATCGTGCTCGCGCGCCGGGTTCGTCGCCCGGTAACAACGCGACAACAAAAGCATCGGGGGAATCATGGGCGCCTCAGCTATGCCGAAGTCACTTCTGAAGCGATCGACCCGCGCGCTCGCGCTCGCCTCCGCGAGCGGCCTGGCGCTGATCGCGGGCCTCACCGGCGGCGCCGCGACCGCGGCCGCCAAGACGCAGACGATCGCCTGCCACGGTGGCAGCAGCTCGTGCACCGCGACGATCGGCCTCGCGGGCGGGGCGAGCAACAAGAAACTGCGGATCACGCTCACCGACACCGACCTGAAGCTCGTGAGCGTCGTCGCGAAACCGAACTCCGTGAAGGGTGCCTACAACCTCTCGAAACGCTCCTACTCCGTCGGCGGCTCGGTGTTCAACGTGACGCTGAACGCCGTGCAGTCGATCGGAAAGGGCGCGACGCTCACGCTGAAGTTCGCGGTCCCGAAGAAATAGCCGCGGCCGATGGCGACCGCGTACTCGGCGGGCGACTGGAGGGACCTGTTCGTCGCGAGCGCCGGCGCCTCGGCCGCACTGACGGGGCTGCTGTTCGTGGCGGTCTCGCTGAACATCAAGGAGATCCTCGGCAACGAGGGACTGCCGGGCAGGGCCTTGCAGACCTTGCTGCTGCTGCTCGGCACCGTGGTCGTCTCGCTCGTGGGGCTGATCCCGGGGCAGAGCCCGACGGCGCTCGGGGTCGAGCTGCTGATCCTCGGGCTCGTGTTCGGCGGCTGGGTGCTGGTGCTCGCCGTGAGCGCGATGAAGCACGTGCGCCCGTACGTCCACCCGCTGTTCCACTTCGGGCTCGTGACGCCGGGGGCGGTGCCCCAGGTCGTGGGGGCGGTGAGCCTGCTCGCCGGCTCGGGCGGCGGGCTCTACTGGGTGATCGGCGGCCTGATCGGCGCGCTGCTCGGCGCCTCGATCAACGCCTGGGTTCTGCTGGTCGAGATCCTGCGCTGAGGCCGGCGCCGCGGGGGACGCGCGACCCCCGCGCGTCGCGAGACGCGGGTCGAGCGATGTGAACGCCCGGCGTTCGGCCGAGCCAAAGGAAACTCCTCGATTACGTTGAACCACGGGGGATGCTCGTGCTGCTGCTCGCAGTCGCACTGATCGCGCTGACGGTCCTCGCCCTGCTGTTCCTCGGCGTCGCAGCCGCGGTCGCGACCGGCATCGTCGCGCTGAACCTGTGCGTGCTGCTGATCGGCCTGCGCTCGCGCCGGCCACGGCCCACGGCACGCCCGCCGGAGCGCTGGCGTCCGCGCGCCTTCCGCCGCCCGCCGCGGCCGCCGCTGGACCCGGAGGCCGAGGAGCAGCTGGAGTCCGAGCGGCACTCGCTGACGGTGCACCGGCGCTGAGCGCGCTAGCCTCCGGCGCGGGAGCGAAAGCGCAGGGAGGCGAGCTGTGAGGCGTTGGACGAGCAGAGCGGGCGGGATCGGCGTGGGACTCGCGCTGGCGGCCGGGCTGCTCGCATCGGTCGTCGTGCCATCGGCGGCGGGCGCAGCGGCGCCTACGGCGTTCGTGCGCGTCGACCAGGGCGGCTACCCCGCGGCGGCGGCGAAGCGCGCCTACCTGATGGCGCGCCGCGAGGAGACCGGGGCGCCGTTTCAGCTGCTGCGCTCGCCCGGCGGCGCCATCGCCTTCAGTGGCACGGTGGGGGCGTCGGCGGGCTCGTGGAGCAAGCGCTTCCCGCACGTCTACGCGCTGGACTTCGACGGCCTGACGGAAGCCGGCACCTACACGCTGGCGGTCGGCGGGCGCGCACCGGCCTCCTCGCCGCCCTTCACGATCGCCGCGCCGGCCTCGCTGTATGCGCAGCCGCTCGCGAACTCGCTGTCCTTCTACGAGAACGAGCGCGACGGCCCCGAATACATACCCTCGGCGCTGCGCAGCGCGCCCGCGCACCTGAACGACGCGCACGCGCGCGTATACGCGACCCCGGCGGTGAACCGCGACGGCGCCTTCAAAGGCGGCCTGTCCCCCACGGGCGAAACGATCGACGCCGCGGGCGGCTGGTTCGACGCGGGCGACTACCTGAAGTTCGTGCAGACCACCAGCTACACCGTGGCGCTGCAGCTGCTGGGCGTGCGCGACTTCCCGGCGCAGATGGGGGCGTCCGCCGGCTCCGCTTCCGACTTCACCGCGGAGGCGCGCTTCGGCGTGGAATGGCTGCTGCGGATGTGGGACGACTCCACGCGCACGCTCTACTACCAGGTGGGAATCGGCGAGGGCAACTCGCGGACGCTGGGCGACCATGACCTGTGGCGGCTGCCCCAGGCCGACGACTCATACGGCGGCACGGACCCCGCCGCGCGCTACATCCGCGAACGGCCCGTGTTCCGCGCGGGACCACCCGGCGCGCCGGTGAGCCCGAACCTGGCGGGCCGCGACGCCGCGGCGTTCGCGCTCTGCTTCCAGGTCTTCCGCGCCGGCGATCCAGCGCTCGCGGCGCGCTGCCTGACGGCGGCGGAGCACATCTACGACGCGGCGGATACCGAACCCCACGGCGACCTGCTGACGGCGATCCCGTTCGACTTCTACCCCGAGACCGAATGGCGCGACGACCTCGAGCTGGGGGCGAGCGAGCTGGCGACGGCGCTCGCGGATGGCGGCGCGCCGGCCGGCCTGCCCCACACGCAGCCCTCCTATTACCTGCAACAGGCCGCCGGCTGGGCGCACGCCTACGTCCAGCACTCGGGCGAAGGCGAAGCGCTGAACCTCTACGACGTCAGCGGGCTGGCGCACTTCGAGCTGGTGCGGGCGCTGCGCCGGCAGGGAAGCCCCGCGGGCCTTGCGATCTCCGAAGCGCAGCTGATCGCGGCGCTGGGCGGCGAGCTTGAAGCGGCGCAGGCGCAGGCGGCGCAGGACCCCTTCGGCTTCGGCTTCCCCTGGGACGAAGCCGACACCGCCTCGCACGGCGACGGCCTCTCGGTGATGGCCTCGGAGTACGACTTCCTGACGGGCTCCTCCGCCTACGGCGCCGACGTCGTGCGCTGGCTCGGCAACGTGCTGGGCGCGAACGCCTGGGGCGTCTCGTTGATCGTCGGCGACGGCTCGGCCTTCCCGGACTGCCCCTCCCATCAGGTGGCGAACCTCGCGGGCTCCCTCGACGGCTCGGCGCCCGTGCTGGCCGGTGCCGTGGTGGAGGGGCCCAGCGACAAAAAGAGCAAGGGCAAGCTGAAGGGGATGCGCAGGTGCCCCGCGCAGGGCGGCGACCCCTACGCGCGCTTCAATTCCGCGGCGGTCTTCAAGGACGAAGTCCAGTCCTACACGACGGTCGAGCCCGCGATCGACCTGACGGCCTCCTCGCCACTGGCCTTCGCCTGGCAGATCGCGGCGCCGCGGCCGCTCGGCGGCTGAGGCGACAGACTTCGAGGTCGAGATACCGCCCGCATCCGGTAGCCTCCACGATCGAGGTCGCGCCGGGGGGTTGACATGCGGCCTGTAGGTGTCCGAGCGATGGCAAGCCCGACGTCAAAGACCGACGAAGCGCGGGGCGCGGGCGCCACCGCCGCGGCGCAACGACCGAGCTCGCGCGATGCCTTCCGGCTCGCGCGCCGTCGCTGGCGCGCCGGCGAGCGCGTCGACATGAGCGCGCTGGCGCGCGAGCTGGGCGTCAACCGCGTGACGCTCTACCGCTGGGTGGGCTCGCGCGAGCAGCTGCTCGTCGAGGTGATCTGGAACCTCACGAACCACAACATCACCACCGTCGCCGCGAGCGTCGACGGGGAGAGCGTCACGGGCGCCGAGCGGATCATCCAGATCGTGACGCGTTTCATCGACAAGGCCATCACCCACCACGGGATGCAGACCTGGCTCGCGAACGAGGGCGAGTCCGCGATGCGCCTGCTGACGCGCCACCAGAACGGCTTTCAGCCACGACTGGCCGGTCGCCTGGAAGAGCTGCTGCGCGAAGAGGTCGACCGCGGCCGCCTCGACCTGCCCGCGGACGTGCACGAGGTCGCCTACGTGCTCGAGCAGCTGGTCGAGTCCTACGTCTACCTGCAGCCGATCGCCGGCGAGCAACCGGAGGCGCGTCGCGCGGAACCGATTCTCCGCATGCTGCTGCGCTGAGGCAGCCGAGAGATCAGAAGGAGAAAGGGGGTCCCATATGGGACCCCCTTTCTTATCTCCTTACTGGATCTTCGCTACTGGACTTTCGTTTTACCGCCGACCGTGTTGGGCTGGTCGACGACGGCGCCGGAGTTGCCGGTCACGGTGAGGTTCTTGCCCACCGTGTTGCCGGTTACCGTGGTGCCGCCGGAGTTGCCGGTGACCTTGACGCTTCCTTTGAAGGCATCGCCAACGACGCTCACTCCGCCGGTGTTGTTCGTGATGCTCGCCCCGGCCGAGTAGCTGCTGCCTGCACAGCCTTCGGAGTCGCCCAGCACCACGGGTCCCGTGCTGCCGGACACCTTGATCGAGCCTGCTTTCGCACCACAGATGCGAATCACGCCGGCTTTGCTCGCTTTGACGCCCTTGACCGTCGCGCCCTCGACGTCGAGCGAGCCGCCGGGCTGGACTTCGATCGCGTTGGCTTTCGCCGTCGAGGTCAGCTTCACGGATTCACCCGATTTGACGACGAGCTTGCCTTTGACCTTGCCCGTGATCACGTTCGTGTTAACGACCTGGGTCGTGCACGATGCCGTGGTCGAGTGACCGACGTTGTCGGTCGCCGTGGCTTCGGTCGTCTGCGGGCCTTCTTCACTCGTGTCGATCGGCACGCTGCCACTGGGGTCGCTCGCAAGCCCCGACTGGCCGTCGGAGGCCGTGATCGTGGCGCTCGCGCTAGAGCCAACCGGCGTCGTGCTGGGACAGTTGACTTTGAGGCTCGGCGCCGAGACGTCGACCTGCACCAGCAGCGTCCCCGGGGCCGAGACGTTGCCGACGTTGTCGGCCTCGGTCCCGCTCGCGGTGTGCGCGCCGTCCGTGCTGAACGTCTGCGGCCCCGACAGCGTGGCGGGGTTGGTTCCCGTTCCCGGGCTGCCGTCCGCCAGCAGCGGGTCGCCGTTGTCGGTGAACGACACCGTGACCGTGTCCTTGTACCAACCGCCGCCACCGGCGTAGTCGGGGGCACGGTCGGGCGTCGCCGTTGGCGGGTTCGGCCCCGTGCGGTCCACGACGATGTTGCCGATTTCTTCCGAGTACGGCGTCACGTAGACCATTTCCGGTTCCGCCTTGAACGCCGGGACCACGGTCCTGCTGCGCACGCGGTAGTTCCAGGTCCCCTCCTGTTCTTCGGTCGGCGAGTAGGAGGTGCTTTCCAGCCCGGTCGCGACCGTGGTCCATTCGCCGCCCGCGGCGGGGCGGTGCTGGACTTCGAACGTCGGTTTGGTTTTGACCAGGTTCGGCACTTCCGCCTGGCTGTGCGAGGGCACCGGCCCGCGCCAGCTCAGCTGGAAGGAGCCTTTGTTCGGCGAGCTTCCGCCGCTGAGGACCGGCACCGTCGGGCGCAGGCGCGGGAACTCTTCCGCACGCTCGATCAGACGCAAGCCGTCTTCCGGTAGCAGGAACCCTTCGGTCACCAGTTTTTCGGTGTCCGCTTTGACCTTGTCGACATAGTCGCCGTAGTCGGTGTAGAGGCCTTCCAGTGTTTCTTCGCTGAACGGTTTGTACTGGCCGAGCAGCGTGCAGAACGCCGAGGCGTTGCCCGAATTCGGCGGCGGAGCGGCCGAGTTGTCGCCTCGGTTGACGCCCGTCGGAACGTCCATCTCCGGCAGGCGAATCCCGCCTTTCGCGTTGCCCAGAGCGTCGCGCTTGAGCACTTTCGGGCTTTCGTATTCGCCTCGCGGCGCCAGCGGCGGCGGCGGGCCGCCTTCCTGCCATTCGTTCAGCTCCTGGGTGCCGATGTTCACCAGATACGGCCAGGAGACTTTGGAGAGCGGCGGGCTGGTGCAGATCGCCGTCTGCACGCCGGTGTCGCGGTCGACCGGCACCGTCCAGTTCGCGACGGCCAGGAACGGCACGTGCGAAGCGCCCGCGGCCTCCCAGTGGCGCAGGCTCGGATTGGCCGGCGCCTCGGCCTCTTTCTGTTCTTCTTTGTTTTCGAACTCCGTGATGATCCGCAGGGCCTTTTCCGGACGGTCGGAGCGGATTTCGGTCGTGCACACAGTCAGCAGGTAGTCGTCGACGATCTGGTGGATCGGCGCGATCTTGTTGAAGTACGTGACCAGGCGTCCGCACGACTGAGACTCGCCCGAGGCGGTCACTTTCGTGATGTTCGGCGTCAGGTTGCCCAGCGGTTCGGGTCCGACGCCCAGGCCGCGCACGGCCTTGACCGCCGCGCCGAAGATGTCGAACGAGAGCGCGTCGCCGCTCGGGCCTACTTCAAGGCTGCCGTAGCGTTCGGGGCTGAATTTCGTCTTCAGGTAGTTGACGCCGACGTTCTGCGCGGACACGGTCACGTAGGCGTAGCCGTGCTTGAGCAGGTAGTAGGGGTCGCCGAACCAGTTGGCTTCCAGGTCATAGCCGGCGGTGACGTTGTTCCACTCGACGATCACTTTGCCGTTGAATTTCGCCGGGTCCGTCGGGCGGCGCACGACGATGCGGGTCTTGAACGGGTACGTGCCGTTGCCGTTGGGCCCGCCGGTCGTGAGTTTGGTTCCGGTGACGTTGATCGCTCCGGTGGTGTTGTACGTCGAGCCCGTGCCCGAGATGAAGTACTCCTCTTCGGTGTATCCGTAGTTGGCCAGCGGAATGTCCGTGGCCAGGAACGGGTGCGATTTCGCCGTCACCGGAATCGGTCCTTCGACCGTCGGTGTCGGGACGTTTTCGTACGGCGCGCTTAGCGCCGGCGAGGCCAGCGCGAAGAGGGCCACCGCCGCGACGCAGAACGCCGCGATCAGCCCCCCTCTGCGAGCCCGCAGAGCTGCCAGATGCATGCTCGATTCCCCCCCTGAGAGTGAATGCCATTTACGGGGACGATCGGCCCTCGTCCGGTCTCCCGTCCCCCTCTGCGGCGAACCTAGCACACGTGCAACAGATTGCGCAAGTGATGCGCCGGGCTGTCTGCGGACCGTGGTGGCGAGCTACTGCCCGACCAGCCGGAACACGTCCGCATAGTCCCCCAGCAGCGTCGAGGGGTCCTCGCGGCCCTCGCCCCGCAGCGCCGCCGCCAGCTCTCGGAACCAGTCCAACGTGCGCCCCGCCGGCAGCGTGCGCCAGATCACCACCGCGGGCTCCGTCCCCGCGTTCCACATCTGGTGCGTGGTGCCGCGCGGGATCTCCAGCACCTCGCCCGCCGCCACCGTGCGCGCCTCGCCCGCCAGCAGCGCCTGCATCGCCCCGCTCTGCACCTCGAAGCGCTCGTCCTGGGCCGGGTGCAGGTGGGCCGGCGGCGGCGAGCCCTCGCCGTCGTAGTGCGCCTCGAAGGTCAGCTCCCGTTGCTCGTGCGCCAGCACCAGCAGCCTCGTCCCGGGTCCCACCTGCAGCTCCTCCATGCGCCCAGGCTAACCGACGCGCCGCTACGTTTTCGGGCGATGACCCGAGCGGAATTCGTGTTCGCCTACGGCTCGCTGGTGCACGACCGCGGCGACGGCGCGGGTGGGCGTGGCGCGGGCGAGCCGCTGCGCGAGGCCTACCTGCATGGGCACCGGCGCATCTGGGGCGTCGCGATGGAGAACGCCCTCTCGCTGCCGGACTACAAGTACTACCTCGACGCCACCGACGGCTCGCGTCCCGACGTGTTCGTCACGTTCCTCGACCTCGTCGAGGAGCCCGGGGCGCGGGTCAACGGCGCGCTGCTGCCCGTCGACGCCGAGCTGCTGCTGGCGCTCGACCGCCGCGAGCGCAACTACCGGCGGCGCGAGATCACCGGCGCGATCGAGCTGGTCGGGCGCCGCGGCGGTGAGCATGCCGTGGGCGGCGCCGGGGCCGTCGGCGAGGCGGGCGCCGCGGGCGAGACGAGCGCCGCGGGCGAGAGGGGCGCCACGGGCGAGACGAGCGCCACGGGCGCCGCGTCCGAGCGCGTGGCGCCTGGCGGCGAGGCCGCCGCTCCGCCCGGGCGGGTCTGGACGTACTTCGGCAGAGACGAGGCACGGGCGCGCTCCGAGCGCGGCCGGCGCGAGGGGCGGGCCGTCGTGCACAAGGGCTATCTCGACGGCGTGCTCGCGGGCTTCGCGGCGCTCGCGGACGGAGCGCTCGCCGAGTTCGAGGCCGGCACCGCACCGCACGGCTGCCGCGTGCTGGAGCTCAGCCGCGTCGAGCTTCCCTGAGGGTGCGCCGGGCCGGGCGCGGCCCCCCTCCGCGCCCGGCCCGTTCCGCTCACCCGGCAGTCAAGCTGTCTCGGCGCTCGCCAGCGGCTCCAGTGCCGGCGCCAGCGCCAGCGCCGGTGGCGCGGGCTCCGGTGCCGGCCTCGCCGCGCGGGGCTCCGGCCCCGGCGAGGGCTCCTGCTCGCCGAGGCTCGCCGGGGCGCGGTCCCCGTCCTGGAACGGGAGCAGTTCGCCCAGACCGGCCTGTTCGAAGGCGCGCTGGACGACCCGCGGGCCGCGGATCAACGCGATCTCGTACCCGCGCCGCTGGTAGAGCCCACACCGGAATGCGATCACCGAGACGCCGATCGCTTCGATGTGGGTCAACCCGCGTAGGTCGAGCGTGATCCCGCTGACGCCTTCCTCGCAAAGGCGTTCCAGCTCGGTTTCGACCTGGTGCACCGAGCCGCGGTCCAGCGCCCCCGTCAGGATCAGCGTGTGCATCCGGCGGCTGACGCTCGCCATCGCCGGCTTCGCCTCACCTGGCGCGGGGGTTCTTCTGTTTTCCTCGAAGACGGTCTGCGTCTGATTCGGGACGCTTGCCAACGCGTCACGATCGCTCCCAGTACAGACACCTACAGCCATCCTCATGTGATGGCGCTCCATCTCAGCTCCTTCCAAGAGCAGCTTCGTTGATTTCCGGAACGCCGCATCCCTTTCGTGCGGCGTGGTTGAGCGGACCGGCGGGAGCTAGTCGGGGCGCTCTGGAATCAGTACGAAGCAGCCTGCGAGCCATGGCTCGCAGGAAAGCCTGAGGCGGCGCATCGCGCGGGGGGCGCCCAGCAGCAGCAGCCCCGCCAGCGTGAGGAAGATCGAGACGCCCGCGCCGGAGCCGCCGCCCGTCGCGGCGCCCGATGCGCCGCTCGGAGCCGGGCCGGGGGCCGGCGTCATCGGCGGGCCGCTGACGACGAAGCCGCTGTTGCCGCCGCCTGTCGGGCCGTTGCCCGGCCCGCCGGCGAGCTTCAGCGAGGAGACCGCCGCGATCGCGGGGCTCGTCTGCAGCACGGACGTCAGGTCGCGGCTCGCGCCGAGCCAGCCGACCGTGCAGTTGTCCGTCATGCTGCCGCTCAGCGCCGCCAGCTCGCAGCCGAACTGGCCCGCCTGCTTGGAGGCCGTCGCGACGGCGCCGCGCTTCGAGCCGGCGCCCTGGGCTTCGCTCGCCTGTAGCTCGGCGGCCTGGGCCGCGATCGTCGCCGGTGGGCCCGGCGTCCCGGAGGGCGGTTCCTGCGCCGCGGGCAGCAGCAGGTGCGTCGCGGTGTCCTCGGTGGTCGCGGCGGTCACCGTCGTGGAGGTCGAGGTGGAACGGGAGGCGGACGAACCACCGGCGGCGCCTTCTTCAGAGCCTTCGCCCGCGCCGGACTTGTGCGTGGTGTCTTCGGCGCCGCCTGCAGGCGGCGCCGGGGTGTTCTCTTCCTGGGTTTCGGCGGGCTGCGTCGCCACCGGCGGGCTTTCCGGTTCCGCGGGGGGCAGGTCCACCGGGAGCGTCTGCCCTTCGGCCGGCGGCGCTTCGCTCGCGGGTGTTTCTCCCGCGACGGCTTCGCCCGATTCGGGCGCGGGCGATTCCCCCTGCGGGGCCTGCTGCGCGCCTTCGCCCACGGGCACTTCGCCTTCCGGTGATCCGCCCGTGGAAGCCGATTCGGATGGCTGCGATTCCTGTCCAGTCGCCTGCCCCTGCTGGCCTTCGGGCAGCGAACCTTCGGGCAAAAGCGCGTCGGCTTGGGCGCCCGTCGCGAGCGCCAAGGCGCCGAGCAGCGCCAAGAGGAGCGCTCTCAGACAGAGATGACCGTCTCTACGGAGTATCTGGAGCATTTGCCCTTGTTTGCATACGTTCCCGTGAAGGATAAAGAACGCCGCCCCCGACCGCCAGCGGTTCCCGCGCCGGGGCCGTCTCCGGGGACGCCGTCCGGGCAGGACGAGCCGTCTCCGCCTCGGGTTCGATGGGCTCGGATCGAGCGGGCATGGGCCTCCCGTGGGCGCGGAGCGTGGTTCGGACGCGGGATTCGGGCGGGAGCCGGGCTTCCGCCCGGCTCCCCCCTCGGGTGCTGGCGGCGGCGCTGATGTGGCTGCGGTTTTCGTCATCGGCTGGCGCCGCCAGTCGCGTCATCGCTCGTCGGCAGGGCACCGGAACGCGTCGAGGATGCTCCCCGGCGGTCGGCCCTCCTCGGCCCACCCGCCCGGAACGGCGCGCCCAGCGCAGTTATCGACGTCTGCGCCAGTCTCCGCGCAGAGGGCCCCGCCGACGTGTCGATCGTGTGACCCACTCGTGAATTAGCTGAGAAGCCGAAGCGGCCGGGCGGCGGCCGAAGCCGCCGGGGCGCCGGCCGCTCAGCGCGACTGCGGCAGCTTGCGCCCGCCGCGCTTGGTGGCAGGAGCCGAAGGCGGCGGCACCACGGGGCCGATGTCGCCGTCGGGAGCCTCGTCCAAGTCGACGATCACCGGCGCGTGGTCGCTGGGGCCTTTGCCCTTGCGAGCCTGGCGATCCACCCAGGCGGCGGCGACCCGCGGGGCGACGGCCTCGCCCGCCAGGACCAGGTCGATTCGCATGCCCAGGTCCTGGTGGAACATCCCCGCGCAGTAGTCCCAGTAGGTGAAGACCCGCTCCTCCTCGGGCCAGCGCTCGCGGACCACGTCGTGCAGGCCCAGCGCCTGCAGCTCCGCCAGCGCCGCCCGCTCGCGCGGCGTCACATGCGTGTGCCCGGCATAGGCCTCCGGATCGAACACGTCCGCGTCCGCGGGGGCGATGTTCATGTCGCCGCAGACCACAGCCTCCGCAGCGTCGGCGCGCACCGTCTCGCGCAGCGCCTCGAGCCAGGCGAGCTTGTAGCGGTAGTGGTCCGAGTCGGGCTCGCGGCCGTTCGGCACGTACACGCAGTGCACGCGGACGCCGTCGCAGCTCGCGGAGATCGCGCGCGCCTCGGGGTGCGGAAAGCCGGGGCCGCCGGGGATGCCGCGGACCACGTCCTCCAGGCCCACCCGCGAGAGGATCGCGACGCCGTTCCACTGCACCTCCCCGCTCAGCGCCAAGGCGTAGCCGCGCTCGCCGAGCTCCTCGCCCAGCAGCGCCTCGAACGCCTCGTCGGTGAGCTTCGTCTCCTGCAGGCAGACCACGTCCGGGCTGCGTTCGTCCAGCCAGGGCAGCAGGCGCGGGAGGCGCTGCTTCACCGAGTTCACGTTCCAGGTCACCAGGCGCACGGGGGAAACGTAGCGAGGCCTGGAGCCGGGATGCGCGTGCAGGCATGTTCCCGGTCGGGCGCCGCCCTGGCAAATCACGCCCGCCCGGCGCTCCTGGCGGCTCCCGAACCCGGAGCGGGGGCTCCGACCGGAGCGGGGGGCTGGGCCGGAGCGGGGGACAGGGGCGGAGCGGGGGGCGCTGCCGGCGCCGGCAGCGCCGGGCAGGCGACCGCCGTGAGCAGCAGCCCGTCGCGCACGAGCCATCTTCCTTCAAAGCCCGTCAGGCAGCGATCCGGCAGGGACGGGCCCTCCACCAGCACCCGCGCGCGGAAGCGCCCGCGCGCCGCGTCGAACGTGACGACCGCGTCTTTGAAGCCCAGCCACCGCTTCGTCAGCGGGTACCAGGCCTTGTACACGGACTCCTTCGCGCTGAACAGCAGACGGCCCCACCCCACGCGCGCTTCCGCACGGGCCAGGCGGGCGAGCGCGTGGCGCTCCTCGGGCGAGGAGATCGCCTCCAGCACCCCGTCTCGCAACCCGGCGTTCGGCTCCGCGTCGATACCGACGCTGAGCAGGTCGCTCGCGCGCGCGACGACCGCCGCACGGTAGCCGTCGCAGTGGGTGATGCTGCCGACGAAACCCTCGGGCCAGCAGGGCTCGCCCCGCTCCCCACGGACGATCGCCGTCGGGCCGACGCCCAGGTCCGAGAGCGCGCGGCGGGCGCATCCGCGAGCGGTCGTGAAGGACCGCCGCCGCGACTCGACGGCGTTCGCGACGATCAGCTCCTCCTCGACGAACGGGCTCGCCCCGCCCGCGTCCTCGCGCGCCTCGGCGGCGGCTGCGGAGGATGGCACGATCTCGTCGATCATCGCCTCGGCTAGGCGGTCAGGCCGCCGTCGACCGTCAGCGTCGTCCCCGTGACGTATGCCGCGCCGGGCGATGCGAGGAAGTCGATGCACGCCGCGACCTCCTCGGGCCTGCCGGCGCGGCGGATCGGCACGCCCTGCCAGGTCGCGGGATCGACGCCCTCGACGAAGCCCGTCTCCACGAACCCGGGCGCGACCGCGTTCACGGTGACGCCGCGCCGGGCCACCTCGCGCGCGACGGTGCTCGTGAAGCCGACGAGGCCCGCCTTCGCCGCGGCGTAGTTCGCCTGCCCCGGATTGCCGATGTTCGGGCCGACGACCGATGCGACGTTCACGATCCGGCCGAAGCGCGCCTGGACCATCGGCATCAGGGCGCGCCTGCACGTCCGAAAGACGGCGGACAGGTTCGTGTCCAGGACGCTCTGCCAATCCTCCTCGCGCAACTGCACCGCCAGGCCGTCGGCGCGGATGCCGGCGTTGTTCACGAGCACCAGCACCCGCTCGAAGCGCTGCTCCAGCGCCAAGAAGAGCTGCTCCACGTCCTGCGGGTGGGACACGTCCGCGCGTACGGCGAGCGCCTGGCCCCCGGCGCGCTCGACCTCCGCGACGACGTCGTTCGCGCCGCCCTCGTCGCGCCGGTAGTTGACCCCCACGGGCCAGCCCCGGCGCGCGAGCGCCAGGGCGCTCGCCGCGCCGATCCCGCGCGCGGCGCCCGTCACGAGCGCGCAGCCGGCGTGCCCCTCAGGCGTCATCGCCGCTCCACTCCACCACCAGACCGCCCCAGACGAATCCCGCCCCTGTCGCCGCCATGAGCACCCGCGCCCCCTCGTGCAGCCGGCCCTGGCGCACGGCCCAGTCGAGCGCCAGCGGGATCGAGGCCGCGGAGGTGTTGCCGAAGCCCTCGATGCAGTCCACGACGCGATCGCTGTCGAGCTTCAGCCGCTTGCTCACCGCTCGCGTGATGCGTGCGTTGGCCTGGTGGTAGACGAACAGGTCGATCTCCGCGAGCGTGAGCCCTGAGGCCTCGAGCACCTCCAGCGTGACCTCGGCGAGACGGTCCACCGCGCAGACGAACGTCCGCTGCCCTTCCATCCGCAGCTTCGCCTCCTCGCGCGTCATGTAGATCGCGTCGCGCGAAGCGGCGTCGGCGCGGAGCACCGCCGGCCCGATCCGGCCGGGTCGCTCGGCCCGCGTCAGCACCACCGCGCCCGCGCCATCGCCGAACAGCGCCGCCGTGCGCCGGTCGTCCATGTCGAGGAAACGCGTCAGCGCCTCGGCCCCGACGACGAGCACCGCCTCGGCGCGGGCCGCCTCGATGTGCGCCGCGCCCAGCGCCAGCGCCGAGAGAAAGCCCAGGCAAGCCGCGCCGACATCGATCACGCCCGCGCGTGTGGCCCCCAGCTCACCCGCGACGAGCGGCGCCGCGTGGGGGAGCAGCTCGTCCTGCGTGAACGTGCCCACCAGGATCAGGTCCAGCGCCGACGCGTCCAGGCTCGCACGCCGCAGGGCGTGGACGGCCGCCTCGGCGATCAGGTCCGAGAGGCGCTCGTCCGGTTGCAGCACGCGCCGCTCGTGCACGCCCGCGCGTTTGACGATCCAGCGATCGTCGACGCCGAGCCTCGTGGCGATCGGCCCGTTCGGCACGCGCTCGCGCGGGAGCGCCACGCCGATCGAGGCGATCGCCGCCCCTCGCGGTGCGCTCCCGGATCGCTGCGCGGTGGCCGCCATCGCACGCGCTCGCGCGCTAGCCCGCGAGCGACGCGCCGGCGCCCACCGCGTGCAGGCCGCCGTCGACGTGCAGGATCTCACCCGTCACCTCGCGCGCCAAATCCGAGAGCAGGAAGCAGACCGAGCCCGCCACGCCCTCCGCCGACTTCGCGTCCCATCCCAGCGGAGCGTGCTGCGCCCAGACGTCTGCCAGTCGGTCGAAGGCGGGAATCCCGCCGGCGGCCATCGTCTTCAGCGGCCCCGCCGAGACGAGGTTCGCCCGGATGCCCAGCGGCCCCAGCTCGAGCGCCACGTAGCGCGCGACCGCCTCGAGCGCCGCCTTCGCGACGCCCATCCAGTCGTACCCCGGCCACGCGCGCGAGGCGTCGAAGTCCAGGCCGACGATGCCGCTGCCCGCGGGCATCAGCGGGACGATGCAGCGGGCGAGGGCCTGGAAGGAATAGGCGCTCGTCCTGAAGGCCTGCTCCGCGCTCTCGGCGGGCGTGCCGAGAAAGCCCCGGCCCAGCGCGTCGGGAGGAGCGAAGCCGATCGCGTGCAGCGCACCGTCGACCCGTCCCCAGCGGTCGGCGAGCTCCGCGCGCAGGTCCTCGAAGTCCTGCGGGCGCGTCACGTCCAGCTCGAGGATCTCCGGAGGGTCGTCGAGCAGGCCCGCGGCGCGCTCGGTGATCCGCCGCACGCGCCCGAAGCTCGTCAGCAGGATCTCCGCCCCCAGCCGCTGGGCCAGCTCGGCGACCGCGAACGCGATCGAGGCGCGCGTCGCGACTCCCGTTATCAGGATGCGCTTGCCCGCCAGCAGGCCGTCTCCGGCCAGCAGTCCGGCCCCTGTGTCGGCGGGACGTCGAGCAGCCTGCGGCATGAGCCGAACTTAATCACCCGACGGGCTATTTCCGGTAATGCGCTTTTTGACCCTGACAGACCTCCCGGGCGATCATCTCACTCGATGAAAAGCCCGTAAAAAGCCGGTCGCTCGTGGCGGCGGGTGCATGGCGGGCCAAGTTCACCCAAAGCACCCAGCCAGCCAGCGCAGGAGGTAATCGAGTGATCACCATAGGTGAGATCAGAAGCCGCGTAGAAGCGGAGCTGAGAGGTAAGGGACCGAGCGGTTCGGAGATCGACGAGGGCACCCAGATCACCGATCTCGGGCTCTCGAGCCTTCAGATCTCCGAGATCGTCTTCGGGATGGAGGAGGACTACGAAGTCGAGTTCGACGCCGCGCTCGCCGCCGACGCGGTGACGCTCGGCGACCTGCTCACGGTCGCGAACAGGGCGCTCGCCGAGAAGGCGGGCGAACAGCCCGGCACCGCGGCGCCCGCGGTGGCCGCGGGAGACAGCGCCCCGGAGGCGGCGGGGAACGGAGCGCACCCGATGCAGCCCGAGTCAGTGGGGGGATGACGATGAACGGTCGAGAGCATCGCGTATTCATCTTCGCGACTTCCGTCTTCCCGCTGATCGGCGTGCTCGCGGCGGTCGTGCTGCTCTGGAATCACGGCGTCGGCATGTCGGACCTCGTCGCCTTCGCCGTGATGATCACCGTCACCGGCCTCGGCATCTCGGTCGGCTACCACCGCCTGCTGACGCATCGCTCGTTCGAAACCTTCCGGCCGCTGCGGGTGTTCTTCGCGATCGCCGGGGCGATGTCGGCTCAGGGGCCGCCGATCATCTGGGCCGCCCATCACCGCCGTCATCACCGGCTCGCGGACAAGCCCGGGGACCCGCACAGCCCCTACGCGAACGAGGAGCCCGGCATGCGTGGAGCGCTCAAGGGCCTGTGGTACTCGCACCTCGGCTGGCTGTTCAACGAGGAGCTCACCTCGGACCCGGTCCGCTACGCGCCCGACCTCGTCCGCGATCGGGATCTGCGCTTCATCTCCAAACACTTCGTCGCCTTCGTGATCGCGGGGATGATCCTCCCCGGGCTGATCGGCCTGGCGCTGACCGGCACGCTGCTGGGCTTCGCCACCGGCGTGCTTTGGGGCGGCCTGATCCGTCTGTTCGCCGGCAACCACACCACCTACGCGGTCAACTCGCTCGGCCACTACTTCGGCCGCCGGCGCTTCCCCACGGCGGACGAGTCGCGCAACGTCGCCTGGCTCGCGCTCGCCTCCTGGGGCGAGGCCTGGCACAACAACCATCACGCGTTCCCGCGCTCGGCCAGCCACGGCATGCGCTGGTACGAGGTCGACATCAGCGCGATGCTGATCTGGACGATGGAGAAGCTCGGCCTCGCCTGGAAGGTGGTGCGGATCGACAGGGAGATCCTCGACAAACGCGCGGCGGGCCCCGCCGCGGGACGGCGCGCCGCCTACGCGCCCCCCGTGCCGCTGGCCCATCGGGCCAAGGCCGCGACCTTCACCGCCACCGACGTCGAGTAGGCCGGCGCCCGCGACGACACGACCACGACCACGAGATGAAACTCTGGGACGCGCTCGTCGCGAGCGCCGCGGGCGACGCGAACCTGCACTGCTGGGAGGGTGACCGCTACTCGGCGGCCCCCTGGCGGGACGTCGTCGCCGACGCCGAGCAGATGACCGCGGGGCTGCGCCGGATCGGCGTACGGCCCGGGACCGCGGTCGCCGCGGTGCTCGTCAACACGCCGCTCACCGTTCGCGGGGTGCTCGGCGTCTGGCTCGCCGGCGGCACGCTCGCGTCGCTGCCGGTCGCCGCCCGCGGGATGAGCGTCGAGGAGTACACGCGCCAGCTCAGCGCGATCTGCGAGCAGCTCGGACCCGTCGCGCTGCTGCTCGACGGCAGGACGCTCTCGTCCTTCCCGCCCGAGCTGAGCCGGCAGGTCCGGGTGCACACCTGGGAGTCGGTCGCGGGGCGGGGCGCCATCGCGGCGGCGCCCCCCGAGCGCGACGACGTCGCGTTCGTGCAGTACTCCTCCGGCAGCACGCGCACGCCCAAGGGCTGCATGCTCTCCACGCGCGCGATCGAGGCACAGATGGACCTGATCGAGGAGATGATGCAGCCCACCTACGGGGAGGAGGTGGGCTTCTCCTGGCTGCCGCTGTCCCATGACATGGGCATGTTCGGCAGCCTGCTGAGCAGCTGGTCGCACGCGACGCCGCTCGCCCTCTCCACCCCGCAGCGGTTCATGTTCGCCCCCTCGACCTGGCTGACGGACGCCGCGAGCTTCGGCGCCACGATCACCGGCGGCCCCGACAGCGCGCTGCGCCTCGCCGCCCGTGGGCTGCGCCCCCGCCACCTCTCCCGGCCGCTGCGGATCCGCGTCTGCGTCGTGGGCGCCGAGCGCGTGCAGGCCGACACGATCGAGTTCGTCGGCGAGCGGCTGCGGCCGTACGGCTTTGGCACAGAGGCACTGATGCCGGCCTACGGCCTAGCGGAGGCGGTCGTCGCCGTGACGGCGACGCCGCACGACGAGGCGCCGCGCTGCCTGACGGTCGACTCGATCGCGCTGGCGGACGGGAACGTCGAAGAGACCGAGCCGGAGGCGCCGTCGGCGACGCGCATCGTGAGCGCCGGGCTTCCCTGCCGTGACGTCGACCTGCCGGGGCTGGGCGCCGACAGGCTCGACGAGATCCTCGTCCGCACGCCCAGCCTCGCCGACGGCTACTTCGGCGAGCCGGAGCTGACCGCACAGCGCTTCAGCGACGGCGGCGTGCTCACGGGCGACCTCGGCTTCCTGCGTGACGGCCACCTGTATCCGGTCGGCCGCCTCGACGACGTCGTCTCCGTCGGCGGGCGCTCCGTGTACACGCGCGAGATCGAGGCCGCGGTCGACGGCATCGGCTGCGCGCGCCCGGGCGGCGTCGCCGTCCTCGAGACGCCCGACGCGCACCGGCTCGCGCTGGTGCTCGAGCTGAGCCGCGGACACGACGACGACCACGACGCCCTGGCCGAGCAGTGCGCCGCGATCGCGATGGCCAAGGCGGGGGTGGCCCTGGACGAATGCGTCTTCCTGCGCAAAGCCCGTCTGCCCAGGACCCCGAGCGGGAAGGTCCAGCGCCACCGCGCGCGCCAGCTGCTCGCGAGCGATCGGCTACAGCCGGCGAGTGTCGTCCAGCTCCGTCAACCGGCGGGTGCGCGGCGATGACGCGCACGATCCTGCTCACCGGCGCCTCCGGGGTCGTCGGCCGCGCCGTCGCGGCGGAGACGCGTGCCCGCGTGATCGGCCTCGCCCACAGCAACGCCGACGTTCCCGAGGCCGACGAGCTGCTGATCGCCGACCTCTCGCAGCCGCTGATGGGCTTGGAGCGCTCGCGCTGGCAGGCGCTCGCGAAGGAAATCGACGGGATCGTGCACTCGGGCGCGCTGACCGAGTGGGGTCAGCCCGCCGAGCGCTACGAGGAGATCAACGTCGCGGGCACGCGGCGCGTGGTCGAGCTCGCGCAGGCGGCCGACGTGCCGATCCACCTGATCAGCACGATCTTCGTGCTCGCGCTGACAGAGGCCGCCGGCGAGGTCCGCGCCGAGAACCTCGTGCACAACTACATCGCCTCGAAGCTCGCCTCCGAGCGGCTGGTGCAGGCCAGCGGCGTCGACCACACGATCTTCCGCCCCACGAACCTCGTCGGCGACTCGCGCACCGGGGCCAGCATCCGGCCGCAGATCGTGCAGGCGCTCGCGGACTTCGTCTGCCGCGGGCACGCGCCCTACTTCCCCTCCCACCCCGGCAACCTGATCGACGTCGCGCCGCTCGACGCGCTCTCGCTGCCGGTGGCCCGCGCGGCGGAGGGCGAGGCCCGGGAGGGCATCTACTACGTCTCCTACGGCGCGGAGGCGATGACCGTGCAGACGGCGCTGAGCGTGCTGGGAGAGCACGCTCGCGAGATCGGGCGCGAGATCGCCCGGGCCGACGTGGTCGACCCGCGCGAGCCGCTGCCGGTGCCGCTCGAGCAGGTCCGCGGCTCGCTGCGCCCGTTCGTGCGTGTCGGGATCGACGTCAGCGAGGTCACGCACGCGAGCGGTGGCGTGCTGCCGACCTCGCTGCCCGAGCTGCGCGAGCGCTTCGGCGTCCCGGCGGTGTCGCCGGTCGACGCCTTCCGGCGCAGCCTCGACTACTGGGCCGACCGGCGCGGCAAGTCGCGCGTCGCCCTGGAGGCACGATGAGCGACGCGACCGCGGCGAGCTGGGAGGCACCCGATCTGCGCTCCTCCGTGGCGCTGGTCACCGGCGCCAGCCGCGGCGTCGGCCGCGGGATCGCACTGGCGCTCGGCGACGCCGGCGCGACCGTGTACGTCTCGGCACGGAGCACGCGCCGCGGCGCCCAGACAGAGGGGCTCCCCGGGACGCTGGAGGACACCGCGGAGGAGATCGACCGCCGCGGCGGCACCGCCGTCGTCTGCTGCTGCGACCACCGGCTCGATCCCGCCGTGATCGACCTGTTCCGGCGGATACGCCAGGAACGCGGCCGGCTCGACCTGCTCGTGAACAACGCCTGGTCCGGCTACGAGCGCTACACCGACGTGAAGTTCGACGCGCGCTTCTGGGAGCAGCCGATGTGGCGCTGGGACCAGTACGCGCAGTCGCTGCGCGGCCAGTACCTCGCCGCCCGCCTGGCCAGCGAGCTGATGCGGCCTCGGCAGCATGGGCTGATCGTCAACGTCGGCTTCCGCGATCGCGACGTCTACCTGGGGCAGGTTGCCTACGACGTCTGCAAGATGGGCTCGGACCGGATGGTGCTCGGGATGGCGCACGAGCTGCGCAAGGAGAGCATCGCGGCGGTGGCGCTACACCCCGGGTTCGTCCGCACCGAGCGCGTCGAGGCGGCCTGGGCGATGCTGGGCGAAGGGCCCGCCGAAGCGGTTCACTCCTCCGAGTACGTCGGCCGCGCGATCGCGCACCTGATGGCCGATCCCGAGCTGATGGGGCTGTCCGGCGAGGCGCTGGCCGTCGGCGATCTGGCGAGGCGTTATGGCTTCACGGACGTCGACGGCCGCCAGCCGCCGGCGTTTCGCCTCGAAGGGCGCATCACGCTCGCGAACCGGATGGCGCGGCTCGGGCGCATCGCCGCGAGCGCACGGGAGCAGGCGGGATGAGCGCCGCGGCCGGGCAGCGCGGCGCCAGCGCCGCCGAGATCCAGCACCACTACGACGTCGGCAACGATTTCTACGCGCTCTGGCTCGACCCCTCGCACACGTACTCCTGCGCGCTGTGGGACGGGCCGGCCGACACGCTGGAGCGCGCCCAGCTACGCAAGCTCGACTACCTCGCCGAAGCCGCCCGGGCGCAGGGCGCCGCCCGCGTGCTGGACATCGGCTGCGGCTGGGGCAGCATGCTGCGGCGGCTGCTCGACCGGCACGAGGCCGGTAGCGTCGTCGGCCTCACGCTCAGCGAGGCGCAGGCCGAGGCGGTGCGTGGCTGGGATGAGCCGCGCTGCGAGGTGCGCGTCGAGAGCTGGGCCCGGCACGAGCCCGCGCGGCCCTACGACGCGATCGTCTCGATCGGCGCCTTCGAGCACTTCGCCGACTACGGCGTCTCGCGCGCCGAGCGCGTGCTGGCCTATCGCGAGTTCTTCGAGCGCTGCCGCGGCTGGCTGCCGCCGGGTGGGCGGCTCGCGTTGCAGACGATCGCGAAGGGGTCGAACGTGCGCCTGGACCGCGCAACGCTGCACGACGCCCGCTTCATCACCGAGCGCATCTTCCGCGGGTCGGAGGTGCCATGGCCGTCGGAGATCCTGCTCGCCAGCGAGCGGCGCTTCGAGGTCGTCGCGATCCGCAACGACGCCGAGCACTACCGGCGCACGACCCAGGCCTGGCTCGACGGTCTGCTCGCGCACCGCGACCGCGCGGTCGAGCTCGTCGGCGAGGAGACGGTCGAGGAGTACGTCCGTTATCTGTCGGTCTCGGCGAGGAGCTTTGCCAAGGGCCACCTGGGTCTGCTGCGCGTGACGCTGGAGCGGACTTGAGCACCGCGACGCGCCGCGGCCCCGGTCTCGCCGCCGCCGCGAGCGCCTCGCCCGCGCCGGGCGCCCCCGCGCACGAGATCTACTGGCGCACGACCGAGCCCGTCGAGCCGAGCCCGCCGCTCGCGGGGCCCGCCCGGGCCGACGTCTGCATCGTCGGCGGCGGCTACACGGGGCTGTGGACCGCCCACTTCCTGAAGAAGGCCGACCCCTCGCTGGAGGTGTGCATCCTCGAGGCCGACTACGCCGGCGCCGGCGCCTCCGGGCACAACGACGGCTTCGTCACCCCGACGATCGGGCACGGCCTCGCGAACGTCGTCCGGCGCTTCGGCCACGAGCGCGCAAAGCTGGCGTACGCCGCGATCGGGCGATCGCTGCTCGAGCTGGGTCGCTTTTGCCGTAAAGAGGGGGTCGACGCAGACTTTCACCCCTGCCCGATCCAGTTCGTCGCCACGCGTCCCGAGCAACTCCCGCGGCTCCGGCGGGACGTAGAGCTGGCCGGCGAGCTCGGCGCGGAGGTCCCGCTGCTCGACGGCCCGCAGGCGAAAGCCGAAATCGGCTCCCCCGCGATCCAGGCGGCCGCCTTGCAGACCGGCGCGCTGGTGAACCCGCACAAGCTCGCGCGCAGCCTCGTGCGGGTCGTGCGCGACCAGGGCGTCGAGATCCACGAGCGGACGCCCGCGCTCGGCTACGAGCGCAGCGGCGGCGGGCTGCGCGTGCGCACGCCCTTCGGCCACGTCGACGCCACGCGCCTGCTGCTCGCGACGAACGCCTACCAGCATCGGTTCCGCGCCTTCAGGACGCACGTCGTCCCGGTCTGGAGCTACGCGATGGTGAGCGAGCCCGTCCCGGAGGAGTGGGTACAGGAGCTGCCCTGGCCGGCCCGCAGCGGGTTCGTCGAGGTGTGCAACTTCATCCTCTTCGCCCGCCTCACCGCGGAGCGCAGGCTGCTGATCGGGGGTGGCCCCGCGCCGTACTTCTTCGGTCGCGACATGGATCTGCGGCACATGCGCAGGGAGGGCGCCTGGGACGCCCTGCGAGCCGCGTTCGCCCGCTACTTCCCAACCTGGGGGCCGTTGCGCTTCACCCACGCCTACGGCGGTTGCGTGGCGATCACGCGCGACCTCGTCCCCCACGTCGGCACGCTCGGGGGCGGGGTCTATTACGGCTACGGCTACTGCGGCAACGGGATCACCAACACGCACACCGCCGGCAAGGCGCTGCGCGACCTGATCCTCGAACGCGAGAGCGACTACACACGGCTACTGTTCGTTCGCGCCAAGGAGGCACGGTTCCCGCCCGAGCCGCTCGCCTGGGCGGGCTCGCAGCTGCTCACGGGCGCGATGCGCTTCCAGGACCGTCACCCGCAGCTGCTGCGGCGCGATCTGATCTGACGGCGTGCGGCGAGCTAGATGAACAGGTGCAGGCGGCCCTGGGCGTCGCGGTGGTAGGAGAAGGTCCTCGGGTCCGGCTCGGACCCCGCCTCCGCGCCCTCCTCCGCGCCCACGGCGGCATCAGCGGCCGCCTCCGCGTCGAGCTCTCCCAGCCCGGCGGCCGCGGCGACGGCGTGCGGCATCAGCGGCTCTTCGTCCGCGCGATCACGCCGCTCCGGCGTGCAGCTGTCCCTCGACCTGCGCAACCGCTTTCACCTTCCTCCGCCAAAGTGTTAATTCCGTCGCAGCGGCGATGCGACAAAGCGACTGCACGAACGTAGCGCGCGCGGGACCGCCATGTCCAATCCGCCTGTGAAAGAGTGAATTTCACCATCGCGGCCCGCGCCTGGATGATGCGGGTATGAACGCGAGCGCCACCCCGAAGACCTACACGACCAGCTCGTACATGGTCGGGCGCGAGAAGATCCGCGAGTACGCCGGCGCCGTCGGCGAGACCGACCCGGTCTACTTCGACCTCGACGCGGCCCGCGCCGCCGGCTACCCCGACCTCGTCGCGCCGCCGATGTTCGCCGCGGTCTACAGCCGCATGGCGGTGGCGCAGCCGCTGCTGGACCCGGAGGTCGGCATCGACTTCGCGCGCATGGTCCATGGCGCCCAGGAGTTCGACTGGGACCGGCCGGTGACGGCCGGGGAAGAGCTGTTCACGACCGCGAGCGTGAAGGAGATCAGCGCGCGCGGCGAGCTCGAGTTCTTCGTGATCGAGACCGTGACCCGCGACACCGCCGGCGAGCGCGTCTGCCGCGGGACCTGGACGCACATCGTGAGGAAGGGCTGAGCGAGATGGAGCAGACGCCCACCGCGGAGAGGCTCCCCGAGCTGAGCGTCACGCCCGACAAGTACCTGCCGATGCGCTACGCGGGCGCCTCGGGCGACTACAACCCGATCCACATCGACGCCGAGTTCGCGCGCAGCGTCGGGCTGCCCGGCGCAATCCTGCACGGCCTGTGGACGATGGCGCAGGTGGCTCGCGCACAGACGCAGGCCTTCGGCGGCCCCGCGCGGCTGCGCCGGCTGTCGGTGCAGTTCCGCGGCATGGGCGAGCCCGGGCAGGAGATCGTTGTGCAGAGCAGCGTGCGCGAGCGCGCCGACGGCCGCGTCGTCGTCGACACGCAGGCGATCCAGAACGGCAAGCGCGTCGTCCGCAACGGCGAAGCGGAGCTCAGCGCGGGCTGAGGACCACGCGCGCGCCGTCGCGCGGCGCGAGCACCACGCCGTGGCGGGTGACCCGCTCGCGACCCTGCTTCGTCGCGCGCAGCCGCACCCGGCGCACGAGCTGCTCGAGCACGACGCGGAGCTCCAGTTCCGCGAGCGCCGCGCCGATGCAGCGGCGAACGCCGCCGCCGAACGGAACCCACGCCCCGCTCGGCGGGCGCGGCCCAAGGAAGCGCTCGGGGCGAAACGCGAGCGGGTCCGGGTAGATGTCCTCGCGGCGATGGATCACCAGTGGCGCGACGACGACCGCCGCGCCACTTGGCAGCGCGTGACCGCCAAGGTTCAGCGAGCGCCGCAGGATTCG
>Ga0335072_10000261_pt1 | contig 113016 bp, 98 predicted proteins | sample Lox_Sample_21_FD_206725 | JGI IMG/M metagenome (GOLD analysis project Ga0335072, IMG submission 206725) | Soil microbial communities from Loxahatchee National Wildlife Refuge, Florida, United States - Lox_Sample_2.1 | ecosystem: Environmental > Terrestrial > Soil > Wetlands | place: USA...
CGAAAAGTACACATCCTAAGGCTCTATCTTCGAGGTTACTGCTAACTCGATTTTGTCAAGGACATAAACAAAGACGCCCAAGTACTGTCGAGAACATCAAGCGACTCGAGGATATCCTGGGCATACCCGAAGATCCCGCACAAGACTTCAATGCATGCAAATCACGGCTATCCGAAGGTTCCTGTCAATGGATTCTTAGGAAGCAGTCATTTCGAGATTGGACAGATGGCTCTGAGACCGACCCTAATATATTTTGGCTTACCGGCCCGCCGGCGACTGGAAAATCAACGCTTTCAAGCTTTGTTGTCGACTGGCTAAAAGAGAGATTCCTTGAAAGTAGTTGCCAATATCATTTCTTCCTTTCTGATCACCAAGCCAAGCGGACAGCTGCCTACTTTCTCCGCATCATGGCGTTCCAACTTGCTCAGAGTCACGACGCCATACAAGATGCGTTATTCAAGTTGAGTGACGAAACGAACGTCACTTTCGGCGAACAAAGCTCAGGTATCATCTGGGAGAAGGTGTTTGAGGGCATAATCTTCAGGATTCCACTCGACGGCGTACTATACTGGGTCCTTGATGCCTTGGATGAAGCCGATGGTGCCGTGACGCTGGCCAATATGTTCCTTAAGATTCGCTCTGTCAACCCCATCAAACTCTTCGTTACTAGTCGTAAGACAAAAGACCTTTTGACTTTCATCAATGCGCAATCCACACGACTGATTCATCAGGGATTATCGATCGCTGACACCTCGGAGGACATCGTAGCGTACGTATCTCGCACCGTTCCGGCCAATCTGCCACAGGACAAGAATACCCAAGACGATGTCATCCAGCAGATACTAGTCAAAGCTTCCGGCTCTTTCCTATGGGTTAAGTTAACATTAGATGCCGTGAGGGACAATTGGCACACCAAGAAAGATATTCGCAAAGCCATGATGGAAGTACCTGCGGGTATGGAGCTTTTGTACAAGAGGATGCTAGAAAACGTTACCGGCCAGAGCGATCGTAATCGGGAGATCGCCCGAGAGATCCTGACCTGGGCAGTATGCTCCTTTCGACCACTTCGTCTGTTGGAGCTGCAAGCGGCACTGCTTCCGCGGGTTGAGGGCTTCGTCAGCTTGGAGGACACGATTGGTCAGATCTGCGGCAACTTCATCAACGTGAACAATGACCAGATCACACTCGTCCATGCGACAGCTCGGCACTTCTTACTCCACGAGAGCGACGGCTTTATTAACAAGGATGAAAGCCACGAGTATTTGGCACTAGCTTGCCTGAAGTTCCTCTCCGATGACAGCTGGAAACGCGTCTTCGCGCTTGGACCAAAAGGATGTCCTGTAACAGATCGGACCAAAGAGATACGCCTGGATCAATATGAACACGAGCACCCCTTTCTGTGCTATGCAACAGAGCACTGGGCTTATCACGTCAATAGCTCTCCTGTGGACTCGGAGGACCTCTGGGAAGCTTTGGAAGAGTTCTTCCAGATGTACGCACTCACGTGGATACATGCTGTGGCACTATCCGTGAACCTTCGCACGCTGACGCGGACGGCCCAGTACCTACGCGCATTCTGTCACAGGAAGGCTCGGGCCAAAGCAGATGTCACCGAACCACCACGCTCTCTGACCATCCAAGACTCCCAATGGCTACGCTTATGGACAGTGGACCTAATTCGGACCGTCGGAAAGTTTGGAAGGATTTTACTCCAAAATCCGTCGTCTATCTATCGACTAATTCCAGTACTCTGCCCCCCTCAGTCACAGATCGGAGGTATATATGGAAGACCGAGAGACTTCACAATGTCATTGAGTGGGCTTTCGTCCGCGAACTGGGACGACTGTCTTGCGAGGGTAAGTGCAAGCGAAGATGAGACTGTTTCTCGGATTCTTGCGACTGATACCTGCTTTATTACTCTTATGAGCAGTGCCGGCAAAGCTATTGTCTGGTCGGTCGAGACATGCGAGGAGCTACGACGCATTAGTCACGGCGAATACGTCACTCACATGGCCATAGATAAGCTCGGTACAGTTCTAGCAACGGCTGGTGTTCGGACAATCCAGACCTGGGAGATCTCCTCGGGCAAACAAATACACTGCTTCCCAAGGAATAGTGAGGCGAAGACAATGACTCTCATCTTTGGAGACTCAAAATCTACCCTCATCATTGGTCGCGAAGACTATTCTGTGCAATGCTACAACTTGGAGTCGGGGGAGATAAAATGGACTTTCTGGGCCCTCGCGAGGCATAATGTCCCCCAAAACTGCCCTAAATTAATGGTTCTCAGTCCAGATACGAGCAAGGTTACAGTGGCAGAACGTGGAAAGCCCGTCCTGGTCTGGGACCTCGCCCAACCTCAAGATCAGCAGCCCTGGCGCTGTGTTCGTAAAGAGGATATCACTCGACATCTGGACAAGCAGGAAGCTTGGAATGCACCTGAGGTCGTCTGCTGGCACCCGGAGGGAACCTCGATCCTTATCTTGTATCAGGATTCCACTGTTGTCCACTGGAACTTCACTGATGACGAGCAGACTGAACATGCTCATATTGGAGCTCGGGAAATGGTTGTTAGTAAAGATGGGTCGTTCCTGTTGACTAGCGACTCCAATGGCACATTGAGTGTATGGGCTTTCCCTCGTTTCAACTTGGTGTACCGGTTGTTTTACGAAGAGTTTGTGCGCGATCTGGCCTTCAGTCCCGATGGTCAGCGCATATACGACTGCCGTGGCTCCCTCTGTAATGTCTGGGAGCCAGATGTGCTGGTAAGACACGAAGAGGTTGCCCGGGACGATACATCGAGTTATTGCGAAAGTTCAATTCTCTCCGACCCTGTCATCTCACAGGATGACAACAGCCGTAGCCAGATAACCGCGCTGGTTTGTGACAAGGATGACAAATTCTTTTGTTGCGGGAGGGATGATGGAACAGTTGCCATCCACGATGCTATGAAAGGCAAGAGGGTCCGGAAGGTGTATGGTCACTCCCCCACAGTGTCTATCATAGCCCTGGAGTGGTCACAGTCCGGTAAATTCGTGGTATCTGGAGATGACGCTGGCCGTGTCGTATGTAAGCGACTTGATACTAAAGAAGCTGGGAAATGGGCTGTCTTCCCAGTTCTTGACTTCCGCTTGCACGATCCAGTCCGGCAATTCCTTTTCCATCCAGACGAGAGCCTTCTATTAGTTTCCACCGAGTCCATGGACATACTCTGGAACATCCACCCAAAGACGAAGAAAGAGTTATGCCGCAAGACTTGGCCTCACTGCACAGGGAGACGATGGATCACGCACCCTCTTGATCCCACCAAACTCCTGTGGATTGATCCAGACACAAGCAAAGTGTTTGAATGGGATAGCCTGCAACCCTCTACTTCTCGCCCTTCTTCTTCTTCATCCCAAGCCATTGAGACCGAGGCTGAATCTTCCCGGCCTCGCTTACATACGACACCCTCCGGTAGCCCAGAGGGCGTCCGCTGGATCAGTTCTGCGCGCAATGTCCGCTACCTCATCTGCGAAACGCTCCCTGACACGGGCCACGCCCGCTCCCTCTCCCCCCGCGGCCTCAGAGTCCAGCTCATCGTCTCCGACCCCAAATCCAAGCATCCCTTCCAATATACATCGAAGCGGCAGCCGCTTGAGGAGCTTGCCACGCTCTCCACACGCCTCCTAGGCTTATTTCAAGAAAGAGTGATCTTCTTGGACAGCATGTTCTGGATTTGTTCGTGGGAATTAGGTGCGCCGGCAAGGGCCATCAAGAAGCACTTCTTCTTGCCACGGGACTGGGTGAGTCCAGCGAGTTTGCAGTTAGTCGTGTGCAATGAACAGGGAAGTTTCTTTTGTCCACGGAATGGCGAGGTGGCGATTGTGAGGAATGGGATTAGGCTATAAGAGAGGCGGCGCCGTGAGGAAAAAGGGAAACCGGAAAGAGCATGTGTTAGGAATCAGAGGCACAGAGGTAATAGAGCGCAGTTGAATTACTGAACTAAGCACAAAGATCTAAGCTGTAGTACGCGCTCTGCGTCTATGGAAAACATTGGTGCGCCGCGAGCCTGTGCCAAGGCCGCACAGCGCCAAGAACTGAACCGATTCCTTTAGCCTCAGTGATGGTCATGTCTGACCTGTGCGACGAACGTACAATCTCCTGTTTCATTCACCTGAAGCAGCTGCCACTAATCAAAAGAATGCGAATGTGCATCGCTGGATAGACTTCCAATGTTGATTGTTGATTGGGGCCAATGCCCGTTTCGGTTGGCCCGGGACAGCCGATATTGTGAATCGGTTAGATAGGAACCGGCTTTTAGGCGTGCTGAAATTCATCGGTGGCCCATTGCTTAGCCATGTAACGTTTTCGATCACTCAACGAGGATTAACGGTTAAAAAGTAAGTCGATTTTACTGTGGGAGTGCATGAGTAACCAAGTATAAGGGTGATTTTTGATCTGACTACATGACCTTGTTATCCTAGTAAAGCGCATCATGCCGGTGCTAGTTTTGTCACTAACGCATGGTATGATGCATCTACTCGAATGCGTTAACACGTAGGTCGATCGGCCTGGCCGGCATACACACTTGTAAGAAGATTCCTATCGGCCAGCTGAGTGTAGAATGCTTCGATTGGTTGGCAGCGGAATTTGTTGAGGGGTGGGCCCAACGGGTCCTGTTGGCCAACAGCACTGGTCTGTCCACGTGATTACCAACTTTAACCGAGTTGCCCAGTTTGGGTGTTTGCGAGAAGGCGCCAGAAATAACTCTAGGAGCGGCCCTGGGATATCCAACCCCGCCTTCATGTGACTACTATTACTCTGGGAACGTGGGCTTGTTCGGGCCTACTCCGTTACGTCAGTAGATAAGTCCGTAGAAACCGGTTGCCTCTCTTTGAACCCAGTTACTCCAATACGTTCTATCTCCGCACCTTCTACTACAGCCTTGCTTCAGTTGATACCCCGTTCAGAATGTCGAGCGGGTTGTGAAGAGGAGCAATAATCGTCACCCTTGTCGCCTCTGGTGGTCTCCACATCACAATGGTGGAACCATATCAAGACCCAGATCCCGTCTCTTCCAACCGGACAAAGACCCACACTAGGAAGGACAGCACTGGCGAGCCTAAGAAAAGGTTCCACAACCCTTTCACAAGGTCCAAGCGCGCGAGCCAAGCTAGCACCGCCGGTAGCTCCACTGCTCCTTTCCGAAACCCTTTTACCAACACCACCGACGACCACGATGATGATGTCACACTCGTCAACCAAGAAATCTCCCACGACCCCGACGCCGAGTTCCACCACAGCGAAGAGCGCTGGAAGTTCAAGCTCAAGAACCGCAAGGCTTCCGCCCCCGCCACGGATGTCGGCGAGTATGCGAGAGCGACGAGCGCTGAAGATAGATCAACTTTCATGGAGCTCATGGAGAAGACTAGGGGGATGAGTCCGGAGCAGGTGGCTGAGTTCTTGAGAACGAGAGACAGGGTGGATGGGGAGAGGATTATGAATGGGAGGAAGGGCGACGGGTATCAGATGCTGGCGGGCCCATTTATGGGGACGATGTAGGTTCAAGACAAACGTTCAGGATTCCATGAGAGCTAAAGTCTTCTTTGCCAGGTTAGCGGAGGGCTGGAGGACTTATTAGCTTTAGTGGCAGGGATTTGCTTTGTCATTGTGAATGGCTTTAGCGATAGCGTTTCCAATTTTATGAAACATGTACGAGTGTTTCCATTTTGACGCGGGATGCTAAGTTCTTCCTTAGAAGACCATTAGAGAGCTGAGTATTGCCTATGCGCAAGAATGTGACAGTGCATCACCCACGTCCTCGGGTTCTGAAGCGTGATTTCCTCCAAGCCCTCCATCCAGCAGTCGTATTTCTTTTCACCGGTACATACCCTGTCTGGAACTTCGCTTCGTTGTCAGCAGCATTGTATGTGCCATTGCCGCTTCCAAGGTCCCAATAATGGCCCCCCGTGAGCATGGAAGGGGTAGATATCCAATCCACCCGACTTTCCATTATCGTTGTAACCTGACGATATTGAGCACTTCACTGACTTTAGCTGGGAGGACGAGAGTGGCTGGATCATAGCCGTAATATCTTAGTGCCGCGTCATAGTCTGGAATTGCAGTCTGACCCTTTTCGTGGATGTTGACGAGATAAGGGCGCATTCGGTTTGCCACACATCACCGTTCGCTTCCCATTGAAGAGTGTCATTTGAGAGTTGTTGAACGGTGATCTTTACAGTACGTGTAATGGCGAGGAGGGGCGGGAAATGGTTGATGGGGGGTTCGAGAGGGGATGAGTGAGGACTTCAGCCAGTCGATAATCTGGGAAAGGAGAGTCAGTGGTGGAGTTAAGAGAAGCCCTACCGATGTGAAATCTAGGCCATGATGTATGTTGTACGAAAGTATTGCATAGCCGAAGACATTCGCAGGTCGGTCATTGGTTTCGTATTGGATTCGCTATGTGTTTTTCTTCTCTGCTTCTACCTCAGCGAGGGTCTTGGTCTGGAGTAGGACGCTGAGTCGTTGGCCGGATGCAATTTGAGTGATTGGTTGAGAAAAGCTGAGCATCTCCCCCATCAGCCTTTATGATTGTCAGATTGGCATGACGTTCAATGCCGAGAGTGACAAGCCCGAAATGGCCGTGCTTCCAATGAAGCGCAGCCGGTACGTGTTTCCAGGTTCTACCATTGGTCGCGTTTTCAGAACCTACTCTTCCGCTCTGGCCGTTCACGAGCAACGCGTTCGTCTCACCACTCCATATAAATGGGTTGGCAAGCAGTCCAGTCGTGATTTTGGCATCAGTCTCGTTGTAGGGGTCGCCGAGCTAAAGGATATCGTCATCGTAGGAATCCGGTGTCGCGCCGCAATTCTTCACGATCAGAGGGCCGCTGGCGGAGATATTGGAAGCCGACGTGAGAGTGGTAGAAGTATGTGCCTGCGCCGTCGAGCTTCGGGGCGCACTTTCGTAATTCAGTTCTTTTGTGGCCCGAGCGCTATTAGTAGTAGTGGGCAATCGTAGCACATCGACCCAATGAACGCAACTTATGATTATTTGGCTCTATGGAAATTAACTCTAAGCTACGCTTTGCTCTACAGGTTGATCCTCCAATTCATCGAAGACATCAAAGCCAATGTAATCCCGTGGGTCCAGGTAGCGGACTGGGCCTGTCTCGCGACTCAGTGAACTTATCCTGTCGATGTGTTGGTTGTTGAGCCTGAACAACCCAAGGTTCTCCTCGAGTCGACCTTCCCTGGCTGTTTTCGGTATGACGGAGACGCCGCGCAATACGTTCCACGAAAGAATCGTCTGGGCCACTGACTTCCCATATTCGGTAGCTATCCTGGCGATCTGGAGCAGCATCTGTAAGTGCGATTCAGGAAGGGGCTCGGAGAGTACGGTCCACTTACTCGAGGGTCTGAAAGAGGACCTGGCCTATTCGAGGACGTGCTTACGACGCCTAATGGCTTGCCTCCGAGGGGCTGGTGGGCGACAACGTGAATCCCCTCTCGCTTGCAGAAATGAAGCAGGTCTGCTTGAGGAAGATACCTTGCCAAAGGTATCACTTAGCCATGGTACCAGCTGGTGAGATATGGCAGACCTACGGATGAAGCTCGACCTGGTTGACCGCCGGTCGAATCCTCGCGACTTGTAGAATGCGTCTTGTCTTTAGAATGTTAAAATTGGAGAGGCCTAGAGAAGCTTCAGCTGTGATAGGTTGGAGCGAGTGGATGTTAATGGCATACCGATTGATTTCGCTTTACCACTGTCAACCAACAACTCCATTGCCTTCCAGACCTCAGGATAGCGTCGAGAGAGGTCAAAGTCGATGATCGGCTGACTAGTGGTGAGCCTTCAATTCTTAGTCAGATTAGTGATGAACTGACTTTGCCATTAGGATGACGAAGTTTGGTATGGTCACTAGAAGTACAATACGCATATGGAACTTTAGAACGTTAGCAGTCAACGAAGATCCGGACAGGTAGGATATCTCTTCACAGTGCATAAGGAAAAGGTCCACTGGGTATCAAGGAGTTGGTCAGCCATCGGGCACAGCGAAGCATTCAGAATTCAGGCATGTTCCTACCGTAGTCGAGCTGCAGTCTTACCAGGCTCTGCTCAAGGGCTTCCGCTATGTCTGTGGGCTCATGCCAGTTCTGGTCCCTAGTAAACTCAGTGTCTTCGCTAAGTGTCACCACAATTTCCACATTGTCACCTACAGTTTGGTCGTTACAAAGATCTCCTCTCGCGCAACGCTGCTCTCCTTAAGCGCATCGCCTATTTCTTTCTCGGTCCCGTAACCGGCTGCGGTGTCTATATGACGATAGCCCTTCGCTAACGCTGCAAGCACGATCTCTTTCACCTGGGCACCGACAGTGTCGCCCTGGAACGTCCCCAGGCCCAGAGCCGGTATTCTAAGGCCATTATTAAGCACAAAATCTGTAGGAAGCTCAGAGGCCTGAGGCATCACTAGTCGACCTTACAAGTTCAGGGCTGCTGTGGATCAGAAAGGCAAATGGTGGGTGCTTGAAACGAAGAACATAGAGTGATGTCGCTGCCGTTCCCGGCGGCAAGTGACAGCCACTTGTGACAGCGAGACGGCTGAGTTCGCCAGAAATAGGCGGAACCTTTTAGCTAGTTTGGGCCACAGGCTAGGGGCTTCAAGCTAAGCGCTGGCCGTCAGTGGTTATACACAACCCACCAGAGGGTTATCTTAGGACACCATTGAAATGCATAGCTCTTATTATCTCCCCTTCACTCCGTTTATTCGGATTCTGAATCTAGACTGCGTGGTCCTGAGAGCCACGTTTGTCGACGTGCGTGGTTGTTCGTAAACACAAATTTATTGCAGCTCCCTTTGCTCCAAGCCTGGCGCCCCGAGATCCCCGGAATCCGTCATCTACTCATTGCCTTTTGCAACGGTGATTTTGAACAAGATGGAATCTCCGTCTGGAGAGCCCTTGCCACTGAAAACTAGTACAGAACATTCGTCTCTGGATGAGAATGTCGTTAAAAGTTCGTTATGGATAAAGCAAATTTCGGTTTCTCTGATGCTAACTTCTTTCTATGCAGGCCTCCCGCAACTCCATTCCGTTACAGGCTTCTTCAGCCATGGTGCCTCGGCTTGGGCTAGAAGCTTCCGCATCGACGCGGAGCTTTCGGGTGGGAGCGATCAGAGTTACTTCATGAAGGTTGTATTGCCTCTGTCTTAGATCCTGTTCAGATTCTAAGGTGTGGCAGGTATCGGTCGGACACCATGGTCGAGAAGCATTGAAAGGGGAATTTGAGGGCACTTCGGCGATATATTCGATCACTCCAGAGTTCGTACCAAAGCCTATCGCTTGGGGCACGTACAAATCATCCCCGGATACTCATTTCTACCTATGCGAATTTTACGATCTCGTGGAAGAACTCCCGGATCCGGGTATCTTCTGTGCAAGGCTTGCTGAACTACATCGAAGCCATTCTTCGCCCAATGGCAAGTACGGGTTCCATGTCGTCACCTACAATGGGGACCTTCCTCAAGAGAATGGATATACGGATTCATGGGAGGAGTTCTTCGCGAATGGGCTGAGGCATATGTTCAAGTTGAATCTAGAGCGCGGCGGACCGAGTGAAGAGCTTGAGCGCCTTTCGCCGGATATGTTCGGAAAGGTCATCCCAAGGCTGTTGAGGCCCCTCGAGACCGGCGGCAATTCAATCAAGCCATCCCTCGTCCACGGAGACTTGTGGTGCGGCAACGCTTCTGTTGACCAGAAAACCGATAAGCCGCTTATCTTTGACCCATCCTGCTTCTGGGCACACAATGAATGTACTATGATCTCAATTTTCTTACATATTTTTGTCCCAAGGCTGATGGCATTGCAGATGAGCTTGGGAATTGGCGTCCGGAACGCAATAAGTTTTCACGCAGCTACTTCAATGCTTATCATTCGCACTTTCCGAAAGCCGCCCCAGAAGAAGACTATGACGATCGCAATGCCCTTTATGCTCTGTAGAGCGGCTCAGCGTGTGCTATTTCGAGTCAATGTGCTAACTGTGACAGGCGGTTCAATTTGCACGCAGCGATGCTCCTCCCCGACGTGTTGAGCTTCCGAGAGTCGTGAGTGATCCTGGCGTCACCTTGTTCATACCTTAGCTAATCCCTTGTAGCGTTGTAGAGGAGATGAAGAGGCTTGTAGCCACGTATCCCGACGGGTATGATGGGTGGGCTCAGTGCTCTCGACAGTCCGGCCGGACCGGTATACACCTGCCGAATTAGGAGATGGAGGCCAGGGAGTAGTAGAGATGGCTAGATTTGATTGTAGAATACACTGGTAGCATACAACATTTCGCCCTCAATCTAGAGCCTCTTTATCAAACCATTGTTCCACCACGCTCTCAAGCACTCCAATGCCTTAATTAGTACTTGTGTTGTCACCTAGAGAGTTCCTCTCCGGGGTGATGAGCTTCTTGGCACTGCTAAAGGCGAGCTCGCATTCGCAGGATGTGGTAGGTGAATATATCGAAGGCCCAAAGTCGTAGAGTAGGGAAGGATTCTTCTATATCTGGTTGACTCCACTAGGCTATAGGGTCAAACCTCTCAGTAGCGGGGATAACAGAGACGGGGTTCTGACTGCGGAGTCCTTGCTTTCAGGTGCTCAGTAAGGTAGTACTCTATAGCAGGGAGTGCCTCCCAAATAGCCCCATGATGGCCAAACTTAGCTTCGCCCTGGAGGCGCTGATTTGAATTTGGAAGACCTCGAGACTCTGCGCCAACCATTTCAACACATTCCAGTCCTCCCACATCAAGAAAAACCAGCCCATCTCCCTTCGATGGGTCTCAGAAAGGATACTGATTTTTGCCTGAAGCTGAATTGTCCGGGTTGTCGATTTGTAGACAGAATTCTAGCGAGTATTATTGTCAGGTTGGAGCATTTGACCTGACCCCAGAAACCACGGTCTTGGCGCGGGAAAATAGAGTTACCTACTAGCTTTGGTGGACGGCGGGACAACGGGGCCTTCGGCGCCAAACTGTCGCAAAGGAGTTGTTTCAACCTCCCCCACAGATCTCCTTGCGCTTCGCTTTTATTGGCCGTTTGAAGGTGGACTCACGCTACAATAACTTGAAAAGGCGCTGGAGTGCGGTTACAAGTAGGCGCCTCTCACCGTGAGGCGGGATCGTCAAACTATTCTTCTCCCGTAGCCTTATGTAGGACGTATTACTTGAATTCGGAATTTCTCGACTGCTATTGGGGATATCTCCACTGGGTCACGAGAGGAGCCAGGCTGTTCGAAAGTTCCACATTCTACCTAAGCTGCATGGCGGCCGTAGGCTCACCTTTCAGGTCTCGAAAGGCATTACTCACTCCCTCGGTGGTGTTCGGAAGACGATCCTCGGCCTCTAGTCACCATGAATCTAGTCCAAGTGGCAGTACAGATCTCAGCGATCAGTCCAAACTCTCCGAAGACGGTAAGGGCCCTCTCGGACTCAATCTTCTGTGCTCCGTCGCGGAACCTCTTGTCGATTTCATATTCGTTCATGGTCTCGGCGGTGGATCTAGGAAGACATGGGCTAAGTCCGCTAGCACTGACGACTACTGGCCGAGAGACTGGCTTCGTCGAGATCGTGACTTCAAGAATGTTCGGGTATATAGCTTCGGATACAAGGCAGACTGGTGGGAGAAGGACAGCATTCTCGATATCCAGGACTTTGCACGCTCCCTGCTTGGCGAGATGCAAGACAACCCGGATATCAGGAGAACTGAGGTAAGGAAAGACTCCGCCGCGTTTCTGGCCATATGCTGACAATACTACTAAATAGACTAGGGTCGTGCTGATCGGCCATAGCATGGGTGGCATCGTTATCAAGAAGGTTCGGTCAGCTCCCTCTCATCGTTAGGCTTTTCGTTGAACGACAATAGGCCTATATCCTTGCGCGACAGGACCCAGCGTTTACGAAACTCGCCTCTCGCATTCATACTCTATACTTTTTAGCCACACCACATCGGGGTTCTGAAATGGCAGGAACCTTGACCAACATTCTCAAGGTCACTAGCGGACCGAAACGCTACGTGAGCGAAATCAAACGGAACTCAAGTTCCATAACTGCCATCAACGGCGCATTCCAGAATTATGCAAGGGATCTGCAACTGCGGTCTTTTTACGAAACAATGCCGAGTAGCATGATGCTGCTTAACACGGTGGTTGTCGACAAAGACTCGGCGATCTTGGGTTATGACCAGGAGCGAGCTGCCTTGCTCAACGCGGACCATCGTGGCGTGTGCAAGTTCGATCGGCCGTCTGATCCAAACTACCAGACACTTCGCAACGCGTTGAGTGCCACTGTGGATACCATTGTTGCCGACAGTACGTTACAAACTTTCTAGAGTAGAACAATTGACTGAGGCCTTCTTAGTCACCAGCATCAAACAGCAAGTCCCCAGCTTGGGCATACGCTGTCTGAGCGCATTTTCGGGCATCTCGGTTCGGCCTGAAGATGACCTCATGGTTCTCGACGATGCTCGGGTCGCTGGTTCCTGTGAATGGCTCACCTCCAGGAAAGATTTCATCGATTGGCAGGACGCATGCTCCAGTTCACCGCCTATTCTTTGGCTGAAGGGGGATGCGGCTTCAGGAAAGTCTGTGCTTTGCAGTCACGTAATAGGGAATCTCGCAGCAAACAAACTTAAATGCAGTTACTTTTTCTTCAAGCACAACTCGACAGGCAAATCATCAGTCAGAGACTGCTTGAGGTCTCTAGCATACCAGATGGCCTTGGATGACGATTCCGCTATATCAAGACTGCTTGATCTTGAGAAGGATGGCGGGTCCTGGGAGCGCGACAACGATCAAGCCTTGTGGAGCAAACTTTTCCTACGTTGCTTGTTTCAGACGGACTCGCTCGGACATCACTACTGGGTCATTGACGCTCTCGATGAATGCAACGATTTTCAGTCGTTTTTCCGATTGATCTCTAGAATGCCAAAAAATCTTCGAATTCTCATTTCAAGCCGCAAGATACAAGATATTGAGTTATGTTTTACCGGGCTTGGGGATCTTGTCGTCCATCAACATATTTGTGTCTCTGACACAATTGGAGACATCAAGCTATTTATTGCCTCCAGGATGGACCGGCTACCTGTCCATGGTGACGAGAGCAGAAAAAATCTGGAAGATCGGATCATAACCAAATCTGCAGGCTGTTTCCTATGGGTTCGCCTGGTCGTTCAGGAGTTGGAACGCACGTTCAGCCGAGAGGAAATAGAGGACGTCCTTAACGAAGTTCCTCGAGGCATGAACCAAATGTATTCAAGAATACTAACGAACATGACAAAATTGGGCCGAGGAACAAGAATTGCAAAGGCCATCCTTACGTGGGCAATTTGCGCTTCAAGGCCGCTGTCGCTCTGCGAGGTTCAGCATGCTTTGACATTGGATATTCACCAGACGGTTTCTAACCTGGAGAAGTCAATACCCTTAATCTGCGGCCAATTGGTCTTCGTTGACCACAACTCAAGAGTCCAAATGATCCATCAGACTGCCAGAGATTTCCTCCTCCAAGAGAAGTTAGATTCGGAATTTGCAATCAACAGGCAAGAGAGTCACACCCGTATCGCTCTTACTTGTCTCAAATTCCTTTCAGGCGACTGGTTCAAAGGCCAGCGTGTTCGGAGGCAAAAGGCCGCAACAAGACTTATTCCTCGCTTACCTGACTTGACCAACTCGGAGAATTCAGCGCAGGAAGCCGCATTCGCTGACTATGCCTGTCATTTCTTCTCCGATCATCTATACAGGTCATCTTCTGCGAACCCATATTTGCTTGAGTGTTTATGGTCGTTTCTTAACAGGAACGTTCTCTCGTGGATAGAGTATATTGCAAGAACAGGCGATTTATCTTCCCTGACTGGCACCGCCAAAGACATGAGAGCATTCCTTGAACGTCGAGCTCAGCACTTCCCGCCGATATCTTGGCAGGTTGAAAGAGTCGAAGCTTGGATCACAGATCTGATCAGGGTCAGTGCAAAATTCCGGACGCAGCTGTTGGCATCACCATCTTCGATCCATTCACTAATTCCGCCCGTGTGTCCGTCGGATTCGATCATCGCAAGAACATATTCAACACCACGGCGAGGCTTGCTCGTCAAAGGATTGACAAAACGGACGTGGGACGATTGTCTGACTCGGATCGATTTCCACGACGCGCAAACCAGTGCAATTGCGAATGGGGAGCGGCTGTTCGCTGTTGGGCTCTCCGATGGCAAAGTGCGCCTGTACCACAGCATGTCGTTGCAAGAACAAAATGTTGTCGATCATGGGGAGAGAGTGAAAGTTCTCCAATTCAGTAGTGACGATAGATTTCTCGCTTCCAGTGGTCTTCGAAGCATCCGTCTCTGGGATCCAAGGTCCGCCAGCCAAATGTGGACTTTTGACACCTCCCATCAAACAATGGCGCTTGTGTTCAAGGCGAATGACGAATTGATCGATGTCGCTTCCCGAGCTAATTATATTCTGACAATAGGTGTTCAAGATGGCGTGGAGATCAATCGAACAGACTTGGTTGAAGAGTCTCACGATGACTTTCTGGAGCGGCAGCTCTGTCAGTCACCGAGTCTCGCAGTATTCTCAAGTGACTGCAATTTGCTGGCCGTAAGCTACCGCGGAAGACCGATTCGCCTCTTTGATGCTGAGAACGAGAGATTTGCTCTTAACTTCAGTCGCGAGGTCGCACAGTCTTCAGGAAGGCCTGCCACCCACTACTCAGTCGACGCTATGGCCTTCAACCCAAGTCCAGAGATTAATGTCTTGCTCGCATCATATGGCGATGGTGAGCTTACGGTCTATGACCTATGGTCCGCCGAGCCAAAACAGCGGCTATCTGGAGTCTTTGCACACAGCCTGATTTGTTCGCCAGATGGAAGAAGTCTTGTAACGGGAAGCTCGCAGGGAACAATCCAGATCTTCGACTTTTGCGGCGTCTTCGAGGACAAGTTGAATATGATTTACCAGATCGACGTTTACGAAGACGGTATCAAGGCTTTGTCGTTCGGCCAAGACAGCTTGCGTTTTATTGACATTCGAGCATCACAATGCCGTGTGTGGGAGCCAGCTGTCTTAGTTCGCAAAGACCTTGATGAAGGAAGCCAGAGCGAGCTAAGCCAACTTCTTCCGCCATTGCCGAAGCGCAGTGGCATCCTCGAAAACTCGTGTGCCCCAGAAATTACGGCAATCTTCTGCAATGCCGATGGCAAAACAGTGTTTTGCGGGAGGCAGGATGGCTCCGTTCTATCGTATCGCACTCTGGACGGTGAAAAGACGGGCATTCTTTACTCGCATGCCGCCAATGTCACTGTCGTGGCCCTCGCGTTGGCATCGGCACAAGATCATCGACTTATAAGCGCAGATGAATCTGGAAGGTTGTTGATCGCAAAGGTCTTAATGGAGAAGGAGAAGTGGTCAGCGTGTGAGATGCTAGCGGATGTGCGCCTCAACGAATCAATCACTACAATTTTGGTCAGCCCTGCAGCAGATCGATTTCTTGTTGTTGGAGAGAAGACTGACGCCTTGTGGACCACCCAAGGCGAAAGTATAGGTGCGAGGATGACTTCGGAGTCTAAAACGGTGATCTGTCACCCACTGCACCCAGAACTCTTCATTGCGCTAGGGCATCAGGTTGCACGTCTTTTCAGATGGGCAGACTTCGAGGAAGTGACGAGTCTGGAAGGTATAATGCTGGATCGACTAAATGATTCCACCTTCGGAAGCGGTACAGTCTTGGTATCAGTTCGAGGCTCTTCTCTACTGAGCGAAATGCGCAAAGTCATCGGGGAACCCAAGTCGAGCCGTCTCGTCTGCTGGCAAACTTCAAACTTTGAAGCCAGCTCCATATCGGCCACGTCGCTTGCTGGGTTCGAAGAGTTGGGTTCGAGGATTGACTACGTGATTGACGTGACAGGAACTCAGTTGCTGTTCTTAGACACAGACCTATGGGTGTGCAGCCTGGACCTCCGGACCTTCCGTGCAGTGCCGCAGGTTAAGCGGCACTTCTTCATTCTTTCTGAATGGCGCGGTGGTACCGGTAGAGTGCTCATGCACTTTACTTCGATGCGTGACTTTATCTTCGCCAAAGAGGGTGAATTGATTGTTATCAAGCGAGGTCTGGAATTTTCAGAGACGATGGAACTTTCGAAGGGGAACAAGGCTTTTGCCCATCGTGTGGGTGATTTCGGTAAGGGAAACAGGTAGGACTATAATCTCGTGTCAGAACATCTAGTATAGCAAAGGTTAAGCAGAGCATAGCGGTGCAAATCTAATTTTCACCTTCCCTAATCTAACAAGGGATAAATTCTGTGCGGCCGTCTTGCTTGGGTAGCTCTGGGTTTTGTGCATATTGCGGTAGGCCTGCTCAAATGGCGTTTAGATCAGAACGGGACTGGTCGATCGCGGACTTTCGACCCATGGCCGAATCAGCTGCGCGGCGCTGGGGATTTAGTGGAGGATTTTCCAATCGTGGTCGAGAACAAATTCAGTTCATGTTGTAGACTACTTTGAACGATCAAATTGCTGTAACGGCGTCCGCCAACTTCTCGCAACTCCGGGACAAAGTTCTCGACTAACAAGGTCACCAAAGGTAACAATAAGGTAGCTACGAAATTCAAAAATGACAAACGGTGCCCCTAGCTTGGCGGCATGACCAAAAATGTAAGCAGCTAAAACTTGCGGTGTGCGGTGGCCGATTCTGACAGTCGGGCCAACGCCTCCTTGGCCCGATTCGTGATCGTCAATCATTGTAGCTACCTATTATCAGCCCACTGCTCTGTATTGATATTGAAGCTATCTGAATATTCGACACGCCTACTATCCAGATTTTATCAGTACCTGGTTTCTATGTAGTCCCGCCTATGAGATGATGCCCATGAGGTGCATGCCCATTAGGTACATACCCGTGAGATGCATACCTATGAGGTACACACCGGCGAGATGTACTAAGATACGCGCCTATGAGATGCGCGTCTATGAGATACACTCCATAGGATGCATGCCCAAGAGGGGTGTGCCCATCCCATTAGGCGGGAAATGTGACCCTCTCCTCCACCACCTAACTTATGAGTGCTTACAAAGGGCACCTGCCTAATTCTGCCTAATTATCTAGGTATGGTTAAGCACTTTACGGGAGCACCCAAAAATAAGTGCCCCCTGTAAACGCCCATAAGTTAAGCGGGGTCCGCATTTACCGCCTAATGGGATAAGAATAAGCTTGTGAGATGTACGCCTATGAGATGCATGCTCATGGGCTACACGACCATAAGATGCACGCCCAATGAGATGCGCACCCATGAGATGTATGCCTATGAGATGCCTGCTCATGAGATGCATGTCCACGAGATGCATGCCTAGGAGATGCATGCTCATGAGATGTAATGAATCGGGAAATTTTTGATTTGTTCAAGCATCTCTCGCTGTACGCCGGCCCAAGGAGGCGTTGGCCCCGAGTGTCGGAATCTGCCACCGCAAAACCTCAGCCAAACCCCGCAAAAGCGATGCCAATAACGCCACATCCATATGCTCCCCGTCCTCACCGACTAACCCACCAACCCCGTCATCAAACAAGACTCCTCTCTGCAGGAAACCAATCATCCGCTGTCTAGAGTCTAGAGGCCGTGAGAGTGGATATCCTAGAGAATCCAATCTCAAAGCATGCCTTCATACTACAGATTTTCGCAAGAGAATAACGCGCGCAGCGGACCGAGGCTGTTACACAAGGCCGAGAAGAGATTAAAAAGGGCTGAAAAGTTAGTTGAAAGGTTTAGGAGGGGCCTCATAAGCATGGAGAGCATGAATAAGCAATAGGGATCAGGACATTGATCTTGTATCGCAATGAGATGCCATGTTGGGTAATTCGACGATTTGCTGTGCTGACGTGCCCTCCTGGCAACAGGTGAGGTCCAATTGATCAGATAGCGGTTCTCCATAGCTAGTGCGTCGTATTGGTCATATCCCCCATACCGAGTAGCTTTTCTTAGGGTCCAGTCTTACAAAGGTGTCATGACAAAGCGCTAGAGTTGAATCAGCACATGTCAGATAGCCGCGGTAATTTCGACCAATCTCACGCCTGGCTTGCCTGACTAAGTCCTTCAGCTGTATCTTTTTGCTGATGCATTCGTTGACATCGGGTGAATGTTTCTTGTAATTTGGTATCAGTAATGCTGCATATGTCTGTAAGACAGCTGTGATGTCGACAGGAGTAACTATAAAGCCGTCACTCCTTTATGCGAAGCCCGAAAGTAAGATCTACAGACTACACAGCTACAGCACGAAAGGATCTTCTCACGACAAACACTTCACTCATCCTTTGCAACAAGCCACTCCCTCTCCCATAACCCACAATCCCAGCAATGCCGCCTCCAACAACGACGAGTACCAGCACTGGCGAAGACCTTGGCTGGGTACGCTAAATCAAAAATGAGTCGACAGGCTCTTTGAGGAGTAAGCGGTGTCCAAATTGAACCATGACAATCCGAAAACTATCCAAGACTGTTTGAGAACATCCAAAGAAAAAGTCAACTTCGAACAGGGAGCCGGGTATCGGGACAGCGTCGAGATTTTAGTAGCAATAAGGTGTACATACAGTGAAATGATTTGATTTGCTTTGAATCTAGGGTGGCGTTGGTTCAGGATGCGTTGCTGAAAAGCAGGTGGTTCTTTGATTCGAGTCCAACAGGTGTGCTGTATGCCTAAAGAGGCAATTTCCCCATTTAGCTGATAGCTGCAATTGAAGAGAGGTATCAAGAGCGTCCATCTGAGAGAGTTTTGTCCCATGCTCATGCTAACGCCGCAATCCAAACAGCCTGCCACCCAGAGTGCGCTGTGATATGCCTTTACCATTGTCTAGTTTGACAAGTATTGGGTCGGCTGGACCCCGCGCGATTCTCAAAATAGATGCTTTAGTGCCGTGGAGCTCGGAGATAGGAGCTCCTACCCTCTCCTTGATCTCTCTCTTGTCTCAGATCTCAGATTTCTCTTCAGGCGTTCTTCCCGTCTTCGTCTGCTCGTCCTTCTAGAGCCTTGTCGGTATTACTCACGCTACGCCCTAGAGCGTTGGTTTCAATGTCCTCCTTCTCCTTTGGCATTAGCTCGGACCTCTTTTCCTCACCCCTGCCATCCGCAGAGTTCTTGTACCTCTTTCTTATGCTCCACCCGCCACCCCAGCCGAACCAGCGCGTTTCGAACGGGCCCCGCGCCGCACATACCAGGAACGAAAAGGCAATGAAACCAACACTTAGGCTTCCGCTAGCTTCCCAGCCGCCTTGTGCGTAGATCTTGTTTCCGGCAGATGTTCCGGTCAGCTGTCCAAGAAAGGTCATGAGCATGAATGCTGTGTTCACTCTGTTGCGTCCCTTCGGCTCGACTGCATAGATTGCGTTTCGATTTGCAATCTGAGTAATCAACAACCCAGCATCCGTTCCGAATGCTTGAATGATCGGGCCTGCGATGGTAAATTTCCCAGTATATGTCCCTATAATGATGCCGGTGATGTTGATAACTTCGCCAACGATGACGCTGAAAAGCGGAACAAATGGATTGATGAGTAGGCGCGCGTATACCGGGGCAAGCACCATGCCCGCAATGCCAATGAGTGCAAACAAGCCAATAATAAGGGAGTCATAGTGATAAGGCGGTCCAGCGAGAAGGAAAGTCAAAGTAGTCCAGAAGTTGGTGAAAGACACACTTGTGCAGTATGATACCAGTCCTGCCTGCATCAGCACAGCATGCTTCTTGCATAGCGTAAGAATGCTCCACAGCATTTTGAAGTAGTTCAGGCCTCCAGGATTCGTGGAAGGGTAATCTGGCATAAATAGCCATAAAAGCGAGAAAATGAGATACTGCAAGCCTAGAGCTAGCCAGTAAATGTTTCGCCATGAAGTGTATTGAGTCACGATGCCACTGAGGATACGCGCAAGGAGGACACCCAGCGCATTGCCGGATGTAACGATTGATACGGCCATGGCGCGCTTGTGCGGCGGTGCAAGATCTCCAACCAGCGGGAGCATAATCTGCGGTGTAACAGTCGTGATGGCGGTAAAATAGGAGATGGCGGAAAATGCTGCGAAACTATTGGTGGTGCAAAGGCCAATCCTAAACCAACTTCTGCTAAGCTTCGAGCACGCAGAGCCTTTTGAGCATGGCAGTGCTTACCACAAGGTGGATGTAAACAAGACCATTATTAGCACAAATTGCCGCCTCTTGAAAACGTCCCCCAATGGGCACAGAAATAACAAGCCGGTTGCATACCCGGCCTGCATGAGTGTCGGAACTCGTGAAGCAGTCTCGTATGCTACATCGAAGTCGTGGGCTAGAATGTTCAAGATGGGGTGATTGTAGTAGAGATTGGCGACGGTAAATGTGCCAGCAAAGGCGAAAAGAACGTTCATGGGCAGCGAGAAGACAGGAGGGCTCTCGGGATTCCACCGACACCATGGCGGCATCCAATTAAGCACGTGAAGAACTTGCTGCCATTTGGGGGCCGGCCTCGAGGATTTGGTATTTTGGGGAGACGAGACTGTCGTCGAGTCCGACGAAATGTCTGCTCCATTGCTTGCTCGAGTCTTGACTACCGCGTTGCCAGCTCCGGCAATCTGATCTACCATTTCCCAACAGAGTCACCAGCACCCGTGTGTTTGCAAACACACAATTGACGACGTTCTGAGGGCGAAGCCATCGTCGTTCGAGCCCCCGACGCCCGCCAGTTTGTTAAGTGGATCCCAACGGCGAATCTCCGTTCGTATCGAACGGCATTTTGTCCTTTATCTTTTCTTAACGCCGAGAGGAGAGCAATGACGTAAATGCGCGCCAGTCCAATTTTTGGAGGCGCCGCGTTCGGCTCGTCTCATAAACAAACCTTGCGACATGGCCGCCATCAGGTTCGAGACTACCTCTGGTACGCCACTTATCGGATAGTCAGAGGGACCAAATCTGCTCGCATACAGAGCCTCTTGTTGCCATGATTGCTGAAAAAGGGTTGGCCGGTAGGTCTACAACAGCAGGTCTTGCAGGTTTGCCTGAGACCTCACAGATAGCTGTCTGGCGGGAACACAACATCTCTGTCACCTTGTTCAGGAAATACGGTCTCTAGACGCACTCCTATTTAGCCATCCGCAAGATTGGCAACACAAGAGAACCAAAATCCGCCCCGAGCTCACCTTCACGCTCACCCACACCATGCCGCTTTAACACCTCGCACCTCGCGAGCAGGGTGAACCAGGGTGAGCGAGGGTGAGCGACGAGTGAGTGAAGGGTGAGCGCCTCATGGCTCGCGTGCACGCTCACCCTCGATCAATGGGTCCAAAAATGGACTCCCTTCTTTACGCTATTTTGGGCTTCCTCCTGCGCAACCGCTTCGTCTCGCCCTTGTGGATCCGACAGACAGATACTCAAGGGCGTGGAAGCCCGTTCCGCCATGTCCGCAGTTTGATCAACTACGCGTGCTTTCCCGCTCCTTCTCCCTCCTCCCTCTTCCAATGGCCGCCTTCTCCACCATTATGGCGAAACGAAAAGCCATGGCTGAGGAGCTCGATGCTCGAGCCGAGTCCAACGGCTATAAGAGAGGAGCTCACCGAGAGAAAGACAGCACTCGAGACAACGGGAAGCACAACAAGAAGACTTAAAGGAATCAAAATTCGGTGTTAGACCGCTATGTGCTGTAAGGGATCGCTCTCGGCCCGTACGAAGATCGATACTAACATGCTCCATACCAGATGGACCCTCTTAGAAATGCGAAAAGACGCGCTTCAGGGAGATCTCCCCGCCCCCGACGAAGCCTGCGCTAGGCATCACTGTCTTTACGAAGGAGTGGAGGCTCCCGATCTAGCAACGATAAAGGAATTTTTTTTTCACTTCTACATCGCTACGAGCTACGGTAGAATCGTGGCAAAACCTACGGTCGATTCGATTAATACTAATGCTGAATGGCTTTTGAAGGAGGTTGGCCACGAAAAGATGTCAAAAGGGGTGGTAGCCACACGGCCTAGATGCTCAGTGATAGCATTGTGACTTCCATAATGACAATTGGACTCATCACGTTGCGGGAACCCTGCGTACCTACGTAAGTCTTCGACGGAAGAGAGTAGATGTGCAGTTCTTAGTTCTTATATATCTTACAAAGACAATAAAAGACAATAAAATCGTGCGTGTTTCTTGTCGAAAATTGAAAGTGAGTCTTGATCATAGGGGATCGTCAATGGGCCACTGCTGAAGCCGGAACGTATGTCACCCGCGGCCGTGGTTGGTGGTCCTTTAGGGTTACTCAATATAGTCAAAGTGCCTAAAGTGCAATCTGGGCCGCCTCAAACGGCGCACCTGTTTTTAGCCTTGCGATCAAGATTCAAAGACGAGAAGCTGCGGGTTACGGTGGCAAGTTTGTGCATCTTCACCTGAGGTCTCTCATCTATATCAATGCTCAAGAAACTTATTCGTCATAAACAAAAGCGAGGAGGAGTGAGTTACAGCCAGGCTGCCTCAATTCCAGTTTCCAATGTTGCGGAGCCCGCTGCGCCCAAACCTGCCACAATCACGACCACGCCTGCCATCTCAAAGGGCAGAAACCTAGACCTCCGCGTCCTCCACGTTCCTCAACCGCCATGTCAGAACGTAGTCGACATCGTCTTCGTCCACGGTGTCACCGGAAACGCCTACGACACGTGGCGGCATCATGGGTCTGGCACGCATTGGCCAAGTAACCTCTTGCAAAATGACATACCCAATGCAAGGATCATGGCCTGGGGCTACGATGCCGATGTTGTAAGTTTCTGGGGGCACGCTGGACGAAACAGACTCGGTGAACACGCGAAGAACTTGATGGGTGATGTTGTGCGACTGAGAGAGGATACAGACACTGTCGGTCAATTGTGGCTTTTCCCCAGGAGCGCGACCCCATTAACTGGCGCAGGAAGCTCGAAATATTTTCTTCGTCTGCCACAGTCTAGGCGGATTGGTCGTTCAGAAAGCCCTGTGCGTCTCTCGAGACCAAGCAGAACCTCACCTTCGACGGCTCGAATCTTGCACTGCAGGCATAATATTCCTTGGAACCCCGCATAATGGGTCCGACCTTGCTGCATGGGCAGTCCTGGGCACGAGACTCATATCAAAATTCAGAGATGCGAATGTGGACATAATGAGAACACTTGAACGCGATTCGGAAGTACTACGTGACACCCAGGATACATTTGGACAGCTCTTGAAGGTCAGAGAAGGTAAGGGTTCAGGGATCCAGATAACATGTTTTTTTGAGGAGAATGCTGTTACGGGAGTTGGCGTGGTATGTTTGTGAATCATCTGTACATCGAGGAAGGCAACTGAATAGCATACTGTCAGATTGTACCTATGTCCTCGGCGTGCTTGTTTGGGTACAGCTCTTACGGCATCCCTGGCAATCACATGGTATGAATCCGCAATCCTTTTCAGCCTGGGAGTTGTTGACTTTATAGGATATGGCAAGGTTTGCCACTGCTGAAGAGCTCGGGTATCGACGCATCCTTGGAGAGCTCAAGAGATGCGTCAAACGAACGATTCAGGGCACCGAGAGCCGTCAGGGTCCAAGAATTTCTTCCTCTCAAGAAGGTCGGGTCCAGATGAAGCCTTAGTCATTGTCGACCGTTGACACAATTCAGAGATATTACACATTATTGCTTTTAAAGGTGCTCTCACGACCGCGAAAACGACGAAGAGAGCGATGCCAGACACATCTTCGTGGCTGTGGACAGACACAAGCATCAATTTTCTCGAATGGGTACGAAGCAGGAGGAGCCTGTTTTGGATTACAGGCCATCCAGGTTCAGGCAAAAGCACCATTATGGATTACCTTGCGACCAATCGTTCAAGGATCTTTGAAGCTTTGAACTCCAGTGAAAATATTACCAGCTTAAGCACCAAGCCTATCTTTGCGATCTACTTTTTGGACAGCCAAGCTGAAACGCTGCAGAGATCTCTGGAGGGACTCCTTCGCTCTCTCATACACCAAATCCTGCTCCAACAACCCCAACTCTTTACGAACATGTTTCCCTCAATCGGAGACGCTGACCAGTTTCGTGACACTTTCCTTCCTTGGTCGCAGTGGCAGCTTGAGACCGTGCTCCGTGATGCACTGGAGGCCGGGCAGACAACTCCTTTCTTGATTTTCATCGATGGCTTAGACGAGTGCGAGGGCGATTCCTCGGTTGTGGCCAAATTTATTCGTTCCTTTGCGGAACGCGCGCCGCCAAATTTGAAGATGTGTGTGTCCAGCCGTCCCTATGCAGATTTTGAGTTCGAATTCAGAGACTGCCCTATGTTCCGGGTTGAAAAATATACTAGTGAAGATATCCGTGCTTACGTTCACAAGAGGTTCGAGGAAGCACAACCCGTTTTAGGCAGTCATTGCGATTTTCTCGCCCAGAAGGTCATTGACAAAGCCCGAGGTGTCTTCCTGTGGGTCACCCTGGTATGTGACAGTTTACAGAGAGGTTGGCGGAGGTACGAGGAAATTGAAAGTTTGGAAAGCCGGCTTCGCGAGATGCCTCAAGACCTTGTTGATTTATATCAGCGAATATTAGATGAAATGGATCCAAGAGAACAAGAAGAGGCCCAGCGGATGTTGATCATCGTTGCTTTAGCGAAACGAACTCTTTTTCTTCCGGAGCTTTTTCACGGATCGTTCCATTCTGCTGCTTGCATGACCGCACGGAGCACGAACAACTGCATACAAGAATCATCCTCTGGAATTGGAAGTCTCCGAGATCGAAGAGAAATCCTACGAAGATTCGAAGGCAGAGTCAAAGCAGTCTGTCGAGGTCTCATCCAGGTCCATGCCGAGCCGGGTCAAGGTAGCAGTGTCATTCTGCTGCACGAAACCGTCCATTCCTTCGTTCGCCAGCGAATTCTCGGCAAAACCTCCGATACGACCTTGATTCCTCAACTGAACGGAAGTCTCTTCCTCCTCCACGCTTGTATCCACTATCTCAGTTCGCTCCTCGGTTCGACCGAAGAATACAAATGGACACTGCAACACAAACATCCTGACAAATGGTCAGAAGAGCAAACTGACTATTTTGAGCTAGGTTCTGTGCTTCTAAACCATCGTGATTACCTTGAACAGGTCGAGCTCAATAAATGGGACACTTTGCATGACTATCCTTTACCGCTCGGATTTCTGCATTACGCTGTTGAGCATTGGCTTGATCATGCCTTCGACGCCGAAATCGAGACCCGGTCAAGTAATGAGCCCATCATCGATAAGATTGCAGGCCCTTATTTTGACCTGTGGCGAAGAATTTTTCAAATCCACAACCCAACCCGTGCGAGAAAGATGCCAACCGATAAATTAGCTTTAGCCCTGGAAGCTGGACTCGAGCGGTATGCCGAGAGTCAAGTCAGAGAACTCGATTCCAGGCCGCTTGGCGACTCGGCAGCATACAGCCTCAAGCAGACGCGGATGTACCTCAATTATTTACTCTTTGCCACAGCCAAAAAGGGCAGTACTAGAGTGGCAGACATTCTTCTCCAAAAAGGTGCCTGTCTGATACCCGAGCCTGGGTTTTCCCGAGGGGTCCGATTCTTACCACCCGTTCAAAATACAGAGAAGATAAGAGTGGAGATTGGTTCTCTCCGTCATTGGGGACAGGGCGCATTTGCGCGAGCCGTCCATTTTGATCAAGCCGAGCTCGCCGAGCTCTTCATAGCTCGCGGTGGTAGCATGGAGACAAAGACACTGGTTCCTTTAACGCCCCAGTGGCTGGAGACTGGAGGCATCATCCGGATGCGAGTCCTTGCACAGCCAGCCTTCTTTGCCGATGCCAATTCCACTTCTTTACGACGATCCAGACGAACCATCAAAGGTGAAAAGGTTTTTCCATGTTCAGAAGATGGAAGCCAGACACAATTCCAAGGGGGCTTTACAGGGTTGCAGCTGATTAATAGGTACTACGGCGACTGCGCACGCGACGGTATCATGCCGTACCACCCGCCGCATCTCGGCGTTTACAAGGCGATTACGCATGCTGTTGAACGGAAATCGTACCGTGTCTTGACAACGCTCCTAACGATCTCCAGGGCTGTGAACATCCAACACGAACTCGATTTAGCCTTGATTCGGGCAACTGAACTTGGAATAGAGCGCTGCGTTACGATACTCCTTGAATATGGAGCTGACGCAAGATTCTCAAGCGCACAAAAGTGCTCAAACACACGGCCTTCATGCTATGCTCTTTTAGCGGCTGTTGACCGAGGAGATGTGGGTATCGTCAGTGCGCTTTTACGTGCTGGTTTCGATCCGAACTTCACCAGCCCGTGTTGTGGCAGACGATCGGTCGACCTCGCCGTTGAGCGGTTGAGTAGATATCCTAATAATTCCGTGATTCAAGCCGTTGCCATTCAAGTGATCGAACACGGTGGCTGCTTACCGAAAGATTTCTTGAAGCAACATTCGATTTCCAACAATGCTTCACTGAGGGCTTGGATGATTGACAATCTCAATATTGACGCGACAGACCGAACTCATCCGTCGAAAGAGCAGCAACGTATCCCCTCCGAGCAAATGCTGACCAGGTCTTTCAGCTTTGACTTCTCCAGAGATCAGGAGACGGAAGAGGCGGTGCAGGGATTGGTATAGCCTCATTAATCCTGGAGCATACCTCCACCGAGCGATTCCTTCCACAGACCACCCCGGCCAAGTTGTTCATGCTCTTCAGTGCATAGGGATGCTCCATGCTCAGCACCTTCTGCGTGATCCTAACACGTCTCGATGCATCTGCTCCTCCTCGTACTTATCTTGATCCCTCAGCACTCCCGCCAGGTTGTCTAGTGTTCCGAATAGGCCGCGCTTCGGTTAGTATACGCAATTGTCTAGGGGGGCCTTTAGGGGGCCCTAATGGGGGTTCTACTAAACGTCGCGCACCACTTGGCGAGACACTAACGCGCACGCGTCTCACGCCGACCTGTGAGTTGTATACCACTGTAATGACCCTGAAATTTCTTCCACTACTCTTAATTCCGAGCAATTAATTGAAGAAACCCTCTACCTCGCCGCCGAAGGCAGTTACGATTCCATTAGCTAAGCAAGCCGCGTTACAGGGGCGCCTCGATCCACAGTATACCATAGACACGCCGGCCGACTACCACGTTCACAAATCACTGTACGAAACGCCAGGCTTACACCAAGACAAGAAGCCATCTTTACAGGATGGATTACGGACCTCCAGCTACAATATCAGTCTGTGAATTATACCCAGTTGACCAAGATAGCCGAGAACCTGGTGCGCGAAAACGACCCTTCTCAGCCACTCGGAAAGAACTTGGTTTCTCGTTTCATAAAACGCTCTCAGATACTGCATGATGGACGATCGCAACCCCTCGCTAAAGATCGGATTCAAGCGATAATTCCCAACCAAATTGAGGGTTGGTTTCGGCATTTTCAGGAGGCTATTCAACGCTTTAACATCGATCCGTGGGAGATGTGGAATATGGACGAAATCGGCTACCAGATGAGCCACTCACAGAAAGAGAATGTGGTCTTTAATCGTACGGTAGGTCCTCCTAAAGCAGTCACGACTGGGATGACAGCCTGGGTGTCTGCTCTAGAGCAGGGTCGCAATTTGTGGTCCACAGGACTAGCCTGACTGGTCCTAGTGGTCTGGTCTAGCCAATCATCCTGGACTGGTCGGTCTGGTCTGAAGTGTAGAACTGGACTAGTACACCACCTGCAAGGGTGGGAGATTGGTTCCCCGTCCGCACAGTGGACCAAAGGTGAGCCTCATCCTAGGCTCACCCTGGGCTCACCCGGGCTTACGCAGGTCAGGTGTTGCGTGGAAGCTGAGTGTCATTTCTACTATCTGAGAGATTCTGATATATATGTACACGAATGCTGCTGTCTGGGCAACCAGCGCCACCCCCTTACCTATGTGGGACGTAGACAGTTCTGGTATGGTCCCTCTGCCAAATGTGGTAGCTGTTTTCCGTGACATCAGGGCGGCGTCACCCTAGGACTGGGGCAGGGTGACCCTAGGGCGGATTTCAGTCATCTTGGCATTCACTGCCACCATAATCCTACCACCTTCGAGCCCCACAGACTACGGTCACAGACGAACACATTAAGATATACACGCGCAAGGAGAGCAAGGAATTGCCAGCAGACAATGTCTCCTGTGGGTCAAAAGATTCTTACGACTACTTTGAGACATGCCTCAACCTGCCCGAGAAAGCGAACATTCTCCTGGATGGGTGGTCTCCAGACTGAAGTATCCTTTCAGTAATGGCCAGAGGACCAAAGGTATCAACACAACAACCGGCGTTATTGTCAAGAATTCGCTACCTCGTCCTCTTCAGCGTTAGAACAGTCGTGCTGGCCCTGGATTTCAATATTCGTCTCAAGAGCTGCCTTCAAGTGACGCGCCCTGCGATTCGGCATGGACGGCGCTGTAGCTCGGAAGGAGCGCAGCAGAGTGGTGAGCCTGTGCGGTGCCGGAGTGTTGCTGAACTAGCTTGACGAGGAAGTTCTCAACGATTTGACCAGCTGGGGGGCACTGCTACTACGCCTGATCGAAAGGCTGCGAATATGTTATCTGTCGCAAGGTTAAGTTTGTGAGGCTGCATAGCAGCAAGGGCGCGCTGAGTTGCTGGATGACACAGTCGTACAGAAGGGTGCTCAACACAATCGAATGTCAGAGAATGTACGGGATATTAGCGATGAAGCCTTTGCACCACTGAAGGCGGATTCTAGGCAAGGAGGAGCAAATGGAGGTTGCGCGGTCGAATATCTTGACCGTGTCCTTTACCGGGCGGTCACTTGACCAGTGTGCAGATATATGGTGGAAATGGTTCTGAAGCCTTTGCAACAACCACTCATACTTAGAGCATATTCACAAGATCAAATTCCACGCTACGTTGGCCGCACTCGCTCGTACGATCCTCTTCGCCAGTACAGAGGTTCTAGGGATGTGTATGTCACATCCTCACTGCCTGTTTGAATCGCATTGTCCTGGTAGGCTGGTGCTGCTCGTTTCCGAAATGATTTGAGTATCCATTGACGGAGCAATATCAGACCTACAACGGGAGACATGGCAATTTGCCGGACCCAGACCAACCTGTTACGCATTACTCCTTGCACGACCCCACTGAGGCCCTTCTGCACCATCTCTTGCTTCATAAGTCGAGGTAATTCAGCCCTCATACCAGCATATAGTCTGCCGAGAAAAGTTGCCACTGGCTCTGCAATAGTGAGCAAGAACACAACGGCATAGACCCACCGATTCAAGAACGACAAGACCGACGCGTGCGGCGCAGTCATGACTAAAGACGTCAAGACCGAAGTGAAGACCGCGGCGAGCGTGAACGCAGCCCAGAAATTGCCGAGGCTGTCCCATGCCTCATTCAAATACCAAACGTACAGTTTCGCCAGTTGGAACGGTGCCAGGACTTTCGTGATCATCTCCAGCCATGTCGTGACGGAGGATGCAGGCGCAATAAAGTAAGAGAGGACGACAAAGTACGCTGCACAGAACCTGAGTTCATTTCCACTTGAGAACTCGACAACCTTCCAGAATAGCTTTAGCAGATGAGGCCAGAGTCCATCTTCTAGTATCTCTGAAATGACGAGGATCGCGGTGAAAGGGGTCATAGCAATTGCAATGCTCCACCAGAGGGCGGACTCTACTGCTGGACGGACATGTTTGCATGCGAAAAGCTTGCTTGAGCCTACCAATCTCTGGTTCCCGGAAATAATAGTCGAGACGAACTTCCGAGCCGTTTGTAGCAACCAGCGCATCGCAACGCGGAGGAACCTGCACAATTTTAGGAACTGCTCGACTACCTTCCGGAAAATGAAGTAGATTCCCAAGAAAAGCCCAGAAATTAAGAGCCAGACTATTAATGGAAAATTGAGAAGCAGGTAGCCTATGGCAGTCTTTCCCATGAGGGGCCAGCTTTCGGGCGGTGGCCTACATTCAGGGCAGAGTCTCTCTCGAGCTCGGGCAGAAGCGATTCTGATTGGGTGTTCGCAGGGACGGCAGAGGCTTGATGCCTCAGGACACATGTACAGGATATCGTCCTCGGTGTGGCCACAACCCGGATAATAGATATGGGACTTCCGGCACATCCTAGTTGTTCCGCCAAGTGTTGCTGGATGTCAGAGGGGAGCTTATGACAAAGGTACACAGTGCTCGATCGATTGGCAAAGCCGTAGCTGGGAAGGCGCGTACGGGGTCTCGGAAATGCTCAAGGTCACAACTGTAATTGCAAGTACATTTCCTGTGGGGTCCGGAAGCCCCCTTCTTTGTTTGAGCACTGCAACCCTTTCTTTATTTGAGCACTGTCCCGGCTCCAGTGCAGTCATAATCGGTCAGTCGCCGGATCCGGTAGGATGGCATTGTTCTCCGCTACGACTTGGCGGACAGCAAGATATTACCCGTTTGACAACCTGTTGGGCAAGGCCACTTAAATAGAAAGGAGAAAGCTCTTCATCTTTCGGCGAAAGACATCGTCAATGTCCCATGTCCATTGTTGCAGATCCCAGAATTGCATTGATGATCACACTTCTAACCCCTATCAGCTAGGAACACTACCTTCCATACTTTGTATGCTGTAGATTGACTCGATACACTCTCTTATCTTCTGCGCAGAAAACTCTAAAGCTTCTCTCTCCTCTCCATCCAAAGGTACTGCTATTTCTGACAAGATGCCCTGCCTTCCGATCACTGCCGGCATGCTCATGCAACAACCATGAGAAGCCTGCCAGAAGCTGACAGGCCGAATTTGGTGTTGGTCGAATAAGATCGTGTCGCAAAGGATGGAGACGACGGCGGCGATTCCAAAGGAAGTGGCGCCTTTCGCATTGATGATCTCATACGCTTTTCCATTGACCGCCTTAGCTATATGTTCCCGACGGTCGTGTGTCAAAGGTGCCACCATCTGTAAGTGAGAGCCTCCGATGGTGGCAGAAGACCATGCAACCTACAGAGCTTTCAATTAACTGTGCAATTTGATGGGTAAAGCTTAAACCTACAAATTGCGAGTCACCATGTTCCCCAAGAACATAGGCATGGATCGATTTGTCTGCAACCTATTTGAGATCATAAGTCATTTTTAATTGAGTAAAATCGGAGGCGGTGTGACCACCCCTGCAGGATGTTGACTTGCCTGAGTCTCCTCCGCCAAAAAGATCCTTAACCTCGCAGTATCCAGAAATGTTCCCGTACCAATTACTTGTCTCCTTGGCAGTCCAGACATTTGCTGAGCGAAAAATGTCAGAATGTCGACAGGGTTTGCCACAATCAACAATATCGCATCTGGGCGCAGTGGCTTCATGTCGTCGAGTACAGCTTTGAGAATGCTCATGTTGCGTCCCAGGAGATCGGTCCTGCTTTCGCCTGGTCGTTGTTTTGCCCCGGCAGTGATGACAATGATATCGCACTGGCTAGCTTCTTTGAAAGAACCCTCGCACACCCGAGTGCTGGACAAGAAAGCTCCGTCCGAAAGGTCTTGAACCTGGGCGTGACACCGCACGGTGTCAACGTCGACGAGAACGATTTCGGCGGCAAGCCGACGAAGAATTAGAGCGAAGGCGATGTCTGAGCCTACGGAGCCCGCGCCGATAATGGCAACTCTGTTTGGAGTAGATGCCATTTTTGTAGGTGTGTCCATAAGGTAATGCTAAAAATGTTAGCTCCTTAAAATCGTTGGGGTGAACTCCATGGGAACAATTTCCATCTTACATGCTTTCCACAGTGCTGGCGTTGTAGCTGCGCTTATTGTGAGGAAGATGCAAACAACATGGCAATCATATAACGAGACTGGGCATAGGAAGGAATTTGTTGAAATGACGACCAGGATCATCTCTCCGGAGACTTGTCATCATGGTCGAAGAGTGTTCCATCGCCTTCATCGCTATGCAGTCAGGTCACGCTAATACCAACATCAAAGTTCCAGGTGGCTCTCAACTGGAGCTTTCGGGTATATGTGAGGACATACTGCTGTACCTACGCAGATTCAGGGACGCTAAAGTGCATTACCCCGCTCGCCGTGAAAGGGCAAAGAGTTTGCAGAGAGAAGTGGCGTGATGTAACAACTGTGGAGTGATCAGGAATTATTTACACGGTGTGTCCAAAAAGCCATGTCAGGTGAGACTGTACCATATCTATAGTTAGGTCAATTTAGATAGGCCAGAGTTCCCATCGAATAGGCGAAGGGTAATCTGCTTAGGGCGACGGCAGTGCGAGGCCAGCCAACGAATCAGTAGATGAGGGAGCTACTGCATTCACGAGACCCTCATTTCAGATCCTTCTGCTTTGCTTACATTCCAGAATGGAAGGCACGGATGGTCACATGATGATGCTTGGAGGTAGTATTCAAAGGTTGGTGAACAGGTGATAACTTAGCTTCATACCGAGAGCCCTGTCGGAAGGATCTTTGACAATGGTAATTCCTATTGCGAGTATTCACGCGGCCATCTGTCCCATTTAGCTTGTCTTCCCCGCGCCAGGGGCGGGCTGCCCCTCAGAGTACTGTTAAGCCCCAACACAAAGTGGGCTAGTCGACGAGTTGGCCAGGCTGGTACTCAATTATTATGTATGCTCAGCGATAGGCTACTCCTCTAGCCAACGGGCCAATTTGCTATATGGGAAGGTCTAGGCGAGTCACTCCGCTCTGTTCGCCGGCCTTAACCGAGGCTTGTCAATGAATTTCATGAAGCTCTTGCCCCAACTTGTGACAAACCCTACTCAACAATACCCGTTGGCAGTGATGCTTTAATCTCTATTCTGGGATCGTGATTCCACTCAAGTGTTACGGTCTTCTTATTGTGACTGCAGGGTGGCCACCGCGGATGGAAGATAGGTTCAGGAATGCTCCAGGGGAAGGGTATCGCAAAGTTGCAGCTCCGAAGACAGCACTTTAGCTGCATCTTTACTCCATACCAATATGTGAATCAGACAACAGGTCTCATTATGCAGCGGAGTATGGCAACAGTAAGCAGCAGGCAGAATCGTATCCCTGCAGCTTATTATCGCGGAGGGACATCTCGAGGCCTAATGTTCAAGCAATCTGACCTACCAGAGAACTGGAATGACTGGGGTCCCATTTTTCGTGGAGCTCTAGGCTCACCAGATCCAAATGGGCGACAGCTGGACGGACTTGGTACGGGTATTGGTAGCCTCTCCAAGATCTGTGTAATTGCGCCGTCCGAACGTGAGGATGCGGACGTTGACTACACGTTCGTGCAGATTGGAGTCAAGGACGGCGCAGTGGACTACTCGAGCAATTGCGGCAATATGTCGAGCGCGGTTGGACCATTTGCTGTTGATTGCGGAATGGTGCCAGTGAAATCTGATGGCGAAACGCAAGTGCGGATCTTCAACACAAACACAAACAAGCTCATCAAGTCCAGGTTCCAAGTTCTGGATGGAGAAGCAGTCACTGATGGACCTTTTTCCATTGCCGGGGTGGCAGGAACGGGTGCGAAAATCGAGCTAGCATTCGTGAATCCAGCTGGTTCGAGGACTGGCAAGCTTCTTCCTACTGGGAGGGCGCTGGACAATTTTGAGGGCATTAAAGCCAGTTGTATCGATGTAGGAAATCCCTGTGTATTTGTGCAGGCTGCAGACTTAGGTGTCGATGGTACCATTCTCCCAGACCAGGCTGAAGCTCATCCAGATCTTGTACGAAGACTGGAAAAGCTTCGACGCATGGCCGCTGTAACAATGGGCCTTGCTACGGACGAGGCGTCCGTACCCGAAGCGGCACCCAAGATTCTCATGGTCTCGCCGCCATCATCATACTCGACACTATCAAGAGAGAGGGTGAATGCAGAATCAACAGATCTAGTCGTACGGTCACTTTCGGGCATGGGCTTTCATCGTGCTCTACAGATCACGGCCTCACTGGCGACCGCTGTAGCAGCCAAGACGGAAGGCACTCTTGTGGCTGCGACTCTGGCTCCAAAACCAGTGGATGCGAGTGGCATCACGCTGGGTCATCCCAGTGGGACGTTGTTAGTCGCTGCGAAATTCGAAGCTGAGGGCTCTGTGAGTGAAGCGACGGTCTTCAGGACCGCTCGGCGGATTATGGAAGGGCAAGTTTTCTGGAAGGCCAGTCAATGATTGATTGGGATGATGTCAAGAACTCGAGGAATGCATGACGACCCACCTAGGTTTAAATGCAATTGATTCGCGATCAGAGACTCGAGCTTTCAAAGTTCATGTTGAGCGCTGCAACGGGCATATAGGGTGGGAATGGTAGCCAGACAAGGATGAAGATGCCGTGCGCAATCGAGAACAAATCGACTGGTATGCCCCATTGGCTAGGTCGGAAAAGGACCGTATGGAATGGGATCTCCTCTAAACTTGGCTAAGGTGAAGAAAATGATAGGAAGGATGTATGGTATGTACAAGGCAATTGTTGAGGGGGAGAGAATGGCGTAGAGGGTGGTCGTGGAGCCGATGTTAATGAGCGGCGGTAATGCAATGGCGGATGCTGCGAGGGCAAGAGAATTGAATGGGATGCGGAGGCGAGAATGGATCTGTTGAATTCTAGATCTTAGTATCCGCTTCTCATTGTGAAATACTGCAGCCTTACGTATCCAAAGAAATCCAGGAAGGGGAGGCCGTGGTCCCTGGCAAAAGCCCACGTCTAGCGTGAGACAGACGCGAGAGAACTGAACATCGCAATGACGCCCGTTCCAAAGGAGGAAGCGCATCATGGCAGTTGTACCAGCCTTTGACTTGGTTGTTCCGTAAAGAACTTGAATGACCGGGTAACCAGTTGGAGTCGACAAGGCGGCCGTGGGGATTTTGAAGCTAAATTAGGCATATCGAGACCTTTGCAACTGATGAAGGTTCCTCGCGTACCAAGGCCGCTGGCGCGGTAGATATGAAGGTCTTCAAATAGCTTGTTGGTAGTGTGACCTTGGAATTGACAAACTTCGCAGCGAGCGGAAGTTATTGATACTATCATTGCTAGTCAAGATACGCTAAGCCCTGCGACTATGAGGTATTACACCAGTACAGCCTACCTTGTAAGCATTTCCTCTTCAAAGTGGCGCAAAGCTGTAACACTATCCCTCGATCCCTACTCCGTCCCCGGCGGTGGTTCAATGGCCCTGTTATTAGACGCGGCGCCAGGGGCGAAGGAAGCTGGAAGCAGCAGTACACGGAAGAGATGGAGCAATAATGTGCCTTGACTGTCCCGCCAAAGCGCAAAGACGTGTACCATTCTATGGAGGAGGTTTTTGAACAACGCGAGCGCCTAAACACAGAAGAAAGGTTCCGCTCTGATGACCAAATGATGGCACAAGCAAACGAGGAAAGCCGGGCTAGGTGGGCGTGAAAAAGAAATCAGTTACGTATCACCTCTTATTTCCCTCCCCACTCTTCCTTCTAGTCGCTTCTTCTTTCCCTCTCCCGCCGCCGTTCCCGCTCCCTTTCCTCTTCTCTCCTCTCCTGGTCTCGTATCTCCGCAGGTATATTCGCTTCTCTCTCCCTTTTCACTCTCGCCAGTTTTTCCTGCTCTTTCTGCGTTAATGGCCTTGACTCCGTCACTATCACGTTTCCTCCATTGTTCTCTCCCTGTCCGTCATCGCTACTGCCACCAACACCGGTATCCCCCCTTTTCCGTTCCTGCCTCAAACAATAATCACTAGATCTTCCGATAATGGCGTCCACACCATGCCGCTCCCAAACAGCAGTGTCGGATTTTTCACACGCATTGCTGTCGTCGACTATGATGAATGTATCTTTGTCCGACCGTGCGGAGGAAGGTAAATTCCACTTGAATGTCACGGTACTAAGATGTCTCGGTTTCGCTCCTGCCCATCCCTCGCCTCTACCTGCCTTCCTCAAAAATGCATCTGTCTGTCCTTGAGAGTCAACCGAGAGCCCAATTGCGCTTACTTTAGATGCCTTAATGGCGCTAAAAGGATTTTCAGGGTCAATAACGACCGGGAGTATGAGTTTGGAGTTGCCAATGAAGATTTCGATGCGAATTGTAGGTTTGGTGGATGTGATTTGCAGCTGAGGAATGAGGTTGAATTCTTGCGGGATTTGGGAAGGAGGAGACATGGTGGCCTTTTTGTTCTGATTTCTTATGTCAATATTGCTTTAAGAAGGATAGGGGCGAAGATCAAGGGGGGGCGGTGGGATTTGCCCTTTCTGTGATTTCTGTGATAAGGCTGTCCAAAATATGGATCTCGTCTCAAATTCCGTTGCTGCCTGATGTCTGTAGTGGAGGGGAAAGTTCTATGACTGAACGGAAGGGGCCTGCCCACTACGGTAGATTCAAAAGAAGTACCTATACCTCAAAAGGCGGAGATCTTCGACTTGGAGAAATAACAATCGAACGAAAACTCGCTTGCGTGCAAGAAGGGAGGACTACCATCCATGTCCTCAAGCAAAACATGCCACAAACTCCTGCTCGCTGCAAGTTTGTACAACAATGAGGCTTTTTGTGGTACTTTGCCTCCAAACAGATCGCTCTCCCGTCCAGGGCTCCGCGTTAGGCATCTTCATTGAGCCGCTGACCATATAAACCGGGCGATGACAATAGCTGATGGATGGGAGATATCAGCCATTTAAGAGGAAGGGCTTGCTGGAAGGGAGTAGGGAGGTGTCACACGGCGTCTAGTGGCTCATGCAGGTGACGTGTCAAGTCAAAATGGTCCAGTAACATCAAACCCAACCCCACCCTCCAAAACAAAACAGAGGTAGTGTTCAAGTTTCTTGGTGGTGCCATATCATCCTCCTACAATGATGCATATGCTCCCCCCTTGCCTGATGCCATAAATGATCTATCTCGACTCACCTTTTGCCGATCCGTCCCAAGACAATGACTATGGAGATATGCAACCTGTTCTCATTCCAGCCACTAGTAAATCATTATATCATTCCTCACTTGTAGCCATAGCGTTGTGGTTTATGGCTATGAAGTCCATTTTGAATATGTCGTCGCGGCCGAGTACAACGTCGAATCCAACATTGTCAGGAACAACGAGGAATGCGGCATCATGGGTTCTCTGTGCAGCCTGGGAGATGGAGAAGTGCCACTTCATCTGTACCACCCCAAAAATATCCACTTTGGTAATGTTGTCCCCCCAAAATACAATTCGGCTGCTTTTTTCAAGCTCTAGCCCGAGCTCCTCCTGAATACCCTTTCTCATAAGATTCACACCTGAACCCGTGTCAAACATCATTCGCGCTGCCGCTTTAGTCATTCCATCTGCTTTGTACCCTTGGATATCGTAGACGACATCCACCACCTTCGTACCAGGTATATTTTTCCCATCTTTGAAGGATTCCTTAAGATCCTCGATATTGGTGGTGGCGACTTGATGCATATCTACCCCTCGTGAAGGAGGAGGAGGGATTGTTGATACATCCGACATTGACGGTTCTCCAATGTCGGAATTTCCTGGTCCTAGTGGCTGAAATTCAGCGCTAGTAGGCGTCACTGAGCAGGAAACTTCCTGTGTCGAGGACTGTGGACCCTGAGAAGGTGAAGCTGATGCCGAGCTCGCAGGAGAGTCGCCATCAGATTTCTGGCAGTAGGGATAAGAAGGCAGGAGGGCGCCTGGTACATGGGATGCATCGTTCTCATCATCGAGATCAGTGTGCACTGGGTTCTTTTCTAGAGCAGAAGAAAGGAGTGTGTCCAACTTGGGCGAGCTAGCAGGACCATGATTTTGAGAGGCACCTGGTCTATCGGATACATCGTTCCCATCATCGAGGTCGGTGTGCACTGGGTTCTGTTTTGGAGCAGAAGAAGAGAGTGTGTCTGACTTAGACGAGCTGGCGGGACCATGGTTTTGGGAGGCACCTGGTCTATCGGATGCACCGGTCCCACCATCGAGGTCAGGCTGCACTGGGTTCTGTTTTGGAGCAGAAGAAGAGAGTGTGTCCGACTTAGGCGAGCTGGCGGGACCATGGTTTTGGGAGGCGCCCTGTCCATCGGATGCACCGGTCCCACCATCGAGGTCAGGCTGCACTGGGTTCTGATTTGGAGCAGAAGAAGAGAGTGTGTCCAATTCGGGCGGGCTGACCGGACTATGGCTTTGGGAGGAGCCATTACGCTTCTTCTAGATATTTCATCAATATGTCGATACTTAAAGGGCCAGGAAGCAGCATTACATTCGAGAACCTCGAAAGCTTCCGAATGAAGCTGCCCATCAATCTGGCTCCCCACCTCCCAATCCGCGCGAAGCCTATTATATTCGATTTCTGGCGAAACTTTGTGGATCCAGACATTTGGTTGTGCGTGGAGGGCGAGGACGGATTTTTGCGGGACATAATGGGTAGGTCGGGAACCGCGGGGGCTTAAGACTGTTGAGGAGACACGAGAAGAGTCGTCATAAGGATTGCTTCTGGCTTGGTCTTTGATGGTAGCAACCGTGGGCAAGGACCTAGTTATGGTCGAGAATCATCAGCTCTGTTTACAGAGCAATGGGAGATGGTATGCATTGAGACTGACTGATGTGATTAGGGTTGCAGAATTGACGTGAACGAGAATCGGAATTAGGCAAAGCGATAGGCGATGAGGAAGAGAGTCAAAAGGTTGTTATCCGTGTGAAGTGTATCGAGCTCGTGGGGATGGCGAGTGTTGACTCCCGAAGGTGGGGCAGTGGCTATCAGTTAGAGGTTAAGAGTCGAGGAGGAAAGAGAGTACCCCCGAGGTCGCGTTAAACGAATGTCATGAGAGCGAGACTTGAGAAACGAGTTTGACAGAGAGTTGGATCGATGCTTTGGCTGCGCATTTATTTGCGGGTAGAAGTTTTGATCTATCCAACTTATCTCACTAGCTCGATCCGAGGCGGGGAAGATTTGGGTGGTTGGCGGTCGGTTTTCAAGAGCGGCGCAAAACGATTGCTCTTCATCGTCAAGACTTCCACCACATCCAGGCACCATAGAAGCAGAATAGCCAATTCAAGTCATCCTCATATATCACTGCCAGACAAACTTTCCAGCTTTTCAACTGTGTTTCTGATAATAGCATCATGCTGATGCTAATGCCATTGGCTTACCTCCATAGGAAGCGCAGAATACTATGTTAGGATTCAAAGCCTTTTACAATCGAGGGATGTTGAGGGTATATATCACGTTCAACGCCTCTGCAAGGACTATGCGGTCATGGCCGCAAGGGGGGGCTTGTCTCTAATCACGGTTGGCTGCACGAGGCAACCCCGGGGAATTCGACACGTGTCAACCAAGTGGGCTTTCGCAGAGGTTGACAAATGTTACACGGGCGCGATGTGTATAATGACCCTTCAACCGACCAGAGGCTGCTGCCTAAGCCAATCACAATGATTATCGATGCCCAAGTCCCTCTCTGTTATGAAAGCCTTGTGCGCCCGAAGTCGTACTAATTTCATGTCTCTGTCCAACTTTATCCTGGTCTCTGATGACTTCTCTGTCCTTTAGAAGCAGAGTCAGAGCCTATCGTTGAAATGAACGCAGACGACGGCTACGACAAGCTTGCGGACCTCTTTGGCCAGCATCAGGGCGTGGCTATTTTTCGTCGCTTCTCTAGTCTGGGTGCGAAGAACCTCCTGCATAGGCAGGCTGAGCTTACGCACTTGGAGGCCCAGCTACAGAAGCTTGTCTGTGATGATAGAACATCCAATGATCCTGAGAGGAGGATCTATCAATTCTCGGTCTTTGAATTAATGGATTCTCAGAGCAACCCACAAAAAAACCATCAATGGCAGAAAGTGATTGAGGTGCGGAGAAAGCTCGAAGAGTATTGTAAGCCCGCAAAGAATGATACCAAATAAATGTGAGACCCACAACAGTGCGAGCTGATATACGTATTAGACAGTGCTCTCCTTCAGTACACTCAAGTGAGAAAGCTTGGCCAAGCAAACGACACGGACCTCGAATTCTTGCGACAATGGCTCGGACGAGAAGATGGTGGGCACTTCTTTCTGAGAGGCCGAGAAGCCCTAACTTGGGGAACCGAGAACTCGAACGATCTCGTCGGTGTAGCCCCTCGATGTTCAGAAGGAAAAGACCATGTAAGCAGATGGATAACGGACAAGCTGTGCCGGTGGTTTCATCGCAACATTGGGTATCGGATCAAGGTACGAAGCTGGGAGAATGGCATATTGGAATTATACTGATCAATATAGAAACCCAATTCGAGAGACGGAGAGAACGGGCTATGGGAGTATAAGGACGAATCCTTGGTCTCCATTGCCAGTGTTATCAGCACGATCCTCGGATCTCTCCTACTAATCATGTCCATTTTTATTCTGTACTTCGTAACCAATCCGCTTGCAAGACTGGGCGTTATCACAACGTTCACGACATTATTTGCGGCGACATTGGCGATCTTCACTAAGGCGAAAAGGGTTGAAACACTTGCTGCCACTACTGCGTACGACAGCTTTTGTTGTTCAGCAAGGTCTATGCTAACGTGCGGTGTTATAGGTTTGGAGCAGTGCAAGTCGTCTTTGTTAGTAATTGTTCTGCCTATCCTTCATAACAGGAGAAATGAGCTTAAGGGTCTAATACATCGCGCAATTCGGATTGGCAAGGGGCTCGGAGGTGTCTTGGTTTCGTGATAATGGCGTGGCCGATGACCTCGATTCAAGGTAGGTCCTTTATCCGTTCTGTCATCATTCAACCTACTGTTCAGCCGTTTCTGTCCTTCTTGCGTCCAATCCTTGCTACCCCCCCCTCATGGCTCTAGTTGGTGGTCAGATCGCTCGCGACAAGATTGCGTATGTTGAATACGCGAACACCCAGGTGGCAGACCGAAAGGCCACCGAAGAGTCACTTACGGCGATGGGCAAGAAGACTCCCAGAAAGGATTTCCTATCCTACCTCTCGCATGCCAAAGACCCGCAGACCGGAAAGGGTTCGAGAAGGAGGAACTAGACGCTGACCTCAGCTCGCTGATTGCGGCGGGTGCTGATACGACGAGCATCATGCTGAGCGCGGCCTTCTTCTATCTACTGAAGAATCTGAGAGTGTTGAAAAATTGACGGACGAGATCAGAGATTTGATGGCTTGTATCAACGAGACGCTAAGACTGGCCCACCGGTGCCGACGCATCTGCCAAGATAGGTGCTCTAGGGCGGTTGCAGATTGATGAGGAATTCTTCCTAGAAGGTACGGTGATAGGAACGAGTGCGTATTGTATCAGCCACAAAGAGGATTGTTATCCCGGGGCTTGGAAGTTTAGGCCAGAGAGGTGGATTCTGGTGGAGAAATCGAGGCCAGGCGAGTAAGGAGAGCTTGATATTTACAAAGGACGCGTTTTGCACGTTCAGTTTGGGAGTAAGAGGGTGTGTGACGCGAAGCGTGGCGTATCTAGAATTGAGTCTGGAGTTGGCGAGATGTTTGTGGTGGTTCGATATCAAGATGGCGGAGGGAGGTGGCAGTGGGGGAGCGCATACGGCAAAGTTGAAGGGGAGGAAGGACGGTGGGGAAGACATGGGAAGGATGAGTTTCAGTTGGTGGATTGATTCTTGATGGAGAGGGATGAGCTAGAGGTAGAGTTGAGACCAAGAGTTGCTTGACTGCGAGATTGTACTTCCAATATTGGATAGAACTCGATAGGTGAAATGTTGTGCGCATGCTTCAGAGCTTCGGTATGAACATCGGCGTTTCCCTCTTCCATTTCTTGTAATCTTCACGGTCACCGTACTTCTCGTCGTACTTGTTCTCACTCAACAGCACTCCAGAGACTTTGAGGAGCAGAAAAGTCACAAACGTAGGGCTGATGCCAGCTGCCATTAGCGCGGTGGCCTCACCTGCCAACCCAGCACTTAGATCCATACCTGCCATCCCAGCACCAGATGTGAGAATGCCTGCCGCGGGAGTAGCTATGCCAGTCCAGAGCATGCTCTCGCTAAAGTAGCTGGGATGCTGGCTCTTGCTCCACAGTCCCCTCGTAAGGAAGTCCTCCTCATTTATCTTATCTTTCTTCTCCCGTACCCAGGCACTCTTCTGCCGGTCGGCGGTCACTTCGAAGCCGAGTCCTCCGACATAGAGAAACAGGCCAATGAGATCTGTGATGGATACCGCGGTACCAAGGGCAGCAAATGTGGAGGCTGGGAGAGCATTTATGGCGAGAACTGGCATCAGGCACAGAGAAACCCAGGTTGCCTGTATCGTGAAAGCACCGAAGAACTTAAGGGGTGAGCCGCGGATATCTCTGGAGCGGGAGTCTTCCCCATCCGCGGATATGCGAGCAAACAAGATCCCACTAGGCATGTGTTATCGTGTCGACAATGTTCGGCACCTGCTTAAATGACTTACATCGCACAGTCTAGATGCTGACGGCAGCACTCAGAGCAACCTGCATCCAATTAAAGCCAAGCGGACCTCCTTGGCCGTTCAGGACACTGAGTAGACTTGGCCACGCGGGTTTGGAAGCCCCCGTGAGCGCCGCAGCAGATCTTGCGCGTATGGTAGGAAGGAACAAGCTTAGTGCAGTGTAGGACAGATATGTAATGGAGCCTGAGAAGTCATAAAACTGTTCGTTCTTCACCAGAATCGAGGGGATAGCTACGGCAGCCTGGATACCATATACCTGGCCTACGGATGGTACCAGGGTCCGCAGGAAGGTATTCTTGTAGTTTATAGCAGCCAAAAAGGAAGTCAGAAGGGTTATGGTAGGCGAAGTCGGAAGGAATGTATGCTTCGCGGAAAGCTCAAGTCCATACTGCACTATGACGACAACATCAACAATCAAGCTTTTTTGTCGCCCAAAAAGCTCAACGCGGCTGAAGATTCTTCCGCACATGAAGATCCTCAGGACATTCATCTTAATCTTGCAGGCTTAGCAGCGACCAAGCGAAGGATACTTCTCCTGAAACGGGCTTGAATAGCATCAGATGGAGGAAGACACTAGGCAGCCAGTACTGGAGGCTGAACCAGCAGTGTCGTCACCTGCGCCACGAAATCCGAAAAAGAGATTCATAGGACGAAGAACGGCGGAAGCACAAGCACAAGCCAGACAAAAAGCAGAGGTTTCTGGGTCTGTGGAGGAAGGTAGCGGCGCTCTTCAGAAAGGTAACCAGATGGCCCCAAGTCCCCAGCAGAGGCCAGCGCTAATCCACGATCCAGCGACTCCGCGACGTACCCCACGATTTGCGAACCAAATTCCTGCTGATATTCTCAATGACCCTGATATCAAGGAGGCCATAGCCCTCCTTCCGCCGAACTATGCCTTTGAAATACCCAAAACAATTCATCGCATCCGCTCTTCCAATGCCAAAAAGATCGCGTTACAATTTCCTGAAGGACTTCTCCTCTTTGCCACTACAATTTCTGACATCCTGACACAGTTTTGCCATGGAATCGAAACATTGATAATGGGAGATGTCACTTACGGAGCTTGCTGTATTGATGATTATACGGCGCGAGCACTTGGCTGCGACCTACTGGTTCACTATGCCCACAGTTGCTTGATTCCAGTGTCGACGACCAAAATCGCAACGTTGTACATATTCGTGGACATTTCGATCGACACCTCTCATCTTCTGAACACGCTCACTCGTAATTTCCCCGCCGGAAAGACCATAGCGATGGTTGGAACCATCCAATTCAACTCGACATTGCATACCGTCAGGCCCTTGTTGGAGCAGGCCGGCTTTAAGCTCGTTATACCACAGATTTTGCCTCTCAGCAAGGGGGAGATTCTCGGTTGCACCTCACCAAAGATCGGCGTTGATTCCAATGTCGACCTGATTCTCTATCTTGGAGATGGCCGTTTTCATCTTGAGTCTGCTATGATTGCAAATCCGTCACTGCCTGCCTATCGGTACGATCCGTACTCACGAAAATTGACCAAAGAAACATATTCACACGAAGAAATGCTCTCTTTGCGCTCTTCCGCCGTCAATACTGCTCGCACAGCCAAAAAGTGGGGTCTGATACTTGGAGCGCTGGGCCGACAAGGCAATCCGCATACTTTGACACTGATCGAGAATTATTTGAACAAGCAAGGCATACCTTTCGTCAACCTTCTCCTTAGCGAGATCTTCCCAGGAAAGCTGGCTATGTTTGACGACGTCGATTGCTGGGTCCAGATAGCGTGCCCACGATTGAGCATTGATTGGGGCTATGCATTTCCGCGACCATTATTAACTCCTTACGAAGCATTAGTAGTGCTTGGTGGAAGAGAAAGTTGGGAGAAGGGCGATGGGTCCTATCCGATGGATTTCTATGGCAAAGACGGACTGGGTCGCACCACGGAGAATTCGGCGTATGAGGTTGAGGTACATGCATAACGCATGCAGAGAAAAGTCAATCTTGCATTTACTGGTGCTCATTGCATAAGATACCCCCGGAACCATAATAAAAATTGAAACAATCTTAAACTGTCATTGCAACCACTGTCTTAATTCACCACCCTTCACACCCTTACTCGTGCCCAGTCCATACACGTCCATATGGGATATATAGAAATGCTTCTGCCACCAGACGTCCTCGACCAAAATGATCACGTGGTCATTGGGCCAACATTTCCGCCAAGCTTCATGCATCAAAATCCTCCAACTCGAAGATTAGTTTGTCAAACTAGGTTCGACTTATCCTACGCAGAGCCTTGATCTCTACACCACGTCGAGAAGGCTGTGCACAGGATGATGGCTCGAGAGGACCGAGTTGGTTGAGCCAACCTAACTCTGTGCAATAACCCTGCTAATGTATTGCGCAGGACATCCTTTCCTCAGCAATTCTTAGTCCTTGGTCTTCTAGGAGAAGATGAAGGAGTGGCCGATAGTACCCTTTGAGAACGGTTGCGTTGGGCAAGATACTCGCCGTCCCATGTGCGCACATCTACGATGCCCTCGGACATACAAGTCTTCGTGCGATTCAAAGAGCCGAGCGTTTTCGCAGGGGAAGAACTAGACTGTACCATAACCTTCAAGAATGTCGCAAGCGAGCAGTATGAAGTATCTCTCTCGGATACGAAGTCAGGGCGACACAGTAGGCGGGTTAGCTTGGTCGAACAGTCAGCGACGACACCTCGTGGAAACAACGCAGGGTGGAGCAAGGAGAACCCGCGCCTTGCTACGGCGGCCCTTCACAGCCCTAGAAGCATTATCAGTCGAAGTCATAGAGCAACAGCATCTTTGAGTATACCAAAGTCGTCTAGCACTCCAATCGGAACTCCAGCTACGCCGTACAAGGAAAAGGCTGTTGTTAGACCTAGCCCCAACCATCAGAAATCCATGTCCATCATCTCAGCCGAATCTGCGGATGTCGGAGACGACTACGATGGCCAGAAATCTGCGCGGATGCCGGAACGCCCCCGCCCTGATATCAGCCACAGACGCACTTCCACTCTCCAGGTCTATCCAGAACGTTCAAAGGAAGGTCTGCACGGTGAGTGAGCTGCAGCTGCGCAAAGCGTAAACCCTACTCCGCACCTTGCGCGCATGCTCTACCAGCTACCATTATACTCGAGCTCTCAGCTTACATTGTACTAGGCCTGAACGTGCCCGTACAGCCCTCTCGTCGCAGCTCGAGAAATCCTAACGGAACAAGTCCTCGATCGTCTCGGAGTGGTTCTCGTCACTCGAGCCCCAGCTTCGTTTTCCCGTCATTACCTTCGGAGGACACATCAGGCAATGAACTAGCCCATGGATCACAGAAAGCTCCTACATCTACGGCACCAGCAAGCACAAGTGGTCCGACCTCTGCAAGGCTTGATGCGTTGTCACGTGTCGGTCGAAGCATGTCAGGTCTTAGCGTCACCAGCAGTGCCCGAAGCAGCGGCGAATTCCACTCGCTGAGCAACAATTCCCAGGAGACCTTGGCCTCGGAACAGGCTTCGTTGATGTCTGAACGACCCCAATTTCCCTCAGCCCGGATTCGACAGCACTACAAACTGGACATCCCTCAAGCCAAAAAGCGTCAGACAGCAATCTTACTGATGGGTTATGCACAAGTTAGTGCAACTTTCACGCTCGACGGTTCGTTGGTAGATCAGTCCCCGTTCGAGGTGGTCAAGCACAAAGGCTTCCTTGGTGGACAAGCGGGTGGTGGCGTCGTTGGTGTCAAGGCGCCCGAGACTACGGGCAAGTTCTTTGGTGGCTTTACGCTCAATAGCATTGGAGAGTCTTTGGGTGGTCTACTTAACGGTGGTGATCTGAGCAGTCTCAAGGAGATGCGGAATCTCAGCTCTTCCAGAGCCATACCCCTTCTCTCCACGCCACAGTCACTCCTCTTCGTGGATCTGCAGTTGGAACCTGGGGGCGAAAAGAGCTTCTCATTCAAGTATAAACTTCCTCAAGGCCTTCCATCGTCCCACAGAGGCAAAGCTCTGAAGGTGGTCTATAATCTAGTCATAGGTGTCCAAGGAGCGCCTGGCAACAAAGAAGTGCAGGCTGTACGGCAGGTCAACGTGCCATTTCGAGTCTTTAGCGGCGTCAATCGAGATGGGGAAATATTCGGCCACGATCTCATGCAACCGTATGTAGTCCTCCGCGATTTGGCCGAGACGGCAGTGATCGACTCCACACCACAAGATAAGGTACAGGTCACAGCTCCGACAGGTGCAACAGCCGAGTCATCTGCTCAAGACTTTCTCACATTTGTGGATACTCTTCTGGATAAGAATCGTCGCCGACAATCTAGCAGTGGGACTTTGGATGCAGCTTCAATTTTGTCTAAATCGACCGACCTTCAACACGCGAAGCATGCGATCAATTGTGCTATTTTGTTCAGCAATCAGGTTTCGGCGGATGATGATCGTTCACCCAATCGGTTTGACATCGCTCGAAACGCAAAGCGTGTTGCTGTCATCATTTTGAATCGTGCGTCCCATCGCCTGGGTGAAACCATCGCAGCTACAGTGGATTTCTCCGATGCACAATTACGGTGCTTCTCCATCCATGCTACTCTCGAAACAACCGAGAAGGTCAATCCCGCCCTGGCCTTGCGATCAGCTACGAGCATCTCACGTGTCACAAGAAAGGTATATGCGTCACATTCAGAGAACGCACTCTTCGCAAAGAGAATCGTGTTCAGCCCATTCATCCCCATTTATGCTACCCCAACCCTCCTGACCAGCGGTGTGAACTTGAACTGGACCCTCAGATTCGAATTCGCGCCTATAATTCAGACTTCACACCACGATTCCGAACACGCAGGAGCACCTAGCCTTCTGGAAGAGATTGTGCAGGATGAGAGAGGTGTAATTCAAGCTGCTGCGGAGTACGCTGAGTGCGAGACTTTCGAAGTGAATATACCAATCACTGTCTACGGAGATGTCGTGACGGATGGTTTAGATCGAGAAGAGACAATAGGTTTGCCAATATGAGATCAATTGTTAGAGATGTCACTTTCAAAAAAGCGTGAACCCTAACACAAGGAAGCCAACGCAGGCGAGAAACATGCCAGCGCCAATCCACCTCCGCGACTCAAATAAAATCACTGCTCCAAGCACCAAAGATGATGTCCAGGCCCAAGCAACCTCCACAACTCGCAAATCTTCCGGTTTGTCTGCGTCAAGCAAGACAATGCCAAGGCACAGTACCAGCAAAAAAATATCGCTGCCCATGGTTGTTTGCCACTAGAATACCACTGTCTTCTAGACCCCGCTCATTACTACGACAAAATTCTCAGGCGACGTTGTGGGAAGCGACAGCAAAGTGGGTCCAAACACTAACTCGAAGGCGGAAGCCCAGAGTGGATGAGAAAGGATATATCCGCTTAATGAGAGGGCAGGAAAGTCAATGAAGAGCCTTGCGAAATGATAGGGTATTGAACGTCGGGCTTGTTGGGGGTAGGCAAAAGAGGTGATGACTCGTCTGCGTTGGACTGAGATGTGTCTGCATTGGTAGCCGTCCCGATCTCTTCACCGTATTCCCCGCTATCATGCTCTAGGTCAGTGTCCGGGTCAGAGTCCGAGTCCTGTGGTGCAGCAAGAACGTCACAATAGATGGATCAGAGAACCAAGGAAATGTAAATTATGAAACTGGCTATAAGAAGCCCATCTACAGTCTTGCCCAGCGGGCGAAAGTCCAAGAGCACGTATAAACGTCTGAAGATTTTCCCCAAAACCTTTCGGGTGTGCATCTCACGGGCGTACACTTTATGAACGTGTACCTCATGGACGTGTATTGATTTTCTAAATCCAAAAGGTTTTGGGGGGAAACCTTCAGATCCCATCTTACAAACGGTGATCGATTTGTCGAGATCGAGTTGCAAAATACTGAGCTTTTGCGCTAGTTGCCGTCGCAACCGCCGCGGACGGTGCAATACGAGCGATCCCCAAAGCCAGCGCCGTTTTCGGCACTTGTGGCCCGAGGAACTTCCAAAGAGGCTACCCCACTTTATCTGGGGAAAGCTACATATTCCCCTGTCATCAACATGTTCGCCTTAATTGACCATCGTTAGAGTGCGCAACTTTTGATGTGCCTGGGGATACAGACCTAAGCTCGCCGATATCAGTCTTCGGAGGGGCACGCAATGGCGCATTTCGAATCCAACACACTCCTTCGACCCAAGAAGTTCAACTTCGCGACCCATGTCGTTGATTACTGGGCCAAGAAAGATCCACCCTTGCAGGCAATGTACTGGGTGTCGCAAGACGGAAAGCAGGAGTCCAAGCTCACCTACAGGTATTTCAGCAAGCAATCACATCGTGTTGCGACGATGCTGAAGGATCTCGGCGTCAAGAGTGGGGACATATGTATCATGATATTACCTAGGATACCGGAGTGGTAGCATATAGCCTCAATTCGGGATTTTGCGCTTTCTGCAGGAGGCTAATGTGGAATCTAGGTGGGAAATCGCAACTGCTGCTCTTCGAAGCGGCGTCATTATATGTCCTTGCACGACCCTACTTGTTGACAAGGATATCGAGTATCGCGTACAGGTCTCTGGCGCAACCGCTTTTGTTGGAGATGAGACTTCGGTTCGCAAAGTGCTCAAGGTAAGGTCCAGGTGCCCGACTCTGAAGAGGGTGATCCAGATCGGCGGAACCCCTTCAAAAGAGGTTGTCAGTTTCAGAGCGGCTTTGAGCAAAGTGGCGGAAGATGCTGTCTTTGAACCGCTCGACCTGAAGCCGAAGGATCCGTCACTGATCTTCTTTACATCTGGAACGACGGGACCGCCGAAGATGGTGCTACATAATCAAATCTCATATCCTCTTGGTACGGTATTTGAATCTTGGAGTTTCGCAGTGCTAATTGCTTGCAGGACACACCCTCACAGGCAAGCATTGGCTTTTGCTAAAGCCTGGGAATCTGTATTGGAATCTCTCCGAGCAGGGCTGGGCCAAAGCGGCATGGTCATTCTTCGGAGCCTGGAATTGTGGTGCTAGCCTGTTCACCATGGATGACCGAGGAGCATTCAGCCCGATTCGTCTCCTTGAAACCCTTCACAGATTCCCAATCACCACGCTCTGTGCACCGCCGACAGCATATCGGCAGTTAGTTCTAGATGAAAGCCAGCAGTATTTCAAATCAAATCCACCCAGGCACCTCGAGCACTGCGTGGGAGCTGGTGAGCCCCTCAACGAGTCAGTCATCAAAACGTGGCAGGAGATGAGTGGGCTACAGATCTTTGACGGCTATGGCCAGACAGAGACGGTATTGATATGTGCTAATCAAAAGAAGAATCCGATCAAGCCTGGATCGATGGGGAAGCCATTACCTTCAGTGCCATTAGTGGTGCTTGATGCCGACGGACGAGAAAGCAAGCCTGGTGCGGAAGGTGATATCGCGGTCAAACTGGGCGATCTTAATGAATACAACGAGGACTCGTTCTTTGGCATTTTTGATGGGTACATCGATATGAAGACCGGGAAACTGGATCGGCGATTACGCACATTTACGGAGGAGAGTAGTGGAGCGGAGCAGGCATGGTACTTGACGGGCGACAGAGCGACAAGAGACGAAGATGGCTACTTCTGGTTCGTCGGCAGGTCTGACGACGTCATCAACTCTTCTGGATATCGGATTGGTAGGTACCTCATTGTCCAGACTTTTGCGTAGTTGACACTTCTTGCAGGTCCATTCGAAGTCGAAAGCACGCTCAAAATGCATCCGGCAGTTGTTGAAAGCGCGGTGGTTGCATCACCAGACAAGAAGAGAGACGAAGTGGTGAAAGCGTTTATCGTGCTGACAGAAAAGGCAAGCAGGACGGATAAGGAAGCGCTGAAGAAGGAGCTACAAGACTTCTGCAAGCAAAATGCGGCGCCGTATAAATACCCTCGCAAGATCGACTTTGTGGATGCTTCGTTCCTGCCCAAGACGATAAGCGGGAAGATCAAAAGAGCAGAGTTGAAGAAGATGGAGCGAGACAAGTTCAATAGACAAGCAAAGCTCTAAGCTTGGATTGTTAGTTAGTAATGAATTGTAGTATATTTGAAACCAAGACGTAAAGTGATGAACTTATTCGACTGAAGACGTAATTCTCTCCACAGCTGCGGCATTGAACGTAGAACTCGTTGGAGCAAGAGCTTTCTTCGATATGATCGTCGATAGGCTAGTCTTCAAGTCCTGGGCAAAGGTTGAAGCGTCGAGAAACGACAAACTTCGTGCGTGAGCCTTGACGCACATTGCGAAGACCGGGGTTGTAGTGAAAGTCGTGGACCGTGGAAGCGAGAGGCAGAGCTCCTCCATAGTTCAATATGGCGTCTGCGAAGGCGACGATCCCTGTTTGCTCAGTCCGGTGGAAGGGTAATGTTATCGGTTTGGTGATTTCTAAGATGGAGATTAGCGAACGAAGGAAACAGTCCAGACGGTGCTATCTTTGTTTGCATGGGAAATGAGCTCGAGAACGAGCGGACGCAGTTCTGTGACAGAATGAAGCAGGCCCTATCAATGTCCGCTCCTGTAGTCCAACCGATCTTGCTCCGTCGCTGACTCCTTTCGCTAGCTAGTTGAAGTTAGGGAAATCAGCCTGAAAGTCATCGAGTGCTTAATTTCACATCGCTGCCATTGCTTGGCTCAGCTTCTCGCGGCCCAGGGTATCATCGTTATCTCTTATAAATATTGGGAAGGAAATGTGCCCATTTGAAGTCCAACATCGCAGAACCTGGGGAAAGAAAACATGTCCAAGCGCCCGCTAAACCAGTCCATCCTGAGTAGGAGGCACTTCGAAATCTCGATTAGCCCAAACGCCTCGCTAGCAATGCCGAATCGATCTTTGATAATGGAGCAGATTGCTGTGTGCCCGTGTGTGTGCCCCTAGTCCTTCCCAATGCTTTCGTCAGGTCCGTCTTCTGGCCATCCTACAACCTCCTGCAATTCGACGACACAACAACCTCTCCAGCTCCATTTTAGACCGTCAAAGCTCTTCCATCAAATCTTTGCCAAGGTAGTGCTCCCCTTGATCCCAAAAATTCTCGTCCGAGTTCATAATCATGTTCTGCGTCCATATCTCCGGTATCCCAATGACTCCGCCCTCTTCGTCGTTTGTATCAGGTCTAATGCCTGTAAGGTCGATTATAGATAGTGGCTCCATCACTGCTCTTTCGCTCCACTTAATCGTAAGGTCTGATGGCTTTCGAGGTAAGGGCAGAAATCGCCCAAAATTTGTCTTCCCACCATCACCGCCGGCTCTATCTTCGCCCTCGTGCTGCATCTCTACTCGCTCTGGCCATTTTGCATCTGGTCGATCAGAGAGAGGATTGTATGTAGCAGACCAGATGGATGGTAGGGAGAGCACGGTGGAGCGGTTGTCGTTGAGAGGATGTTGGCTATCAGGTCCGAACATAGACACGAAATGGAAGTGGGAATCTGCGGATTTCCTGGCTTGCATGATCTCAATGTCCTTCAGAAGCGCTTCTCTCTTTTCGTCATACATGGCTGCACGATGAGCAGTCCATTCTGCCAAGTCTTGTGGAAGAAAGGGCGAATCTGGTACAAGATGATAGACAAGGTTCTTGATTCTGCTGAACTGGTCGCGTTCTTTGGCATCTGAGGACTTCCATGTCTTTGACTGGCCATGAGACAATGACATGGAGTTGCTGTCGCTGAAAAATGTGGGATCAGGGTTCGATAGGGAGTCCACTGGGATATGCTGCCAGGCAGCTTTTCGAGACTTCTTGTGCCTAGCACCATGGCCGTGATCGGGCATCCGAATGTCGGGGAGAGAGGAGTTAGACGAGTTCAGTAAGTCTTCCTGGAGACCGCTATGGTTCTTAGCTGAGACCTAATAGCTAACAGCAACAAATGAAAGAGCTTACGATATTGAGGACTTGAATCGGCGGCAGGGCGAGTATTGGAGCAGATGGGTCTGGCGCAAGCGGTTGGTGACCTTGAATCTTCTGTTGATGAAAGTAGCTGTAAATGTTTATTTGTTGTTTTGCCGGAAGAAGACTAGAAAAGTTGTGCAGAGAGTGTTTATGGAAAGGCTGATCAAGGAGTAGGAGTGCGTCGGTGAACCAGGTGCCCCGCCTATTCACAAATCGTGCCAGTGAGTCAGTGAACACTTATTGAATTTGCACACATGCAGCCCTCTCACGAAGCTATCATCTTTCGCTGGCCGGGTTTAGCCGTAACGAGCCTCTGCCTTCAAACTCGGTCACTGTCCTATCCTGGAGGTTGCCAGCTCGCTATCGCGAGATATGCGTCACAATAGTGTGAGATCCGTGGTTGGGTTCCGGGGACTGAGAACATTACTTATGATGTTATCGGAGGAGAGAAGAATGAGTTCTTGGCTAAGTTCGATGTCTTTCGTACTTGCGCAAAGATGGCGTTGCCCTCATCCGGCTATCATTCAAGGGTTACAGGATGAAGTCAAGTCAGACCAAAACAACGTACTTGCCTGATAAATTACCCAGAGAATAGGGAAGAGATATTCTAAGCTGATGAGTGAAAAGAAAGAAAGAGGATATGCACAGGGTTAGATAGAAGGACGGGAGCTAATGAAGCTTTCGGACCGACCTACACTATGCCACTGCGCCGTCAGTTACCTGTAATACTGAAGACCATCTGGCGAAACTATTGTAGGTGGACCGATGACAGGGAGCCAGAAGGCGTATACCTCATTCACCACTGAAGTAATGTGGGTCAAGTGCACCTTGTTCAAGGGAGGGCTGGAACGGTGCATGGGAAAGGCCCCGAAATAGTACCTGTCAAGATCTTGGAATTGCTGGTATATATCTCTCGTACTCAAAGATCCCAACGCGCGACTTCCGAGAACCAAAAGTCCTCAAAGTGTAGATGAGAGATTGGTCCACTTCCATCTCGGCAAACGTAGCAATTTCGTATCAAGAACAACGCGTGCTCTTCAAGTAAATCGATCTCTGGCTGGCTGTTAGAGTTAATAGCGAAGAAGAAAGCTGTTCGGTTTCAAGATTGCTTGAAGTGAGAGACTGACGTTCAAGAACCATCCTTTCCGAAACTGCGAGTAGGGCTGGAATTTAGGGCCAGTAGGGACGCCAAGCCGCAGGGACACATCGCGACGCGTTCACTCTCCGAAGAATCAGGTGACGGGGCAAATCCCCTAGACTCTTAAAAGAACACCAAAGTTGTCATGCCATCGGTCGCACTGTATCCGCCTCAGCGTGGAAGTCCTCAGAATGGAACCATCACCTCGCCAGCCAACCCTCTTCCACAACTTCTCCAAACACATTCTGGTCTAGCCCTACTTGAGATCCAGGGCACGCTCCACACACCAATTCCCGACCTCAACTCAGACGAGAGTGACCTTGTTTTGACCGAGACGCAAGTAGGCCGCCTAGTCTTCCCTTTTTACAACCCTAAATCGCCAGACCATGAAAATCAATCTTGGATGAAGCGTGTCTACCTGTACGTTGGGAAACATCAGCGACTTACAGGAGAAGTCAAGAAGCTCCCGAAACCTATCGCTGTCATACGGAAACGCGAGGTAGGAGCAACAGACATGATGGATCTGGATGGTAAAGAGTCCTTGTTCGAGGTGGAAAGGTCTCGAGGAGAGCAACTGGAGATCGTGGAGATCGTCAAATACAAAATTCTGTTCGCAAGTCGACCAGAGCCAGTCGGTGATTGAGCACCCGTGGTGTAACAAGGTATGAAATGCAATCTTCATATCTAGTAAGCGGTATCAAGACTAAGGCTGCGACCAGTGTCCGAACAACGAAGCATCCTTCTCTTTTGGCCGTACTCCATGTCCGTCGATCACCACAGGCCAATTCGAGCGACTTTCTAGCTCAAGTTTCGGTGGCAACCCGTCGAGTTCATGGCCTGCGAATATTGAGCCATCCGCCTCGTGCACTGGATTAGAGTCGATTTCTGCTCTCGTTGACTTTGGGTCGACTTCAGTGGAGCCCGAGATAATAAGATGTGAGCGCTTCTCACTTTGCGATCGGTTGGGTCCCGAAGAGCGATTTCGATGGTATAAGATGAGGAAGACAATCAAGCCTATAACAGAGAGGACGCTGATCGCTATGCCGATCGCTACGCTGACGCCGATGCCAGCTTTTGCATCGGTGCCGAGACTTTAATGGCCAGTAGCGTCTCCTGGACTGTTTGAAGCGGTTGGCAGTGACATTGCGCCGGTGAAGGGTACAGTGCTGCCAAAGACGGTGGTGGCGCCACTGAAAGCTGGCCGTTGTGTCGAGGTGGAGAAATCAGGAGTCGCGGAAATGTTATCAGGATTCAGGACGCTACAAGAAGAGATCAACGGGGTGTCAATACCATTGAAGCGGAGCCACAAGTAGATTCGGCGTGATGACTTGAGCACTATTCACGAAACGTTGTGCCATCGCTCCTCGTCATGATACTGATGTTCTCACCATTCATGGAAGTCAAGGTCGTGTTCTGTCCGAATGTCCACCCACGAGTACCAATGTAAACTCGGGCCAATTGCCCTGCACGACATGGTACTTCATGACCGAAGCTAGACCGGCAGTGGTCGCATTCTCAAGAGCTGAAGCAACCGAAGCGAAAGCCTGGTTATTTGGTATGAATGCCGTGACATCGTTTTGAGTAGTCAACAACCTCCACGACTCTGCTACCGTGAACGCTCCTACAGACGCCGTCAGACCTGACCATAGCCGTTGTGGAAACGTCTTGTGGAATCATTAAGACCGTATCGATTACATGCAATAGACCGTTGGTAATGTTCAGGCTCTGTGTAGATATTACAAACGAGTTCTCAACCGGCCTTTTGAGAAACGTACCGGCGTGATAACCTTCGAAGTGACTCCAAGTCCAGAGTAGATGAGTCCAGCGCCTGTCACGTCATTTGACTCCCTCGACGTATTGGCCATTGGTTACATTGGTGTACTGAGGAAGTGAGGCATCCCTGAGCCTGCGGTGTCAGTGGGCTGATACCATGTGCCATTTTGGATGTGGTAGGTCAAAATTGCTTCCAGCAAGGCAGGGTCACTTGACGCAGCAAGACCCCTGGCACTGTCGAAGAACGTTGAAAGCGCGTCATTGCTGGGAGCCAGAAAGGTCACATCTGCCAGTCCATCTAGGTACGCGCCAAAATGAGAGAGGTTTTTGATTTGGTCATTCAGACTTGACAGTTGGGAACGACAGTCTTGGTTGGAGGCCTTAGTGCTTATTGACCTTGTTTCGGCCTTACTTCAACAGCAATAGCCTTTACCATCTGCAAGATGGAAGAGATGTTGTCACCATCTGGGAATTACTCCATTATATCCTACACTTAACTCTTCTCTACAGCTTTGCGCAAGGCCAAGGCAGTAATGAAAAGATTTTTCATGGTTTCTTCAAAAATTCCCAGCCGAACCGAAGTCCAACTGGAGTGGTCAAATAGTTGTAGTTTTCAACTAGCAAAAACCAGAGCTCGGACGAATCCTCACTGCTGCTGGTAATGCCCGTGCACCTGCGATGTTGTTAGTGGGGCGAACGTATCAGGGGCTGGAGGCTTCAACTTACTTGGAATAAAGAGTCGGAGAAAGAGTTGCGGAAGGACCGTCGACCTTTATACCCCTAGCAGCCTGCGCTAGCGGGTAGGCAGCCGCAGGCCGGTTTGTACTGTTTGCATCCCTCGTAAAAGCTTGTTTTCTTCGCGGCCGCTTCCCGTATCTGCGTCGAGCCCCAAGCACTGCCTCTCGACCTTCACTATTCGTGCCATTCCTGTTTCTTGAATTCAAACCATTTTTCCTTGCCGGGAGCTAGAACACAAACACTTGTATCGTTTGCTTCGTCTCGCTCAAGGCTCGTTGATCTCTGCTTTCATCCCTCGAACAACAGCCTGTGAACAATGAAGGCGCGAAACAACCACGCGCCACGGGCTGCCGTCCCTGCTTTCCTTGCTCTACCAACAGAGATCCGATATGAAATCCACAACCTAGTCCTGACCACACCCCTGCTAAGGTTACAAGAAACAAGGCCAAGGGAGCGTGAAGCCGCTGCTGCGTCGCTGTATTTGCCTGGCTAAACTACTTGTGGAGCCGAGGCCAAGCCAAAGCCTCTCGCGAACCTTCGCACATCTCCTCCGTGTGTGCACCAGATCTACGACGAAGCCTTCCCATTCCTCTACTTCCATGTGACTCTGTCCATAGCGAAGCCACTCGCCTTTACCAACGGATTTCTTCTCCGCCTTGGTTTAGCAAAGGTCTCACAACTCAAGAGTATCGAATTTGACATTGGCCCGTTGGCACCAGGACAATTCTCAGCTGTTGAAGGTCCAAATTCCTTAAAGTTCAATCATATCCTCATGGTCTTTGAATGTTATCCAGAACTCAGAAACCTAGATATGGTCAGGATGAAAAGTGGTGGGCGATGACCGAATGTGTACATTCAGTAGCTACATACCGGTCTTCGATAGAACGGTTGCAGAAGCAACCCCAGAGCGAGTGAGTAATATTTGGGAATCTGAGGACACGAAAGCTCTTTGCAAAACAACGCTCAAGTTGGTTAATGGCAGCCTGAAAGGTTTCCGGATCTTCATGAAGCTGGCCATTGTCGCCACGGCAGGGTCCCAATGGACATGGGAAAGGATATAGCATCACATTATGAAAGATCGGACGCACTGCGTTATAGTACATAGCGGCGTTCGTCGACTTTGATCGGCCCCCTTGCGTCTACAAGACGTCTCTATTATTCCCTCCGCTCATTTCTGACACTGGACAGCCACTGGAAAAAGGGAAATGCCCTCCATACTGCTAATTCTGCAATAGACTAAAAGCCTCGAAGAGGCAAGGCCTTTTTACCTTTGGAGTACGCCCAACGCCTCCCAGATCCTTCTAAGAAGCCAAGAGCTCAAAATGCAAAGCAGTCCGAAATTCGAAATGCGCCTTCAGCCAGACCTAAGCCGTCCCATCTACCGGCTCAAGCCCTCTAACAAAGTAAACTCTTGCTTCATAAGGCTTGAGCTTCTCCGCCGTACCATCGCCCCTATTACAAACCACCAACTCTGCTTTTCCTTCAAACTCACTCGGCATGTTGAACCCCTGATCCTCCAGCGAAAAGTTGCACGCAACAACAGCCTGCTGGTCCCCAAAATGCTTCCAAAAGACCATTGTATCGTTATTCTCTGGATCATACAGATGGAACTCTCCATGAATGCACAAATCGCGATGCAGCTTCCGGAATTTGAGCATCTTCCTCCAGTAATTCAACACTGACTCCGGATCCGCTTCCTGATTCTCGACGTTGATGTGTTGATAATCATCATGTACCCTCATCCAGGGCTTGGCCTCTTCCACATCTGTAAAGCCGGCGTGCGGACTGTCGTCCCACTGCATCGGCAATCTCGCATGATCCCTAGCAAAGGCGTGCAGACCCTTCATTACTTCCCGCATCATTTCCGGATCATTGCCATACTGCATCGACATCCGCTGGTGGTAGTTGAGGCTGTCGACGTCCTTGTAGTTTTCAATACCCCAATGCTCTGGAGCGTTGACCATACCAATTTCCTGGCCCTGATACAGGAAGAGCGAGCCAGTCATCATAGCCATCATGGTGGCGAGCATCTTGGCGGCCGCCATTCTGTACTCAGGACGATCCGATGCGAACCTTGACACCGAACGGCCTTGGTCGTGGTTCTCGCAGAATGCGGTGGTCCAGCCATCTGTTCCTGCGATGAACTTCTGCCACTTGGCAACCACAGCCTTGAACTCTGAGAGCTTGTGTGGTGTGTGGTCGAATTTGTGAACCTTGCCCTGTCCCAGGTCGACGATGTCGAATTGGAAGACCATGTTCAGCTGCCTGTCGCTCTCCGAAACATAGCGGAGCACATGTGCTGGATCTGGTGTGCATGGCAGCTCGCCAACTGTGATCGCACCATACTGATCCAGGACCTTCTGATTCATTTCCCGCAGAAACTCGTGCATACGAGGCCCATTGCAATACAATGATGAGGCGGGCTGGTCGAAGGAACTGGGATCGACGATAGGAGCATCTGGTAGGCCAGGCGTCTTGCTGTACATGTTCACGGTATCGATTCGGAAACCATCGACACCCTTGCGGAGCCAGAAGTGCATAGCGGATTCATAGATAGCGTTGCGAGTTTCTTCGTTCTCCCAGTTCAGATCGGGCTGTTCGGGGCAAAAGAGGTGGAGATAATACTCGCCGCTGTGTTCGTCATACGTCCAGGCAGGAGTGGAAAAGTTCGATCGCCAATTGTTCGGAGCAATGCGATTGCCCGCGCTATCATAGCGAGGTGGTCGCCAGATGTACCAGTCGCGTTTAGGATTCGTTTTTGAGGAGCGAGATTCTTTGAACCAAGCATGCTGATCGGAAGTGTGGTTGATAACGAGATCAAGCAAAACGCGAAGGCCCAGCGAGTGAGCCTTTTGGATGAGGTGGTCCATGTCCGCGACAGTGCCGTAAGGTGCATGGACTTCCTCGTAGTTGGAAATGTCGTAGCCCATGTCAATCTGAGGAGACTCGAACATTGGAGATATCCATATCACGTCCACGCCCAGCGAGGCAATGTAGTCGAGCTTTGAGATGATGCCTGGCAAATCACCGAAGCCGTCCCCATTCGAATCCTTGTATGAAGCAGGGTAGACTTGGTAGAACGTGCCATCTTTCCACCAGGTGTATTTGGTCAAGCCCATGATGTCGCCCTTGACGTCCTTGGCCTTCAAGACGTTTTCGTGCATGTAAGGCATGTTGGGGGATAGGAGCGACGAGGAACGGAGAGTGCAGTTGCAAGCGCTTGTGGGCAGTTTCGGGGCTAGAGATTGCTTTTTCGCAAGGGAGTAGAAATACTAGAAACAAGTAGATGGTGACGCTTTTGCACAAAGACGGTGAAAGCTGCAAAACAACGTGCTATGCAAACGGGCGACAAATGCAAGCAGAGCGGCAAACGAAAGATATGGAGATTCTGTAGCTGACGATTAACGAGATGAAAGGTCTGTTTTATATCTCCACGGTTGCCCTACTACAGGCGCTACAACCTCAGACTTCACGATGATTGACATGGCGAGCGTCAGCAGGAGAATTCTGACATCCTTCGTCATCGGCTCCACAATTCCCAAGTGAGAAGATGATAAGAGAAAGTCACGATATGGAGCAAAGACGCAGGATTCGCCCCGAATGTTTGAAGCTTACAGAGCGGGCGAGATTGCTGAAGTTTCGCCGAGCAAAACGCCGCCCAGCTCTGGGCCAGAGTACACACGCTGCCGTTACAATATAAATTCCATCCTCACTCCCCCGTTGCTGTGGTCAAAGAAAGGGAATATTGGTCTCGCACGGCATGAAGCCAAGTTGTTGTCAGGCCTAGAGGTTCGTTCACGCCAACACACAGCGAATGTAAAAATTCCGTACATGGAAAATCGATCGAACAACCCTAACCTGTTTTACCTTGCGCAATTTTCATTGCTATCCTGAATACAGAGTTCTACGTCTGGGTGTTCAAGAGAAACAGCGTATGTATTCGGTTGATATAAGTGCCTTGCACCTCTGTAAGGGAACCAGGGACAGCGTACATCAAGTTGACAGCGACAGAAGCCAAATGTGGTGCGCATTTCGATGCTCCTAACAAAATGGTCAAGTCGATAGGATACCCATATGTAGAACAGACTCATGCATCCTGTTGTGATTTTGATGAATCTCATCTTGCCCATGAGTTTGTGATGAACACGGTCTTGCCCATGAACCATTCGTCGCGGTGCTCGCTAGCATGGAATTGATCGATGAGCTATCTGGCAAACACTGACACGGGAAAGTGTCAATTGCATATTGATAGGGCCACTTTTGTGCCAGGAGCTCCAGCAAAGTCGAAGATGTTTAGAAGGTCAAGGCTGACTCAACGCCCTTCAAAATAGGGCCGAGGTTAGACCGCTACAGCCCCTCATTCTACTCGTCGCGCCGGCCCATATCTCGAAGCATCTCGGTACCGGATTCCATCTTTGCAAATTATAACGGTCGCTAGCTGTGGGGTGACGTTTACCGACAGCTTTCAGGTCAACAAACATCGATCTGAAGGAAGTGGAGAAGCTGGCCTGCGCGTCCTATTTGTCCCGAAAACCCGAGCCACTTGAGCAGATACAACTCGGTCAATTCTACCGATCATGCAGCAGTGTGAAAGGTGGTGGGTGCAGAGGCTCCGCAACCTGTCCCTTTGTCGTAGGGAGAAGATCTCATCTCTCATACGTCACTTCTGCCTTCCTGTTTCTGCATAGAATTTCAGATGGCTACTTGGTGCGACACTCACTCTTCTACTGTCGTTCCCGACAATGGCTTTTCAAGCTCCCACAAGTCTTGCAGGTACCCTTGCGAGATTTGCCTCAACCGGCAAGCCCATCAACAGAAGCCCCGAACCTCCCAGAGTAGCGGTCTATCATGAGGAAGAGACTACCTTGCAACAGGACCCTCCAGCGTCGAATACGATCTACCAACGCTCCCTACCTTCCCTACACTTCCTACGATGGCGCCCAATGTACCACATGATAGCTTCAAATGCATGGATGAATGACCCGTGTGCGCCTGGCTTTGACCCTGCCACCGGCCTCTACCATCTGTCCTTCCAATGGAACCCACGTCGCAATATATATGGCAAACTCGCATGGGGGAGTATTGCTTGGGGTCATGCCACCTCGAAAGATCTCATACACTGGACCGTCTCTGGCAGTCCCAGCATCAAGCCAAGTGCTTGGTACGATAAGGAAGGCTGCTTTACAGGCTGTATGCTACCCACCGGCATTGATGGCACACCTGGCGTGCTAACCATCATGTACACGGGTGTAAACAAATTGCCTCTACATTACACTCTGCCCTACCAGCAAGGCGCAGAAACCCTGAACCTTGCACAATCATGGGATGGAGGTGCAACCTGGAGAAAATACAAATCAAATCCCATTCATCCCGAGCCCCCAGTAGGTCTCACCGTCTCTGGCTGGCGTGATCCTTATGTGGCCCCTTGGCCCTCGCTCGACCGCGCGATGGGCCGTGTCGACTGTGAAGAGACGTTGTATGGCATCATTTCTGGTGGTATAAAAGGCCGGACACCCACCGCTTTCCTCTACGCTGTCAACAAGACGGACCTTGCTCAGTGGATCTATATCTGCCCTCTGGTAGATCTTGGACTGAACCATATTATTTCTCGATGGTCTGGCGATATGGGGGTCAATTGGGAATGTGCAAATTTCATGACGTTTACTGATACTGAGGACAAGACGAGCAGGGATTTCATCGTCGTTGGTGGTGAAGGCTCCATAACTTCTAAACCAGACTCGACCTTCGCCGAATATCCTCAACTGGTGACAAATTTCCCGCGAGAGGCGAGATCGCTTCAGTGGATGTGCGGCACGCTTCGCCAGGTGCAAAAAGATGACGGTAATATTGTTCCTAAAATGGAGTACGTGACTGGTGGACGCTTTGATCATGGCTGTCTCTACGGTGTTAATACATTCCTTGACCCAGTTACGTCAAAGCAAATTGCTTGGGGATGGATCACCGAAGAAGATCTGCCGCAGAATCTTGTAGACCGACAGAACTGGAGTGGCTTGCTCTCATTGCCGAGAGAGCTGAGCTTGCAGTGTCTGCGTCACGTCAAAGGAGCTCTTATCTCCAATCTGAACGACATCACATCTATCGAAATAGAGCCTACTTCAGAAAGCACCTGCACAGTGAGAACACTTGGGATCTCGCCAGCTAAACATCTGGAAGGACTTCGGCAATCTACCCAAGAAGTCGCGATGTCAGGGCCTGTGAGCCTTACATCGCCGGGGCAGAGCTCGCTGGATATCCATAGCTGTCGCTTCGAGCTCTCGGCGACTCTCGCTGTTTCTGACACGTGCTCACGCATTGGACTTTCAATTTTCCATACTAAAGAACAGGATCCTGCGTTTGCTACTACAATATACCTTACTCCTGCCACCGAAACGCTCACCGTCGAGAGACCAAATTCTACTCACATAGACCCGGCGATCAACACTGCACCGGAAAATGCTCCATTCACGCTCTTCACATTTGCAACTATGAATGGGGATATGAGAGAGAACCTAGAAATACGAGCATGGTTCGACGAGTCAGTGCTTGAGGTTTTTGCGAACGATCGATGCACCTTTGCTACCAGAATCTATCCTGCCACCAAAAGATGCTGGGGCGTGAGGTTCTGGGCTGAGGATGAGATGCAGGCCTCACAGTTGATCCAGGCTAGAGCTTGGGATGGACTTAGAGCTGATATCCGAGTCTTATGAGCCCTCTGGCGCCGATGTTCGGGGTGCTCAAATCCTCCTCTACGCCAGAGACCTCTGATTTGATCTCCACCCTTTACACACATAGATAGAGACATCCGCGGGGACAAGATGGCGGTCAAATCGGCGTGGAGAGGCACATACGGCACATTCGAGTTCGATTAAAGTTGAGGTCAATACCAAATCGAACACTAACACCACATGCATCACTGGAAACCCCCAAACTTGGTGAGATCGAGGGCCGACTTCTCGACCAATCATACATGGCCTATCCACCCTACTCCAACCTCTCTCTGATCCGTCACGTGGGGATTGGAATATCCTCCAGTGCGCTCTCGAACCACACCGTCACAACATCCGTCTTGATAGGAGCGGTAACCTTCTTCAACTCCTTGTGCGCCTCACATTCGGTGTCGTAGTAGTCCATATCCGCTTTTGATGCAAATGTCGATTTGACGGCAAGAGTCCAGCCTTGGGCTCGTGCTTCGAAGCTATCAGGCGGATGAGAAGGTGTTCAGCCGGGACACTCTGGTGCGGAAGGGGGGAGGAGATAGGTTGGAGAAATGAAGGCAATTGAGCAAAGTAAATATATTCGCCGTGAAAGCATCCCCCGGAGTAGACAAGGGAAAGGATGTAGAGATCACTCACCCAGCATGGCCGGCTTCGATGGCGAGGATGTAAGGCTTGCCGTCCTGAGAAGAAACATCAGCTTTGAATTGAAGATGCCTTGACCCTCTCTGGTCTCAGGTCCGCAGCTTCTACATGGGCCGCGAAACTCCCCGTAGCCGATATAAGCAAAAATCACACAAACCCATTCCTTTTCCTTAAGACCGCCCCGTAGCTGGCATTTCTTAGACTCGTCTACACAATTTTTCGTACCTTCACAGCTGTCCTCTTAAGCACCCTATATTGTTGCAGTGCGCTGTTGCGATCCTCCTCCCTCGGGATCTTGAACATCGTGATCCGCTCGATCTTGCCCATTGTCGCCGGCTTCTGCGTTTGCGTGCTGTGTCGTCGGTACAGATGTTGACTTGACAGACATCGAGGATGTGACACACGATGAATGGACGGCAGGATGTGGCCAGCAGCACGCGATCTCACTGACATGAAGATTGTTTGTTATATCCTCCTATATGAAGGAGGATTCGCTTCCTCTTGTCGGTGAGGTCTAGATGGCTGCTCACCCCTCACGAGGAGTGCGGAGAATCTGTACATCTGGGTGAAAATGGGCGCCGAATCTGGTGTCTTTGCTGCCGCTTTCTACTCCCTTCGTGCCCACGCTAGTGCGCATTCTCCATAGCGCCTGATTGCTAGCTGAAGTTTCATGAGGCCAAATGGGTATTGAGCCCTTTATAGTAGAAGGGAGAAGATCCCTTCAGTGCACACAACCATAGGTATCGGCGGGGGCTAGGTTAAGGGTAGTGTGTGTCGGCGTAGCCTGAGGTCAACACCGACCTTCCGGACCCCCCTCCCAACCTAAGAGTCGGCTGGCGCGCCGCAGCTGTAACCCGTCCAATTTCCCCCTTTCCCTCCAGCTAGAGGGGGGGAGGTGGTGATATCTGAGGGCCAGGTTAGTATGGGTTACGGTGGTGACGGCGTTTTCCGGCCGGTTTCTCCAGCGAAACGTCGCGTTCCCGGCCCACTGACCCCTCCGGCCGGGCCCTCAGATATCTGACATATCATGGGGGGCAGGTTAGTATGGGGTTATGGCATTCCCCGGCTGGGTAGGGAAGGGGAGGGAAGGCGCGTCGGCGAGCGACCGTCTAACCTTCACGATCGCGTACGATTCCCCTACCGTCCCTCACGACTACCGTTCGAACCATCCAATGTCGCTCCCCTTCGACCCTCCCTCTTCGTCCTCTACCCACTTTACTTTACTGTTGCCCCTGCCTTGAGCTTTCTGTTCCTCTCCTTCCTGCGCGGGTAGGTCGAAAACGCACCGCCGAGGATTGCCAGCGAACAGCAGAAGAGAATGACTGGGTATCGGGGGCCTACGAAGAGGAGGATAGTGTACAGTAAACGAAAGACGAGCCTTCGAAAAGATACAAACAGAACCAGCAGGAGCCCTAGATCAGTGGATAATATGAGTGTCCGACTCTGGCGATTTCCTTAGGGGCTTCAGCTCTCTTCCCTCCTCGGCTCACTGACCGGATCCACGTAGTTTCATGTCGAGAAAGGGCATTCCTGCCTCGGAGTGCCTGCAGAAGAACTTCCCGGCCTTAACAACGTGCTTGTTAAAGACTTCGCCCAATGGTACTGCAAGTCCCGTCGTGGCCGGCTCGCACCACTACCCTCAAGTCGGTTAGAATAAACTGAAGAAATTCTTCGCCGGCTTCGAGCGGATCATCAAGACAGATCAGTAATGAATTGGGAACGGATGTCTATACTGTGAGTGTTTCTTGAAGAAGATACATTAACAGTACCGTAGCTGCAAAAATGTGCCTCAGGGTGGTATGCCCTAAGGCGGATTAGTTTGGGCAGGTTCTGGTGTCAGCAAAGCTGTACCTTTGCTGGTGCTACACCTTTGCCGACCTTGGCAGGAAAAGGAACAGAAATCTGCAGCAAACTCACTTTGCACTCACCCCCTCCGACGCCCTTTTGCCGGTACCCACCCTGAGCGTGGGTGAGTACAGGGTGAGCGGAGGTGAGTTGAAGGTGAGTCGACAGGCAGGCCTGCCTCGCAATCCGCCCGCTCGTCGCTCGAAGCCCAAAATGGCCTCCCTCTATTTTTGGTGGCCTTCTGAAGACTCGTGCCATGTCACCATGGTGGTCAGCTACTCCGGAAGAGCTGCATACCTTTGGAGTTCAACTGCCATCAGTCGCAGATTTTAGTTCTGCACGGGTTGTCTTCGGCCGAGAAAGGGCTTACTCCAGGACAGCCAAGTTCCTTCACATGTCGCTCTACTGCCGGAACTGCATGCGGTATGACAATGCTTTGCAAATCTGCAAGACATATCCGCTAACCAAACTCTGTTCACGCTGTGTGAGGAGCAATATGCCAATCTTGATCCTATGTTGTCAGGATCACGGGTTCAGATCTGGATTTCGAGAAGTTCATCAAATCCTTTACAAAAGAAATATCGCAGGAACAGCATATAACTACTTATCAACTAGTGACTCCAGACACTCCACTCACGTCCCCGAGTGGTCAACACAGATCACCGCTCCCGCTCCAAATCCGGAACAGCGTACAACGCCATCCTCCGTCCCGCCGTATCACAACTCGCAAACTTCCACCATCCTGGATGCAGAACCTTCGCGCCGCTCATCAGTATCCACCTCACCAGGCCCGGGATCGGCGGCCAGTTCGTCCACAGACCATCCTCATACTTGCGATCGAAGTTGAACAAAAAGAACGGCAGGACGTCCGTCACGCCTGACTTGATGAGGCTGTTCCTCTCACGCATGTCGACGGCGGCCGCGGTAGCCTTCTCCTCCGCACTCCCTTCCTTGGGACTCCGCGGGTGGTGCGCTAGATCCGCGATGGTGGAGATCTCGGACCGGAAGTGTGCTTCGAATGGCTCTTGGAAGGAGGCCATGATCTCCAGTAGTTTGGTTCCTGAGAAGTCGCTTGGAGACTTGAGGTTGACTAGGTAGTCTTGGAACTTGGCGATGCCGGGCATGAATGCGTCTGAGCATACAGAAGTTGCCTGTCAGGTCATCTGTCCCGTCTTTCGCCGCGCCCCAGACAGGTTCTGACGTACCATGCTCCTTATGCGACTCCTCCCAAATCGTCTTATCTTCCAAGAGCTCCTCAATCATTGGGAAGAGACTGGTTTCTTCATTTTCGGCATGCGTCTTCACGAATTTATACCACGTCAAACAATACCCGACGAAGGCGGCCTTGTCGGCTTCCGCGATGTGTGGTGCCTGGTGATAGACAGAATTGTACCCCCGGAAGATGGAGTTGTGCACCATACACATGTGGCTCGCACCACTCGTGAACATGTCGTGCTGACACGAAACGTTGGGCTCAGCAGCTCGTCGCCACAGAAAGACAGACACCAACCTTCTTAGTTGCGAAGAGAGGAGTAGGTATCAATGCGAGGGGGCTGTCGGCCCATGGCTTCGGAGAAGCCGCGCTGGTCGTCATTCTGAACAGCAAAGGGAAGAAGGATAAGGTTGCAAGCTTTGGGGGATCTAGGAATCGGCTTGCTCCAGAGTTGCAGATACGTTTTTGATAAGTGTAGAACTGCCGGACCGGCTGTAATGTATTCCGCAAACTTGGCGGCCTGATGCCCCACGCGTTGCCACAAAAAGCCGACTGACCCCCCTTAGACCCCTGCTCCTTTCTCGCTCTCCCAGTTCCCGCGACTCCGGCGCTAGTCGTGCTCCCTCAGGGCGGGGCTAGACCCCAGGCCCAGAGGGTTAGTGGGCTCGATGCAGATTTCTGTTCACTTGGCGCCTTCTATCCTTCCCTTCGTCGTAGGCGCGCGGGCTCGCCAGTCCACATGGACCCTCAAAGACGGCTCTCAGTCCTCATATGCCATTTCGACAAAGAACGGCATTAGGCACCAGAAAGGCTCTGGCACCAGAAAAGTGCTGACACTAGAAAAGGCTCCGGCACTAGAAAGGTGCTGACACCAGAAAAGGCTCCTGTACCAGAAAAGTGCTGGCACCAGAAAGGCTCTGGTGCTACACCTTTGCTGACGCTACACCTTGGCTGACGCTATACCTTGAGTAGTACTACACATTTGCTAGTGCCACACATTTGCTGGTGCTACCACATGTGCTGACGCTACACCTTTGATATCAAGAAAGTTCGGACGTCCAGATGGTTCGGCCATCGAGACGTATCAGCCTCATGGGCGCCACAAGCCCCCCTTGGACCGTGGCAAGCCCCTGCCTAAGATGTCCCTGACGACTATCTACCGTACGAAGACGAGAATGTTATGGAGAAGAGTTGGATAATTTTGAGGATTACTGGCAATCCTAGCCCAAATAGTCAATGACTACTTGTTACCAGAAAGGGAGTGGGCGAGAGACCGTCAGTGTTATGCTCCATAGGAACCTGAACGCCGGACGGGTAATCGCAAACCGGGTTTGCGATTATATCATCAGGCCTTGGATCTGTGGCGGCGAGTTACAAGAGCGCGTGCGGGCTTAGTGCCCAGTTTTCAATGATCAACAGTGCTCTATTGCCTCTATGCTCCTATCCCTAAGAGTCAGGCGTAACTTCTGGAGCCCCAAGAAGTCGCGCACTTGCATGGCAGAAGTTTATCACATGGGACTGAAAGGAGCCACCAGATCACGACAGCAGTAAGAGCCACTTTGGGATCTGTAGCGGAGTCTATTATTGGACAGAAGCCAGAGTTAGCAGCTTCAGGCTCCCCCTCGGACCGCTTCTTGACAGCTTGGCTATCTTCGTAGCCATTCTCGATGAGTGACGTGTCCTGAAATCCCTGCCCTGCTAGGTCATCAGCAGAGCAGTTGCCATCTCCGCTTATGACCTCATAAGCTTGTTGCGACTCCTTTCTTCACTGCCTCCAATGAGTATACCAAACATACTGCCATACCCGCGTCAGGTCAGCCGTCACGTGATACACTTCAAGGATGATCTGCCACGTCACCGGCCTCGTTAACAGAACCCTTGGCATGCTCTCTGATAAAGATTGCAAGCTGGGCCGTATTTTTTTCTCTGGTGAAGGAGGTAGGCAAGACAGCATACGCTTGTCAGCGTGTCTAGGTGCTCGTTTCCTAGCGCCTTCTCATCCCCTCCAGCGCTCGTCGATTCATCTCTTCTGCTGCTTCGTACCTTCCTTGGTTCCGCAGCACCAACGCCAGGTTGCTCACGCTGGTCAGCGTAGAAGGGTGCTCCTTTCCTAGAACCTTCTCGAACCCCTCCAGTGCTCGTCGATTCATATCTTCTGCCGCTTCGTACTTTCCCTGATCCTGCAGTACCAACGCTAGGTTGCTCACACTAATCATCGTGGAAGGGTGCTCGTTTCCTAGCACCTTCTTGAACCCCTCTAGCGCTCGTTGATTCACCTCTTCTGCTGCTTCGTACTTTCCCTGATCCTGCAGCACCAACGCTAGATTGTTCGCGCTGGTCAGCGTGTCTGGGTGCTCAAGGCCGAGCACCTTCTCACTCCCCTCCAGCGCTCGTCGATTCATTTCTTCTGCCGCTTCGTACTTTCCCTGATTCCTCAGCACCAATGCTAGGTTACTCACGCTGGTCAGCGTGTCTGGATGCTCAACGCCAAGCACCTTCTCCCCCGCCTGCAGCGCTCGTCGATTCATTTCTTCTGCCGCTTCGTACTTTCCCCGATTCCTCAGCACCACCGCTAGGTTACTCACGCTGGTCAGCGTGTCTGGATGCTCAACGCCAAGCACCTTCTCCCTCCCCTGCAACGCTCGTCGATTCATCTCTTCTGCTGCTTCGTACTTTCCCTGATTCCTCAGCACCAACGCTAGGTCACTCACGCTGGTCAGCGTGTCTGGATGCTCAACGCCAAGCACCTTCTCCCTCCCCTGCAGCGCTCGTCGATTCATCTTTTCTGCTGCTTCGTACTTTCCCTGACCGTGCAGCACCAACGCTAGATTGTTCGCGCTGGTCAGCGTGTCTGGGTGCTCAAGGCCGAGCACCTTCTCACTCCCCTGCAGCGCTCGTTGATTCATTTCTTCTGCCGTTTCGTACTTTCCCTGACGCCCCAGCACGCTCGCTAGATTGCTCACGCTGGTCAGCGTGTCTGGATGCTCAACGCCTAGCACCCTCTGTCTTATCTCCGTTACTTCTAGTAGGTGACTCTCCGCCTCACTGTATCTTCCATCGCTGAGCAGACACATCCCGACTTTTTCTAATAGTTCCACACGATGTTCCTTATTCTGGCCCACGTCTGGGGAAAGTAGTGCGTAACTCGCATGTGGCAGATACGCTCTCCACACATTCCTATTCTCATGCCTGCTGTTCGGGAATACTTCTGCTAACCGTGTTACAGCTTTAGACGCCCATTCAGTTATATGGCAATTCTCCGACAACCAATTGCGTATCGCAAGATGCACTAAACGGTGAAGATCAAGGACTGAACTTGTTGGTCGCCTGGTCACAAATGAATAGGCATTAAGAGTACCAATTGCGTCCATCTGTTTCTTCCGAGTCGGTCCTGCCGGAAGAAGAGATTCAGGAATACCTTTAGGCTCAACACAAGCCATTAAACACAGATACATTGCCGCCAGTGTGTCGCGCTGCGAGATCTGTTCGAATGATATTAGCCACGTTGTGGCCACTGGATTCTTGATATTGTGATATCTGCCGTCATCTTCAAAGTCCTCGCTAAGCAGCTCAATGGTGCTGTCATCCTTCTCAGCTAGTAATGATATGTAGTCTGCGATCGAGATCCCATTCTCGTTAATGTACGCTGATGCTTGTACGATAGCGAGTGGCAGGTAAGTTAGTTGTGCCAACAAGGCCTTAGTAGTGCGGTCGGTGTCGGTCGGAACAGGATTGATTAAGCACTTCTGCAACAGTTCTTTGGCTACCTCTTCGCTCATCTCTGGTACCTCTATTACGTTCTGAGGCGCCAGCTTGACGGCCGCCTTCCTATCTCGTGACGTGAAGATAATGTTTCCTTGCGTGCTTCGAGGTAAATAATCGACAAGACGGCGGCTTAAACCTGGCTTCGAAGGTGGCTTGTGCATCCACATATTAACTTCATCTGCGTTGTCAAACACCAAGAGCCACTGTCCTGCACTGCTTTTGCTCAGATACTCTTGGACCAGATGCTTTACATCTGTACCGTCTTTGTTCCAGCCAGGTATGCTGAGCTTCTGTGCGACGGCTAGATACGCTTGGTGAAGGCTCTCCGGGTCCATCGCGGGCATCCAGAACACTAAACAGTCTTTGCATTTCTCCATTGCTCGGTGAACTAGCTCGATTGCAAGCTGTGTCTTGCCTACGCCTCCGAGCCCAGTGATTGCAACTTTTGTGGTTTGACCGGATTGGAAAAGCAGCTGTTCGAGCCTAGAAAGCTCAGACTCGCGGCCGGTAAAGCGAGGGTTGCGTTCGAACGGCATAATTCGCGGTGACTCGGTACCTGCGCTCCATTAAGACTGATCAGTAATCATTATTGAATATGCTACAATAATCTCACCCAATAACTGCGATCCATTTTGGCCAGACTCTTCGATCTCTTTTAGAAGGCGTTTCATCGCTTTCGTATATCTTTCTCCGTATATGAGCGGCATATTAACGTCGAAAATGCCAAGTAGACAATATGCCTTGTCCTCCTCTTCGGTAGTTTGTCGCTTCTCTCCCCATCGTAAACGCTCCTCGACGCTGAAATCACCTAGATGGCGTCCTTGAAGCGCTTCAATTGCGATTCCCGTTATCTCGTAGATCTTCTGTTTAAGTGACTCCTTGTCACCAAGTCGAACGTGGTCTCGGGAGTAGAACTCGACAATCTTAGGTGCGAGAAGTTCTTGGAGCGTCCACCCTCGTGTGAACCATCGACTGTTGCGGAAAGCTGACTCCCGTTCTACCTGGCGGAGCTGGCCATCTTGCGTATGCACCGAAATGTCGGACAGATAGACGTAGCACCTCGCTGCATTTTGATACCAGCGAAACATGGAGTTAATGGCTGTTGTAAGTTCATTGTTGTTTGACTTGTCGATGCAACATGTGTCCACCCAGAAGTAGTGTAGGTCGTCGGCCTTTGCTTGATTGCCGCAAAATTGTAACTTCTGGACACCCCTCTTCTTATCGCCGGTGCCATGTATCACGTCCTTAAATGTGACCTCGTCGTCTTCTCCTCTTCCCCAGGTATGAGACAGTATGGCATATGGGGGTATGTTGTCCTTTGGGAACCACACTAGGCTGAAGCGGCCGTCGTCGTTAACCTTCAAAAGGCGCATCGTCTGAGGTGGATTCGCGCGATAGAAATATTATCGTTGCCATAGGAGGATATACAAAAGTCGCATTGCACAGCTTTGGGATAGCATCTTCGTTGGGTGACAAACTCATAGCGGGTGGTTATGGTGAGCAGAGAAGGATGTTCTGATGCGCGGGGCTGTGTAGAGTACGAGCAGGACAAAGACGCTGAGCTGGTCCCTACGGCAGCACAGTACAAGATCTCGTGCATGCACCTAGTACATACTAGCACATGTTCTTCAAGCCAAAAGCTTGAGAAGCTTCTACGTAAAAACTGGCACAGAACAGATATATTCGATGCGATGACACCAACGTAGTTGTTTCGGTGACTGGCCGTCCCGAGCGAGACCTTGCCAAGCGATCTGACGTCACAGGCATTGGTTGGTCACTAATAGAGAAGCAACTCTTTGGATGGGGGAGCTCTTTCGATCTGGTAAGAAACTTAGAGTAGACATATCGTTCAATTACGTAGACTTGGGCCTCTCATCAGCGGGCACGTTAAAGCGAGCCTCGTCCGCAACTCAGCAGATGCTCGCCAACCGAACCGCGCAGCTTGACGCAGAAGAAGCGGAAACTAAGAGGTCTACGGATTGATGCAATGTCCCGGTCCACTATGCGATCTAGGACCACATTGCTGGCGCGATCCGTTTGGTAAAAGGCACTACAAATCGCGGACCCATCACCTGAAGGCCCTCGTCAAATTGGTAGGAGCAGAGCAACAAGTTGCAAAGCCACGAAGACGTTCCTGAGGACCTTGGAGAGCAGTTGTTTCCTGAAGAAGAGCAAAGGCTTGAAAGACAACGAAAGTCTACTCCTTACTCCACTCCGGGATTTCCGCCGATAAATATCACCAAGGTTCTGCCTACTTCCATGCAATCACCACCTACAGTTAGCTCAGTCGATCAAACGCCAGCTCCCATGACGTGGTTCAGGAATAGTAGCATTAAATATCCCAGGACCCGAGATGTGGCTGTGAGAATGTGCAGTGAATGGCAGCAATCGAAAGTCGTAGATGTGACACTTAAAGCAGAGTTTCAGAAGGCTTGCAACGCCACGCTGAACGACGGACTAGATCGCGCCGATTAGGTTCATCGAGTCTCCCACACACACTCTACTGAACGAAGAAATAAATGCTCAATCCACCGGTATCTTGTAGGCCATAATTCTTCCGGATCTGAGGAATTTGGGCAGCGAGCCAGCAGAAAATACTGCAAATTCCCATGGCAACTGATATCAGTGCGAGGGGAGTGGGAAAACACCAGTGGAAGTACGGGAAGATGCCGACGAGGGAATGCGTTTGTCGGTTCACAGTGAGGAAGTAGAGTGGGAGCAAAGGTGGCAGCATCCCTAAGAGGCATCATCGTCTGAAATTATTGGAGCAAGTTTGATATCTACTGTGGGAGGTGGAGATATGTAATTATCTCGGGTCTGCGACAGCCACTGAGCCTCACGGCCCCCAATAGCCAAGGTTAAACCAGCCCCCCGCAAATAAGTGCACTAACCTGGGGCGTAACCACGCCAAAGCGCCTCTCCCGATACGTCGTAGACATTCTACTTGACAGGACCTCTTTTTACCTTCTTAGGCTGCCCCACTGCATGCTCGTGCGTGGGAACTATCTCAACTTCGGACAACCTAACGCATCATAAAAATTGTAGGTTATCTAAGGCTGAGGCGATCTCTGTACGCGAACCCTTCCCTCCCTCTTATTGTTCCGTTCCTTCCGGCTGGCCCTTTAGCGTTCAATCCGTAATAGATCCAGAATCCCTGCGGGGGCTGAATTTGACCCTAGTCTCATGCATCTACTGTACCACGGTACATCTGTACCTATCGGAGAATAATGAAAATGAAGATGCAGTGTTCGGCGCACTTGACGACTCAGATTCGGCAGTTCTTAGCCACGTCACGAATTTCCGCGCAGTGTCGTTCGATCGAAACCTCTTCTGACTCTTCATTGCCTTGAGCCTGAATCTATAAGTCTCGCGTAACAATGTACCACGCAATCTTCCAAGTCCTACTCGGCTTATCCTACCTACACGCCATCCGATCGCAGACGTGCTATTGGCCGGACGGTAGCGAGGCCGGCTCAGCATATACGCCATGTCTCAATGGCAAAGGCCCTTGCTGCTACAACAGCAATCCTGGTCATCATGACCTGTGCTACGACAATGGGTTCTGCTACTCGCTATACTTCGGTAACATATACAGGGGCGCCTGTACGGACCAGAGCTTTAATAGTGACTCTGGTTGTGCTTCACAGTGTACCAGCGGTACGATTAAACGATGAATCATTAAGCTTAAGCCCTGATGACTCCACTGACATATTATGTCTTCCCTAGTGGCCGTGGGTGACCAAGTAGCCATCTCGCCCTGTAGCGACAGGTACATGTGCTGCGGCACTGCGGAGAACGTCACATCATGCTGTGCGAGTGGGGGTGCATTCCTGTGGCTTAATGCGACATTTTTATCGGAGGCGCAAACAACCGCGCCAGTTTCGAGTTCTCCAACAACGACGACGTTCACTACTACAGCCGTTGCCACTGTCTTTGCGTCCAATACTACCGCGGGGTCAACATCCGCATCGAGCTCGACTGGGTTTGGCTGCACCAGCCAGAATGTCGCCCTGGGCGCTGGACTAGGAGTTCCTCTCGGTCTGGCAATGATTACAGCGATGATTTTGGGTTTCCTTCTGTACAGAGAAAAAAGGGCTCAACACCGCCAAAGTGGTAATCAGTCAGACGGTTACGAAGCAAGAGGACTACCGCGAGGACGATCAGTGAAAGAATTGCCGGGGACACACGGCGTGAGAGAAATGCCAGGATCAGGAGTTCCTGAAGTAGCATGATATCTCTCCAGCAGAGAAGGTGGCTGCAAGTAATGGTTCTGAGGCTTGTCGCAATCCTCATGAAGGAGCTTTGCCTGTCCGATTCTGCACATTTTGGAAGACATGTCTTATACAGCGCTTGCATGGGTATATTGCACCAATCAATACCTTTCTATACACTTTTACCCTGTTCGGAACCTGACTTCCTATACTAGCTAGATCGTCGCCCTGTAGTGATTTCAGTCAATACATCATTATTAGCGTCGTTATCAGCGCCGGGCTGGTTCGACGGGGTCGTGTAGGCCACAGGCTAAGGCTTATCGAGGTCAAGGTCGAGGTAAAACCGGTGGCAACTTAGAAAAGCTAGGCATGCTGACCTTAAAGGGGGAGCAACACTTAGGGCGCCGTCGTTGGACATTGCCTTTCCCGTTCTAGCGGGTGAACTTAAGGCGGCGACGCTCACCTCCGTCAGGCGAGCGCCGGGTTGAGGCCCTTACCCGTGCGGTGGGCCACTGGGACACCTGCGCCAACACCGATGCCATCTCCCTATGCCTTGCGGGGCTGGCATCGCAATTGTTACTGGGACCACCAAAAATACTAGCAATTCATGGACAATGAGATTCAGGGTAGCTACTCGAGATTGGGCACCCGTAGCTGAATGAATGATTGTCACGAGCTCTCAGACACCGTTTGCACTGTAATTAGACTGCAATTTTATCTCAATTACGCCGTTTGGGCTTCCGGGCCCTTCTACTCTTGCGAGTGTTATTGGCTGCGCCAGCGCCTGTGCCTCTATCTGCCTCCTGGGCTTCCTGGGAACCCCCCCCCCGCGAAGTCTCTTGTTGTGGCGGCGCCACGGAGGTAGTCTCAGGCCTATTTGGGCGCTCATCCCGAGGCACAGCTCCCGAGATCTGCGGCTTGTGGGTACCCGCGGCGGGAATGGCAGTGGCAGCTACTGCCGTGGGGGCAAGGTCTGCCCTTGCAAACAGCTCACTCACAGCCACCAGGTCGTCGTCGTCGTCGTCGTTGGAAATGATGACTGGGGAGGTGCCACCTGATATGATCTGCAAAGGGAAGGAAGGAGTTGAGGGAAGGGAGGGAAAATGGGAATTAGCGAGTTACGTGGTAGTCAGTAAGCTGTATGCCGTTAGCGAGCTATGTAGCAGCTGGTAAGCTGTGTACCGTTGGTAAGCTCTGTGGCAGCTGGCAAGCTCTTTGGCAGTTGGCAAGCTTTGTGGCGGCTGGTAAGCTCTTGTGGCAGTTGGTAAGCTGTGGTAGTTGGCGATCTGTACATCATTAGCGAGCTGTGTGACAGTTAGCAAGCTATGTACCGTTGGCAAGCTCCGTGGCAGTTGGTAAGGTGTTGCAGTTGGCGATCTGTAGACCATTAGCGAGCTGTGTAGCAGTTGGTAAGCTGTATCTCCTGTACGGCGCGCAAGCAAGAAACGAAAATTTTCGGAGCTTGAAGCTTAGTCAGCACAACGACAACCGGCAATCCATGATCTCAAGTCTGAAGCCGGCGCAGACCTTGATTCCAAGGAACGCCTTTCATTCTCAAAGCGTTCACACATGGCCGCCATGAGGAACACGGAGTCAGATTCAAAGCAGTTTCTGGCCCGCATCGCGTACGGGAAAGTGGTTATGCGGATGTACACGTACACGAAGAAGAACAGAGACACATTGATGGCTAGCAGCAAGTACCGGCTAATGGTCACTATGTGCCGCACGTGCGACGAGACCGACAAGATCAGAAACGTGAGCGCATTTGACGACAAGGGTATGATCATGCACATCAATAGGCGCATGATCGAGACTTGGTATGTGTACATGGCTCTGAAGAAACTCGTGGGCGAGAGTATAAAGGTGGATGACTATGGCAACTGCACAATTTAGCTTATCAACAGGGCCGGGTTCATTCACACTGCGAACGACACGTAGGAGTTGACGACCATCAAAATCCACCCAGACAACCCCGAGGATGCGGCCGCACTCATGTGTCCGCACCTGGTTACCGGCTTCTTTCTAGTCCATGAGCATGTTGTTGTTCGCACGCCCGTCTCTACGCTGACTGAGGCAAGATGGTGGAGGTGGAGGAGATGTACGTGCGGGCGCTGTGAGGTTACGAGAAAGCAATGGGAAAAGACCGTCCGGCATAAACACGAGCACGACTTCAAGCAGAACGATTAAGAAGATGGAAAGAGAGGAGTGCCACCATGAAATTCTTGATTCACAACCTATATGGCATTCCCGGATGTTGGCTGTCCATGTGTCTCTTGTAATTATCGTCCCTCGTGAAGCCCTCGCCTCCCCTTCTGCGATAGTTGCAACCTCCTGGGCAAGTATAGCGTTTGACGATGTCCTCTGCCCCGGGATGGTTTTCTTTGCGGTGGCGTTCAAGGTCTTTCTTGCGCAGATAGCCCTCGGTTGTGCAGCCTGGCACTGGGCATAGAAACGGTCGAGCTTGAGTACGAATCTGCGGTCTACAAGAGTGAGCATAGTGACAAGTATTGGAAGCTGCTGCTTACACGAGAGTATGTTGAATGGGCGAGTCTGGTGGACGTTGCGGGCATATGGCGACATCAGGATTTCTGTTCGATGGAGGACTTAAGGATGGTTGACGTTCTGGTTGACGTTCTGGTTGCAATGAAGAGAGTGTTGGCAGTAGAGTGTCTGGGCCTAAGTCTGGCAGTGGTGGGTATGCTGAAGAGCTGTAGGGATTACTTGAGTGACTTGTCTCTTGTGACGGATTGTTGACGATTCGTGGCTGGTGCTTTTCCTTTATAAGGCACCTAGGATCGATGAACTCCTCTCGACGACGATGACGATGTGATGATAATGTAATTGTTGTTGATGAGAGTCCATCGTCACTTGGTGTGAAAGCTGGTAGTCCCGGACTCGACAGTCGAACCGCCTAAGGAAGTAATCTGTGTTACAAAACTGGACAGCGTACTCCCAGAGCCACGAAGGAGGACAAGGCACTGATAAAGAGCGGGGTGACGAGTGCGCACAGTTGGGCTGCGCAGCCGTGGAGAAGAGGGGGAAAAAAAAGAAAAAAAGATGAGATGGACTTGTGCTGTCTTTTATCACTTGAGATCTTCCTTACGACTCTCGATGCGGATTCGGCATTCGTCGCTTTTCCGTGAGTACTCTTGATTGGGCCCTCAATTTCTGCTTGGCAAATGTGTTGCTAACCCCGGACCCCTGCGCAGCATGAAAGTCGAATCGACTCGCACAGCTGCATATCAAGCTGCCACATTGCAGCCCAAGCTAAGAGGAAAACGGTAAGACTTTGTGGCTAAAATGGCTGAGCTTGATCAGGTTGGTTAGAGGCAGAGGACACATGAGCCAACAAATGGCGATGAATGGCTGAGAAGGCTGATGGAGGGCTGACATACTTCTTTGCATGTGAGCGAGAGATGACAAGCCATCAAAATGAGGGCCCAATCCTATTGCGCCAGAAGATAAAGAATGTCCTCCGGACACACCAGCTGGCTTCCCATATATCAAAAGTTTACTACCCGCAATGCTCTGTACCCATCAAACCGCTTACAGAAGCCAGTTGATATCAAGCACAATGGCCAGCCTCATTATTGACACGGTGGAATCGGTCCGCGACTTGGTCGAACAAATTGAGAGTGTTACGCAGAAGCCTCTTATCTTCATTGATCTCGAAGGAGTCGATCTCTCTCGTGATGGAGTGATCGCGATCATGCAAATCCTTGTCCCACCAAATCCCGTCGTCCAGCTGATTGATGTCCATACCTTGGGGAAAGAGGCATTCGACACGTCCGGACCCGGTGGTCAGACCTTGAGGGGCATTCTCGAGTCAAAGGACTATCCAAAGGTCTTTTTCGACGTCCGCAACGATTCAGATGCAATGTACAGTCATTATCAGATTAGTCTGGGTGGTGTGATCGATTTGCAACTTCTCGAATTTGCTTCTCGTTCACAAAAGGGACGATTCGTCAAGGGTCTCGCCAAGTGCATCTCTGAGGATGGGAGCCTCGGATGGACGTCCTTTCAGAAATGGCAAAAGACCAAAGACGAAGGCCAGCGCTTGTTTGCGCCAGAGAAGGGTGGCAATTATGGAGTGTTCCTCGAAAGACCACTGTCAGCTGCTCTTCAGGATTATTGCGCACAGGACGTCCTGGTGATGCCGAAGCTGTTGGCCGTGTACGGTCGTCGTGTACCATCGCATCTTGCCATGCAGACCAATGCGGAAACCCTGGCACGCGTCGTGCTGTCGCAGAGCGCAAATTTCAATGGCAAGGGCCGACACATGGCTATCGGACCGTCTTTTGCATGGAATAGGTACGTATCGCGAATTCTTCAATGTCCGTTCCTCTCAAGGTTGCTGGATAAAAACTGACATTGTAACAAGGTCTCGCGATGGAGCAGTACCCGAGTTTCCAATGAGCATAGTCTGCTCCGAGCAATTGGCAGACCGATGCTCAATAGACGAAGTGGCTGTTGCTGTCAAGAAGCATTGTGCACAGGCAATTACGACGGGTGAAGCTCAACAGGAACAAGTGCTGGACAACTCCGCGCTTGACACTGAGAAGGTCGCAGAACTCCTCAAGCAGGCCAATTTCCTTGATGCAGACCGTGAGTCTACCTGACCATGGTGTAAGGTACATATTTGATGTATCGCTCCGTCTACGAGACGAGATGAGATAATTGAAATGATTCACAACCGCTTAAAAGCAGTCACTTTTTTACATTCGGGTGTGCTAGATGACGCAATCTTATTTCTAAATACGGAGAGGTTACCTTCCGTTTCGCAATGCTAAATAGATCAAGAACTACAGACGATTATGGGCATTTGAAATGTTGGTTCTGTCGCATCTCTGCTTTAGCCCTATACGCTACCATATAATGGATATCTACCTGATACATCAGTCATCATAAACTGTAATTTGTACTCGAAACCAGGGAAACAAGTCGCCAAGTTCGTCTGGCGCCACGCCATTCTATCTCATATTTACGCCCAACCTGATGCTCGCTATGCCCAAAATGTCAACTGTCAAGCAGACAGAAAGGTGCCATGCTGGAAATGGAAAAATCAAGCTATAGTTGTAAAAAGTCGGGCCGCTCCAACAAATGTTTGATCCCTAGTCGAGAGCCTTGCGGAAGTCGTTTAGCTTCCTTAGCAAAGCTTCACGATTCTCATTCACCTGAAAGAAATGGTCAGTATGATCCATTTGAAAATGGTCGCAATGTGTACTCACCTCAGCGTACTTCATCTTCGTCTCTACTAGCTCTTTCTCCATCTCCGCCATCGATTCCTCCATATGACGATTTTCATTCTGGACCTCGATGTTTCGTTGCATGACCCGCTCCATTTCGGCTTTCAGTCTTTGCTCAGCGTTGGCAGCTTCGCTTTCCACGACTTTCTTCAGCTCTGCAACCTGACCTCGCAGACTTTCGTTCCTATCATGCAGTTCCTGGTTTTCGACTTTGATACGCACGAGGTCTGTTGCGATCTGTACATGCTCTGTGTCTGACTTCTCGGCTCGTTCCTCAAGGCTGCGAATCTTTGCAGCTTGTACCGCAACAGTGACGCGATAGTTCTCAAGCTCTGCTTCTCGATCTTTCTCAATTTTGACCTTCTCGTCCCACTCTGACTTGTATTTGTTGAGCAATCCAGGTGTAAGCTTAACAGCGCAGGCGTCTTGGACAAGAATGTCAGCTCTATAGACTTCAGTATCACTTCCACCAGAGCTTCCAAAGAATCCTGACTCGAGAATGGACTTTGATGACGGTGTCTGATCAATGTAGACGTCAAACAGTTTCTCCTTCAAAAAGTTCGTAAGCGCAAGCATATCGTTCATGCCCATTAATGTCGTCGAGTTGCGTTGAATGACGGCCATGCCGAATTTCAAGATTGCGCCTTCCAAGCCTTCACTCAGGACCAAGTCGTACACCCGCATGACAAGCTGCAAAGGAAATCGATATGCGAATAAAGTCAAAAACCATTGGGTCGCATAAAGCTTGGGAGAAACACCTCTCCTGTTCAAGTGGCAATAAAGTGCTGGCTCCAAGTCTTCTAGCAATCGCTCGAATTGATAGAGATGTAGATGAAGGCCGGGCATGTCTTGAATGAATAATTCACGAAGGCCGTATTTGTTCATCATCCGGACCAAGAGGCAAAATGCTTCCTCTTCTGGCATCGTAAACAGCAGGGGCATAATGATAAAGTTCATGCCCTGAGGATAGCCGACGGCCTCATCAAAAAGTGCGTATGCTTTGCATACATTGAAAAGGCCATCCTGGAAGCCGGCTGCGACTGCATACTTTGAGTAGCTCGTTCGGGAGCCCATATCACGCTTGATCATCTTCTCCAGCTTCGACAGTGTTGTCGCATCTTCCTTCGCTTTCGTCTGACGTGCTCCGTTAAGCTGGGCCTGCAGCTTTGCAGCGCTGACAGGATCCGTCTCGTGGGGTGTTGATGGTGAAGTGACTCCCACATTGCCGCCGGTGGCAGGAGCTGAAAGATCTGAGTGTACCGATGAGCCTGAAGACGCAATCGATTCTTTCTCCTTAGCAGTGCCGTTTGCTAGGATAGCTGGTACTTGCGTGTGTTGCATGGCATCCCTGATATCCTTATCGGTACCTTTGACAAGCAAATCCCTATACACAACTTCCAGATCATCATTTTTGCTATTGGCCAGTACTTGCCATATTACCCCACGAATAGTCTGTGGTATACCACTGGCAATAGCTTGTGACATCTCTTCAGGACTGGTCCTTGCTACCACTTGAGGGCCTTCATTGACTACCGACTGCCAAAAGTCCCAGTCGATAGGCGCCGCTGCGTCGGATGCAGAGGTGGCGAGTCCTGAAACAGTACCGGGGGCTAGCTTTGGATCGATAGGTGAGGTAGGTGGCAACATTGACTGTGGAGATGTGGCGGCAGAAGCGGAAGCAGAGCCATCTTTCTCATCAGCCATGCTTGTGGGACTGCCAATGCCGACACCCAGGCTGGTTGTTCGACCTATGAGACCCGCTATAGCTCCACCTTCTGCTTTCTCCGGGTCTTCTAGAGACGCCATACCGGCTTCTTCCCGCATACGCAGCATCTTAAATTGATCTCTAAGCGAAGCTCTGTTTTGTCCCTTCTGCCCAGCCCCACCTTGGGCCTCCTGGCCATCGTCAAGAGTCTTGAGCATTAATTCAGGATTACTCCCTAAGGTGGATGTTGATGCAGCAGTATTCCTTCGATCAGCAGGCGGTACATGAGCCTGCAGTGGGGGCGAGTGAGTCTCTTTTTGAGTAGAGGTCGCCCTGCCGAGCCAGGTAAAGGGACTCGTGATCTTGCGCACATGTTGGGGCGGCTGAGGTGGCTGAGGAGACGGATCGCGGACAATTGGAGGCTTCTTTGGAGGGGCGGCCCATGGCACTGAGGGCAAAGAGGCGGAAAATCCAACGAAGCGAGATGGAAGAGGTGGAGGCTTGCTTGGAGCAGTTTGTGATTGTGACTTGGATGGTTCATATTGCCCGGCGAGCGACTTGACCGAGCGGCCTGAGGTTGTTTTGCTGAGTCTAGGTAGATCCGCTTCGTCTAAAGAAGCGTCGGAGGTCCGATGTGTTGTGAGTAACGGAGATTTGTCCGGCCGCGGTGCAGAAATCTGCTCGTTATCCTCATCACCCTCAACCATCCTCTCCTTCTTGACTATACCATTGGTCTGGCCCTCAGCAGTGGTCAAGTTCGCCTCGTCTGCTGGAGCTTCTTGCTCTGCATGTGAATCGGTGGTAGGCCCAGTCGAGGATGGATGTGATTGGGTAGACTTTTGGTTTCCAGCCGGAGTAGAGTTGTTGGCGTCTTCGAAGGCCTCCTAAACGAACCATTAGCCTTGATACAAAATTAGTGGTCGAGTCTGTGAAGCATGCATACTCCTTGATCAGCGTTGTCAGCACTGGGGCGCACAACGTCCATGTTTATCTTGATGCTTGATGTAATAGAGGAATTGACAAATCCACTAATTCTGGACAGACCAGGGACACGGTCATCGAGTCATGAGTGCAAGCCTACTTGCGTAGGTCGGTGGCTTTTTTGTATGGTGGAAGGCCACGAGACTGCCTGGTATAGGAGCGGTCTCCGGGATGATGGAAGCTACACCGGCAGCTCTTGCTTTATGGTCAAAAGTAATTTTGCTTCACTTCAACAAAGGAGGCAGAAGCTTCTCTATCACACGCCTTCGATCAAAGGAATTGGGTGTGTGTAAAGTCGTTGGGAAGGTCCCTGCAGGGTTTAGTTGAACAATCATTTCCAGAATTTGAGACGCGTTGCTGCGTTTCGGCCTTCGGGAAGCAGGGATTAAGGCGGCCAGCTCGAGAATCCAATGCCCCCAGATTTCTTTGCCAATCACCGCTAAGTTAGCCTCGGTGTGGATTCCTGCGTTTGTTTCACTGTTTCAGTCCTACTGTTTCAGTCCCACGCGCTACAGTCATCTACCAGAGATTAGGCTTGTGTAATGTCAAACGCCCCGCGACGGTAAGACACCTAGTGAACACTGCGGTCTATGACCAGTGAGGCCTGTCATGCATCTTGCACAGTTTGCGCGGGGAGTATCAACTTTCAAGCTTTCCAGCCAGCGATACAATCTACACAGAGGACCTTCATGCTGTGACTTCTTCCAGCTTATTGGAGTGACTCCTCCAAGTTGTCCCATCTCCCTTTCCTCAATGGGTCCAGTCTCCGCAGTTCAACAAGCCAATTCTGAATTTGCCGTTTAGCTTCGAGGGACAAAGACCCTGCTACCTTCGCGGCAACGAGGGTGCACTCAATCAGAGCCTGGTACACCCATTTACAGTCCTTCGCGTCCTCCAGTAAATCCAAGATGAATTCGCGTTCCCCGGCAATATACGCCAGCCTGTCCGCCTGACTCAAATTCGGTGCCATGGTCTTCTTCGCGATATCCGGATCAAAGGTACACATGAGGTTCTGATGGTAGAACCAGAGTGACTGGTCATAAGGATCAAATAAGGCTTGATGAATCAATTCCAGTTCTATACAATTAGTGTCTTCGCGTGTCTCCAGGAGTCAAGAAACTCACCGTCATCCAACATTTGACGTCGTTCTTCGTCCGTAGCGGATTTCTCCTCCAGGATGCTCAGGATGAGCTTGGTGCGATTATGCCATGCGGAAAAGTTAGACAAATTCAAGCCGATCATCTTGGTGGTGTAGTCGAATTCTGTCTTAGCCATACTACTCCCATTCAATGCTTTGCTCTCCAGGCTGGCCACAACTGTCCTCCTGTAGCCCCAGCCAAGAAAGTTGCGACTGTCACGAGTGAGCATCTTACCCACCAGAGTCAGCTCTTCTTCCCACAGTCTGCGTGCCGTAGCTAGTGGGAGATGCAATGTAGCTTGTTCGAGTAGCCACAGACGGTGATTCCATATCCAGTAGCACTTCGGGAACTTCACTAAGAGTGGGTACAGGAATTGCAGATCGAGTTGGATTATGTCCAAAATCTGACTGTCATGGTCTTCTCTCTTGATACTCCCATCAGTAACTCCTTTCTGGAGCGTGTCGAATTCGTTAGCATAAATTCGTCGCCGGTGATTCCACATTGTGTAATATTCCGGGTTGATTTTCAGTAGCTCAGCCGTCTTCTGGAGCACCTCTGGTGTGTATTCATGTTGTGCAATCTGTAACGATATCAGATTCTGAACATCAATTTGATACCATAATGACTGGCCTTGCTGTTGACTAGTGTGATGAGATCCTGGTACTTCGTGATTTCTTTAAGCTCCTTCTCGCGAGCGTCGACACTTCTCTGCTCTTTCGAAGCAACGCGGGGAACGCCGTGCTAATGAGATTAGTTACCATGGCACGCTTAGATCGACCTGAGGGACTTACGCTTGCCATTGATCTTCAGAAATGAATGTAACTCCTGCGCAGAAGGAGCGTGTGAGAAGTTAAGTAAGGTGGAATGCGGAGGTTACGATGGCGGGAAAGGTAGGTGCCTGGCCGGCTTCATATCGTAGCGACCTGCTCTGAGGGAAGTCGCCCTCTGGTTGCCACCGCTTCCACGAGCCGTCGTCTTTACCTTTCAATGTCACGCTACAGACCTCTCATGCGTACAAAACACGTTATGGTACAAATGTACAGATAATGCCGGTGGCTGAGGCATGCACCTCTCCCCAAATCCATGCCTCAAACCATATGGACATATTGACAGCACTAGCTATGCAATCACCACCTTCGTCGTCGTCATCACCACTGCCGTTGCTCTCACCACTATCCTCCAGCGATGACAGCTCCACAAATACAAGTCCAGAACGTCTTCCTCGGCTGCAGATACGGAAGCGCCCTGGAATTTGTGATCTGAGGCAGTATCAATCAACACCATTTGTACCCTCACAATCTGGCTCAACTCCAGCTTCGGCACTGCGACAAGAGGCGCCTCTCCAGTATTCTCCAGTACGCGGTAGACGTCAACGGCAATGTATCAACGCAGACAGTCCCAATCGAGCCACAAACTGGTTTACTTCCCCTGATCGCTTCTTGTCATCTCGTTCACCGCCGTCGCCCGAGAGTCCAATTCAATTGGGCAGGCCCGTGTCGACTCTGAGATCCAGAGAGAGGTATACTCGGCGGAGGGACGACAGCATTAATCCGTTTCGCCCGGACAGTTCATTAAGCTCAAGATCGGTCCCTACACAGCGACCAATCAATCCGACTCACCGAATATCACCTCCCCAATATACACCACCATTCGTACATGTTACGGATGTATTACTGGGAGAAACAGGAACCGGTGCACCACGTATAGCCCCAAGGCAGATCAGTGCTGGCGCGGTTTGGAACGTTGGAGGTCAAGCAACTGCCCAGATTACTCCCCCAAGAGCCGCAGATGGCCAGGGCGGTCTACTCAGCAGCGGTACGCACGCTCCATTGCATATCGCTCACTTCCTTGATCATGATACCCCAGATCAGGATTTGCGTCGACATGAAGACCGTGTTGCACTGGCGCTCGGAGTCGATCCAGCTACAAGAATTCTCTTAAACATCCGTACAGAACCGCCGCTGATCCCCGACGACTCGGCAAGCGTCAGGAGCTATAATTGGCGGAACAATGCATGGACCTGGGGAGACTTCCAGCAGTGTAAGCCTAGAATCTACTCCCACCGAAAACGAGGCCAAGCAGACGATTCTGCTAATCAGTCGTTGACTTTATTCACTTGACCCCCAACCTAACCCACATGGTGCGTGGTGACAGTCCTGGATACCGCTGCTGACTTAATCTGTAGCAGCCCCACGAGCACGTCCGACATCTAACAGGAATGTCTCAGCAATCCCCTTTCGAGTCCTTGATGCCCCAGACATCAGAGATGATTACTACTGTTCTATTTTGGCCTACTCCTATACTGCTCATACCCTTGCTGTCGCCGCCGGGAGTCATGTGCATATCTGGACAGAAGAGAAGGGAGTACAGAATCCGCCCCTGATGCCGTGCCATCTTCAAAATTATGTTAACTCCGTCTCATTTTCGTCCAGTAACGGCGGACATGCCATACTTGCAGTTGCTCGACAGAACGGCCAGGTGACGTTATGGAGCGTCCTCGAGCAAAGAGTCAGACATGAGATTGGCCATAGAAACTCAGTATCCTGTGTGTCGTTCAGGCCCACCTTTACCTACAGAGCCTCGACGAACATGTGCTTACCAAGGGTTGCGTGCGAAGATTTGCTAGTCGGAGACGATCTGGGAGATGTCTACTACTATTCAATTGAGTGGCCAAATCCTGCCCTTCGACGGGTCGGCCCAAATTGGACTAGGATAGTGACGGTATTAGCAAAGATATCGGCCCATTCAGGGCGGATATGTGGGCTCGCATGGTCGCCCGACAACATGTACTTCGTTACAGGAGGAAATGATAATGCGGCACTGCTTTTCGAGATCTCCAAGATTCTCAGGATTGACGGTGAGCGAGGAAGGACGCGATACCGAGCGCAAGCCGAACACCATGAGGAAGTCATAATCGCAACGCCTTATCAGCGGCCGTCAAACTCAGATCTCGTTCGTGGTTGGAGTCGATTTAGCGAAGATGAAGTACAATTCGGCGATTCAGGTATGACTACTCTTCGCCGCCATCCGCGTCCAACCATTTCCTCGGACCCCGTATTTCACTTCGGAATACATGGATCCCGCCCGTCTCGCAGTCCCCACACACTCTCACACCCACCAGGCATGCACAGCCACTTATTTCTCCACAGCGCTGCTGTCAAAGCTCTCGCATTTGCGCCTTGGCAACCCTCCCTCCTGGCTACAGGCGGAGGCTTCAACGATCGCCAAATACACTTCTTCCACACCAGTACTGGCGCCATTCTGGCCTTGATCAACGTCTTCGCACAAGTCACGAGCCTGATTTGGTCCACGACCAAGCGAGAAATTTGTGCTACCTTTGGCTGCGCCCAGCCAGAGCACAAAGTACGGATTGCGGTTTTCGCGTGGCCCAGCTGCGAATGCATGATCAGTATCCCATGGGAGAGCAAAATTATGGGGCGAGAAGTCCCGAGAGCGCTATGGGCGATCAAATTCCCAGGGCGGCCGAATGGGCAGGGAGATGCTGAGGCAAGGGGTAGGAGGAGTACAAATCAGAATGTGAGCGTGCGAAGGAGATGGAGCAGAGAAGGAGAAATATGGTCGAGTCGGACGGAGGAGGAAGGGTGTATTATTGTTGCGGGTAGTGATGGTAGTATCAAGTTCCACGAGGTGTGGGCTGGTGAGAAAAAGGGTGGCATGCGCGGGAAGGGCTTGGGAAATGTAAAAGGCGTTTTCGGCGGGAGTAAGATTCTGGAGGGGTTGTTTGAGGGGATTGAGGTTGTGGAAGCCGAGGAGAAGGAGGTTGTCAGGTAGACTGTATCGGCAGTACATTGGTATTAGGTTAGGAAGTGGCGGTCCACTAGGAATTGGGGCCACCGGGCTATTTTTGAGGGTCGAATGGGCTTTCCTTCGAAAGCAGGTAAGTCGTCATTCATACGCAAGAGCGAAGCCACAAGGCTTCATAACAGACGCATTTCATATTAGTCTTGGAATGGTGCTATGCTCGAGACTATTCAGAGCCTATTAGCAGCGAGATGAGCTAAACATTTAAGGGGGACGCCTCCTATAACTCGGTTCCCTTGATCTTTCCCAAGATAGAAGGAACACCGCGAGGTTAACAGTTACGTGGCCGCCACTGACCCTACACGGCCTGTTCTGCTTGTAGGAGAGCCTTGAAGGATGCCTCGCGAGCCCTCAGCTGAGACCAAGAATGGCAAAGTGCGGGCTCAACTATCTACGTGAGTGAGACGACCTCTATGGGGCGTCCGAGATGTGGTCCTGTACCACCTCGAGCTCACAAAAGAAGAATAGACTCCGGAATTAGAACAGTTTGGAACCGTCAATCACAAAAAGAGATACTGAGTTCATAGCAGAGAGAAGTGAATTCACCAATGATTTATTTGGTCGAGATCTCGACAGATAGTCGGGAAGGTTACTGTAGACCTTCAACCCTTTTTGGCTATGAACGCAAAAATCCAACGCCATCGCCAATGCTATCACAGAAAGGGGTATCACATGCTAGTAAGAGAAACGACAATCCACTAGGCGCCGGGCAAATGCACTCGTATCATCATGACAAATGCTCTCTTGCTGGAGGTAGAGTGTACAGATCAAAAGCGCCTTCCTTGCTTCTTCTTGTCGTTCTTTCTCTATGTGCAGATGTGTATGTGTCTGAGTCGTGAAATTTTGCCAGCGCGGAAATGTCTGTGCAATGCAAGCATAATATGCAGGTCGTGGCTCGTCAGTCATGGTATTGTAGCAGTAGTTCAAGCTCGCTTTGTCTTTTTAAACGGAGGTTTTTCAGGAGTGTCGTCCACATCGATATCGCTTTCGGAGTCAACCTCAATGAAACCATCGTTGATGAAGTTATCCATTTCGGAATCAACTTCATCAGTATCCCCATCCTCTTCTTCTGATTCTTCTTCTTGATCACTTGGGTGGCTATCCTCATTGCTTTCGACAGCTTCGTCGTCAACAAGACCACCATCCTCTTCAGCAGCTTCTTCATTTGAGTCTGCGTCGTCTTCGTCGTCTTCGTCGTCGTCGTTGTCCGAGTGCTGGATACCATTGGTCAAGGGCATATCCTCATCATCTTCGGACTCGGCCTCTTCTTCGATGAGATCGGGCAATGCCTTCTTCGGAGGTCGGGATTTGGTCACCGTGACCGCCGTCTCAGTGGTCTCATCTTCGTCACTACTAAAGTCCTCCTCTTGACCTTCAATGTAGATAACATCGTCCTCGTCATCAGGATCGCGAGACGGCCCCCGATCAGCTTGGAGTTGGCGACGAAGAGTAAGCTGCGCGTCAAGCATGTCAAGCTTGCCTTTGAGAAGGAGGAGATTATCAAGACTCTGGGATCGCTCGTTCAAGACTTTGTAAAGAGTCTTGATCTTTGAAGCTATTTCCGGGCGACCTGCAATGGCGCCTCCATGGGCGATGCAAGTCCACTGCACCCAAACAAGGAGGTGGCCGTATCGTCCTGGTCGAGAAGACAGACGTTCTGCGAGCTTCTGGATGAGCACACCTGCGAGTGATGAGTCAAGGCGTTGAATCGTCAAGCGAATGGTGTTGAGATCTGTCGTGTGAAAGCAAGACTCGAGAAGGTTCTGATCATTTGTCCGAAGTGACTGGGTCAGCACTGTGGAGAGTGAGATACCAGATGGAATTGAAAGACTCTTCTCTGGCCTAGTAGCAACCAGCGTGGACGAAGCAGAGGGCACAAGTGCGTCAGCAATGGATATTGTGTCAGGATTCTTTGCTGCAAGACGCTCGCCAAAAGTGGGTTCTGCGGACGCGTCTTCCAACTTTGGCTCAGCCTTGTCCCGGATCTGCTCTTGACCGTCACGCAGTGCATCGTCAGGATCCGCCATATCAGTATCTTCTTGGCTGCTGTCGTCGTCGTCGTCGTCGTCTTTGGCATCCGTTGCTGATTCCTCTTCTGCACCTCCTGTACCCTCATCTTCCCCACTAGAGATCTCGATCACGGCATCTTGTGACGTCCCTTGAGCACCAGCACCGATAACGACGACCTTTGACTCGTCCACATGTACATTGCCCACGTCCTTAACACCATTCGTAGTCGCTGTATTAAGCGAGGATGTGCTTTTGCTTCTGAAAACCTCTCTTGTGCCGTCAAATAAGAGCTCGCCAGTTCCCTCATCCTGCCATCTTACTTTTTGGAAGGAGACATCCACGCCTCCGTCGGTCGATGCAATTACCACATCCGGACCTTGAACAAGTGCCTGGAAAACAGGAACAATGACTCCTTCCCTGTCGGGTCTGATGAGCTTGATTGAGGCACTGGCTTTCCGAGTGAGACCTTTCCGCTTTGATTTGATACTGTCGAGCTCAGCTTGTTTCGGAGGCTGCTGGAATGGGTCAGAGAACAGTTCAACAATTCCGGCCTCGGTGGTAACGGCCAAGAGTGGCGAGGGCGAACGATCCTCTTCATCCCCAAGCGTAGACACTGAAAGAGCGTCCACTCCGCCATTGACGACTAACGTTCTTGAAAGTCGTTTCTGACCAATGTCGTACATGTTTATGTATCTGTCGGAGTCTGCTGCCAGGAAAAATCCGCTTGAATTTGATCCTTCATGCCCAGAGCGTATTATAGTATGTATTGCGTTCTTAAAAGAATCAAATTTGTCTATTTGGTGATCTGTGGAGGATGTGAGGTGGACGGAGTAGGGCGTTGCAGATGCGCAAATGACTTCGGGACTTGATAGGTCGGACGAGGTGGAAGTTTCGACGTGCGATGTGTCGAAGGAGGGAGCAAGAATGTTGACAGCTGGGTCTGGAAGCATAATGAACCTGTAACAGTAAGTTTGCTGCTTGCTGGCGAGCGATCACATCTCCTACCGTATCGCTTTCTCTGTCCTAAGATCCCATTGCACAAGTTTGCCTTCTCCGCCGATACTCCAAGCTCCCAAGTGGTCATTTCCACAGAACTTGAAATCCTTTACACCTTGCTCGTGCGGTCCAGAAAGCTTGCCGACAACCTTGGCTTCTGACGGCGAGAACATGCAAATCTCAGACTGGCTTGTGCCAAAGGCAACAACCACACTTGCGGTATTGGTTAGGTCTCGTTTCCGTTTCTTCTTGGAACTCTGTGAGTGTTGATCTCGATATGTTGTACCATAGTATCCCCAATCTAGCGATGTGATTTTGGTGCCTGCGCCCGCCGCATGCTCGCACCGCAGGCGGCTGGTATTGGTGTCATGGATTCGCAAGTGTTGAGACTCAAACCCTTGTATGACCGAAGCGAATAATGACAATTGGAGCCGTGAAGGGGAGAATGCTGACTTTAGTATGGAGGATTTCTGGTTGCCGTTTGTGGTGGCAGACGACGGCACTGGTGCTGTGGTGGACGAAATAGCTCCACGTGAGGTTTTTTTGACATTCATTTTCGCAGCTTGTGGATTGCTTTGGTACGTGCCGCATATGATCCGTCAAGCCCAGAAGAATGGAAGCCGGCAAAATTTGGCTTCAGGGCATCCTCAGACACATTTCTTTCCGGCTGCAGTGCGAGTTGTCGGAGTGCTTCGATACCACTGTTTGCTCATGGGAAATTCTGGCTACCGGAAAAAGTTCGAGTGGATTGCGGCCCATGAGCGAGCCGCTTACCCCCAAACATTCTAGGCTAGCGCTATGACATACATTCGTCACCGGTGTGAGAACAACCACCTCTACAACACAATTCATTATTTGTTTTGAGAGCATTACTGAAGCCGGAAAGACATAGCCCTACTTGCGTATTTTGAACAGTTAATGGATATTTGCCTTGTTTCTGGATTTGAGCAGGAATCCGTTCCACGGCCCGCTTTTTGTGGTGACCCAGCTTTACGATGTTACCGTTCATCAAAGCTGGGACGGTAGCATGCATGCCTGACCTATTGGCACTGCCTACCTTACGAAGGGGAGGACAAGATTTAACGAACTTACTTTCCCCACCTTCATGAGTGCGGGCAACCGAGAATGGTGTCCATCACCGTGTTTGTCCGCAGCGCAGCGGAGGGCCTGCCAGGACTGCGCCATCGGCTCAGAAGGATCTGATCTTTACGGTCGCCGGGGTATGTGAAGGCCAGCATGCTATCTCGACATTCCCGCTGTGCCTGCACTACAAGACCCCAAAAAGAGTTCTCTTTTCATGCGTCTCCTGCATTTTCTGTTTTATCGTTTGGGAGCTGCTTGTTGGCTTGCGAGTTCTTGCTTCGGATTGCTATATCGGCTCCTGTCATTCTGCTTTACAAATTCCAGAACTACCTTGCAAAGGGGTGCAAGAAAGGGACAAGAGAAAATCGCCTGACCGCGATTTTACCTCAATCTAGCCGTTCTTCTCGAAGTATTCGAGATGTTCTTCCTTTGGTCTTGCTTCATACCACCGTATTTTTGCAGGAAGTTGTCATTCAAACACAAATCAGCTTGAATGTCATTGCAACAGTCTACAAATTACGATCTGTCACAATCTAATACTTTGTCTTACCGCTTCCAGTCAGAAGGTCGGTGGTGAGTATGGGCTATGTGGGAAAAGGCGCCTGTTCGGGAAGCCGAGGATCTCGGATGGCAATATCCAAGCACTCATCCACCGTACCGACAGTGCTAACACGGTGGCAGTAATATCAACCTCTACCTTCTGTTTGTTGGGTACGGCTGTCAAGTTGGTTTGTGATGTTTGAGGCTCGAAAAGGCATTTCGGGCCGCCAGTGAGAGGACAGGTGTTGCCTGCAAAAGTTGGAGAAGAGAAAGGGGGCATTTGTGGTGCGTGGCGGGCACTGGCCACTCGAGTCGCGTTAGATTTTTGCCACTAGAGTGAAAAAGGGCTAAGCGCGGATGAGGCACGGCGAATGAGTGTGCAAGGGACCGGGATTGGGAAATGCAGGCCGTTAGGGCCAGCTTTAGGCTGATGATCGGAGTGAGCAGGGTCCGGTTGTACTTAAGCCCCTCAGACCCTCCCCTCACAATTTTCGAGCGACCTGCCTCCCTTTTTGCACTGCACGCGTTTCCATCCCCATCACGCCGCCTCACACCGCCCACCGCCCCCGGCGCACCCTCCGATTCGCCCATCTCAGCCCCAACTCCAAAACATCAACACCACGCGCGCGAATCGCACAAGGCCGCAACTTTCCAAGTGTACAAAGTACATTCCGCCAGCGCGTCTGAATATGCGCACATGACGCGTTCCGCTCGCCAGTGCTGAAACCCAACCTGCACTGCTCTTGGCGATCTTTACGCCGAGAGCCAAGATCACGCGACTGGTGTTTTGCGCCGTCACATGACCTTTCGTCACACCGTGACTTCATAATAAACGAAAACTCGGATTCTCGGTTGCGCGTCTCAAAAGCATTCGTTGTTGCCACTTTGCTGTGTCAGCACTGAATTGTGACTCAAGTCGAATCAATAGAATATTCCTTCTGCTCTTTAATCTGTTGCCGTCCTGTGAACCGCGTCCCACCCGACAACACCGTCTTAAGTCCCCTTCCTTACTTCTTCACCTTCGGCTGGCCCGAGCTTGTACACCTAATACTGGCTTCACCTACTGCGTTGGAGAAAGAAACATGGATGTCGAGATGGAAATGAATGGGTAAGTGATGAAAGAAGCGGACAGTCTGTCGGATCACGTGATCGCTGACCGAATACACAGTCACTCAGCCGGCTTTGGCGCGAACACAACTATGGAAGCGGCAGCTGATTCATCGCCATATGAAGCTTCGAACGCGACCGCCGCTGCCTCAAATGCAGCCGGAGCTTCCCCCGCCATGCCTTTAAAACCCAATTTCGGAACTCTAGCTGAAGAGTCCGAAGAACATCAAGGCGAATCCTCATTACGGCCAGTGCGCCCAGTAGACTACCCGCTAGATCAAACAACATCTGGCCTACCGGCGGACACTGCTTCGAGTGAGATGGTTGAAGCCCAGCCTGTCGACGCGCCTCTGAATGGAGCTTCAATAGGCGGCACAGATGTGAATGAAAACAATCACCATCCACCAGAACCTACGCTACCTACGGAAAACCAGAGCGAAACCATGTCGACGCAAGAACCAAAATTTCAACCGTCATCATTCACATCGGGTTCGATGGATTCGACCGCACCTTCTTCGTTGCCGCCAGACAGCCAGGCTCCTCCCACCGCCACTGTTGCGTTACCAGAAGTTCCCAACATCACAGGTGATGCACCAATCCAAGCTGATCAGGCGCCGACGTCAGATCTACGAACCTCACTTCTCGCTGAACCGGTGAGCTCTGAGACCGCACTTCGCATAAAGGCGGAGAAGGAACAAAAAGATCTTGCTGCTGATTCGGAGATGGCTCAGGCCATAGTGACAGAAGCCGAAGTCCCCGTCGAGACTGATACTTCTTCTGCACCACCTGCAACATCTACAGCGCAAGACATGCTACAGTCAGAATCACAGCAAGATGAGACCGGCGCGATGGATATCTCACCTGACACAGCACCAGTCACCGAACCCCCCGCTGCGTCACTACCAACTCCTCAGCCTGCACCAGTAGAGTCTGTTACAGATGTGCCGCGTTTTTCTCCACCACCAGCTCCTCAGCCCGCGCCAGCAGCTCTACCAGCCGAAGAGCCACGCGAACCTACCTCCACGCCGGCACAACCTTCAATTACGGATATACAGACTGATCATGCAATGCTTGATGCGCCAAGTCCTCCTCTGAAGGTGTCGCGCGAACGGGACGAGGAAGAAGATGACGGTGAGCGAGCGGCAAAGCGAACGAAGATCGACGATACTCCTACGGATCAAGACTTCAAAGTACCTGAGCTTCCACAGGCTAGCAACTTGACAAAGGACGAAGCCGACGGAGCCATACAAACTGCGCAGTCGTCGGTGACGCAAAATGGAGATACCGCAGCAGAGTCTACGCAAGAATCCGACAAGATTACTCCACCGCGGTTGGCTCACATGAAAAAAATCATCTCAAACCTCAAAAAGAGCAATACCTCGCAGTGGTTTCGAGCTCCCGTTGACTACGTGGCAATGAAAATCCCAAATTATCCCCTAGTCGTTAAGCACCCAATGGATTTGGGCACAATAGACGCCAAGCTGAAGAGTCAAGCCTACTCCTCAGTTAAGGAATTTGTTGACGACTTTGAACTAATTGTCGACAATGCTGTGACGTTCAACGGTGCGGATCACATTGTCGCACAGACTGCAAAGAAGATGCAAGCCTCCTTCAATAATCAGATGTCGAACATGCCACCAGCGACAACCTCAGAAGCAGGGAAAGAAGACAAGAAGATGCAGAAGCCAAAAGAGCAACCAACCAGGACCGCGCCACCGCGACGTCAGTCAATACCGGCACATTCGAGCCCTACCGCGCAGCCTGGACACCTGGCCCGAACAGCTAGCTCTAGCTCAGCTCAAACATTCGCATTGAACCCAGAAGGCGTGCCTACGATCCGTCGCGACTCCACCGTTCTGGATGGCCGTCCGAAGCGGGCAATCAAACCCACAAGAAACCACGACATTGGCGGTGTGCGCCCAAGAAAGAAAAAGTATGAGCTGGAGCTCAGATTCTGCCAGGAGGTTCTGACCGAGATTAAGAAACCCAGACATTGGCAGGCGAATCAATACTTCATGGCGCCAGTTGATCCTATTGCCTTGCAGATTCCGACGTATTTCAAAATCATCAAGAAACCGATGGATCTCTCAACGGTTCAGGCCAAACTCGATGCCAATGAGTATGAGAAGGCTAAGGACTTCGAGGAGGATGTCCGCCTCATCTTCAAGAATTGTTTCACATTCAACAAGCCAGGTGAAATCGTCTACAAAAGTGGGCAAGACTTGGAGAAGCTATTCAACGAAAAATGGGAGGGAATGGGAGATTGGCTAGCAGCGCGACAGCCCACTTCCGAGCCTCACAGTGCTGGAGATGACGACGAAGATGATGATGAAAGCGATGAAGATGAAGACGACGACAGTGAAGATGAGCGTCAGGAAAAGATTGCACAGCTGCAGAAGCAGATGGAAGCAATGAGCAAGCACATGAGCGAACTGGCGCAGTCAAAGAAAAAGAAGAAGTCGACACCTCCTGTTGTAGCAACGAAGAAGAGCTCGAAATCTAAAGGCGGCAAGAAAGAAAAGCAGCAGGCAACATTCCCCGCCCTACAGCAGAAAGAAAAGAAGAAGCCGGCCGTCAAATCGAAGCCAGAGAAGGAGCGATATGTAAGCTACAACGAGAAACAATATATTTCAAGCGCCATCACCCAATTGGACGAGAGGAGGATGAACGAGGCCCTCGCTATCATTCAAAACAATGTGCCAAACCTCAAAAACACCGACCAAACCGAGATAGAGCTCGACATTGACGAATTGCCGAATTTCGTCCTTCTGAAGCTTTTGACCTTCCTCAAGAAGTACGTCCCTCAGACGGCGCCAGAACCGCCACCAGAGCCTACCTTTGTCCCCACAGCCGCGCCCAGCAAGCCAAAGAAGAACAAGCCGATGACAAAGCATGAACAAGAAGCACAGATTGAAGAGTTGAGAGGGAAGTTGGCGGGATACAACGGCGGTCCAATCTCACCTGATGCTGGTAAGCCATGTCAACAATCTAGAATCCTTTCCAGCTCACACTAACGATTGCACCAGCTCCAACTATCGAGAAAGATGACAGTAGTGGCGATGATGATGACTCGGAGGAAAGCGAAGAAGAGTAGCTGTGTGATGAAAGGTTGCTCCGCGGCATTCTTTAGGCGCGTCAGCTCTGTTTTGAAGTCTAGCGCCTATCATGGCGATCAGCCATCCTCTTTCGTTTTCTCAGGGTCGAAGACTCCAAAAGCAGACAAGGTCGGTCTGTTGTGGCTGTTCTTTCCTTTCCATCCTCTCCTGTAAGCCACAGGGTCAGATATGGTAGCAAAGAGGAAGACCGTCGCCCACGCGATGGATTTGAGATCGAGAGGATTACAGGGGCGCTTCAAATTGTATCAATCGTTCTGACCAGTACCCTTTAAAATGACTTCTTTAAAGCAGGTGGCAGCAAGTGCCTTCTTGCCACTGCATCGATTATTTCGGACTGCTGGTGATCCATGTGTCATGGGTGAAAGCCGGCTTGTCGAACTGTCCGGAGTGAGCTTCTCTTCCACCTCCCATTTTGCGTTTTCACTTATGGGCGATTGGTTTGGCTGTGAAAAGTGACCTTGCAATCCGGTCAAGACCGTGAATCACCTTGCGAATCTCATTCTTCCCAAGTTCCGGACTGATCGCGCAGATTCGCATTACCGTCACGCCACGGATTTTTGTTGTTAGGGGTGCTGCAAGGTTCTCTTCAACAGCCCTCTTCGAGATGCCAGAATTCAACTTGTCAAGTTCCTCACTACTCCTTGCGTCCGGAGCGAAGCGGAAATTCACAATGGCCATGCTCGCCGGCGCCACTATCTCCCAGCCTGGCAACATCCTGAGCTCAGCCTCGGCGACCTCAGCAAGCGCAAAGCCATGATCGATCATCTGTCCAACCTGGTCAAGACCAAGAACGTGCAACGTAAACCACAACCTCATCGCCCTCGCCGGCCTTGTAAGCTCCATGCTCATGTTCCAAAAGTTTGGATTGTGTGTGGCCTCTTCCACCGCGTCTTGGATGTACTCAGCGTTGCTTGCAAGACTCTCAGTAAGCAGACGCTTCTCCCGTACGATAAGCATACCACAACCATAAGTCAGGAAGAGCCATTTGTGCGCATCCCAGGAAAGACTGTCGGCGCGGCCCACGCCTCTCACGAGTGATTTGTGCGACTTCGACAGGGCCACTGACGCACCGTAGGCACCATCGACGTGCATCCACATGTTCTGGGACTGCGCAAAGTCGGCAATTTCATCCATGGGATCGACACTACCCGTATTCGTAGTGCCGCAAGTCGCTACGACGAGGAATGGCAAGAGTCCATCTTCCCTGTCCTTCCTCCCTGCCTCAATCAGCGCGGCGACATCCATTCGAAATCGTCCATCGCTCTGCACTTTTCTTATCTGCTCATTCCCGAAACCCAAAATCCTCAACCCCTTCGCAACAGATGCATGTGTCTGATCACTCACATATGCCACTCCCCTGACCCTCTCCTCAAACTTCAATTTCTGATCCCGCGCCAACATCAACCCCGTCAGATTCGCCATCGATCCACCACTCACAAAAACCCCACCTGTCCCCTCGCCAGTGGGAAACCCCGCTTGTGTCGCCAGCCATCTGCATAGGCTATCCTCTACTGCGCTGGGGCCGGAAGATTGGAACCAGGAACCGGCATGCACATTAAAGGCTGTTGTGACTACGTCCGCAATCCAGGCTATCGGTGAGACTGGACTGGGTATGAAGCCGAAGAAACGAGGGTGTTCGTTGCGGATACGGTGGGCGAATATTTGCGTTGCACGTTCGATTGCAGATTGGAGGGGCTGTGGGTTTGATTGGGGGATGGCGAGGTCGCGGATGGTGGTGACTTGGGATGGGCTTGCGACATCTACGATTGTGTCAGATGAGAGGTTGCGTCGATGACTTAAGAAATGGGCCGTTATAGTTTGAATTGCTTTGTTGAGTTCATCTTCGAACTCTGATAGACATGGACTTGCACTCGCATCTTTGTCTGAGGACGACATCTCGCTCAACTTGCAACAAAGTAAGGCAACATCCGAGCCAACCGATAAAGATACACGAACGCCGTAGACTCCTCCAATAGCCACAATCGACTACCTGAGGATCCCAAACCCCATCAAATTATCCCATTGACAGCTTATTTGATGCCACGGATACCACATACGATGACTCATACCTTCCTCCTCCCCCACCACTGATCGAGCAGCGATGTTCAAGGAACGCCAGTTCTAAGCCGAGATATTGCCGAGTAAAGCTGCACAAAGCACGTGCATAAGCAGCAGAAAAATGTGTCCCGCTAAAGCTAGTGACTTTCCCCTTGGAGCTGTCATCCACCAGTGGCGCAGTTATAGCGTGTGCAGCAAAAGGTGCCGGATATGCATGCCGAAGAAGGAAGTCGAGCTACCCCTTTCGTTCCTCCATCTGTCAGACCTGATTCTTGCGCGTTTTTCCTGACGAAAACCACGCTTTCACTACCCAATCACCCTCAAATGTAATTGCTTGGACGAGTTTCACTCAGAGCAGGTTGACACCGGAAGGCCATTGTCTGTGGGGATCATTACATTCCGTTCTGATCGACAACTTTGGAAGAGGCCGTTGATGCCATTATTCCCATATCGACTTCGTATTCACAGAAAAGACGTACACATTCTTCTGCTTTGGCAAGCACTCAGAGAGAGTTCGGACCACCTGAATCCGCTTCCCCCCTTCCTTTCCCGGGGGCAAGCGTGTCCAGGTCTGGCAGGTCAGATGCCGCTTCAGGGTCTTCGTCGACCAGATCATGTATATTCCCAAAGCTGTGGATTTGAGACCCCTTAGTAAGACCTACGCCCGATCTGGAAGTCGAGATACCCTTTCATCTCCCTCAGCTGCCAGACGACACCGGCCCGGCGGGAATGGGGCGCAATGACAATGCCGATGTGCCCAGCGTAGAAGTCGAGCTACCTTTCTCGGCCTCCGTCCGCCAGATCTTGACGACTAATCCTCGATCGCGTCATGTTCCTGTGGCCCCCATTTGTCTCGACGGCCATTTGAGGAAAGTGAGCTGCCCTTTCCAGGCTCCGTCGACCGAGGATCTGTCATCATCACTTGATGATGCAATCACAGGTCTCACATTGGTTGGTGCCTAGCACGGCAGCTACTCCGAATGCAGTAATTGACACGCCCGTTTGGGCCTCTCATGGATCTGTTCAACCAAAAAAAGGGCGCCTAAGATAGGAGATGAGGGACCTCTTCTTATCCGTCACTGCAAAAGTCCAGTCTCACAACATCTCACGAGGCGTCCAGTAAAAATAATGCCGCAACTTTTTCGTTACAGAGGTTTTTGTAGCACTAGCGACAAGGCTACAAATCAGAGCTGTCGTTTCAGATGTCGCAATACCCTTTTACGGACTCGACGAGGCTGAGATGTGGTCTCTAGTGAGTCACACCTAATCATTTGATCAGTCCGTGGAATTTCAGCCGCAACGGGATTTAAGGCATAAATACAGGGCTCGCAGACGCCATTTCCCGATAATTCCAGCGCTTCCCAGACTGAATACCGAATTCAAGCACTCATTCATTAGCCTCAATCACCTAGCACTCAGGGAACAATATCTTCTACTACAGTATGTAAGTAATTTAATGATTTTATACCACCCCTTGAATCATCATCATCATTAGTACGAGCACGTTGGCTATTTTGCCGGTATTGAATAAGGCTTACGTAGTGATCAGATCGTCTCCTCCGCTTAACACCCAACCGAGTTTTCCTTCCTCTCAAAAACCCCCAAAATTGAAATGGGCCTTGTATGGGGGATCGGCTTGTGCATTGTCGGCGCTATAGTCGGAGGTCCTATGGGCGGTGTTGCGGCCGTTTGTGAAGTGCTTAGCGTCGCAGCCGTCAGCACGACTGCGGCGGGATGCATCGGCGGAGGCACCGGTGCTGTAGTTGGATTGATGGTGAATGAGGATGATAACCGCCCAAGTTACGGGCGTGGGCCAGTCCCCAGCAGATAATCATTTTAATCTCCAGCCAAGGGACTATTACGAACTCGTGCCGCAGGCAACCTCACCAGCCGAAAAGGCTTGGCATAATATCTATTTCCCACCCCCACTCCCTGAGGTCCCTAGAACCATTTCCAGAAGATCATGAGTACTCCCTCCTCCATCCTGCGCACCCTCCTCGATTCTGCGCTCTCTCCTCGATTGCATGCTTCCTCCTCTCCTCAATTTCACTCTCCCGCCTAATTTCCTTCCATCCTCGATTTCACGCTCCCTCCCTCTCCTCGATTCCGCTCTCCATCCTCTCGTCGATTCCACACTCCCTACACAGAGGGTTTTCATGCGTTGGCTACGCATTTCGGGGGCACCGTTCAGGGTCAACGGCCCTGCACTTTTCACGCTGTGCTTCTCTGTACCATAATGAAAAACATTCGCGTGCAATAGACCTTAAGTCGCATCTGAGCTTTATATATTCTCACATTCACTTCGGAACCTTCGATGACAGGTAATACCATACTAAAGAAATGTTGCTGACGCTACACTTTTGCTGGTGCTACATCTTAGGTAGTGCTACACGCTGGTTGACACTACACCTTGGAGAAATTGACACGACTGTTAAAATTGGCTGATGTGAAACTAAGATGCAACCTTTGCGCCTGCCACAATGTATCCAGCTCCCAGCATCGCCCCCCAAGGACAGTGCCCATCACCTCCACATGACACAGTCCACGGACAACAAATCGCCGCATCCAACGTGCAGAGATGGCACAGCGGGTTATGTGTCGTGTCCTCCACCGGCATAGTCATGCCGATGGCGGGATCCAAAACCATCGACCCATTCAACGCCACTCTTGGCAAGCCTGTAGGACCACAGTCATTGACGTAGACATTGACGGTCGTTCCACCACCAGGCTTTGTCGTCGAGAGCGGAAACCCAATACCCATTGTAGATACTGTCCCGGTGCCTCTAAACGTGCCGGGCGAGCCGACAAAGGTTCCGCTGCCAACGAATATCCCAACTCCATAGATCGTTCCCACCCCGATTACAGTGCCACTTCCAGTGACTGTTCCTGAGCTGACGACTGGGATCGATCCACCCACCAGCACCGTTCCTACCCCAATAATGGTACCCGAGCCAACAGCAGTGGCTTGGCCAATGAACGTCCCCGTCCCATTCGCTGTACCAGATCCAATGACTGTGCCATATCCTGAAGCCGTGCCGAATCCAATAGCAGTACCAATCCCAGTAGCTTGGCCCGATCCGGTGAAAGTGCCCGACCCTGTTCCACGCCGCCGGAGAGCTACGGGGCCACCGACGCCCGTTGCATTGCCCACCCCCATGATTGTTCCATAGCCCGTCACAGTTCCAGTCCCTTGAGCCACGTTCGGAGAGGTCACCGGAAGCGACGAGAATATCGAAGAGCTCGCAGACAAAGAGGATATCGAAGGAAAGTTAACGCCGGTGAACGTCCCCGATCCCGTTATCGTGCCACATCCGACCACGACAGCGGAGCCAGTGACCGTTCCAGAGCTCACAATGGGAATGAGATTTCCAGGTCCGATCCAAACTGTTCCACTTCCCATGATAGTACCTGAGCCTGTTGCAGTGCCACAGCCGATCGCCACCCCGGAGCCGGAGAATGTTCCTATGCCATCGACAGTCCCGCAGCCTATCGCTGTCCCGGTTCCGGTAAGGGTGCCGGACGACGCTACTGGGAAGAACCCCCCTACCAAGACAGTACCGATGCCAGTGATAGCACCAGTGCCGTTTGCAGTACCACAAGCTTCGATATGTGGCACGCTGAAACTCGATACATCTGGGTATCTTGAGAATGAGGACAGGGAAGACGAAGACGAAGAGCTCGTTGAAATTGAGGGGCCAAGTGTGATGGTAATTGTCGAGCTTGAAATCACGATCACAGATGTTATAGTTGACGCTATTTGCGAGTTGGTGTTCGATGAGGTACTAGGCATAGAGGATTGAGTAGGGGTTGATGAGCCGCCATTTTGCGTGAACTGACTTAAGGAGCCAGGTGATGAGGTTGCACTGTTTGAAACTGTTGAAATACCCGCTGATGAGGAAGCACTTGGAGATTTAGAAGACAAGCCAGAGCTTGTAGACGTGGCTGAGGTGGCGGTTGGGGACGAGGCTGGTGAAGCTGTCAGGGATGACGAGCCAATCGTGCTGCTGATAGAGGAGCTGATTATACTGCTGAAAGAGGAGGTCCTCGTACTGTTCATAGCGAACGTGACAGAGCTTCGAAACACTCCGCTGTAAGACGAGGACGACGACTGACAATTGTTGGTTGTTATACAGCAGGGAATTGTGCTAGAGGGCAATACGGCCAAGACTCCGCTGTAGCTGGGAGGCAGACAGGAAGCAGGTATACCTGTACTGGAGGCGCCGCCGACAGACGATCGGAAGACGCCTTCATAGCTAGGCGAACTGCAAGTAGTAGTAGAGGCAGCTGCGGTACCGTTCGCCAGGATAGTAGTTGCTTGGTTGCCACACGGCGTACACGTGCTTCCGGGAGGATCAGACGCGAAAACACCTCGCGCAAATACAGCCCTTCCGTTTTTCCTTCCACCGAACAGTGCTGGGTAGCCAATGCTGTAGATTGCCCCATACGCCTTGTTTCCAGGCAAGACCTTGGCTTGCGCAAGCGCGGTAATCAACGGAGCCGTGGAGAAAGTAAGGTCGATAGGTGCCCTGTACGGTCGTGGGACGGGATGACGGGGGTAAAGTTCTTGCTGCTTCGGGGGTCGTCCAACGTCCACATAGGAAAGGCAAGGTTCGAGTAGTACTCCCAGGACGAGGACGCAAAGAAGACGTAGCGAGAACATGGTAGAGATATTGGCATGCGAGAACGACAGACGGACACGTACAGACTGCAACGCCCTAACAGAGGAGGGATTGGCATCCTTTGCGAAGCCAAGGCACAGGAAGAATCACAAAAGCTTAGGAATGAGAGGACGTGGAATGCTCGCAATCTCCACTACTTAGCTGCGCGGCCATCTCGAACGTCAATGCGTGAAATCGGCCTACATCAGACATGGAGACAGGTCATCGGCATTTCTTGCATTTTAATGTACAGAATACAGTCTGAAGACAGTTTGTCTGAGAGTTGGGAGAGCTGCAAAGTATCAGAAGGGAAGGCTCATAGTTATTGGGAAAGTTATGCACCCTCCCTTGTTGACATAACACGACCAGCAAGTATCTCAGAAGAAAAGGGGTTCAATTCCAACAAGCTATTGTGGTAACATAGTAACCACACAACCCCGCAACATGCAACCATTCTGCCATACTATTATCACCTCTCCGCCCAGACAATGCTATGCAGCAGCAGCAAGCTCGAATAACACAATCGAATCAGCAAAGTTGGCCTTGTTGACGGAGTATGGTACAAGATCCGTGCCTTCGTAAGAAATCAGATATGAAGTTCCAACTGTTCCCAATGCCCAGAGGTAAACATCGCTTGAGTTTTGAATGTCCACCATGTGCTGTTGGCAATTCTCCGCAGCCAGACAATTCGTAGTACTCCAGTTCTCGAAGAAGCTGTACAGACCAGCACCGTACTGGAAGATGCTGGTGCAGTTGATGATTCGGAGACCCCATGTCTTCGCACAGTTGTTGTTAACACAGTTAGCGAAAGTAGGGTCGGTGTAAGTTGGGTTCGGAGTGAAGGGGATTAACGCATTCGGATTGGATTGGAAGTAGGCTGTCTCTTGCTGTATGGCGCCCATGAAGACATTCGATGCGTGCGAGAATTGATAGTTGTATAGGACAGAATGTTCTGCCGCAGTCCCCCACAACCAAAGCGGGCCATTCTCGCTCTCAAACAGAAATCCTCTGCAATAGACGTCAGTCTGGCTCGATTGGTTGTTGTGACCGAATCAGGTCATGCTAGGAATCCCACTCACCTCCCATTATATATATCTACCTGGTCCCTTGTCCCCATATCCAACTCATGATCGGCCACCCAGCCCCAGGTGTTCTCCATGTAGATATTAGCCTGCGAGGTCACATGAAGGAGCAGGAATGCACCCTGGCATGGCACCGTATCTGCTGCAGTTGTGGTCTGAAGTGGGTTCTTAAGGCATGTGTCCTGCTGGAGCTGGGTACCAGCCGAACCTCCAATCCTCCAGTGAACATCCCACATCCCACAAGTACCAGGTCCAGTGCAGGCAATATTCCATTCGACGATGATAGCGCCTGGAGCAGACCCTTTTGTCTCAAAGACTAAGTCGGACATCTCTACTGTACCGCTCTGGCCTGGTTGGCCAACCTGGAACATAGGTTTTGGATTGTTCTGGTCGCCGAAAACGGCCCCCGTTGCCATAATGATAGAGAGAATTTCGCCAGTGATGTGGACATTGATTGGAACCGTCACCGTATTCGAAATCAAATATGCTCCATGGTCGAAATAGGCAATCTTGCCAGATGACGCTGCCAAATTAAGGAATGCTTGCACTGCATTGGTATCATCTAAAGTCTTAAGGTCAGCTCGCTCGATGACGGGAGTCGAAGAGGCTACCGGCAACACCGTCTCCAACACAACCATTGGATTTAGAGCTTAGAAACCCGCTTGCCGGGATTGCTTCGTACTGTGGCTTTGAGCGTGCGAAGTATTTGCCAGTGGAGTCCACCAGGTTTGAGGGTCTCGGAATGGGTGCCAATAGGCGTTGAATGGTGGATTCTTGTGCTGTGTACCCAGTCTGGGACGCGTTCTGGTACGCACAAGTCGTACTGTTGAAAGTTTGACCGTTCAAATCTGCTCCTTCGGTGGTCCAAGCATTACCTTGGCCATAAAGTGCAACAAGCTGTCCACCGGGAAGGTCAACCCGTCCTGCTGGATTGGCAACCGCCACAGGGGAGTCAGTAAAGTCCACATTCTCGAGGACTAGTGTGCCTGAACTCTGGGCGGAACTGTAGCCCGGTAGGTAGTGGGTTAGTATACCGGTCACCGCTGAAATAACGCTATCAATGACCACAAGCGAGCCGATCTGTTGGTTATCGAAGCCGCCATTCGTCATATCGATACCTACGTCGCAATTAGTTATAGTCAGGGTCGCGAAAGTCCAAACCCAATCAAAATTCATGAATATGGCGGTGGCGCAGCCATTGAAAACCATGTTGCGGGTGGTAAATTGTTGGTTGCCGAGATATGCGCCGATGTACCCGCCGTTGAACGTCAAATCACCCATATATCCACCAGACCCATTCTCCATGAAGATTCCCTGTTGTTTATTGTTCGGTGTGGTTTTGGGTGCCATGTTGAATGTAATGTTCTGAAGACTCGTGGCCTGTGCTACTTGCCAATGAATTCCGGCTGTGCTCAGTGGTGCGTTTGTCATGTCAATGACAAAATTGCGGACCTGACGGTAGAAGTTGTTTTGGTTCGCATACCACTCGCTGCCACCTCCACCGGGAATGTATACATTTGCATCAAGCGCAGCGAGACCAGGGTAGGTCCCCTGGTTTATGTTGAATGTGGCATTGACCAGAATCGTTGGTGGCGTTATGGCGTCACCAATAAGTTGGGTGAAGTAGAACATGATGACGGAATAAGTGATCAAATATGTACCGGGTGGGAAGTACACGATGGCTGGTGTGATTGTTTGGGATTGACAGAATGATCCATTTTGGGCATTCCCGCCACCACAGCGGTAGCCAGGGCTGCTGATGGCTAGATTAATTGCGTCGGTGTCGTCCGTGACACCATCGCCTGACCATTGAATCAGCCTAGATGAGACAGACGACATGAAACAGGTACTGTTCGGGCCCACGAACCTTCTGCTCCAAAGTCCTTGACATTGCGATAGATCTGATAGGTGGAGGCGTTTGGACTAAAAGCAGGCTGTCCTTGTCGTGGAATATTGGCAACCCAGTAATTGGACTGAGCATGTGTGGCGCATATAAAGAACAGAAGCGGTAAGATAAGCGTGACGACCGCAGTAGAGAAACGCATCTCGATGGTAGTGTAGTAAGCGTCGGGCTACTGAGCGAACCAGATACGAACATGTAGAGCTGAATAATGCAAAGGAATCGAAAATCAAGCAAAGAGAAGAGATGAAGTCATAACATTGGACGTTAGAGGTTGGACGCCTTCAGGCCCTTGACACGTCACGTTGCGTCAAGAATGCTTGTGCGGAATGCAACACATGCAGGCGAGACTTCACCCGCAAGGGATGCAAAATACTCCCCATTAGTGAGCTTGGAATCGACATTCAGTTCTCCCAGGAGAGAGCGCGATCGAATACTCTTATCAAACTTACCCAGCATCCCTCTTCCCACCACTATGCAGACAACTCTCCTCCATTGGATCGGCATTCTGGCCTTCTTCATAATGACTAGTGCGTCGTTGCCTTACGAAACACCAAACTCGTAACTTGACCAGTCTCTTTAACATCGTACCGATTCCGCTGACACTCCCGCAGACCATTGTGCCAAAAGTGCCCCAGCGATCACGCTATTTGTTGTCCTTTCACTGTGGACTGTATGGAAGACGGTCATTGCCGTACGTATCCTGTCTAATTAGTGATACCATTTCGAATTTTCCGAGATACCCTCCTTTGGTACTCCTCTGAATTTGGTCTTCCGTTGTCGATCGTGCTGGGTCGATCTGAATGAACACGGCTGACATTACAGCTGACGGGTGGTACAGCACCGGACGCAGTCGTGGCGGCTGGCTGGACAATTGGCGGAGAAGACCTGGACGGTCATAGATTTGGTGGGGTGGAAGTCACCGATTGAGGAATATGTGGCACTTAGCACAAACAGCGAGGATGGCGCATGAATGATGAGAACTTAGGCCTCGCTTCTTCAGGTCAGCTTCAGTAGCTATAGCAGCGAATGCCATGTGGTGATGAGTGGTTCAGAGCTTGTTGAATGTCATTCTGGTCTCTTCGTGCAACATCAACTCGAGGCATGTTCAACGGTGTTGGCGTGGCATTCGTGATACATCGTCATGGAAGCTCGGCAGAGAAGGTCTTGGCATTTCTTTTCGCCAAAGTCGATAAAATCATTAGGTGAACCATTGCGAGTGCCAGATTATCATGTCCGCAGCCTCACGCGCAACAACGGTTGGAATCAATCATAATCATAATATCTGTTCCCCCAATACTGTTTCATTCTTGATTAGGAGCCCAGCTAGCGGTACATTGTGCATGACTAAATGAGGTCGAACATTTCCCTGCATTTGCCCAGGTACACTTCTCGGCCAGTATCCAATGCTTGAACGATTATGCTCTCAACAGGCCCTCCGAGCAAATGAAATACGTAAAAGGTCATGCTAAAGACAGACGCTTCAACCGCACTGTAACTTCGCAGGGAAACAAGCAGTCGAATCTTGCCTCTAATTCCCACCATACGCCTTGTCAATTTCTTTCTGGTATTTCGCCAAGATCTTCTTCCGCTGAATCTTCTGTGCCGCCGTGGTAAAGCCCTGGGAAAGCACTGTCAGCTGAGGGAAGGTGCATTTCATGCCGCGTACTTACGTTCTGTGGATTCCATTCCTCTTCGGCCAGGACCACTCCATCGACGATCTCAATGCCTGCAAGTCCTCCTTCGCGCCCGGATTTCTGGATCTCCTTGAGAACAAGGCCGTTGAGTTTTTGATCGTGGACTAGCTCTTCAACCGATTTGCCTTTGATACCGTTGGCGGATGCAAGCTTCTGCAATGCCGGCTCTACCGGGACGATTATGGCAACGGGCTTCGCCTTGTCTTGCGCCGCGTACACGCAGATGTTGGCCACAAGAGGTGAAGCTCGATACACCGACTCCAGCTTTTCGAGCGCAATATATTCTCCGTTGAGAGTCTTGACGAGGTTCTTCTTGCGATCAATGATCCTCAGGTGGCCTTTCGAATTGAACTCGCCAATGTCGCCCGTCATAAACCACCCATCGCTTGTGATAGCATCCTTGGTTTCTTGTTCATTCTCCCAGTACCCTTCTGTGACCGGGTCGCCACGGATCCAAATCTCTCCTTGTGGAGGATCATTAGTCGAGAAGTATCCTGCGTCTGGGAAATCAACCAGCTTGACCTCGATGCTACCAGGGATATCGCCGAGCGTACTCGGATCCCAGGCAGCAGGCTCTTGCAGAGCGCCCATTGCAGACGTTTCGGTCAGCCCGTAGCCAGATATCATGGGCGCGACAGCCATGCTTATGAAGTGCAGAGTATCTTTAGAGATTGGCCCGCCACCATTCATGCAGATCCGCAGCCGGCCACCCGTGGCATCCTTGAGCTTTTTGAAGACAACGGCATCGAGGATGCCAGTCCCTGGAATCCCGGTAGCCAACAAGAATGGTTTCGCGGCCATAGCTCCCCAAAACAGACTTCGGACGATGATAGATGAGGAATTGACCTTGCTCAAGATTCCTTTTTTCACGCTTTCCCAGACTGCTGGCACACCGATTAGGACAGTTGGCCTGAATTCGCGTATGTCACCCTTGCAGTTTCGGACGGAGCTGTCGGTAAGAGTTTTGGGATTGCCATAACCCATTGTGCCTCCCCAAAACAGGCAGACGTTCTCGAACATGAATTCGAAGATATGGGACTGCGGAAGATATGTGAGGAGGGCATCTGAGGGCCCTATGTAAGGTGCAACGATGGACTGCACGCCCGCCATTGCAGCCACAACTGCTTTGTGTTTGATTGTAACGCCCTTAGGATCGCCTGTCGAGCCAGAAGTGTACATGATGCAGGCGAGGTCATCCGGACTCGGCGGCACCGGGTCGACTGGGTTATCTTCACCAAGCTTGACTAGTTCATCAAAACTGACCACCTTCAAATTAGGATAAGATGATTTGAGCTTGTCCACATCTTCTTGCTTTGGCTCTGGCGCTGTATTGTATACCACGTATTGAACCGACTTGGCCTCGTCCAAAGTCTTTGTAAATGTGGGAAGGAGGTTCGGGTCGAGAAATATGGCTTTGGAACCAGTCTGTACGAGGGAATGCCGCAAGCCCTGCTCGCCCAAAGAGTCGTATGCCGTGACGATGGGAATAGATTGTGATGATGCCGCATGGGCCATAGCAAGCCAGTGTGCGCTAAGATCGGTCAGTTCAGTACACTGCATCTCGGCGTAAATGCTCACCTTGTGGCTCCGTAGAGATGTAGCTTGTCATCCTTGACGAGGCCCAGACTTCGCAGGCCGCAGCCACACGATAACGCAAGCTTTTCGTACTCGACGAAGCTCATGTAGGTGTACCCGCTCATTTCGAAGTACGTCCATTTCTTGTCAACTTCCGTCTCCCTTCCATCTACTATCTTTTTAACCTTCTTGTTTTCTGTATGTGTCTTAATGAGCTTCCGCGTTCCGAGCGCATTCGCGTTACCGAACTTTTCAGCCGCTCGCTTTAGATTGTCGAAGACTGTTGCAATCTCGTCTGATGGTCGTGTGATGAGTTTGTCCTTGGCCACTGGATTTCGTCGCGGAATCGTCTCCCCGTCGACTTTCTCATAACCGGGAGCTTCGACGGAGAATGGAGGCTTCTTGGTCATTTTGGGATACATGAATGGCCCTTGTGACGCCATGATTGCAACAACTCAGCGCAACCTTTCCCTTCTTTCGATGCAAAAGGTATCAGACTGAGGTCAGGAATCGTCTGGGATACGGAGTGACGGGGCGTCGCTCGTACTATTGAAACGACAGGTAAGACGGTGAAGCTGAGAAATGAGAAATGTCAAGCTAAAAGTGGCTGGAGATGTTGGAGCTGGCGTTGAGCACTGGCCAGGCACGTAAGGCTTACTAGTACCCCAGCCTGTGATGACGTCGATCATTTAGCGTTTGTGATCCCCATGGTGACCTGTTCACATCTCTTTCACCCTTTTCCAGTACGGTAAGAGCGGTCATCATGCGTCGCTGACGCATCATTTACGAGGCTAATATCTACAACATGCCTTGCAGCATGCTTATTAGGAGATAGAAGGCTAGTAGAGCTTCACACCTTCGGTCTTGAGAGAAGATAGTGAGCTGATTTCGTTTAATGCAATCAAGCTATGCGCCATTGATGATGGACTGTACATTCTATCCGAACTGGTTGGTAATAACCCTGCATCTTACATCGACCAGAGCCTTTGGAACCCTGACCCTGCTGCTCTGTTGATTCGTCTCGTATTGGCATATACGAACTGTCTCACGCGCTGCCTCCGCAAGATGCCGCCGGGCCTTGGGGATTCTGTTATCTCCGCCAACCTAAACCTTATCAGAGCCCTAGGAGAGCATATCGAGGACGCGGAAGAAGGTGCCCTCCTTTTCTGCCTTGATATAACGTAATCCTGCTGACCGGACCAAAGAGACGTTTCTTGTCTTCTCGCAGGATATCCCGTCAGATAATCTTGGCTTCATCGACAGCACGGCATTTTCGATTGATGTCGCCATTGGGTCGCATGATTTTACCATCAATCAATCGCCTGGCTTACTTCGGTCAAACGCTGAGGCTGGAACAACTGGGGCCGTTCTGTGGAAAGTGACTCCACTTGTGGCTGCATGGCTCATCGACAAAGGAAATATCTTCTGGAAAGAGTCCATTCTCACCGATGCAGCCACGGTTTTGGAACTGGGATGTGGTATTTCTGGCTTGATCGGTCTTTCTATGGCCCCTTTCCTTTCGAAATATATACTTACCGACCAGCACTATGTGATGAAAATACTCAGACACAATGTCACAGCCAATCAACCGTCTTCGACAGTTGCACGTTCAAAACGAAAGGCGGTAGCAGATGTTGCTCTCGATTCCAGTCTGGAAATTTTGACTCTTGATTGGGAAACTGATTCAGCCATCAATGTGCACAACGCTCTTGGGGGCCACCAAAGTGTTAATATGTTGGTGGCCTGCGACTGCATCTATAATGACTTCCTTGTCAAGCCATTTGTCCAGATGTGCTTGGATATATGTGCCTTGAGCCCTCCCGCTCCATCTCAAACTCCAACTGTTGTCCTCATAGCGCAACAGCTCAGGTCTGACGAAGTATTTCTGGAATGGCTGCGTGCTATGATGAATGGTTTCTACGTTTGGAGGATTCCCGATGAATGCCTCTCTAAAGAGTTGCAAAGTGGGTCTGGTTATGCTTTGCATCTTGCGCTCAAGAAGTAAGAACACTAGAGCTGAGGTTATAGTTGAAACGGACATGAGAATTTCCTTTCCGCTCAAGAGCACAGCTCCAATCAAAATGTGTTCACAAGTTCTTCAAAGGGTGGATTCGGCCTATGCCAGCTTCCAAGGCAAACATAGAATGGACAATCTTGATGCTCCTGAACAAGAACACGGACAATCACAACAGCGCTTGATTTACCGTGAAGTTCCCTTCCCTTTGACAAAATGTGAGGTTCTAGGTTTCGCGGGTTTGCCAACAATCATCCTGTACAAACACCCGCTTCTTGCTGCAAGATTTTCACTTCATGTCGCCCACCTCAACTTGTCTATTTCTAGGTCGGCACGTTTGACACCTCTCCACAACCTCGCTGCAGTCGGCAAATTCGAGATGGACGCAGGCTCAATCTTCCTCATCTGCTTCGTCGGCGCTTTCGGTTCCCTTCTGGTCGGCGGATGGTGGTTTGGTCACCCTTTGCTTGTTCACTGTGCGAAGCGGAAGTCATCGCAGATTCCTTCGACGCAAAATCGGCAAGAAGCAGGCGAAACGGTGCAAGGTGTACAAGATTCGAATGAAAGCGCCGAAAAGGCAGGAAGCCTCAATTGGCCTTCATGGAGACATCTCATCTACCGTCCAACTGCGACTTCCACTTCCGACCACCTAATTCAATCCTCGCGAGCATCGCCGGTCAATAGACTTTCATCCATCACTCCACAATCAATACCTTCCTGCTACAGATACAAAGTCACAGAATTTGTCGTTATCAAAGAACCGCACGACCTCAACGATATGGCTGCCGTCCCGCCCGTTCCAAAACAGAGCCTGACTCGCCCAGTGGCAGAGATTGGTACACAGGTAAGTCTCTTGCTCTTTTTGATTTGGCATGCAAGAGTGCCTCCGTTCCCACCAGCCTATTCTAAAGCTCAACAAGCTCACACAACCAGGCACCTCCAGCAGCACTTCTCGCCAAGCGTAGTCAAGACACTCTGAAATCGAAGCATAGTGCTCGCTCAGTGGCGTCAGGAAGCAGTAGCTACTACGGAGACACAGAGAGTTCGAGAGTGGGCACTTTGGTAAGTCTATCGCCGTTATCAGATCGCATGGCTCCTTGGTGCCATGGCTGAGCACTACTCTGGCCCACATCCTGCATTTATTGTCGGCCCAATTCATTGTTACAATCCGCTGAAGATCACAGATGCCAACTGTAACGCGCACTCGTACTGCTAGTGATACTAGAATACCCTCTCTTCTGCGTCATGCTCTGCGTCCGGACTCGGACATTGCTACGGTAAGACAATCCCAGAACTAGCTGCTGGCGTCTCCCTGTCTAAAGTTGAGGGTAGATGCCTCCAGTACCGCCAATACCAGCAAATTTGAGCACGCCGGCTAAATCAAACACATCACTTTTGCTTGACATGCCAAGCATCAGCAGCAATTCCGACGACGCCAGTGTTGCTGAGAAACCCAACCAAAAGGAGATGGCTGCGGCAGAAGTCAAGGTCAACGCCGCTAACGCTATTATGAAGACACCGCCCACAGTGGATCATGCTAGGCCAGACGAATACTACGAGATTGGGGTACGTGGACTTTCTCAAATGAAATTCGGGAGCTGATAGTCATAGGGCTTATTGTCTACGTCACCATCACTCAGGGGATCTCCGCCACGAGGGATCGACCCTTTCAAAGCAACCCCTTCGCAATCCTCTCCAAAACCAACGCCTCGCAGCCCAGGTATATCATTCACTGACTCGCTCAAGAAACTGGCTAGAAGGGCAAAAGCAACACCGACTGACGAGGAAGCATCTCCATCCGTTAAAATCACCATCTCAGGCCCGAGTCGCTACGTCCCGGACATCGGGTCGGGATGGTCTCCCAACGACTACCTCACACTCCACAACGTCACACCTATTGACAATCCGCTTATAGAGCATCCTGCAATTGGTCCCCAACAGTTTAGAAAAAGGCATGAATCGCCACGCAGAAAATGATGAAGAGGACATTTCGATGATCGTCAGTCACAAAATGAGGCAACTTGATAGGAATCGCGGTTACAAGACACGTTGCAAGGTCCGCAGCGTAGGAAACCCCCAGCTATACCGGAAGGATAGCTATGTAGGAATGAGTGGAG
>Ga0335072_10000263_pt1 | contig 112199 bp, 111 predicted proteins | sample Lox_Sample_21_FD_206725 | JGI IMG/M metagenome (GOLD analysis project Ga0335072, IMG submission 206725) | Soil microbial communities from Loxahatchee National Wildlife Refuge, Florida, United States - Lox_Sample_2.1 | ecosystem: Environmental > Terrestrial > Soil > Wetlands | place: USA...
CCTGACTACTTGGTGCCTATAAAAGGACGGAAAGGGCTGACAGCAAATGAACTTGGCTTTGTTGGCATGGCAAGAACAAGTGAGAATAGGCTTCGCAAAGCCAGAATGTATAATCGCAGCAAAGGGAAAAATGTGAGGACGGCTGGAAGAAAGCTTGATCCATTGAAGTCTTTCAATGCGAGAGGAAGAAAGAAGTAGCTTGTCCAAATGTGCAATCCTACACGCACACACACACACACACACACACACACACACACACTCTCTCTCTCTCTCTCTCTCTCTCTCTCTCTCTCTCTCTTTTGTAAGCAACAAGGCCTGCTGTGCAGCCGATGCTCCTGGTGAATCTCTCCAGCTTTCGAAACTTCAACAATTCTCATTCAACATTGCTTAAGGAGATTGTTGGATACTCCTGGTACGACAAGTGAGAAGAGGTCAATAGCGCGCACGAGATTTTCAAATGCAGATGAGACACTCAATAGGATCAAGCTACAGAAGTTCTGGCTTTGTTGCAAATGTAAGCCTCCATATATGATGGCTCTCCAGCTCTGCTCCTACAGTTCGACTACACTTTCCCAACCTTCCACAATCCATCACTCCTCATTGCCCCATCAATGATCTACTGCAGCACTCTCTCAACCTTGCTTAGTCCCAGCAGAAATATGTCTTCGGGCCTTGCTCTCGTTGCAGGACAGAATGGGGCTGGCCAATGGCACCATGACTGAAACGGAATCAATGAGGTCAAGCAGATACAGCAGGTTGAATTAAAGCGTATTTCAAAGCCACACCGCTAGCAGTCGTTCCCCTCATGGAAGAAGTGCCTAATGATTATTTCCAGATTGTGAGCAAATTGTTCGACGGCTACGGGATGGAATTCCATGATAACAACTTCTGTAGCAGATCTCTCGCTCTCACATCGAACATCCAGAGATAACAAGAAAATGGCCGGTGCTTTCCAAGCGCTCCTTTCAAATCGAGAGACTTCTAACGAGCTCATTAAAGCTTCTGCCATTCTTCCCGCACCGACGTTTGCAGCTATAGCAGTCCATGTTGTTCCTCTTCCGAAGTAAGAGCAAGGCCATGGAGAGCTTATCACTCAAGCAAAGCTATCTGGATCTCGAAGCTTCATGACTCTATCCAGACCCAGTCTTTCCTTCAAACTTGCGATGCCAGGGACCAAGCAACAGCCAAAAATGCTCGCACATCTAGAGTGAAGGAGTCCTACCCAGGAGTCCACTCCATGGAAGCCCAAGACGCAGATGAAGTGAAGACTTTCATTCAACACAATGTCCTAGGCTCCAACAGGATGAGGTTGATCATTTTCCATGCGGGCTTTCTCCCTCCCCAGCACGGATCCCATCCAGCACCCTCGACTCCGAGCTTTCCTTTTTGGAAGAATGCGCCAAGAGCGAAGGCTACCACATGGCCTACTACACCGCCTCACCTAATTCCAGCCCCATCTAGTTCCGTCGTCATCATTATCATCAGAGGTGCCAAAAACTAACCCGTTCTACCCTCGTCGTCCAGCCCAAGTTCGCCAATTCCAAAACCCGGCAGCAGCAGAAACAGACCCCCGTCCAGCTCTCCAACAGGTCCCATTGCCCTCACTCTGCACCGTGAATAGAACGCCGACGAAGACTTTCTAAGCCCCGGCTCGGCGGCCTTCAGGTCATTATGGTCATTTCCGCCGGGAGTGTGGAGCGCCAAGGAGCTCGGCCCCTATGATTCTGGCCTGAGGACTTGCTTTTAATTTTACTATGGGGAAGCTAGGGCATCTATATATTTCCACCTTGGCGTCACCCAGGCCAATTGCCATAACTGTCAAGCCCAATTGCCACACCCTTTCGGGATCAAACCCCGTGGCTGTGGCACGCCAAGCAACACGACACTGGTGAAGAGGCTGAGCGCCTATCCCGAGAAGGTATGGGCGGAGAAACTGGGAGCATTCTGGGAGGAGGCGGAGTTCTCAGTCCTCATGTGAGCATGGGTTTCGGGGAGGTGGCAGGGGCTGGGGGAGAGGGATAAAAGAGGTATTGGCACATCACAATTTTTGACCCTTTGAGCCGTTTTGCTCTACGATAGAGTTCGATTCTCGATAGACTCATTGTAAGAGGCCGGAAAGCGCTCGTTTCATGAATGAAGGAAGATTACAATTTCTGTCCCCATTATTATACCACGACGGCAACCAGGAATCACACCGTCACCGGATCTAGTACAGTAACCTTACCGCACTGCTGGCAGTTCTGGACTCAGACCGAACTCGATCCATTTGCCTCGGCCGCTTCTGGTGAAACGAATTGAGCTTGCAACACCTCGCGCGGTGCTGAGGATCTCCATATACTTCTCAACCGCCTTCCTATAATAGTATCTCTGTCGTGCCTGTTCAGACTCCTCGTCTGGATCCTGCACAGGACCGTCGGTCCAGTCTGGCGACCAGCCCACCCCTAGTCCGACATACTCAATACCTCTCCAGGCACCGTTCCATTCTGCGCCATTCGCAACGGACAACGCCACAAACCAGTCTCCACAGCCAGTTAAATCCAGCCATTGCAGGCAGTACAGATGGCGGCTAAGCATTTTTAAGAGATTGGCGGCCTCGCTCCAGTCACCATCGTAGGACGTGTACATATCTGAACCACTATAAGGAATACCAGGAAGTGATGGAGAAAAGGGATTTTTGATTGTTGTGTAGGTTGAGGCCGCATGTGGCGTGAGTGTTGGCAAAGGCCAGTGAGCCAGGGACAGCGATGATAACCGAGACAAGGACGGCGCCACTTTCAAAAGACCAGACCAAGAAGCCACTGTACGTTTGTGAACCTGTGTTGAAGTCGGTGAGAGCGCTAGGGACAAGTGCGCAAGATTGAAGAATCTGAGGGACGAGCTCTCCAGCGTTTTCGACCACCCACTTGGTTCAAAACTCTCCGCCTCTGGTCCCACCGTCATGATTGCAGAAAGTCCACTTCCCGCCCTAGATTCACCTCCTCCGCTCGCGCGAGCTCCATCTCTGACTGCCAGTGCAGTTGGAGATTCTGTTCTAGCCTGCGCTTCTCCAATCATTCTAGCCTCTTCACTGCATGGCTCATCCTCATCATCCCAGGAGTCAGGGAGCACGTCAGGCTCTTTTCTGACCACTTCCACGTGAGGCATACAAAGAGATTCCCTGAGTTCTTTCATAGAGAGCCATTGCCCAATAGCACGACTCAAGTCTAGCCTAGTTACTGCCAAGCGGTCATCAACAGAGGTATCTCCCAGTGTGTCTCCGCCACTGACTCCAGGGAAAAGCAGTGAAAGCAGGTTTGGTGGCTTGTACCCAGAGTGTTCTGCCTCTTCATTGTATATGGCAACATAATTCAAAATGGTCTGTTTTAGTTGAGTTGGTAACAAGTGGAGGTCGTAGTACTCTAAAAGCCAGTGCAAGTTCGTGGCCAGTGCTTTGAGAACAGTATGCTGCAATGGGCCTTCGATTGGAAAACGTTCTCCTGGAAGGCTACTCGATTCCGCGACTCGTATGTTGGTCAAGATAGTCGAGTCCTGAAGTTTGTTCGCAGGCTGAATGGCCGCTACCCAACTTGCCGGAGGCGGCGGGCCTGGTATCCTGCGTGTCCTTGTAGGGCCGGAGGGCCTCGTCACGTTATTTTCAGGCCGCAGTCGTGGCGGAGGAGTATCAGGAACACTAAGTATGCCTCTCAAAGAGGGATGGACGGTGCCCGCCGCGGGCGTGTGTGGGAAGCGATGAAGTCGTTCATTGCTGACCTGCGTTTGCCGAAGATGATTGATGAGCCCATTGACCGAGCAAGAGGCAGGCTTAGAGCTAGGGGATGATGCGCTTCTGCCATGGTTGGAAGGAACGGTCGTTGATGCCGCGAGCGCGGGAGGCGCAGTTGAGGAAGGCTTCGTTTGTAATGATTTGTTGAGACGCTTCTTCGGCATGAATCTAGAAATGCTTTGAGCAACACCAGCGTCCACCTACCCTATAGCTTGCGGGTGGAGGATAGCAAGCCTCGAGAGCTGCGGTGATAAATTCTAGGCAAGGCCGCAATTTCCACTGACTCATAGTAGGGCTGGCGGATGTTTCGAGTTTTCTGAGCCGAGATAGCCGCAATACCGTAAAATGATTCAGCCGACCTTCCAATCACTCCCAACTTTTCGGCGGAAAGAACTCCCGGAAGCTGATAGCTCGTCAGGTCGTTGGGAAATGTTCCCAATAAATGGAGCCATGGCCTTGGTAACTTCCTTCCTCTGTTCTTACGAGGCATACTCTCTAGGCATAGGTTGAGGGCGCAATACCGACCACGACCTATCGTGGTCTATACTAATTCCGTTCCAACTTGTCCAACTACCTTCGTATCCCCGAAACTTCGATGATGATGGCAGGCCTTGAGAAACCACCGCCATCGGCAGACAGCGAGAATTCACCAGACAATACCGCTTCCGACAGCCATGACGCAAAGAACCTTGAGGCGCGACGTGATTCCTTGGGGCCCTTTGCTGCGGCTGCTGACTCTCAATTGACGACGGCAGTGACTCGGAAGAGCAAGACTGGATCGCAGCTGTCATACTGTAGATCGTATGTCGACTGCTATAGTGGGTACTTCTCTAATCAGGACGACAAAGACGAGGATATAGAGCCTTCAAATGGCGACGGCGGGCCTGAGAGAAAGGATTTTGAGGTCAAGTTCAGGGAAAATGATCCGATGAATCCTAGAAACATGAGCACCGTAAGGAAATGGATTGTCGTCTTCACCTTGGCCTTCGGCTCGCTTTGTGTTACCTGCGTTTCGTCCTTATACACCACGACATATGAACAGATCGACGTCGAGTTCCACTGCTCAACACTAGTGTCGACCCTGGGTTTGGCCCTTTTCGTTTGGGGCCTTGGGTTGTCTCCTATGGTGCTGGGACCTATATCGGAGTTCTATGGAAGGCGTCCCGTGTACATTTGCGCGTATCTCTTCTTCACGATTTGGTTGATACCTTGTGGTAAGTATGTACTTCTCCTCGGTTAGTATAGTCTACTAACGACCTTCGGATGGTAGCTGTAGCAAAGAACATAGCCACAATGCTTGTTTCGCGCTTCTTGGACGGCTTGGCTGGTAGTGCCTTCCTCTCAGTTGCTGGCGGGTCTGTTGGAGACATGTTCCCTCGTGAACGTCTGCAAGCACCTATGATGGTGTATACTGCAAGCCCTTTCCTTGGTCCAGGTACGAACCATCTTTTCACACATCCTTGAGCATTTCTGACTCCTGCATAGGTCTCGGGCCCATTATCGGAGGTTTTATCAATTACAACGTCTCCTGGCGCTGGTCCTTCTATGCTCTTCTGATCTGGTCGGGGATTATGCTGGTTGCGATCATCTTCCTGGTCCCTGAAACGTAAGTTAATGCCCCCCCATCTTTCCCCGATTTCGTCGTGCTGAACGGCCACAGCTATCATCCAGTCATTTTGCGGACCAAGGCCAGGAAGCTCAGAAAGGAGACTGGGGACGATAGGTATAAAGCGCCTATCGAGAAATTAGATCGGTCAATCACCAAAACCGTGCTCCACTCGCTCTACCGGCCATTCATGCTACTCTTCTTGGAGCCGATGTGCCTGAACCTGTGTTTGTTCTCCTCCATACTGCTTGGCATTCTCTACCTATTCTTCGGTGCTTTTGATCTCGTCTTCAGGAACGTGTATCACTTCACACTCTGGCAGGTTGGCTTGACTTTTCTAGGACTCCTCATCGGTATGCTGCTCGCTATACTGTCGGATCCTTTCTGGCACTGGAATTATCTCCGCCTCATGCGTAAGAAAGAGAAAGAGACCGGGCAGGAGGGCGCCTCAGAACCCGAGTTCAGACTTCCGCCGTCGATTGGAGGGGCTCCACTTTGTGTCATTGGGCTGTTTTGGTTTGCTTGGACAATATATCCGTCCGTACACTGGATTGTACCCGTCATTGGCGCCGGCTTCTTCGGCTGCGGGTGAGTTTCAAGCTTTTTCTCAACGATGTCTGGATACTGACCACATGCGAATAGTACCATACTCGTCTTTTCGGGGGTCTTCACCTTCCTGGTAGAGGCATACCCTCTGTATGCTGCCAGTGCACTTTCAGCAAATTCCTTTGCACGAAGCTCATTTGCTGGAGCATTTCCATTGTTCGGTGTCCAAAGTATGTCCTTCTATGCCGACCCCGCAACCATTTTTCGTTCCAACTCATGTGATCGCCGGGTAACCAAAAGATATTTCTACCACTACTGACACTACCATCTGCAGTGTATAACAAATTGGGCTATCACTGGGCGACAACACTACTTGCATTCTTGACTCTTATTATGGCGCCTTTCCCGCAAGTTATTCTAAACCCTCGATCGTACTGCAGTAAGCTGATAATTGGACAGATATATTTTCTTCCGCTATGGAAAAGCTATTAGACGAAGGAGCAAGTTCACGGCCGCTCACCAACAATAATACGTCCCGTTCGAAAGAATCCTGACTCGATATGCTCCAACCTCCATCAGCGATCGCCTTTGCCCTGCCAGGTCGGGCATTGGTGCCCATATCTTAGCCCAGGCCTAGACCAAGCTTGAATTGGCTCAATCTTGGCGATGTCTGCTGCAGTGTCGACGATGTCACTTCAACTCGTACAACGAACGATCTATTCGACCTAGTTACACGCTGGATAAACAGTGTTGCGAGAGGAGCCTGATCTACTTAAGTCGGTGAGAGTGTGCTATTTCGAACATGTTCTACGCTCCTCAATTTTAGCGCCCACGCCGTAATTCGGTCTCCTTGGAAGGCGCAAAACATCTGTTGTGTGGCCAGGCGTACCATCACCGTTCTGTACTCCCTCCGAAAGCGTGTCTCTTGCCGAAGTGACACGACATACACATACGAACTGGAACTGAAACAGAATGACGGAAACCTCGATATTTTGACATCCGAGTGAATGACAATGGCCTTCTACTAGAACATTCCATCCTAGGGGGATCACCGCGAGCAAGGTTATGACTTCGTGATGGACGACAAACTGGAAGGCGTTCAAAAAGGGGCACCTGCTACTTCAGCTGCTTACTCCGTAGGCCTGAAATGGTTTGAAAATGTAGTGACCTGATCCTTGCCACACATCATCCGTCTGCACCACTCATGCGCTGTCAGTCCAGCCGAGGTCATACCAACGCTGCAGAAACACTGTTACGAAGCTAATTCATGATCATTCCTGGTTTTGATTGATTCAAGGACCTACATCGTCGGCCATCCTGGCTTCGACCATTGGGTGCAAGAGCCTGGGTTTGACCTGTGCCAAGGACCCTTTGAACAAGTCTAAAGACCCTGTCAATGTTTTGCAATCGACACCCTTTTTGAATTGATTGGGCTACCACTAGAAATAATCTCAGCGGCTGCTCTGGTCGGAGGAGTCAGAGACGATCATATATGGGGTGTGGCTTGTCTTCTGCTGCTGAGGCTTTTGTTCTGACTCAGCAGATTGGTCAATTGAGACGTCGGTGGTTCAACCCCCTTTTTTTTTTCTCTTCCAAACCCCCCCCGGACCTTAACAAAGTAGCGCCGGCTTTTAGCTCTGAATCTTACGCGTTTCTCGAGGAACTCAGATCACATTGCGGAAACAACATCACGCTGTAGTGCATGTGCACTTTTGTTAACGGTTGCCGACGATCTGCAGCCTAGTCAGCAGACCCAAGGCTGGCCTTTTTCCAGGGGCCAGCACGCCTCATCTGCATCCATCCCAAATCTTAGCTCTTCATGCGGTCGAAATTGAAATTTTACGGCACTGCAGAGGATTGTGAATCAATCCAGTCGATCCCTCAGATATTGAGTGATACCTTGTTGCCAATCTGGAATGGCTTGATGCCACAGCAAAAGGGCCTCTATGACATTCAAGCGGACAGAACCGCCGCAGTTGCCCGTTTTACAATCGAGTGCCTAACCTGACTCGGTGCGCCATGCGAGAGATACAATCAACCGCGCCATTCAACCGCTTGAACCTCGATGGAGCACTACTGTGGTAAGCTAATGGGCCCTTACACACCCACGGAAAGAACGGATGCTGCAGCTCCAGTTCAATCCTCCTACACGTTCAAATGCGCGTCATGGGAAGAGGCAGACGTCGTATGCAATGATCCGCAACTGAAGTATGGTACTGCTGCCGTTGTCCTTCTCTCTGGACAGCATCGCTTGGGTAGGAAGATTGCAGCCAATACATTGTAGCGCTGACATATTTGCTTGCTTGGGTGGAGTGTCAGTGTGTTGGATTTTGTGGATCATGACGATGTTGGTTCAAATTTTGGTGTCTCAATCTGGACTGCAGTTGAAATCCGCCTTCCTGAACTTTACACTTGGCCCACTCGTCTCGGTGAGGACTCGCCGAATCCTAGTACGCTTTATCTTGGAAGTCCGTAGGCGATCGATCGTTCAAATATACCATGCATTGGTTAGCTCCTGGTATTGTGCAAATCAGAGTAGTATTTTGCTTAGCCCAAATCCTGTGCGGCGACATTAGGCTCAAAGCAGCCGAAAGAGCCGAGTGGAAGTGGTTAGACTGCCGCTCCTTCGGGTGTGGAGAAGCGACCTCGGCGATCCTCCCCACCGCGAGTATTGCCAAAACGTTTCGAGCGCACAGCATTTCTGACCAGGAACGTGGGAGATGACTCTGCCCCTTTCCTCCTGCCTGTTGCTATCCCCGTCATTGGCGACGTCGAGCGAGCCTACTGATCGCCACCTGTCACACCAAACAGCTCGTGGAACCACGGATGAGTGCTGTTCTGATGCGCTCTGCCATGCCAGGTCAATCCCTCCACGGGCCTCCATAATTAGCTGTTCAGCTGGTGTATACATCTGCATCAGCGGATCGAGATTGATCGCCGTCCAGTCTACAAGGCGACCAGTGCCGGCACTGGCCAGTTAATTCCAAGTGCCCACTTCGAACACACGGCCCGCTTTGGCACCGAGCCTCGTTACACAACACACCTCCAAGAGCTGCCCAATCACTCGCCGCGTGATCGAACCATCTAACCCCCTAAAACTCCCATTTACGCCATCTGTCTGACCTCAATTAGCCTTGACCGACCTTGCGCTCCAGTCCTTCCCATTTCGCAGGTCGTGCGAGACCCCCCCCCCGCGAACTCGATCGCAAACCCTCCATCGCAGCTGTCAAAAGTGAACGGAAGGGCGTACTAGGTTTTTCCCATATCCTAAAACGAGCCGTGACGTCTCGGTAACGGGACACGTTGGCTGCGGTTTGAGCGCTTGTCCCAGGCAGGAAAAGAAATTGACATTTGAGTGTCACTTTGCAATCGCTCGCTGCAAGGGTGCTGCGTGGGCGCATTCTAGACTTCTTTCGGGTCCTCAAATATAAACGCCATGACTTCCTCGGAAGCCGAAGATGACCTTTCCAGGTCCGTATCGCCAGATGACAGCGGCGGTGACCAAGACGAAGGTGATATGGCAGAACACCCGGATAGAAGAGAAGATGGCACCAACCAGAATGGATCTAAGAGTACCTCTAATGCGAAAGATCCGCTGCGACCCAGAAGGAAGAAGGCAAGGAGAGCCTGCTTTGCCTGTCAACGGGCACATCTGACATGTGGTATGTCGGCTTGTTTCTGACCTGTCAACTTCCCCAACCCTCCTTCTCTGGCAATGACCTGACCCAAAACAATTCTATAGGAGACGAAAGGCCTTGCCAAAGGTGCATCAAGCGTGGCCTTCAAGACGCCTGCCAAGATGGTGTCCGCAAGAAAGCAAAGTACCTACACGATGCTCCCAACGAGGCGTTGATGCCAGGAGCAGGCCGCAATCTGTTCAATCATGCCGCTGCGTTGCGCAACAACCTTTCTCTCCAGAACGTCGATGCCAACCAAGCCCAGCAGAACACCTTTTATCCACCCACCCAGTCATTTAATACTTTCCCTCAAAACACCTCCATGGCCCCGCCAATGATCCCTGATAATGGCATGGGTGCAGCCGGCTTTGGCCAGCAATCTCCCGCGACTCCAGCCTTCACCATGTCCAGTCAGCAGACAATGCGGACGCCGGCCATGGGTCAGCAACAAACAGATCCTGCTGCAAGCATGCCCAGTTGGAATGGAGCACTATTCGATCCAAGTGACCCTGCATTGTTCAATTTTGATCTAGCCAGTATGAACTTTGGCAATCATTACGGAGCGCTCGAGTTTGGCATGCTTGGACATATGGCCACGGGGGCTGCTACAACACCACCAAGCGATTCTACCGCCCAGCGAGGGTCGGTCGGTCACTCAAACGGATCGAATCAGTATTCGGCTCCATTTGGCAGTTTCAGCGAAAGCCCCAACGCACAGCGAGCATATCCATATGGTGAAACAGCGCTGCCCGACTGGCCCAATGGGCAGAACCTCTACGGCCAGCAGCCGTTCCAGCTCTCGGATGGCCCACACGCTTACGCTATTGAGACCAACAACGGCAATTTCACCTCTCCCGATTCTGCAGCCAGCCCACCCGGCATGGTAAAATTCGAAGAGTCACCCACCATGACTTCGAACTCCTACCGGCCGCCCACTGTCACGTCAGTTCCAACGAACAACCAACCGATGACTTCAGGACCCAAGCAGCCAGCCAACTTTCGCCAACCACAAATCTCCACTCCTCAGCTCAAAGCCAAGTCACAGTTGCCGGTTAAACTAAGCAAACGACCACGAGATCCTTCCTCGATATACACCACCGTCACCTCTCCTTACCCTTATACGACGGGCTTCCATTCACTAATAGCTTACCTCCAGCGACGCTTTGCCGCATCTCCATCAAAGACTCTCGCCATTGCCAAGTCTCTTGCCTCCATTCGTCCCTCGTTCATCGCTACGACGAAGACCCTCAACAGAGATGATCTAATCTTCATGGAAAAATGCTTCCAGCGCACTCTCTGGGAGTACGAAGGCTTCATCGAGGGCGTCGGCACACCCACAATTGTTGCACGCCGCACTGGTGAAGTGGCAGCGGTGGGGAAGGAGTTCTCGATTCTGACGGGATGGAAAAAGGACGTTCTGCTTGGTCGAGACCCGAATCTCAACGTCAATCGGGGAGGCTCGCCAGGCTCCAACTCTGCTGGTGTGGGATCTGGCACAAATACGCTCGCGCGCGGAGCAGCGGCAGGAATGAACACGCCCACAATGCGTGGAATGAACAGCCAGCCGCAGAATGAGGAGGGAGGAGAGAAGAGGCTACAGCCAGTGTTTTTGGCAGAGTTGCTTGATGATGACAGTGTGGTGGAATTTTATGAAGGCTTTGCAAGGCTGGCATTCGGAGATAGCAGGGGAAGTGTGATGGGAAAAGGCAAGTTGCTGAAGTATCGAACGAAGGAGGAGCAGATTGCGTTGGAGTTGAAGAACGAGGCTGAGTCTGGCGCTGCCCCTCCAAACAGCCAAGGTGGCAATAAACCCGAAGACGGCAATTATAACAGAGGAGCAACGGATGGTGGTGGTGGACCACAACAACAACAAGGAACGGATCCCACAGGAATTAAGAGAATGAACAGTGGTTTGGCGAAGAGACAGACCGAGTTGAAGAAAGATGGAATTGCGGGGGAGAAAGGTATGCAAAACCTGGGGTTCAAAGATGGGAAGGTTGAGTGCACGTATTGTTGGACAGTGAAAAGGGATGTCTTTGACATCCCAATGCTGATTGTCATGAATGTGAGTACAGATCTTGCCATTCCCAGCTTATATGTCGTTTTTTTCAAGCAGAGAGCTGACCGTCAATGCAGTTCTTGCCTTGTATCTAGGGCTTATTGTGGATCCACGGTGTACGGAGTACTAGGGCTTGTACGGGCAATTCAAAGGGCATTTGCAACGTTGGGACATGATGGCAGCACTCAGCGTTACAGGTATTGGATGAACGGGAATATGGTTTTCATGAACATTGCTTGGGCGGGAAAGGCTGCGTTGCACATACCAGGTATTTACGCCTTGGGATAGTATTAGTACCGTAACTTAAATCATTTGGAAGGGGCATTTTGTACAGCCGCACTCAGATTTGGATTGATCCATTGTTACTGCTCCCTGACACATACTACTAATGCTTCTGTTCTCAAAGTCGCAGCTGCTTCTACTATTCTGTGGTTTATGACCTAAATCAGTTCTAGGAGGCACAGAGGAGATACCTTAACCAACACCCCCTTACTCTCTCCGAGTGGCTTTCTTCAGATAGTAGTAGTACTACCATGATCATCTCCACCATCTTCTTCGCCCCCGCCGCTCCCCACCCAAGAGAAATCCAACAACCACTTCTTCCCCTCTCCCTCCAAACCTACCCTTCGATAGCCTTCCCTCTCCAGACTCTTCCGCGCCACATCGCAGTCCGTCTTGATATCCTCGATCAAACTCTCCTTGCTCACATAGTCGTACTCGGGCCGGATGAAGCCCAGAATTAGCAGGTTGAGCGGCACGCCGTAGAAGTCGGCGGCGAAGGAGTGCAGGATGTGGATCTCAATGCTGCGCACGGTGTTTTTGTAGAAGGGATTGAAGCCGATAGAGAGGACGGCTTCGTAGATGTCGCTGGTGGTAGCAGTGGCCGTCGTCGCCGTCGTCGTTGGAGACGCGACTGAGGGGTGGCTCGGTGGAAGTTGGAGGCCGACGAAACCGTAGTAAGCACCCGTGGGGAGATCGGGGTAAGCGGACAAGCCGGAGGAAGGGATGTTGGCGGTTGGGATGCCGAGCTGGAACCGCGGGATGGATTGTTAGCGCATGTTGACGTGACCGAAATGCGCCGATGGGATTTGAGACAAGACAAAGACATTTTTACGTAAAAGACCGAATGTAGCAAGGAAGAAACTTGAAATGGATCGGGCAGCCATGATGGGACGTTTAGTAGGAATCTCCCTGCTTTGTGCCTTGCAGTAGTCGATCTGCAATGTTTCTGCGAACAAAAATGGAAAGCACGAGCTATGATGCAGGTACTATGCCGTAGCTTTGCATATGCAGCTCTCCAGGGGGGCTCTTTAGATGTACTATTCAACGGTGAGTCGGTCCTCGGAATCAAAGTGTAGCATGGACCGGTGGATCTCCATGCAGGTCCAGAAAGTATATGCAAGCTGAATCTCGGGCTTGGAATTGCTAACCGACGAGGGGGGGCTGATAACAAAAACCGAGGAAAGGACTTGTCCGGTGATGAAGGTGCAGTCTCAGGGAGGCATAAGAGCATAGAGGAAATAAGTACCAATATGTAAGGCAGGCAGAATACACGAAGATCGATATTGAAAATGGAGAATTGTCCTCACCTCTTTGCTCCCTCGTCCAAATCCTGTGATAACTGGCCCAGACAACTTAATTGGAAATGGTGACTCTGGACCCGAGTCTGGGCCCGCAACAGAATCTCGAGGGCCGTCTGGTCTCAACGTCATGGTGAATTTAGGCGATGGTGGATGGTACGAATGAAAAGCTGAATGAGGATGGAAGAAATATACTGGATTAGTCATGAATTTAGTAGTGTGTTCTCTCGGCGGCCGAAAACTTAGTAGCGGACGCCTTTTAGAACTTGCTAAGCTTTCAGGCCTGCCACTAGAATCTCAACGTTTCCCATGCGAATACTACTGCTACTAGTACTAGGAGTTAGTACTAATTGAGCCACGCCATGCCAGTTTGCTAATGGCATCACTTTAAGTGTGATTCTGTTAGAAACTTGAACACCCAAACTTCAACCTCTCCCATTTTGAATTTCTCAGTAGCTGATGCTGAAGTAGTAGTAGTAGTACTTTTTGCGATCCCAAACCCGAGCCTCGATAACTAGAGACGCAGTTGTCGATCCTATCCCTTTCTCCAGAGTAGTACTACTACTCTACTAGTACACAGGAGATCTCACGCTACTTAGTATCAAACCCAGTGATATCTGACGTACAAAATCTCAACAAAGCTCGTGGTTCCCTTTGTAGCGCCTTTCACTGACGGAGCAAGAAAAGGAGACGCCTAAGCCACGTACAAGTCGGCTCGCCTAGGTCGTCCTGCGAACCAGCATACAAATGAACTTCAAGTTGAATTGATGTCGCTAGACGGTTAATCGCGGCTACTATTCAAGAGGCTCTGCGCTTCTTTTCGACTCCATCTCCGTCAACCTTAGTACACTATGTAATGCCGAAACTGTATCTGATACTGGTACTACACCGCTGAAACATCAGTCGCAAAACTGAGTCGAGCCTTCTTCTCGGGCTGCCCAAGTGACGGATCTGTGCGCTCAACGCCCTGGTAATCAAAGGCACATCACCTATAAGGTACACGCCCATGAGGTGCACACCTATGAGGTGCACGCCTATGAGGTACACGCCCATGAGGTACACGCCCATGAGGTACACGCCCATGAGGTACACGCCTATGAGGTACACGCCCATGAGGTGCACGTTTATGAGGTACGCCTGTGAGGTACACACCCATGAGGTGCACGCCTATGAGGTACACGCCCGTGAGGTCTGGATACCTTACGCGATTACTAGATACCTCACGCAACGGTTGGGTAACTGTCTAGCTACGTTGCTGAACGGCTTCACTACTGGCGAATACCCTGCTACGGTTCGACAACCGCAGTTGAACGGTATTACAGCCTAGGTGGGGGCCACCCAACATCTCCCCGAGCGTAGTCTAAATTAGGCTCGAAATGCACTCGGATATCATTCCGAATGCGTTCGGAACTCAATCAGAATCGTGTTCGAAGATATTCAGAGATCCAATTCCATTTCGAGCATACGAGTGTGTCTGAGTGCTACTATCCCAGTTTGCTTACGAGCGTACGAATCAGCCTGTCTACGACCGAACTCGAGCGTACGAACCTGCCTACTGTTGTGGCGCGGTCCTGGAGTAGGGCAAACCGCTGTTTCCTCTTCCCCGGCGGGGGCCTAGGGGTAGCGAGGGTGACCCTTGGCATTGCATACTGTCGTAGCCGTCGTGGCTGTCCTTAGATAGCGAGATAGAGAGAGTTTTCACAGTCATACGACGCGCGCTTAGTAAACGCTCTCCCTCCGATAATACTTCGAACGTAGTTGGAGCGCCGAAATATTCGTGCATTTAAGGAATCGCGTTTTACTTGAACATCACTTGAGTGGTGTCGAGTCTAACTCAAGTGCGAATCCGGTGGCACTCCAGCTGCGTTCAAACTGTAATCGGCCGTTCCGCATTCAGACGTTCCTGGCCCAAAGGCATTCGGATTTTACTCAAGTGTACACTAAGCTTACATCAAACGCTATTCAAGTATTTACAGCGAGGTGCCATAGTACTAGTATCTGTCGCTGCTCGGTCACAGGTTTCCGCAGCAGACTTCAAGTTGTGACGTGTCCTGGATCCCAGAGATCGTACCCTGGCAGCAACTGTTGGAAAGCAAAGCGCTGGAATGTGTTAATCTCCAGTCCACATCCAGTAGTTAGTACTAGTAGTTAGGCGCTCCCCAGATGATATGTTTGCTGTTAAGGCATCTACAACAATGTAGAGGGCAGGATCCAAGACTGAGGCGACAGTGATAGTACCTGCTGGAAGCCATCCACGAGTCTCTATCCCTTTCAATGCAATCTTTTGCTAGAGTATTTCGCGAAGTTTGGCTACTGGGCGATTTCTGGCATCGTGTCTCAGGGTGTAGCACATGTTATGGCAGCGAGCTTAACTCTTAGGGAATGGTACTATCCCTGTGCGCGCTTCCTAATACCGAGGTGTCCATTGACACTGGCGAAATTTGCAGTGCCTTGGAAGCCAAACTGCAACCCGTGTGCGGCTGGTGGTGTGTAAGGAGCTTGCTAGTAGCAACAGCAATTTGGCTATTCACAGACTGTCTTCTACCTAAGTCGCTGCCGACTACTACTACTACCGGTGCGACTGCGCCGCCTAGCTGTTCGCGCTCTGCCGCCACAATGACCCCCCCTGTGCACTCTGTACCTCCGCACCAATATGGTGACTTTGTACGCCAGCCCTGACGGTGTGAGTCGCTGGTCGACAATGCGCTGAGGCTGTCACTTGTGACCGTCCTATATCTCCTCCTCCGGGTTTAGATCCGCGTAGAGCCCGTCGTCACATTCCAACTCTAAGACGGAGATGCAATGTTCATCGTACTCTACATCGGATTGTTCGTCGTCATAGGACTCATCGGCTTCATCGCTATCCATTAAAATCTGGTCAATCATCTCGCACACCACCTCATACAACTTGACGTCGTTCAGACGATCGATAGACCAGTTCTGGCATGTAGCATCCTGATCACTCGTGCTCCCTTGGCAAATCTGCTTCAACACCTGGATACAAGCTCCAAGCTGCCGTCCAAGGCCATGTTCGCTGTAGTGCAGTGTCCACTGGCTGGGTCGAAAACTTTCATCTTCGAATCGAAGATCAAACTTATGAAGACCTCGCACTTGACATATGCGCTCCACCCACCAATGCCTTGGAGCCCCAGAACGTTCAAAGAAGTCCGAAAGTAATCTGAACCCAACACAGAACTCCTGTAGGTTATGCATTTCCTTAATGACCCTGTTGAAGGCGACATCCGCCTGTCTCAAGTTGGAGTCAAACAGAATCTGCATACTGCGGATCATGGAAAGAGAGCTGATGTGCAACTCAGGATTTCGGAGGGTCAAATATTTGGGCTCTGGGAATTGTGCGCAAGGTGGCCAGCAAAGACTTGGTGTGAGGTCGCTACCCCGGGATTCCTTTAGTGGTATGAAAGAACCATCGCCATCGCCATCGCCATCCCAGGCTAGTTCGGGCGACGTGTTGTACCAGCCCTCCGTCTCAGCACAATCCTCCAGGAGCGGAGCATGCTTGTCAATCCTGACATAAAAGTTCCAGAAATGTCGTGGGCTTGAGAAGGAGAACTTGGTGAGCTGGTAGAAGACAGGAAGCGCTTCGAAATAGGTCTGACGACAGACAGAGAGGAGCTGCCACGTAGAGGCGCTTTGGCAATGGCACGCCTTAGCCCTGGAATTATATTGACCCACTCCATTCTCGTCCACGTCGTGGGCAGGATCGCCGCTGAGATTGCAAAGTCCAGCACTCCATTTGAAGGCGCCTGCGTACTCATCATATAGATCATCATAGTAATGAATCTGGTAACAGTCTGACCGTCTCCTCTTCCGCTCTTGTGCTAGATCGAAAAGTATAATGCGGCCTTGAAGAGCGTGCCAATAGATATCAAGCCTGACCTCGAGCGGTAGTGCCAGTAGTGGTGATGGCAGAGGGGCTGAGGACACTGTTGAGGTCCTAGAGGGCTCTAGGGGTGCCAAAGAAGAATTTTTAATCACCCTTGCCGAACGCTTAGCATTTGATCGAAGGCCGATTCGAGGCATATTTCGTTCTGGTTCGCGTAACGAAAAGTTCTGAGGATGGCTATCGATGCTCGCTTTGGGATGGATTGTCGCAGAGTAAGATTCGTTTGGCGAGACTGAGGAACACAGAGGATGCAGTGCACCGTCTCGCAAGGGGTGTAAAATATTCAGGACTGCTTTCAGGATTACTGTAAGTAGAGGTGCAATAAGGTAGGCGAGGTGGACATGTCTCTTGACATGGAGGCGATACTATGTCAGGAGTCAAATTGAGACATAAAATAGGCAGACGCGGGGCAAAACCTATTCTGTAGGTAGCTTCGGCGTACAGAGTTTGCCGGACTAGGTCGCGAAGACGTCAGGTGGGAGTTCCGAAATTGCGACTACCTTGAAAGTGCTTAGGTGACTTGTAAGTGAACTTCGAGTCGACAAATTGAGATTAAAGGCGAAAATTCGGTGGTTCGGTTGAGATCAGGGATATCGGCCTTCATACTAGTAGTGAAGCCTTCTTCTTCACGTTTGACGCCTGTTAGCAAGCAGAGCTAGGAGGACTGTGTAAGCCGATTTAGTCTTGGATCGGTCTTTAGACTAGAGGTGTATACATTCAGAGACCTGGGTCTCCAATGATGCCGCGGAAAGACACTCAGCGCGTTGTCATATCAGGCTACTGACCGTCGGCATTTTCCCTCGTATTTTGAATGGTAATCTATGCAACACCTGGGAACTTTGTCTTCTCGGTCTGGCGAACAAGCTTGAATGTGTTCAGTTGGCAGTCGAGGTAGTAGTTGAAAACCCAGGCCTTCAGCTTGACAAGAACCCTTATACTCCGTCGACAAAAGTGAAGGCAACAATGACACACTATTGCTAGGTTTTGAGCAATTACGGAGATGTCGCTGACCAGTAGGAAGCACTGTGGGAAGATTGGGGCAGGCTTGAAGGCATCAAGGACATTTACGGCCATCGTTAGAGTCGGTCCCAGCTCCTTCCACCGGCCGGATTGTTGTCCCAACAGTTGCCCCACGGTCGTCCGAAAACCAGGCCGTTACCACTCTGGGCGATCTTGCAATCCGTAGAGACTGGCCATTGTCCTTACGACTGCAGAATCATGGAAGCACCACGCTCATAAATGCATGCCCTCGCCTTCGCCTTCACCCATACGGTCAAGTATTCGTCTCCTTAACTCTTCGTCGTCCAGTCTGCCTCCAACCTGTCGCCGATCACCGTCATCTGCCCTCTGTGGATCTCCGGTCTGGCTGTGCTGACGTCCCTGGACCGCATCCTCCTCAGTGCCGTGATCTTCATCCAACGCTCCATTGACATATCCATTCTCCACAACCTCACCATTACTCTTCCCATTCAACCCTTCTACTTCAACATCCGCCTCATGCCATCTCCCACCCCTCCTCTCAACCTCCCTTTTCACTAAATCCACCCTTTCTTTCATTCTCTCAATCACTATCTCGTTCTCTCGCACCGCTTCTAAACAGTCCGCATCTCCACTGGGTTGGCTGTCTGAATATTCCTGCAATTCTCCATTTGAGCGCTGTAGATGTGCGATTGAATTCCTGATCTCCAGAGCTTTGGAGTAGAGATTTGCAAGCGGAAGGTCTTCAAGTGCGGACGCAAAGCGTGCGGGCGATATAGGCCGCGCCTCGTGGGACATTGTTAGAGTTAGAAGTCTCCAAACTTTCGGATGGTTTTCAGTAGATACTTGTCAGGCTTTAGGATGGATGTAGAAACTCGTGTGTCGATAAAACTATCGCCACCTGTGATCCTTGTCGGAGAAGCTTGCTTGAGTTCCACGGGTCTTGGCGTTGCCCAGGCCAATTGCCACATATGCCAAGCCCTACTGCCACATGCTTCGGAAATCGCATACCAGCTGAGTGGGCGACTCATACCAGCTTCTGGGATAAAGTTTCTAGGAAAGTGTGATTTCTAGAAGAGCAAGGCTCCTCGAAGAAAGTTCCTCCCAAGTAACACTTTATGCTCAATAGTTATTCCGGCAGAAATGATTCACCGCCCTGAACTCGCCAATCACATGGCCAACCTTCGCTCTTCGCTGTTCCCCATCACCTAGCCCTCCAAATTTCGCACAAGACAACAAGTCACAACGGCAAACAATAAGATGTCTGGATATGATACTTATCAGACTCCGCTGCCTCGCGCTATGCCAGTAAGTGCCTCTGGCTCACTGTTATTGTCAAAAGCGGCTCCTAACTGCTCATCAGGTACTGAAATGAAACGGCCTTCACTACACGCACTCGAGCATCGACATGGAGACAATTGTGGATATGGCTTGCAGAAGCCAAACAGCAACTACGACTCGATGTTTCAGATGAAGCTATTGCACGGATGAAGGCTAATATCACAATAACCGACCATGAATTCGAGCAAGCGGCTGAGGTGGAGAAGAAATGCCGACACGATATTATGTCTCACATCCAAATCTTCGGCCAGGTCGCTCCCACTGCGGCTGGTATTACCCACTACTTCCTGTTACTGTACCGGTATGCCTTTCTCTGAGCCTTCACATTTTCCTTGTGGGATTACCCGTGGGTCAAGAGATACATTTCGCGAGTCCCCAGCTCCTAGGAGATATATCGTGACTCCATCATTTGTCCACTCTCAGAAACGTTTGCTAACTTTTGCTCCCAGGCAATGCCGATTTGGTCTTTCCAAAAACTGCGTTAGATCTACTTCTCCCTAAACTCGCGACTGTCATTCACAGGCTCTCCCAGTTTGCTCTCGAATACAAAGATATGCCAACTCTAGGCCACAGTACGCCTCCTTCTTTCCCTTCGTAACGTCAGAAATGAAAATTCCTTACTGTGAGGAAACGCATCTGCAACCTGCTCAACTAATGACGGTGGGACGAAGAGCTTCCCAGTTGGTCCAAGATCTTCTTATGGATTTGCGAAGCATCCAATGCGTCTGCGCCGATCTCCGCTTCCGGAGCGCTTAAGGTACGACCGGCATGCAAACCTCCTTTATGGAGATCTTCCACAACGATGGCGCCAAAATCGACGAACTCAATAAGATCCTCTGCAAAAAAGCCGACTTTCCTTCCTGCTACCCCATCTCTATACAGACCTACTTCCGCAAAGTCGATCTGTCAATCGCAAACGCTCTCAGAGCATTCGGTGACACCGTCCACAGAATTGCCAGCGATATCCCGACATCTCGCGTCGCAGAAGGAGGTGCGTATTTTCGAATTCCTTAAATCTCTTCTTAGGAGGGCAAAGAGGTACAAGATATGCTTCGAGAACCCGTAGCTCTCGAACATATGTGACAACCCTCATCTCATCACCTAGAATTCACTAACATCTTATGTATAGATGGGTGAACCGTTTGAGAAGGACCAAATTGGCAGCTCTGCTACGCCATACAAGCGCAACCCGTGCGAGCGTATCGCCGGCTTGGGCCATCATCTTTCAAATCTAAACAAGAATGCAGCCCAAACATACGCAAATCAGTGGTTTGAGCGTACACTTGACGACCGCATCACAATCCCAGTGATTTTCCTACCCGCTGACGCAATCTTCATGACGCTCGACAACGTCGCATCCAAACTAGTAGTTTGCCCAGCGCGCATCTACTCGCGAATAGTGGAAGAGCTACCCTTCATGGTGACCGAGACTATAATCACGAAGCTCGTATCGCTAGGCAAGTCGCGGGGAGACGCACACGAGGAGATACGCGTTTTATTGCACCAAGCGAGTGAACCGGTCAAGAAGGAGGGCGGCAAGAACGACTTGATATAGCGAATTGGACGGAAGGGGTTTTTTGCACTGGTCAAGGACCAGTAAGAGGTCATAATAGCCTGCTGCCTCCAGCATGCCTCTCAGTTGAGGCAAGTCCATCTTAGGTCTTGTCCATTCGAAAACATAACAACTCTCGGCTCCCGCACCAAAATATTTGTCGGGCTGGCGTTTCGGGATAAGCTGTTCCGTGTCCGCTTTCATTATCCTCTCCGAGTCGGGGTGAACCTTGCCTATCTCCAGTAGTAGCTTCATCACTACCTCCTGCCTTCCGTTGGCAGCTTTCCCACAGCGGCGTCCGACCGTCTACGCTTTTCGAATAGGGGTCGAGTCGGGGTCGATCCGGCACGTCTCCAGTGAGCTTCGCCACAGCGATCCCTGTCCTGGCATGAAAAAGGCTTTAGCTGTTAGGCCAAGCCCTCTCTTGTCGGAGACATTTGGTACTGTACAACAGATATTCCTCCAGTAAAGCTTGACCGCCTAAATACCTTGAAGTTGAATTGCGCAATTTGTAACATGCGTGAAAGCAATGAGATGCATAGATCAGAAAGGATTGGATGCAAAGCAATATTGCGCTCCAGATCAATTTCATACCAATCTTCGATTGTACTTAGGGTGGTTGTCTACTTGCTCCAGCTGACAAGGCCATCTAAGAAGTGTCATATCCATTTCTAATCTCGAATGATGATATTGATGAGACTGATCTATCTGTAGGATCACACCAGTAGGAGGGCGACTGAAGAATTGATTGCACAGTACTTTGTCACTGGTAGTGATGACCAGGGTGGACCGTAGCCAACAGGAGCAACTGAGGGGCGTGCGGGCCAAAGCCAAGGAACCTATTGTTCAGCCGCAACTGTTGCAGCGCAGCGCAGCTAGAGCTGGTAGAATTATCTTGCAAGCTTCCACAGTTCTCCATGTTTTGGCAATATACCCAAGAAGTCGCTGGATACCTCGTCTATCGTGATTCGTTTGATGTGTCGGTACACAGCTACGCTTTACCTTGCGCGACTCCAAGATGCAGGACATACAAGTGAGGACGCAAGATGAAGACAGCCCACTGAACCAGACGGGCTTATGCCTACTGTCGCTCGGTATGAAAATCATTCACACAAGTCCGAGTTGGGAAATGACTAACGCGGACTTAGACGGCGGCGGCGTTCGAGGACTGTCAACACTCCTTATACTCAAAGCATTGATGGCAGCAGTGAATGACGAGCGCATAAAGGCGGGACAGTCAGCAATCAAGCCATGCGAACTGTTTGACTTAATTGGGGGAACAAGTACAGGAGGGTAAGAATCTGCATCTTGTGGAGATATGTTCTCACTTTTCCAGAATCATCGCTATCATGCTCGGTCGCCTTGAAATGCATGTCGACGAATGTATTGATGCGTATACCAGCATGTTCAAGAGGATTTTCGGGAAGAAAGGACTGCCTGTCAATATGCTGGGAAAGATAAAGGGTCGATTCGACTCTAAGGTGTTAGAAGAGTGCATCAAAGAGATTCTCGAACAACGTGGGCTGTCAACAATTGAACCTTTCAACGATGAGAAAGACAGAACTTGTAAGGTGTCAGTGGTCCTTGATATACTGGAACTTTGATTGAAATTCTCGCTGACCAGTTTACAGAGTGGTTTGTGCAAAAGCTGCCGAGATCACGCGCACAATTTTATTGCGATCCTACAAGTCACGCGACGCTCTCAACAATATTCCAGCCACAATTTGCGATGCAGTTCGAGCAACATCTGCTGCAACAAGCTTCTTCAATCCAGCCACAATTGGTCCACGCGGCCGGGAATTCGTAGATGCCGGCTTGGGCGCGAACAATCCCGTTGAACAGATATGGAACGAAGCTCAGAATATATGGTGTTCAGGCGAACAGGAACTGCAGCACTTGTTGAAGTGCTTTGTCTCGATAGGGACAGGTAACCCCGGAACAAAACCTATCGCCGAAGGCGCCTTCAAGTTCTTCTCCGAGACTTTAGTCAACATTGCAACCCAGACAGAGGAGACTGCCAAAGTCTTTGTTAACAGGCACAGATATCTTTACGAACACAAACGCTACTTTCGCTTTAATGTTGAACAAGGCCTACAAGGTGTGGGGTTAGAGGAGTATGAGAAGGAAGCGCTTATAGATGCGGCTACAGCGGACTATATGGACTCCCAGCAGACCAAGTCGGCTGTACAGGCTTGCATATCGAATTTGAAGCTGAAACAGTGTAAGTTGGTTCAGGAAGACTATACCTAAATTCATTGGACTCTACTAAGCGTTCCGAAAGTCCGTTCTGAATTTTCATCTCAAGCTATTATAGAGGTACGCCTACTTTCAAGCTTTTAGCTGACGGTGAGTCGATTCAGATCATAAGCTAATTGATACCAATAGTGGAACATTGATACGCGGGCCAGTGCTCACAGCGGTGAGTGAACGGAAGTCTTAAACGTCGAAAATACCGTTTACCAATACGATATGTCCAAGGGCGAAAATCGATTACCTTTATTCCCTTTGCTCGAAATAGCGATTTTGTGGTTCGAGAGGGTACGCTTCAAAACTTGGACAGATTGTTGAACCGGTCCACCAATCGTACAGCAGCAATTTGGGGCCTTGGGGGTTGCGGGTGAGCTTTTATGTACTGGTCAAGTCTTACCAGACTACTGATACTTGAGCGTGACCACAGCAAGACACAAATTGCTCTTGAATACGCTTATCGCTCTCAAGCGAAGACCGGATGCTCGATTTTCTGGGTACGCTCAGACAATGAAGCAAACTTCACCAAGAATTATAGTGATATTGCTAGATTGGCCAATCTGTCACCTGATCTAAAAGGGGTGGATCTACTGTACGCAGTCACAAGATGGATCGAGGAACAGAAACGCTGGCTCATTGTTTTCGACAATGCTGATAACCTAAACATATTCAAACCAGGCCATGCTAGCCATCAGCTCCATAAGGACAAGACGCCTAGTCCAGAGCTCCTTCAATTTGTCCCCAAAGGATCAAATGGAACGGTCATCTGGACTTCTCGTGACGGTAGCATTCTTGGAAGACTTATAAGCGTCAACGAAGGCGTTGAAGTCGGCAAGATGACATTTCAAGAGTCTTTAAGGCTCTTCCAGACTCTCAGTGGAAGACCTGTTACGGATACTGCTTCGGAAAGTGAGATAGAGCTTCTTAATCACCTAGAAATGCTCCCTTTAGCTATCTCCCAAGCAGCGGCTTACATTCGAAAAACCACGCTTTCAACACAGCAATATGTGCGTGCGTTCACAGAATCAGAAGAACGGCAATCGAATCTGCTCAGTGCAGAATTCGATGAAATCCACCGTTCAGATGTACCAAATAGCGTTATGCATACCTGGCTCATCTCAATGAAACAGATTGCCGAAGAAAGTGAGTGTGGCGAGAGAATCCTAAATACCATCGCATTTCTCGATAACCAAAATGTTCCTTTCGAGCTTCTCAGCGCTGCAGCAGGTGCGGCATATAGCGAGGATCAGGTCTTACTAGCTGCTGCTCGATTAATTGAGTATTCCTTTCTTCAAAGACAAAGGGCAATCAACGACGAGCTGCCAGTCTACGAACAACATCGGCTCGTTCAGCTCGCGGCACGAAAAGCTCTTACTTCTGAAAAATCTCGCTTTTATTCTGGGAAAGCGTTAAATATCATGTTTGATATTTTCCCTTCAGGAGTTCATGAGACTTGGAGTACCTGTAAATCGTATCTACCTCATTCACTGAAAGCAGTAGAATGGCGAGAAGCAGAAGGATATTGCGATCTCGCACCGATACTTCTAGCACGTATAGGTCGATATTACTGGGAGCAAGGGCAATCAGACGCGGCTGAAGAGCTTCAGGTACAGGTATTAGAGCTCCTGAAGGCCGTGCTCGGAGAGAAACACCCAGATACCATCAGGGCCATGGCGAATCTGGCATTGACCTGGTGGCAACAAGGCCGGTCAGACGCGGCTGAAGAGCTTCAGGTACAGGTATTAGAGCTCCGGAAGGCCGTGCTCGGAGAGAAACACCCAGATACCATCAAGGCCATGGCGAATCTGGCATCGACCTGGCAACAGCAAGGCCGGTCAGACGCGGCCGAAGAGCTTCAGGTACAGGTATTAGAGCTCCAGAAGGCCGTGCTCGGAGAGAAACACCCAGATACCATTTTAGCCATGGCGAATCTGGCATCGACCTGGTGGCAACAAGGCCGGTCAGACGCGGCCGAAGAGCTTCAGGTACAGGCAATAGAGCTCTCAAAGGCTGTGCTCGGAGAGGCACACCCAAATACCATCACGGCCATGGCGAATCTTCAGGTTATCCGCAAGGATCGCATATCCCATGATGAAGCTGCACCCTCCAAGAGTGATTCGTCCCATTCAAAACCCCGAAAGCAGACTCGGGGGGGTTCGAACCTGCATGATCGCCTCGCGACTTTTATCCCTCGAAACAGATTCAAGAAGTTAAAGGGCAGGACTTAGAACAGCCTGAAATGATACCACCTCGCCTCGGGAGACACAGCGCAGGCAGCGGCAACGCTGCAGGAAGAACATCTCCTATCGGCTGGCCTCGGAGCATGAGCTGGCCTCGCCTACCTGGCTTCGAGAGACACAGCACAGGCGGTGGCGACGCTGCAGCACGTAGTCAAAATTCAATCTAAGACGCAGAAGAATATGCCCGTTGACTGGCTTCCGAAGCCATGCTTAAAGAAGCTCAATCAGATGCAAAAATCGAAGATAAGAGGAAAATTGATAGCCATTTGTGAATAGGAAAGTGCTTTCTCACATCTGCATAGTAGAATGTCGTAGCATCACACTGCTGGCCAGTGCAGCATTCAACATGATTGACTAGCGTGGGCGGCTCAGGCAAATTGAGTTCATGAAGAATCGTAGAACGCCTCATTCCGAAACATAGGAAAAGGCGAGGGGGTGCGATATCCAATCGGGCTGGGAGGCAAAATCAGGATACAAAATGGGGTGGCTGATCAGCCAGTGGGCGTTTTCGGCTTTGAGTGGCCATGGATCCATTTGTCTGAGGATTGCTATGGACATCTATTAACGCGGTCTCATGTAGTATCTCGACCTCGCCGGCCTGAAGCGGGGATGTAGATTCATCCTTAAGCCTTCAGTCTCTATATCTAGGGAGGGACACTATCACGGGGCTTGAGCAGAAAGTGGTTGAATTGATGAAACATTAGACAGAGAGCTAAATACGTAGGAGCCCTCGAGCGTACTAATTACATTGTGGGCGCCAAGCCCATGCCAAGAGCTCAAGTCCAGAGTCCAGATCTGTGACAGACACCTACGATTAGCTGCCATATCGCTTGCGTATCAACATATATACCATTTGAGGCGTCTGTCGTTGCTAGCTAGGGGTATTGCGAGGTACGGTCCCCGCCTCAGCGATCGCATGTTCATCAATCAAGATCTGCGCAGGGCGATGAGAGGTTTTGAGGTCATTAGTCTCGAATTTGGCATGCTCAAAGAACACATCTGCGAACTCGGCCATTATTATCTCCGGGAGCTCTTGCGCAGTTTCATCGAGGACGGTGCCCTGTTGTTCCGGGGTAATTGGAGATGACTCCTTGGTGACGGTGGACTCTTCGGAACAGACTGATTGCGCCGGAGTGTCAAGCCCAGGTATGCTAACAATTGCCAATTGAGGATCGAAAGCATGGGCAGTGGCTTCCCGCATGAATTGCGGAGGTGGTACAGTAAGAGTGAATTGACACTGATGCTGAGGGGTTTTCTGGGGAGGTGGTTCTCTCGGTAACCGGGTTGGTGTTCTGGGCACAGAGAGGCTATGTGGCATTTCCCTCTCTAACGGAGAAACTGTTGTGGAAGTATCGAACGATATAGTTGTATCCCGAGTCAAATCTGGTGATGAAGAGAGACTGTGAGATGGAAGAGCTGTTGGACTATGGGCACCATGAGATTGTTGCTCTAATTCAGCAGGACCGGTGTTCGAGCCTGCAGGTGATGGTCTGCAACTGGTCAGGTGATTCCGTGACGGAATAATAGCAGCGTCTGCTTCGACTGCCGCTTCAGCAGCTGCAGGGGTTGTACTTATAGCTAGCTCTGCTGCTGTCTCAATTGGATTGTCAAGACCGGCGAGTCCCTTCTCCAGATAACACGACAGAACTCTTCGCACTGATTCGAAAGGCGAAGTAAACGGTTGCGCTGGCTCTTCGGGATCGGTGGTGAAAGGATTTGCGCCCTTACGTAGAAGCACGGCAACAATATTCTCACGGCCCATAGCACAAGCTGCATCGAACGCAGTACCCAATTGACCCCCTTGGACGTCGATACTGGCTCCAGCGTTGAGAAGAGCCTTAACGGCCATAGTATCTCCACGATAGGCAGCTGCATACAAGGGCGTGCCATAGATCTCAGACCGATAATTGACGTAATCTCTAAGAGTTGCTGCCTCAGCGCGAGAGAGGAGTACCTTTATGTGAGACCCCGATGCGAAGGCGCACGCCGCATTCAAGATGCTGCCGTACTGTTTCTGCGGCACATCAGGAACAGGCGCGTGGTCAATAGCGAATTGAATCAATTCTGGGTCGCCTTTTTGGAGCGCGAAGTGCAAAGCGGTATCGCCGTCGTATGAGCGGGCGTTAAAATCCATTCCAAGCTCCAGAAGCTTGTGTAGCAGCTCTCGTTTATCTGAACATAGAGAAAGATGTGTGCAGGTTCTTCCGTACCGATCTTGAACATCTTTGTCTGACTTCCATTCCAGGAGTAGGTCGACCGCCTCGAGAGACCCTGACTTGACGGCCAAAGATAGCGGCGTGTACCCATCACAGTCTCGCGAGTAGACGCTTGCACCAGCTTCTAAGAGGAGTTTTAGCACAGGTACATGAGCCCGCTCAGAAGCTTGATGCAGTGGAGTTCGACTGTTGCTGTCAACCGTGTCTGCATTGGCCCCATAACGGAGTAAGAGTTTTACAGCGTCGATATGACCGGCCCACGAAGCGAGGTGTAATGGTGTACCGGTGGTAAGGCTACCAATTGTGTAGACATCCGTGGAAAGGCACATTCTCGGAGGATCTTTGTTGCAACGAACTTGCACATCAAGCATTCTCCTGACAGACCCGGTGCCTCTCCGTCGTTCGTGGTCCAGCAAGGCCGTGAGACAGACTGTTTTGTTCTGAATGGCAGCGATATGGATTGGCTCGACACCTCTATCAGACATCCTAGGGTTTTTGCTTAGTATCCACTGCAATAGGTCAAGACCGCCTTTCCACGTAGCGAAGTGTAGTGCTTGATACCCAACGCAGGGCACTTTTTGACAAGCACCACGGTGGAAATCAGCACCCTTATCTATCAGTAGTTTAGCAACTCCATCATGACCTTTTCTGAGCGCTTTGATGAGTGGTGTGCATTTGGCGTCTGGCCCACCATCAACGTCGGCTCCATTAGCGATCAATTGTCGGCAGAGTGCAATGTCACCTTCCTCGCTAGCTCTCAAAAGCCTTCTGGCAAGCGTCCTAGAATCCGCTTCGAGGGCTAGTGAGTGCCGTGGCACTCGAGAGGCTTTTTGCTGCGACTCTACACGGATTGTCAGTACGAAGAAGTGCCAAATCTTCGGACTAATGTGCACTGGTACGGGACCATGAAAGTATCGGATTCATTGCTTACCTCGTTCCAAGCGTTCCTTTTGCAGGACTATTAGGATACGTGAATCGTGAACCAACATTTCGGCCGTGTTCTGGTCGGTGTCTCTGATATCTATCGACGCGCCAGCGCCTAAAAGGACTGCCACTGTCTTGAGATCGGCTATCTCTGCTGCGTAATGCAGAGCCGTTTTGTGTGTATCGCTTGTTACCGCATCAACAGTTGCATGTCGAGATAAGAGAGCTTGCACAGTTTCTGACTTTGCTGCGTGAGCTGCCCAGTGTAGGGGTGTGAAGTCGCTACCGCAGCGGGGCTCGATGTCTGTGATAAGTTGTCTATCGAAAAGTGTTGCGACAAAGTCTTTATTGCCATATCTTGCGGCAAGATGTAGGGGGGCGACGCCTTTACCGTGGACCCCAGCAAAGATAAATTCGGCACCGTCTGATTCTGCCCAGTCGACCTTTTGTGATAGGAATGGCTCAAGTGTCTTCAGATCTCCGCCGCGAGCAAGCTGATGTGCGATTGTCCTTCCAAACTTATCCTTCAGGTCTAGATTCGCACCCCTTTTGAGGAGTAATTCGACCGCTTTTCGATGGTGGCCAAGAACAGCGAGTATCAGCGCCGTATTGCCGCTAGTAGTCTCCGCATTGATATCAGCTCCATGGTCGAGCATGCTCTCTACCGTAGCCACGTCCCCATTCTGAGTTGCGAACATCAAGACCGTCATTCCAGTTTCAGAATTTTGAGTATTGATGTTCGCGCCATATTCCAGCAACAGCTCTGCAATATCTTTCCGCCCATCCCTTGCGGCAATCAGCAAGGCAGTCATACTATCATCTTCATTTTTGGCATCGACCTCGGCGCGATTTTGTAGTAATGTTCTGGCCGAGACTACATTACCCTTCTGGCATGCTAGCATCAGGGCCGTGACTCCATTCGACGTTTGTTTGTCTGAGGGGTTGGCGCCTTTCTGAAGAAGAAGCTCAACGACAGCGGATTGGCCGTCTTGTGCAGCCAGAAGTAGAGTTGTCATGCCGCTGTACACGTCGTCTCTGAAGTGGACGTCGGCACCTGCTTCAATGAGTTTGGTGACAGCATCCCATTTCCCTCGTGCAGCAGCCATAAATAAGGCTGTCTGCTTGTCGTGTCCCTGGGTTTCCAGATCCGCACCGGCACGTATGAGGATTTCTACTGCCTCCATTTCATTTGAATCGGCGCTGATGACAGCGTAATGTAAGGCAGTCCCACCTATACCATTTCGCTGTGTGTTTATATCGGCATCGGCTTGCAACAAGAGTTCCATTATAGGCACATGGCGTCTAGTAGCGGCGATAATCAACGGAGTTTTGCCATCCGAATCTTGTGCTTCAATATTCGGGTCTCGCTCCAGCAGGAGTTTGACGATATTTTCCTTGTCGCTTTTTATAGCGTAGTGCAGCAGTGTCGAGCCATCACTTTCTTCCCAGTTGGTGTTGGCGCCAAACTCTATCAGTGTCTCGACAGCGCGCCATCTTCCGTATGCTGCAGCCAAGTTGATGGGTGGAAATCCCCCAGTGTTCATGCGTTCAGTATCCGCTTTCCGGTCAAGAAGCATCTGTAGACACCGTGGAGCGTAACAGCTGCACGCATAGTGTAGCGCTGTCCCTCCAACGCCAAGACGTTGGGCATTGATGTCAGCACCAGCGTTCAAGAGAAGCTCCATTGCCTTGTCGCAATCTCGGATGGTGGTGAGCATCAAAGGTTTTTCACCCGTGTTGTTGTCAATATCGATGGGAGCTTTCTTGCGGAGCAGGAGCTCAACAACATCATCTAGGCCCGAAACCGCCGCTAGATGAAGTGGAGTGTCACCATCAGCATTCTTCACCGTGACATCTGCACCACTTTCCAGTAACAACTCAGCGATTTCGAACTGGTTGGCAGCTAAATGCCCACATCTAGAATAGCCCGCGCGGATACAACACTCTCGCAATTTGAGCGCGCGATGCAATGGCATGTCACCCTTATCGTCAGGCTTCAAGAGTTCAATGCCGTCATCGATGAGGAACTTAAGGATACGAAGGCGGCCGAGCTCGATTGTCCTAAATAGATCGACCTGGCTTGCGTGGTTTCCTCTCTTGATGAAGCTTTCGATTACATCAGCGCTGTCATGTTCAACCGCGGCAGTGAGTGTATGTGGTTCAATTTCCACCTCTTGCTGCAAGAAAATCTTGACAATTTCGGACCAGTCGTACCGCATAGAGAGGCAGAACGCTTCTTGAATGTCTGCTGAATAATCTTCTCGATCGGGTCCAACCTGAAGCTTATTCAACCTAGCCGCAATCCCAGAGGCAACTCCATGTCGGGCGTCCTTTTTTAGAAGGGAAGCCATGGCACGTTTCTGATCCGTGGATAGCAGTTCCTCAGTCATAGATATGACCCCCGGGGTTGAGGACTCACACTGCCCTCTGCGTAGGTCAGCCGCTAGGCTATGAAAGGCTTCTTGATCGCAAGGTTCCAAATTGTCCTCAGTTCGCCCTTCAATTAGGGCGAGGACTTCAACGGGGCATGTGCCATGTTCTTCATCCTTGCGCTTGCGAGCGTATTGAAGTGCAGCAGTGGTCAACTTGGCACCACCAGAAAGGAGGGCAGTAACGATGTTGGGGTCATTCCGTCCCACACGTAATGCTAGCTCGAGCAATTTCAGGTCTGAAAGGCCGCTGGGCTTGCAGTCGACTTGCGCCTTAGCCCTGATAAGGAGATCTATCGCCTTCATGCGATTCTTGGTTCGCCATTTTCTATCAGGGGTATTACGATTCAAGTTTTCAGCAGCAGCCTCGAGCAGCGTATCGATTTTTGCTTGCTTTTCTCGATTCTTGGTTTCTTTCCCTTCCGCCGTTGGCTCGTCTTCCAGAGCACTGCGCGATTCTTCTGCGGCCCACCACAAGACAGACAGTCCAAGGACAGCACAATTGAGTGGTGTGCCGAGACCACTTGCCCGATTGGAATCCGATTCAGGTAATAACCAGTCGCACAGTTCGTCGAGTGCGAGGCAAGCAGCCCAATGGAGCGGTGTGGTGCTCTGGAAAAGTGTGGTCGTATTCTCGCTGAAACCGTAATAGTCGTCGTAACTCACGCCGTTGACCTTAACCTTTTCCAAAGGATGTTTCAAGAAGTACATGGCGCACTGGTTCCAGAGCTTGAACTGGCCCGAAATCGCAGGGTTGAACAGTTTGTGCGCTTGCTCTGTGATGCACGTATCATTGAAGTTGCCAAATGCATGCGTATCCCAATACTGACTTGCGTACGAAATGAACGGGTGGTCCGATTCCTTTTTGAGGAAATCCAGGACTGTCTCTGAAGGGCCGGTCTCAAAAGCTTTGAAATTGAGATAAGTGAGGCATGTCCTTGCCATGAGGATATTACTGTCCTTCTCAGTTATCTGGTAATTGGATAGCTCAGTACAGTTGAGAAGATTGGTAGAGAGGAGGAACTCTTTGACGGTGAAATGAGCCACTTCAAATTCGACACGTCTGGGGCTCTTCCTGATCAAGCTACTACACCATTGAAGAAGGGCATCTTCCTCGATGATAGCATCCTCGGAGAAATCTTCGTCCCCATCAGAAACTGCTAGGGCTTCCATTAGCGCATAGGAGGGCAATGGTCTTTTGGCAAAGATAATCCACTGCAGAGCCTTGTGAACGAGTGGCTGACAAGCAACTGGGATGCGTCCAAGGATTCGTTCGTATGTGCCTGTTAAGTCTGGAGGTAGACCTGGCAGTGCCTTCAAGCGTTCGCGATCGTTATGTAGAGTACAAAGGTAATCCATCTGGCAAGCAACCCAGCGGAACCTTTTGACCGTAGTTAGTAGCATGATAGCAGGTCAGGGCATAGGTGACTTGTGGGACTTACATGCCCCCAGCTTTATCAACCAGCTTCTCCTGTATTTCGCTTCTTACTTTCGGCGTTCTGAATAGATGCTTCTGCTTTGCGGCTCTATACTCGATTTCTGACGAGACGTATAGCTGTAGATCACTAATATCAGCTTCGACGGAGATGTTCTTGTAGTCTGAAAGGCAGCTTCTAATATCCACTTCGTCGCGGCTGGTAAAAATCGTTTTGATGTTAGCCTCTGTGGAGATCGTAGAATCATTTAGGGAGTGAAGAAGGGCTATGGCCTCCGAGCGCTTATCATTGATCTCATCCAGAGCATCAATTACTATCATGGTTGCACCATCCAGGCGACTAGCCATCCGACGGATGAGTTGGCACAGGTCTTTAGGTTTACAGAACCTCGATACCAGTCCGCCTGGATTGTGCTCTTTGTAGAAATCTTCTAGCTCTTGGACGCATAGCTCACTTTGAAGCGCCAATTGTTTGATAAGAGCTCCAAGAATATTCCAAGGGTCATGTGTCGTCAAATCGTTATAATCGCAGTAGAAATAGGCCAGAGCTACTCGGCTTTCGTCAATAGAGCAAGCTCACTTAAAACGAAGGTAACGTACCATCCTCATCTCGCGAAGTGGATTTCATCCTTGCTTGCAGGTTTGTTACAATTGTTGATCTATCCAGGTTAAGTCGTTGAACAGTTTTCTTCCGGGGAAGGGGTCCTTACGCCAGGACAGTCTTGCCAGCGCCCGCTGTTGTGGCATCTTGAGTTAGCACGTTTACCTGGACAGTAATGACTCAGGGTACTCTCAAAGACTTACGTATCCCAGTAAGCAACAATTTTGAATTGTTGGTGATCAACCAATCTTTGAAGTCGTCGCCATCGGTGAACCATGTTCCGGTTGCCAAGTCCCTTCGGAGATCCTCTGCGATGTATTGATTCTTCCTAGGATCGATATCCCCGAAACATCGTAGCATTTCACGCCGCTCCCGGGCTGGAATTTCGGCGTAAGCACTCCCTTTTTTGTCTGTCAGATCATTCAGAACGACTTACAGGCTTTCTCAAGATCAAAAGCGTCGCGCTGCTTCGTGAACGCATCTGCTAACTCTCCTGAAGATTTTATAGAGTGTAGCCTGGTAATGTGTCAGTGTACAAACGAAGGAGGCCTGAGGCGAAGGCTTCCAAACAAAAAACGCAAGACTATGTACATCTAGACGAGGATGTCTCATTAAAAGCGTCACTTACCAGCCTTCGGTGCCCAATAATAGGCTTATCGCAGATTTGTGCCTTTCGATTTTCGCTGTGAATTCTTTCGTTTGAGAACTCTTGAACGGCCATAGCATTCGGCGTCCCACAGATCGTAGTGGGTTGTCGGCCTCTGACGGGAGATTCTCGTGCAAGCTAGTTTGAATCTCACTCAGTGTCTTCCTCAGACTCTCAAGATCATCATTAGGCTGTCCCTCGAACTTGAACTCCAATTGCGCTTGCCGAAACTGATTCATAACATATTCCACTTGGTTCAGTGTTGCTCGGAGGCTGGTCGCCTCCCTAAGTAAGGAAGTAATGGTGTTGTTAGCATCTTTGGCATCCCTTATATAGTGCAATCCATGCTGAACCACAATGTCCGCCAAACTAATGAGTCCGGAAATGCTGGAAGCGGCAGCTACAGCCTCCATGTCTTGGTGCAACGAAAGCAATCACACAGGAATGCTGTGAGATAGAAAATGACCTAAATAGATAAGGAAGGGTTGGGTGGCATCTGGGCATAATGGTCGCTTTTCGAAGTGACCACATCAAGATCTGAAAGTTCAGGACATTACTGACGTGGGGTTGCATGGGCGCTATCTCAGCAGCTGAAGCCTGAGGCACACGTTGTGGCTCTATTTTCCATTTTCGAAGAGTTTTATTGGATCTAAAAAGGTTCAGTTTTGGGCATCAAAAGAGGGGGGCTGCTCTGTTCAGCCCGTGGTGACGTGTCACAAGGTACATTTAGGCACCCCAATCTTGCAATGGTAGGTTAGGCCGCGGTGAACTTCAAAAGTTCTGCTTGATTTACCCAATAAAACCTGAGGCAATAGGGGTGATACTAATCTTCCAAAGCCAAATTCCTGCAACAATGACCTACACTTTCCAAGAAACCAGTAATTGCTCGGTAGCTGCGCAAAATGATTGGGCTGTGCAATGGGCCACTGGGACACCTGCGCCAACACTGAAGCTTGCCCAAACACCCACAGCTTGCCCACTGCCACATAGCTTGCCCACTGCTACACAGCTCTCCCACTGTCACACAGCTCGCCAGCAGTATACAGCTTACTAACTGCTACATAGCTCGCTAATGGTTTACAGATCGCCAACTACAACAGCTTACCAGCTGCCACAGAGCTTGCCAACGGTACATAGCTTGCCAACTGTCACACAGCTCGCTAATGATGTATAGATCACCAATTGCCACAGCTTACCAACTGCCACAGAGCTTGTCAGCCGCCATAGAGCTTGCCAGCCAACACAGAGCTTGCCAGCCAACACAGAGCTTGCGAGCCGCCATAGAGCTTGCCAGCCGCCACAGAGCTTGCCAGCCAACACAGAGCTTACCAGCCAACACAGAGCTTGCGGGCCGCCATAGAGCTTGCCAGCCGCCACAGAGCTTGCCAGCCAACACAGAGCTTACCAGCCAACATAGAGCTTGCGAGCCGCCATAGAGCTTGCCAGCCGCCACAGAGCTTGCCAGCCAACACAGAGCTTACCAACCGCCACAGAGCTTGCCAGTCGCCACAGAGCTTACCAGCTGCCACAGAGCTTACCAACAGTATACAGCTTACCAACTGCCACATAGCTCGCTAACGGCATACAGCTTACTAGCTACCACGTAACTCGCTAATTCCCATTTTTCCTCCCTTCCCTCAACTCCTTCCTTCCTTTTGCAGATCATATCAGGCGGCACCTTCCTAGCCATCATTTCCAACGACGACGATGACCTGGTGGCTGTGAGTGAGCTGTTTGCAAGGGCAGACCCTGCCCCCGCGGCAGTAGCTGCCACTGCCATTCCCGCCGCGGGTACCCACAATCTCGGAGATTGTGCCCTCGGGATGAGCGCCCAAATAGGCCTGAGACTACCTCCGCGGCGCCGCCGCAACAAGAGACTTCGGGGGGTTCCAAGGAGGCCCAGGAGGCAGATACAGGCGCAGGCGCTGGCATAGGCGCTGGCGCAGCCAATAACACTTGCAAGTGTAGCAGGGCCCGGAAGCCTAAACGGTGTAATTGAGATGCAATTGCAGTCTAATTACAGTGCAAATGGTGCCTGAGAACAGCTAGAATAGCGCAGTCGGTCACGCCCGTGGCAGTCATTCATTCAACTGCAAGTGCTCAATCTCGAGTAGCTACCCTGCATCTCATTGTCCATGAATTGCTAGTATTTTTGGTGGTTCCAGTGGCAATTGCGATGCCAGCCCCGCACGGGCATCGGGAGATCGCATCGGTGTTGGCGCAGGTGTCCCAGTGGCCGAGACGACAAAGTTTGCAGGGGCCTTCCGCTGTTGGCGCTTGAGCATCTGCGACGAGCAACTGCGATTGTGACCTCACCCTTTTTCACGCGCAACATTCGCTATCAAAAGCATGCGCTTTTAGTTTGACAAGCATAGGCAGATGGAGCATCTGCTCTACCAAGCCACAGCTACAGGGCATGCAGCAGTGGCAAGAGAGGCCTACCAAAGCGACGTCCTTCAAGTGTCTGATTGGGATGTTTGGGATGCGCAACTTTGGCCCGTAGATGTCTTGGAGCCGAAGACGAGATGGTTGGGCTTTGAACATGATTCTCATCAGCCAATGTGGTTCAAACACCAAGCAAGTACAGATGTTGATGGGTCTCCAGTAATAGAAGCCTATTCCAGAGGATGGAATTTGGATGCCGTCTGGAGCACTGCTGATATCTCTTCAGTCCACAGCTCATTGAAAGGCTTAAGTAGAACGGAGGCGGAAAAGCGGCTTGCTGCTTTCTGCCAGGCGTGGCTCTATCTAGGCCTTCTGGAGTGTGTGTTCGAGAAAGAGGTCAAAGTCAGCTACCTCACTCGATTGGACAATAATTTCGAGGGTCCTTTTGTCTACTCACGCAATATTCCTCCTCTCCTCGCCGCACTACAGCAAGAACTATGGGAGCTTGACACAGAAGCAAGGCAATCTAGATTCTTCAATATTCGACAGACCATCGATTATGCGTCTGCCGCGCTGTTTGAGATTCTGTCTACTGATGATGGTAGCAGGGAAGGCACCAGGCCAGCATTCAAGAAGTATACTATCAAGGACTTTCCTGATTTTCACGCCGCCATGTCCGCAACAGCCCCGGCCATCATCGCACTTCACGAAGCAGTTACACAGTCGCTGTATTTGAGCGGCGATGAAACAGCCGCTACGGCATTCCCCGGATACTACGAGGACATTTTTGTGAAGCAGGAGGAGAGGTTGAGGGCTAGAGGTTGGTGCCCCTTCGTGACTTGGCGATTTCGTGAGAGTACGCCTGCCTCGGTTTTGATGCTGGTCGACGCGGCAAAATTTGAGAATTCACTCGGTGGACACGAGAAGTGCACGGAGCAAATTTGTGTCAGGAATAACATCGACAGGAATACCTACGAGCCGTCCCATGAGTGTGTCGGCAGCGACTGTCGTTTCGTCAAGCCTAATTTGCAGGATGTGATGCATATTTTGGATAGCAATCGATATCCAGTTGTGAAATTGATCCAAGGTGAAATTATGGAGGTCCAGCCAGTCACGTTAGATGAAGGTGGGGATTACTTTGCAATATCCCATGTCTGGGCCGATGGTCTTGGGAGCACAACAGAGGTCGGCATCCCGTTATGTCAGGCCCAAAGGCTACAGCAATTGTGTTTCTCTGCGGCAGGAAAGGAGACTCCATTTTGGCTCGACTCTCTCTGTGTGCCTGCCGAAGTCGTGCGGCGACGTATCGCGATTACCCAAATGAATAGGGTATACCAGAATGCGACAGGCGTCATCACAGTGGATAGTGGTATCAGACAACTCTCTGAGCATTCTTCGCTGCTTTCAAAAGTCTGGACCATTGCAGCATCAGGCTGGATGCAACGCCTTTGGACATATCAAGAGAGCGTCATAGCAAAGAGTGTCCGCTTCGAGACCAAGGGCGGGTTGCTTGACATGACGGAAACCATGCGCGAGGCAATAACGAATTCGACTCGGAGTTCTCCGATTCAATTAGCCGCATTACTGGTTGAAACGCTGCCGATTCACGTTCTTGAAGTTAGACCAAGCAACTTAAATAAGGAATACTCCCTGGCGGATATCATGGATGGACTGCGCTGGAGGTCGTCAAGTCGGTCCGGAGATCAGGCTATTGTGGCATCCCTTCTCATGCACTTGAATGTTGCAGACATCCTGAAGTCCGATGAACAAGAAGATCGTTTGGTCGAATTCTACACCCAGATCAAGACCGTGCCATGGACCATCATTTTCGACCGGAGACCGAAGATGAAGCGGGCTGGGTTTGCGTGGGCCCCCGAAACGTTGATGGGCTGGACACGAGACACCGTGATTCCACTGGGGAAAGCTATTAACAATGCTACTGTAACGCCACAGGGACTGAAGATTACTCTGACGTTATTGAGGCTGGAGAAGAGGGTGGCCATGGCAGAGACAGAGCCGAAACGATGCTTCATTTCGGTTGGGACAACGTTTTATGAGATAGACGAATCCGTTTTCACTTCGCCGTCAAGGAAGGACGTCTTTTTCGATTCGGTCATTGTCTACCACTACCACTATAACGAGGCTAACCTAGCTTCCCATCTCACCACAATTGTGATGGAGCCTGCTGTTGTTGGACTCGTCTCCAGCGATTGGTTGTGCTCTCCGACAGAGATCAGATGTGACTATGAGATCCGATGGAACATTCGAAGGATCGACGAAGAAGACGTTGAGCTTGACTACGAGACGGTAAAGGGAGAGTGGGTGAGGCAAGCGGTAGTAATATCTTAGGCACGACCAGGACCAGTCGCAATTTCTGCCAGGAATATCTCGGGACGCCAGGACCACAGCCTCTGATGCTCGGTATGTGTGGTATTAGGTCTTGAAGTGCCAAGGTCCTGTGGAAATGGGCAAATAGACCTAAGACCATAGAAAATCGGACAAGTCCTCCGGCCAGAATCACAGCTCCCCATAGCACAATATCTGCGCAAGCTGAATATGCCGGCTTTGACAGAAGGTTAGCAAATGGTCGAGTTGATCAAAGAAACACTAATCCGCTGCTTGTCGGGTTAGTGCTGGGAGTGCTTTTCTCGGGATGCTTTGGGGCAGGCAATGTTGGCAGGTAATGTGCAGGGCAGGTAACTTCGGCTGTTAGGGCATGGCATAGGGGATCTAAGTAGATTTTGTTAGCACAAGCACAAGTTTTGGTACCCATAAAACCTACGTCGTTCCCTTCCCAGCTGACATGGCCTCGCTGCCGCCAATCTCGGAAGAAGCCTTAGGCCTTAAAAATGTCTTGACGAACGCCCCATTTTGATTGCTCACCCTCTCTGCCCGGCCCACCTACGCAGACAGGTGGAAGACGTAGTACAGACCTTCAATCCCAACAGGTTGCTTCCCCCGGAAGAGGGCGAGATCTTCGAGTCCGCAAAAGGAATGTTTCCACTGCCTGTAAGCCTGAAGCGTAGCTAGTTAAAGCGAATAGGGCGTTGCCAGACTTCGCGGGGCAACACCAATCATCGTCTGAACTTGGACTCCTCCCCCGCGGTTGTCAACATTGATTGTTCGTCCTGGTCTGGCTTCGTTGTCAACGGGCTTGAAATTTGGAATGTTTCGTATGGCCGCCTAAGGTGCCTAGAAGAAATAGTAAGAAATGGTCAAATTCTTGTAACACATCACCACTCATGGCTCCACGATGACTCTCTTGGGCTTTTCCGTGGAGGTAGCCTTTGAGGAAAGCGGTGCCTTCAAGGCTAGTGCCCTCCTTGGACAGTATGCAGGTTCCTGAAGATTTTGATGCAGAGTTGTTTAGACTTTGTTTAGGGGCCGCAATTAGGCGCATTGTTCCGCCCCAGAGCAGGGTGAGCCCTGGGGTAGATTTTACAGAGCTCGGCATATCCATTCTCCGCGGACAACACGACTTTCTTGGTCGCAAGTGATTCCTGCAGGGCTTCTTCACCCGGTGCCTTGGAGCAAGGCCATGCATTATGCCTGGACGATAGCATTTCGGCCAGCAAGTTCATGTCTTCGAACTCCGGTATTGGGCCTGGAGAAGTCGAGTTTGCGCGATGCTTTCTCCGTGCTTTCGAACGTCCAACTGTCACGGAGGTATATAAGGCAATCACTTTTTGACAGACCCACGGACAGGCCGTCACTGGATCGACGAAAATACACCTATGATCCAATCAGGTTCTTCTCTTCTTCGGCTAGGCCCTGCTTTCAAACAACCTCAGTCCTCCAGAAGCTCAAGCCGTACAAGCCTGGAGCGCTTGATCAGGGACTTGCATTCAGAAAACAGGATCTAACGCAAAGAGAGCTTGCGCAGGTCTTTGGCGGGCAGATACCACCACCAAATTTTGCGAACAGACTCCTACGTATCCTACATGCGCGGCGCGTTGATGGCACATTAGATATTGACCCTCCCACGGACGTCACAAGAGAGCTGCAGAAATACCCACACGCCGCCGCCGATGCGTTGAAATGGCTACGCTTCCATTACCCAATCGATGAAGATGCGGCTATCATGCGGCGGCTTGAGCGCGAGGAAAGCGAAGTGGAAAAGGACAACCCTGCCGAGCTGATGCAACGGGCTGAGAAGCTTGGTCTCTATAAACCACAAAGCGGTACATATGGAGCAAAGCTGGGCGAACAAGGTGACATCTTTGGGAAGAGCGAGTTGGAAAACATCCGCGCCGCCAACATTGCGGAAGCGAAGAGAGCAGAAGAAGCCCTCGAAGAGCAAATACAACAATTGCAGAAAGAGACGAAGGAGAAGGTTGGGCAATTGCAAATTAGGGATGACAAGTCGTTGGAAGGTAATAAAAGCCAACTGGCAGAGTGGCGGCCGACTAACTTTGTGTGCAGCCTCAACGGGCCAGCGCCCTCCAAATACATACGAGAAGTGGTTACTGCAACAACGGAACGCTGCGCAAAGCAAGCTCACACTCGACTCTCCGGAGATTGCAGGCATGAGTCTGGTTGGTACGATCCATCCATCCAATGCGATCTACTCATTAACAGTCATGACACTAGTCTCGCCGCCTCCTGCCCTCACTTTTCTTCGTAGCTGTTGGCTGTGGTCTTTGCTACCTCTACTCTCAATACTGGGTACCGCCTGCCCGAACTGATCGCCTATGGCCCAACACTTCCTTGGCTCGGGCCACCATTTTCGGGATTGTAGCGACTAACGTCTTCATTTTCGCGCTGTGGAGGGCCTTTCCACCTGCGTGGCGAATTCTCAACCGCTATTTCGTCAATGTCACAGCCCTTCCTGCAGCCTTTAGCATGCTAGGCAGCATGTTCAGCCATCAGCAAGTGCTCCACCTCGCAGTCAACATGGGATTTCTGGTTTTCATTCCCATTGCTGCCTCTCTGCATGAAGAAGTCGGCCGCGGAACGTTCCTGGCAATATATATTGCCAGTGGATTACTTGCTTCGTTTGCACCATTCGCATACTGGACGCTACGAAGACAACTCACCATGACAAGCTTGGGAGCTTCAGGTGCCGTTTTTGGAGTCCTTGCTGCGTACTGTACGATGCATACCAAGTAAGTCCCACGAACTGATATGCTTCTCGGCTTCTCCCGTACCTTTGACTGACTTACATACTCCATTAGTCATAATTTCAGTGTCTGGTTCATTCCGACCAGTTGGCAGGACTGGGTGCATTTGAAAGGATGGGTATTGCTGATCGTGATTTTTACAATGGAGATCGCTGGGCTACTGTCTCGGAGGAAGATTACCATAGGCAAGGCTGAAATCGATCATCTCGGTCATCTGGGTGGGTTCTGCACTGGGGTGGTTAGTGGATGGTGGTGCAGAACGAATCAGGCAGAGGAGAAAGCTCGGCAGAGGAAAGAGCTGGCTTGGTATGAGAAGTTGATTGGCAAGAAGCCCAATCCCTAGCCTAACGACCTCAGGATGTAACTTATTTCCTGTTCGAATGCTCCATGCTCGGAAGGGCTCTTGATAAGCCCCCTTTTTTGCTGGCCCACATGCATACAAGTAGGACTCACAATATTCTATCACAAACGCCGCATAGAGTAATAAGAGGTCCTGAGGTAATGTCATTTGCAAATCGAATGAATAAGAAGGTCTTGTACACGCCTCAGCACGTCCAATTGCGAGGATGAAATTTCTAGACGCCATTCACAAGCCGATTTAGGTATTGATTAGCGGTCTGACAAGGTATTCGGCTGTGGGATGCGGTGTATCATGCTTCCACCGATCTAGCTATGCACGGACGTGTTGAGGTGTGTATGGAGGAAGGATAATGCTAGTTACATAAAGCTAACTCGCTTCAAGTCTAGCCAACTGTGGGGAAGCTAGTTTAGAGCCCCCGATTAAAGTACAAAACCTCTCTTGTTGCTCTTCTTCCTTTGGGGCACGTTGCATTGATTGCTGCGCGTGTTTTTCATGCCTGCCGCATGTTCAAGGACTGCCCCGTTCTCTACCTCGTCCGTGCTCGACTATCCCTTCTCGCTGCCTCTCTCATACCCACGCTTCCAGCTGTATTAGCGAGACCTGCTTGAGTGCTGGTGCTCTTTCAGGTTCTTATAATGCCTCCTACAACTCGGTCATCCGTTTCGCCTTCCCTCGACTTTAAGGAAGTCTCACGCCAATTGGAGTCCTTCCAGCAAGTCGACAGCAACCGACAACGGTTGGTAGAGCATCTACTCCAACGCCTGCGCGAATTGGACGCAGATTTACAGGCTGCAAACTCCGATCTCGAGGATCAAACCTCTATTCGGCGGCATTGGAAGAAACGTGCTGAGGATGCTGAAGCCTTACTGGCGCAGAGTCAGTTCGTTTTGGCCCTTGTCGATGGCAATCGTTACACCTTTGCAGACCAATACCTCAAGAATGCCGAGACGGGCGGAGCAGACGCCGCTGGAGACCTGGTTGAACAAATTCGGGGTTATATAAAGGAGCGGAGTCTCCATGAGGACTCTACCAAGGTCTGCCTCATGGTTCAAATTTTCGCAAACAAGACGGCTTTGTCTCAAGCTCTGATCGATTCTGGTACGATCTCTGGACCTGGGCATTTTGATGACTTCATAGCACAATTCATGCGGAGTCAACCGTTCATGTACTTTGTGGACTGTGGGTCTTTCGAAGGAGCGGTTGACTCCAAGATCCAAGGCTTGTTTCCCCACCTGCGTTCTGTTCTGGGACTAATTTTCTTCTAGAATCCTATGAGTTTCATTTCGATAATGCCCATTGCAAGCATCTCTTACTGGCCCTACGTCACGATTCGGGGTATATCACGGAGCTTGATACGTACCGCGGGGATGAAAGCACCTTAGCCAGAACGTCCTTGATGAGACCTTCCCATGCGGTAATTGGCCGGTTTGCTTCTGGATTCCATGTTGCACTTACTCCCGCGCTCAATACTATTCCCTTGATCTCGCTCGAGCATCCCAATGGCAGCATTGCTGAGAAAAATGAAGAGTCCCGCTCATCAGTCACCAGAACCCGGTTTCCTGCTAGGAATCACGACCTACACGGTCTTTTTGAAGTTGAGGACCAAGACAGCCCTGCTACAGAACAGAGTGGAATCAACCAATCCAGTGATGTTGATCCCACTACACAGAAGCGCGATTCGAGCACCACCTCCAGCACTGCCGCCGTTCCAAGGGATGGCGAGACAGCAAACCCCTCTCCGCCGGTTAAGTCACCGCCGGTTAAGTCACCGCCCTTGATGCAAGAGGCGAAGAATCCTCCTAGCGTCCCGTCGCCCAATAATCTAACACCAGTACAACACTCCAATACAGCGCCTTTCCTCGGCCCTGTGCATTCCTATATGAATGATTGGGAGAGTGCGCCATCCGCAGATATCTATACTCCACCACCAGACCTTCGACCCTGGGGTTCTGAAGATGGTCCGTCTTGGGAGGACGCTTCCAATAACAAGTACAATGATAACCCCATTGCCAAGAGATCAGATCGAAGTGCCTCGAGAGAGACGTCTAGGAAGAGTTCAGACGCTTTTGAGAAAGCCCCTGTTGGCAAACCCAGTCACCAGAATAGTGGTAAAGGTGCAGCTGGTGGTCTAATGGCTCGAAAAGCGAAACAAACCCCAAGACAACCCCTTCCGCCGCGCAGTCCCAAAGATGTCCCCGAATTTATCCCCCAAAGTAGCCCGGGTATTTCAAGCAGCTTGTTGGAATCGAAATACTCCTCACCGTCTAGCCAGCCACCCAACCCACAATCTGCAAGCAATGCGACTGTAGCCATCAATCGACATGGCCAGCGCATTGACCTACCACTACCACGGCCCTCGGCCGAAGACCAAGCGCGATTTGATGCGCGCTGGCATGCCAAAAAATTGTGTAATGACCACCACCTACGTGGAGGGTGCAGCAGCGGCAGGGACTGCAAATTTGACCATGAACCCATTAACGAAGGGATGCGCCTGGCCCTGCAAATATCCGCGAGGAAGATACCTTGCAAGATTGGACCGGGTTGTCGGCGACGGGATTGTCCCAATGGACATTATTGTCCGTATCGGCTTAGCTCAGGGGGTTGTACCAACAAGCAGTGCTCCTTTAATGCCAGAGGCATGCATAAGGTGGATGACCTTAAAACTGACAGGTTCGTTCCGGCGCAGTAAACGAGGATGCGACGGACCACCGCTTTTTGTCCTTTACATTGTCAGAGCCAGCGAGAACATCATGCGAATATTGCAAAGCGAAGAGAATTGCCTCAGATCAAGCTTTGGCAGACAGAGGGATAGAACGGACAAATATTTCCTATATCCCAATGACCGGTGTTGGAACTTGGGTTGTGAATTCTTCTTCGATGAAGGGGCACTTTGAGATTGGTCGGCTCACTCCTTACGACCCTCCCTCTGACACCTCCTTGATCAAACACCGGCAAACTCTCGTTCTTCATATGTTTCTTCGCCATTATGTCGCATTCAAGCCTTTCGATCAATTTCCAAAGTGGCCGCGAATCATTTAAGTCAAAGCAGTCTGAGGCTGTTACACAGAGAACCCAGAGACCTGCTAGACTTGGGACTTTCTCGATTATTCGTTTCTCAGAATTGCTAGTGGTCATCTCACACGCGCATTCTGACTCACCAGGATTTCAATTACGATACGAAGCTCACAGTTCTCATTCTTGAACCCTGACCGCCCCAGATTTTATCCGTGTGAATGCGACTGTAACACAGGGCGCAAAAAGCACTTTATCTTCGGGGCTTTTCAATACGATGGACGACCACATTATCCTCTTGGGCATGAGTGTCAACGGCGGAAGAGCTGTTATACTTGGAACGCAAGCCAGCGAGACCATATAATTGGTCAAATGGGAAATGCAAGTATTGCTGGGGGGATAGTGACCGAAGACTGTGAGGCGAGAGGATCTTGCACCCTTGCCGAGATCATCAAGACCTACTATGTTTTCATTTACTTAGACATGTGACGTCCAGATCAACTTATGCTAGACTACTTCGAACAGAGACTGGGTTGAATTTCAGAAAGAGCAACACGTGCCTCAACGCCAGGGAAATGCTCCCATCTTGGTTTGGTTTCAGGCGAAGCCAGGGTGTGACCTGGGCCTCCGCAGAAGGCTACAAAAGGCCCGGCCCGACTTCTAGTTCACTTTCAGAGATGGAGATCCATTAAAGGTGAAACGTGCACCCTAAAGAGAATCCCTGTCCACAACCCATGCCCATCGCTTAACTTTCTAAGCTGTTGTACCTGATTCTATGCGGCAAAACAACAGGGGCGCATGGCAGACGCCGCGCCCGAATGGGAAGGGCTTTCTCTCGTGTTACAATGCCACGTTTTGGCCGCTTGGCATTGATCTTCCTGCTGTAGTATGTCTTTGAGAGGCAGGGAACGTATGGTTTGTCGCCAGGGATCATCATCGACTATCCCTATCCGGCGTCGGCATCACTTGCTTGACCAGCAGTGGCCCGAATTCCTTACTCACTCCCAAGGCCGTGGCGTCATCTAACGATCGGGACAATTTTGAATTATGGGCACTCCATTTTGACGTCTGCCAGCTGTCTGAGCTACATTGCGGGATAGGGGAGGAAAAGCATTCAAGTGGAATAGTTTAAAAGACGTGGATCTACTATATCCTTTCTAGATCATGCTAGCTTCTTGCTGCTGCCATTTGGTATGGACCCGTTGGCGACAGACTGTCGTTTGACCGACACAATTTCCGGCAAGGAAAAAAGCCGAGGCCAAACAAGTTGATACTCATCTTGCTGTCCGTTAAGACAATGACGTAGCCAAATGCCCCAAACGATATAGCAATATGCTCCAAGGCCGGTCAATAGATGCCTGTGGAAGCAGTTAACGCATATGAAACATAGCATAGTGATACTGTTCGTAATCTCTGACTTACCACCATCCATGTCCTTCCAAGACTATGCCCCAAGGCAACCCAACACTTCGCCTCCACTTTCTTAGAGTTCCACAGTAGATAATGTCAAGTGCCCAAATTCCGAAGCCACCGAGGAAGACTGTCAATCCAAATACCACGAAGATCCACATCTGTTTGAGAATCTCCTTGTCGCGAGCATTTTCGCGGCGTTGTCCATCCTTGTGTTTCTTGTACTCCGCAGGCGACTTGGGTAATGACTCCTGCTCCTCCCGCATATGCTTCTCCTCAGTCTTCCTCAAGGATGGACGGAGGGTATACTCCATGATGAACATGCTTCTGAAGACAATGAAGGCAGTTAGAAGTGCGTAGGTGTTCTGGTGGAACGTTGGGTCCTGGAGGTAGTGATAGTAGACCGTGATGGAAACAGAGAGACCAATCAAGAAGCTAGCCAAAAGTATGCGGAAACTTGTTGACTGGGAATACGATAGACCGGCGTAGATCATCAGGCATGTAGTGTAGATCATGTTAAGCTCGTCGACGAGTTGCCAAGGGTCTGGGAGAGCGGTCAGTGCTTGTCCAGTCAGTACGGGGAAGTAGCGCACATTTCAGCGTGGTATGGAACATGAAGCTGCCAATGCCGACAAGAAAGTACCCAAAATAGGCGACAGCGAAGACGGAGTCGTGGCCATGCTTTCTGCAGCTTTTGATGCCTTCGTATGCAAGATACAAGAACAGTAGATTGGTCAGAGTATTGACAATCTCCGCTGAGTAGTACGTCGCATAGTATTTCTTTGCCAGTGTCAGTATTCAGGCAGAGTCCCCGATCAAGAAAGTGACGGTTACTTCTTCACACCATGTCAGGGTGGCAGTTACCGGATCCCAAAAGCCTGGTTGACCCGGCGGAGGGTACGGTATGGACGGCAGCCAAGAAGGCATCGCGGGGTGAGAACACAAAAATTATCGTGATTGACAGCGTATTTAGGGTCTTATCATGGTGCGATGGCTAATATCGTGAAAACTGAAGTCAATTGAGAACACTGTGCAAAAGCCAAAGCAGGCTGTGACTTTGCTGATTTTTTCTTGAATATCGCAAAGGGTGACGTACCATGGCAGCAGTAAGCTTCAATCGGCCGCCCCGCGTCTCCCGGTGAAGGGTTCCGCCACGTAAAATTTGGGACCTAGCTTGCGCAATCCCAGAGCCTCTTTGCCTTCGGAAAAAGAATCCACGGGCTTAAACATCAACTCCATCAATTCCTTCGAACTAAGTGCGCATTACAGTGCCAGCATGTCAATTCCTAATGCCGCTCTCCAAAAGGTTCGCGCATCGGTCCACTACCATTTTCACGCAGTCCCAACTAACCCATTCTGCAGCTGCTACAAGAGGTTGAGACCCAAGCGATTATCTCTCAGCAGCAAATCAGCCAGACACAGGCCGAGATCAACTCGAAGAAGCGAGATGCTAGACTGAACGATCTTACTTCCAAAGAGCTTGGCCAACTGTCGAAATCAGCAAAGGTGTATGAAGGCATTGGCAAAATGTGAGTCAAACACAATGCTCCAAATCCAGAGATGCTTTAGTGGAGACTGACAAATGCTGCGGCCAGGTTCATTGCTACACCTGTCTCGACAGTTGACAAGCGGCTTTCGACCGAGTCTACGGCGTTGAAGAAAGATATAACAGACCTGGAGAAGAAGCTACATTATTTGGAGGCTACTTTCAAGAACAGCCGCGAACATATCAACAGAATTTTGCAAATCAGTGGAAGCGGCTGAGATTTTGGAAGGAATGCCACCAAACTTACCACAATCCGAAGCTGCTGATTTGACTCGTTAATGCAAATGTGATTCCGGACTTGTGCAGGACAAGGAGTCATCGCTCATGCAACCTTGGCTTCCAGCTGAAAACGCAAGCGAGCTTGATAGCTGATTTGATGAAAAGAATGTAGCCTGCCGTCGCCAAGGAGGCCAGCAGGAGATGTGAATGGCTCCTTTCAGCCCCGCCAAAACGTCGCCTGAGGAAAACGAAACTCACTCACACGCCTCTCCAATTTCATTCTAAGAGCTGGAAAATGACACATATCAATTATCGATGACTGTGGAATACAATTGCCGTTAAGCGTTCGGAACCTAATGCAGAGTTATCATACAGTCGTGTCATTGTGTTTGCTGAAGGAAATGTGCACGGCACCATTGTGGGCAGCCGACCAACGCAACAAAACGACTACGGGGGGACGAATACGAGATCATGCAGCCCTACAAAGGCCACGCATGCGCCTGTAGCTTGGCTCCCCCGCTTGTTTGGACTTTTCTTGCAACATTGGCAAGGCTAGTCGGAAATGATCGGCGACAATCCCATACAAGTCATGTTTTAGGCTGCGGCATTAATTTGAAAGCCAGGAGTTGGGACAAACACTCAATCCCATGAGATGGTTGAAGGTGATCAGAAATGGGGCTTGTTCCTTTTTGTCGCCACTGCAAAAGAATATCAGCCCCCTCTCAATGGAATTGGGGGCGCTTTTTGTGTCAGCTTGCAAATCATGCGGAAACCCTTCCCCTGTGATCAATGCCCGTAGTGCGCATTTTGGCCCCCATCTTCGCAAAAGGCCCCGTCTTTAAGCCCTAAGCATGGGGGTCGGAAAGATAAAAAGGTCAGCAGGCCCCCCCACCAAGGAGTCAGAAGGGTTTTGTGGAGTAGAACCAAAATCCTGTCTTGAAGTCTTTTCTACAACCTACTTTTCCAAAAAGCTCCAACCCTTATATTCGTATTCGACACCTGCAGTTTCTTCAGCCTTGCAGGCGTTTCACTTCATTCCTAGCCCATACCGCCTATTTTCATAGATAAGGCTTCACAAGCGCTAAACAGGCGCTTGCTTGCCCCACCATGCCCCGAAGCTGGCGAGGCTCCTACTACGAATCCTCCGACGATGAATACCCTCCTGGAATCACCGTGATCAACGCGGCGCGCAGTCGCCATGGCTCTACTACTGGTGGTGGCCACCATCACCGCGATCATGTCTATCTCGAGGGCACCTTGCTGTCGGTCCCCAGCGACGCTGGCAGGACACATCATCGCTCGTCCAGCACTGGCGCAGCGCCGCAGCCACAGGTCGTCAATGTAATGGTCAATGACAGGAGTCCGGAACGAAGCAGCAAGAGCCCTGAGCGACACCATAGGAGTCCTGAGCGACGCCAAAAGAGCCCTGAGCGACGCCGTAGCTATGATCGGAGACGCGGACGGAGTTCGGAGTCTCTGTCGAGTGAGGAGGAGCGTCGATACCGAGAGCACCGGCGGAGGTCTGCCAAGAGGAAGAGCGAACTGGACGCGGAAACGATAGTGAAGCTGGACCGGTTGAAAGTTTACGAGAAGGAGGAGGCTGACCGCGAGTATGAGAGGAAGCTAAAGAAGGAAATCGAAATTCAGAAAGCGAAGGAGGCGTATGAGGCGGAGCAGAAGGCGAAGAAGGAAAAGGAGCTGCAGAAGGAGTATGTCGAGAGGTGGAAGCGTGAGGAGGCGGAGAAGAAGGAGAAGGAGAAGAGGGACAAGGAGCTAGAGGATGCGAAGTTTGAGGAGAGGTTTAAGATCCAGTTCATGCAGGCCGGGTATACCGAGGCGCAGGCGGAGGCTGTGTTGAAGAAGAAGAAAGAGAAGGAGAAGAAGGAGAAGAATACGATGGCGATTGATCTGAGTCGGCCGACCTGGATTAAGGTGAAGAGGAAGTGGCTGTTGCCGGAGACGTTGGATCACTATTATTTGCCATGGGAGTGGGATGTAAGTTGAGATCTCGTGGAAGGTTTTGTTTTTGTTGCATTTGCTGACTTGTGTGTACAGACTGATTCCGAATATATTGTGATCAAGCAATATGTTGACCAAGACCTACAGGACCAGTTGTTTGAGCACACTCGGATGTTGAAGGAGAGGAGGATGATTACGGGGCCTGTTGAGAAGGATGTGGTCACGACGCTGAAGGTGAGGGACAGATCTAAAGACCAGATGTTTTTGGTCAGGAAGAAGAGCAAGAGCCCTGGAAGGAAGTACTAAGTCTGAGGCAAAGTGCTGAAATCTGCAACCTGCTTCTACACGCCCACCCCGAGTTTGGACATTCTTCAAGCTCATCTTTACGATGTTATGATTTCTTGCATACTTGGAAACGAAGGTGAAATGAAATGGTTGATTGGAGTTCTTGGACTTATCAGGCGCTTGACCGGTTGGCCGGTCTGCATATAGTCCCTAGTCTACGCTTCGTTCGCTTCCAAAAAGAGTAGTGATACATGTTCTGGGTGGTACAAATTACAAAGCGGATGCAACTCGCCGTTCCTCTGCAAAGTGCCTCTCCGCTCTTCCAATCAATTCTTCATACACAGTCCAGGCAAGTGCAGAACTCATGGCCTTCCTGCTCATCCTCAACCCAAGTCCATCGAAGAAGCTCCTCAGTCCGTCCTCCTGGAGCATGGTCCTGGTGGCTTTGAGCATGTTTCCATATTTCTTAGGCATTAGCTGCAGGCGGGTCTTGACCGCGTCGAACGGATTGGTGATGCTTGTAGCCAGCCCGGCAGCGAGTGCACCGCTAGTGAAATTGATTCCGGCTGCTGAGACAGCAGAACTGCTTTCAAAAGAAGCATTGAGTTTCTTCTTGCACCATTCATAAAAGACAACGTAAAGGCCGGCATATGGTGCATCGCGAATTGCTGTAGCTCCGAAGCCAGAGAAGAACCCTCTTGCGCCCTCCAGACGCAAGATATCTCTTGACGCACTGAGCATGGATTTGTAGGCATATATGTCCGACTCGTAGCGCACTTTAATCACCGTGACCGGCATCATCACGAAGCCTGCGCAAACTCTTGCCAAAGCTCCTGTAGCCAGGTTTTGTGTGTTCGAAAGCTTCGGCAAAACAGAGCTACCACTGGCAATGCCATCGGTAATGCTCAAATTTGCAGCTCCCAGCTTTTTGGCTTGATTGTTGGCTACGGCCTGCCGCAAAGCACTCAATGAAGTGAAGTACAAAGCAGAGCCGAAACCTGTGCGTACGGCGGAAGGGGCTGTGCCACGCCAGAGGCTTGCGATAGGATGAGGAGAAGCTAGTATCGAACGTAGGACGGGCAGGAGCGAGGACGATCGTGACTGCTGGACCCGTGTCTTCAGCAGATCGGCGGGCTGTAAAAGGATAGAGGTGCTGAGTCCGGAAGCGAGTCCAGCAACGAAGTGAAAGGTAGGGTGAGGCTTTCTTTTCGTGTGTGCTACATCCTGTGCTGAGTTCTTGGAGCCATCAGACATCGCTGAGCTGGTAGCATTGACCCAGCACGAATTTTAGTTGGACTCTGTTTGGGGCCAAGGTACTAGAGAAGGGCGGAGTAGTTCGGCAGAGACATGATGAACATTGCGCAGTCCAGCTTCACCAGATGACTCGGTGCATAACTTAAGTAATCCAAAGCTGCTGCACGTACTCGTAAAGCCGGCTGTCACGCATTACTCAAGTTTCTTCGGGTAAGCTCGTCATTGCGAGAGCTTGGTCGCCCAACACCCACTTATACGGCAAGCCATAAGGACAAAACTAAGCCTCTCCGGAACCCTGAACTTCGATACTTGCATTGTCGGCAACCCCCATCACTTAACCTGGTAGGAAGTCACATAATGTCTTAAGAGCTTCTATTGCCAGAGTGATCTCCTTATCGGAGTGATTGCTACGAGCGAGGGCGTTACACGGAGCTTTTCCTTATGTCGGCGGCAGCAGCTACCTCCCGAGGACATGCGGCTGAGAGGTTCCAAGTGGGTGACCAAGCTCAAGTGCAGATTGGGGACAGAATCTACCACAATCGTTAGTGAAGCTCCTTACTTTCACCGGTTCTGAGAATGATATTCCAGTCAGGATGCTGTTAGCCGGCTAATAGGGTGTCGTGACCACCAGACAGTGCACTTGAAGCCCCACGCTTCTACAACCGGTACTACGAGGTTCCACGTAATCCTAGCTCGGCCTTCACCGAGCGACACAACGTCTATGCGCGGCTACGAGAAGCCTGCCTGCCGTCAGACGACCCTAGCTCCCCACCACGACAGAGACGGTTTGTTCTCCACGGCCTAGGGGGATCGGGGAAGACACAGCTATGCCTGAAGTTTGCAGAGGAATATCGTGAAAGGTGCGTCAGCCGAGCGCGTGGGATGATGTCAGTTTGGAATCAGGGACCAACTCGGCTGCAGGTTCTGGGGCATCTTTTGGATCGACGCTAGCAGCGAGGACAACGTTGAGCGCGGTTTGGTGAACGTCGCCGCTGTTTGTGGACTGTCAGGTGAGGTGAATGTGGTTAGAAGATGGCTATCCAACTTACCTGAAACGTGGCTGATGATATTCGATAATGCTGATGATCCCGACTTGGATCTATCGCGGTATTTCCCGGTCGGTGCTCGTGGAACGATCTTGATCACAACACGGAATCCGGAATGCAGGCATCATGCGCCAACCGGGTCGTCGTGGGAGCTTAGGGGAATGGCGGTGGAGGAAGCGATCGTGTTGATCCTGAAAATGAGCGGCGTTGACGATGTGTCCGACCCAAGGATACGAGATATGGCGAAGCAGGTGGTGTTGGCTCTAGAATGCTTAGCACTGGCTGTGGCACAGGCGGGCGCGGTGATCCGACAAGGCGTCTGTGGGATGGATGAATACTGCGGACTTTACTCGCAACGTCGTAAAGACCTTCTTAATTACCGACCTATTCAGGGTGGGGAGGAATATAAATACACGGTATATACGACGTGGGAGATTTCTCTTCGGGCAATTGAAGCGATGTCGGATACTGCGGCAGAGGATGCGATGGAACTTTTACAGATGTTCAGCTTCTTACACCACGAGGGGATCTCGGAGGAGATGTTTCGCCGAGCATGGACGAATTTATGGAATGAAGACCATTCTGATTGGACTAAAAGACATCAATTTCATATACTGCTCCGCCAGAGTTCTACAGAATGGAACCCTCGGGCCCTTCGAAAAGCACTATCCATTTTATCATCATTCTCGCTGATTAATCGGGATAAGGATGGTCTGGTGTCAATGCATCCGTTAGTACACGGTTGGGCGCGGGATCGACTCAGTCGTGCGGACGAAGAACGAAAATGGACGTTAGCTGTATCTACGATAGCAATGTCGATATCATGGACTTTCCAAACGAGTGATTATCGGTTTCGACGGTCTCTCATACCTCATCTGGATGCTTGTCTTAGAGTTTACAGTGATGGCATCTTTCGCCTGCAAGCAGCAGAGAATGATAGTCTGATCATGGCGGAGAAGTTCGCGCTTGCATATCAAGAGAATGGTCGACGAGTGGAGGCTCTGGAGCTGACGGAGAAGGTGGTGGCGGCGAGGAAGAGGACGCTGGAGGAGGAACATCCAGACACGCTCCGTTCGATGCACGCTCTAGCCATCCACTACAGCGAGGCGGGACGACGACAGGAAGCGCTAGAGCTGTTGGAGAAGGTGGTGGCGGCGAATAAGAGGATGCTGGGGGAGGAACATCCAGACACGCTCGGTTCGATGCACAATCTGGCCAACCGCTACAGCCAGGTGGGACGACGACAGGAGGCGCTGGAGCTGTTGGAGAAGGTGGTGGTGGCGAGGAAGAGGACGCTGGGGGAGGAACATCGAGACACGCTCGGTTCGATGCACAGCCTGGCCAACCGCTACAGCGAGGTGGGACGACGACAGGAGGCGCTGGAGCTGTTGGAGAAGGTGGTGGTGGCGAGGAGGAGGACTCTGGGGGAGGAACACCCAGACACGCTCGGTTCGATGCACAGCCTGGCCCTTAGCTATAGCCAGGTGGGACGACGACAGGAGGCACTGGAGCTGACAGAGAAGGTGGCGGTGGCGAGGAAGAGGACTCTGGGGGAGGAACACCCAGACACGCTCGGTTCGATGCATAATCTGGCCAACTGCTACAGCAAGGTGGGACGACGACAGGAGGCGCTGGAGCTGTTGGAGAAGGTGGTGGCGGTGAAGAAGAGGACACTGGGGGAGGAACATCCAGATACGCTGACGTCGCATGGCAATCTGACCATTTTGAGACAATCCCCGGTCCCATCAGCTGACTCGCCCTGGCAGCATCCAGACTCGACGAAAAGCTCCGGCAATCACACTACAGACAATTTAAAAGGAGGGCAGAAGACAAGCACAAGCCGTTCCCGGAGAAAAGTCATTTGATTTGGCAACCTTCCGTACCTTGATTTCGCTAAGATGATATGTAGCAGCATAAGGAGACAAGCACAGTTTCGAATGTTAGGACGCGAGGACGCGGCAATACTGGATGACCGCTCGAATGCCAACCGCACCATGGTGTTTTCATCCTTGAAGCAAGCCCCAATCCTTTGCCATGTCCACCCCGGCCAATTACTGCGGGAGCCGAGCTGTTGTCGGTTATGTGCCGTAATACTGCGTGGCAGCGGCACCTCTTGCCGTGGGGGACCTAGGTAATGATGTGCACGCAATACCATGAGGGCTAACTGCAATGAGCCTCTACAAGGACGACATCTGTTTCTTGTCTAAGCCGATTGGAGGCCTCTCATTGGACTACCTTGCATATGTGTTACTTCGCCAAATGTTCCTTCGCTAACGTACTCTCGGCGCTCTTATTTCTCCTCACATCTGGGCGAAACTATGGACAGAATTGTCTGGCCGAATGGAACGTTACCGACGTGCCTAAACAGGACGGCGCCCGTGTCAAGGTGGAACGGCTACACTTGTCGAGTTGGCGACAGATCTCACTCTCTATTTGTAAGAACAAAAGGAAGCAGAGAAAGTGGTGTGGGAACGGTGGACATTACCACCAGGACTGGGCGAGAGATTCTATCCAGATTCAGCGCTCTTCGTGTCCATATAGAATGGCACGATGCGAACTATCAGATCCTGGAGCCATTCAGCTATCTACCTAATGTCGAAACCAACGTTTCTGGCGTTCCACCAATCTACGTAAAGTACCTACGGAAGTCGAGCCAGGGGCAGGAACCAAATAGATCTCAGAGGTCCTATCACGACTTACAAATACTAGTGTGGTCGCAGTGTGATAGCATCGCCAGCCTCGGACAGGCATGGGCCTACCTCAAAAAGAGCGACGTTTCTCAAAAACGTTCAGAAGCTTGGGATATTATTTCGGGACATGGTTACGAGAGCCGTGTACAACAAGTCTGCCCTAGACTACTGTACAAGGCTTGGGGATGTATTGAAAATGGAAACCTGGAAGATCTCCAGGACCAGAGAAGCTCACTGCTAAGAGCTATTGGGGACTTGGCGACTTCAAGAAAACGACGTTGGGAAATATTGGAATGGCCGAGAAGTAAAGAGGTTGGAGGACGAGCAGCGCAGGGCAGAGCTCCCGAAAACGCGCTCTCCTTCTCCATCCGATGTCTAATGACAGGGTCACGATTGATGTACTCACGAACAAAGGCAATGAACCTGTTTGCCTCTTCAAAGCTACCGAAGTAATCCAGAAAGGTACCTTGGGTCTTGTTGGAACGGCGAAGCAGGGAGTGACCTTCCAGCCTGTGTTAACGTCGACATGCATACTCACACTAAGAGGCGTCACTTTTTGAGCAGTTGTTCCACGTTTTACCTCACATTAAGGGCTCGGCTCACGAAATGGCAGGCCCGCCCTCCGTAGCACAACCTACCACTAAGTACGGCCACCAAACATACGGCGGCGCTTTGGGGATCCATTATCTCGTTCTACCACTCGGAAATCCCGAGTAGCGAAGTGTTGGGCGACAAATCTTCATGGTCGGCTCCAGAACTCTCCCTTGATCCCTGAGCTTGGAGGATTGACTAGATGAATCCCCGCATCAGCGCATAATATGATGAAAAGTGTTGGTATAAAGGGACTTCTGAAGGTGATGATTCCTGACCTAGGGAATTTACTAGATGACCTCTGGCGTTAGTGTGGCCTCATGAGGTAGTGAAAATGATGGATGAGCAAATGATGGGCTGTATTCGAGAGCAACTGGGTGTCATCTAGGAATGGAGGCGACTAGATGACTTCCCCACATTAGCATGTAACTTCCGCATTAGAATTCCATAATTCGACGCCGCTCCTTGTAGTACTTGTCCGTCGTGTTTCATAAAGCCCCACTGTAAACGGTCAAAGCGACGACCAACCTCCCGATCACCTCCGAGGTGTCCTCGCCCTTTCTCCCACGCTGTTCCTGGTGTCGCGCCTTGAACTCATCCACAAACACCCTTGCCCCTCTCTGTTCAGATTCAAGCATCCAGGTCGGCTCTTAGAGGGACAGAGTGACTTTTCGGCCCACGCTCTAGTGCACGAGCAACGCCCCATGGAGGATTTACATCTTTGCTTAGCGTTGCGACTTTGTCATTCATTTACAGTAAGACCTGGAAGACTTCAAGCTGCATCACCTTACTAGCATACGCCGGTTATCTGAGGAGCGCATCATCTGACCTGACCTAAGCTTTTACATGTCGTGCGGTCCCTCTTTTCCTGCCCACCATCCTCGTTATACCATTCGACTTCTTTTTGTCCTCTCGCCGCCTTCTCAGCTTTAGTACGCCTGTTCCCAAACTCCGCATAATGAAGTTATTACGTGTGGTGGCTGTTTCTCTCACAGCAACGCTCACTTCCGCTGTCTACACCGGTGATGTTATTCATTACTGTAGGTCTAGCTAGCTATAACGGCCGTCAAACAGTCTAATAACGTGCTCGCCAATCAGGGATCGATCAGTCCTCCCTGTTTATCAACGGGACCATTATCGGAGGTCTTCAAACTCCGCCTACTGCCTGCTCCCTGGCTATCGCTTCAGCGTCTATGTACAATGCTGCTGTTAAATCGCAAGGCAAGAGTCTCGACTTCCAGCAAATTGCCGTGTCGTATGCTGCCCACAATGCTCTCACCTGGATCTTCCACGGCACCCGCTTGTATCCATATATCGACCAGGCTTTGAAGACGATCCAGACCCAAATTCTGGCGACGGCTAGTCCTTTCAACTCAACAGAGGCAGTCTTGGCTGGCCGCAGTGCCGCGCGCGATGTTGTCATTTCACGCGCTGATGATGGTAATAACGATTTCGTCGACTACACCTTTGGCCCGCCTGTCCCAGGCGTCTACCAGCTGACCGTCAATGGCTATGGGCTGCCTCCCGATGATCCTCAGGTCCCGTACGTTAGAATGTTTGCGACTGGCAAACCAGCGACGACCTATCTAGCACCCCAGCCTCCCAGCGTCAATAGTGCATCATACGAGAGTTATCTGGCCTATGTTAAGGCGATTGGTGCTTCGAACTCAACTAGTAGAACACAGGATCAAACGGATATCGCTCTTTTCTGGCGTGAATCTGCCCCAATGTAAGCACCCTAGTCGCATACATGATATGGAAGTACATCTGACATCTGGATATAAAATGGAACCGCTTTGCCAATGTTATGATTGGCAACTCACTTGCTGGCAACGTCCAAATGTCCGCAAGGCTCTGCGCGCAGCTCAACTATGCTATGATGAATGCAGCCATCGCGGCATGGGTGAGCAAGTAAGCAACCGCGCTGTTCAGAATTGACTACCTAGGTTGAGGAATTTCCGCTGACATTTATTAGGTGGCACTACAACGCGTGGCGTCCTGAGACTGCCATCCACCGCACCGACATCTGGCTCATATCCGGCCACAATATCTCAGACCCTAACTGGAGCCCCTTGATTACTCCTACTCCCATCGAGCAGGAATACACCTCCGGTCACGCCTCTGTTGGTGGAGCAGCCGCAGCTGTCCTGAGGGCTTTTAATGGTGGCGACAAGATCAACGTCACCGTCAGCAGCCTTGTGACACAACCACCCCAACAAGTCCTAACCAGACATTTCACAAACCTGTCTGCCGCGGCGCAAGAGATTAGTAATAGCAGAGTTTACGGTGGTGTAAGTATCACGCCCAGTCTTTTTCCAAATAAGGTTGACCTACAACTGACGGTCCCTTACAGATCCACTATACATTCTCAATCGATGCTGGCATGAAGATTGGGGACCAGGTCGGCCGCGATACCGTTAGTAACTTTGATAGGCTTTGGAATCAATTTTGAGGTAGTGGTTAAGGATGATCCGCTTTTCCTGGACTTTGGAGGAGTCAGCGGGCTGTTGCTCTCGTTCCTTCTTGCGTTCTTCCCCTCTGGTTCAGGACTATCTCCGACATTTTCATAGTCCTGATCCGTTTCTTCTGGTGTCGTCTCCATCTCTCGAATACTTGTCAGAAATCAACGACTGAACGAAATTACCAGGCTCGATAACATGATTGGAGACGGAATGCGAATCGTCTCTGCGCCTGTAGTATGTCTGCATAACGCGCATGCGCTGTTGGGCCTGCTGGAAGAGGAGCGTATAGCTGACGGGAGGATACCGAGACTCTACTATGATGCACTGCAGATTGTGATTGCAAATGGGGATCAAGCGAGAGCAAAGATCTTCACGGAGAAGACATATACTGCGAGGGTTATCCTTAAGGGCGAAGATAGCCCGGAATCGAATAGATTAAAGGGCCTTGTCGAGAGGTCCGTCAATCATAGACTATATGACGTTAATGAGGTGGAAGCAAGCTTGAACAAGATTCCATAAGTGAAACATGCTTCTTCTTCTTCTTCTCTCCTATCCCTCTCTAACCACCTAACTGTAGTACCTCTTTTCCCTTCTACCTCCCCTCCCGGGCCTATTTCTTTAGCCTAATATATTAGGACATGCTTCTTCAAAGTTGATAGTCACCCTCAAGCTTGAGCCACATGCACTATTCGCAAGCGCCCATTTCCTCCCTGAAGCGCCCGCCTGGGTGGACAGAGAATCACAACCTTAGCGATCAGGTGCAGCATCGCAGACTAGGCGATTGTATGCGAGTTGTAATGCGACACTCACGCAACGGCGAAGGCTGGCTCCGACAATGGAAGGAAAGCGAATGTGAGATAGGCTAAGCACCAGTGGTAGCGTGTTAGTTCATTCCGTTAGACTTTTGTGGTGAGATGGAGGAATCCTGTTCCTCCTCTGTCATTTCCATCCATCTAAGGAGAAGAGGACATCTATATATGCACACTCGGCCCACGTTGCTGCCTGAGGCCGCCTGCCACCTTGGCTACCTCGCCACCTGGGACTTGCCTAGTCGAACTGCGCAAATATCGACGCGCAGTGCTCGAACATTTGCATTGCTAAATCCGGTGCGAACTTCGGGATGTTCAACAACGGAACGACCTCGGGCGACTGCTGCTGCGGCAATTCTGTGACTAGGATGAACAATGGACCGCCGATCACATCGTGTCCAAATTGAAATGGCTGGACTGTGGGAAAGTGTGGAACTGCTTCAGCAGGGACCGTTGCAATCTATGCGCGGGCTTTTTGATTGGCTGTAGGCGCTTTAGAGGCATTTTCATTGAAGGCGGGACGGAAAAGTGCTGGGACGTGACGACTTGGTGTCCTACATTCGTTGGGAAAACATAGTCGGTTGATTTTTGTTCAGCTTTCACGCGGCTTATTGGTTTGGCGACCATTTTTCAGCCTCCCATTAGAGTAGCCTTAATATCGCATAATCGCCCATCTCGTATTTGCACCGACGCAGTAATGCGGAAGACGCTGCTTGGAGATGAAAAGGGAAGAAGGCTATAGTGGAAGATCTCGGGAAAAATTGTAGCCTATGCGGTGAAGCGAGAGAGAGGCCCTGACAAAGGAACCCGAAACCTGCGTTTGTCTGTTGAGCTACTGGAATCTAGGGAATCTCTGTCGTATTGAGAAGTTGGTAGTCCAAAAATCTGGGTGCAAGGACCGGATCCAATTAGATCATATGTGCATACGATACGTGCTTAAGTACAGAAAATGTGAGCTCAAGAGGAACTGGAATAATTGGATTTAGCAGACACTGCCTGACCTGTGTGCTACCAATATTAGAGTCTCGAGTATTCCCCCCACCCTTTCGTGATTATGCACCGACTCCGTCCACTTCGAATACCTCTAGTGGGCTCCAGCCTTTCTCTTCTCGCTTGCCGTTGACCGTTTTAGCACCTCCATCGCTTCCTCTTGAGATAACCAACGCTGAGAGGCTTTCATCAGTAATTGCGGGACCGTCTTGATCAGACATCTCGACATAGTTGATGGTCAACGTGGGACTAAGGCGAACAGAAACGCCCTTGCTCTCCGAACCAATATTACTGACGGTGCGAGTACTCTTCACGTGCTTTGAAAATGCCACAATTGACTCGAAGAAATCTGCTACCTTTCCTTGTCGTGCCTCCCAGCCATCATCCGCTTTGATGGCAATTGTGATCCGTCTGCGGGTTGGGGAGACTGTATCGTCAGTCTCAGGCTCAAGAATCACCGCCGTGGCTGTTAGCAGGAGCTTCTCGTCGATGCCAACTTGCCCAAAGGTGCCCACTGCTGCGACATACTTATGCGCAGTTTGGGCTTTGCGCAGCTCTGGAATCTCTCGGTTAATAGCTTTCTCGGCTTCGCCAACCGTGACTTTGCGAACGCTCGGAGGTGACATATTGCGCGCCGAGTAGAGATCGAGGAACGCTCTCAGGACACTTTCGCCATCGCTGCTCTCCACAGAGAAGACGGGATCGTAAACTCGACCAGATGAGACCAGGATCGAGAGGTCAATGATGGGACCAGAGTAAGAATGGGCGACCTGAGGTCGGTCCGTTGGATGTCCGCTCTGGTCCTCGAACATAAAGATCCTTGCATCGACACCTCCGGGGACATCGAGTGCGACCCCAACATCAGTAGCGGTCCTGTTTAGGAGAGCATATAGATCTTTCACAAGCTCTTGGACCCTAGGGAATACTGAGGCACGTGGCGAGAGACGTGTGCTGAACGTCTTGGGCAACACAATACCCAGGTCTAGTCGTGCAACGTGGTCACTGTTTTTGACTAGATCTGCAACGGAAGGGAGTACATTAGAGAGCGTCACACCAAATCTTGTCCGCAACGATGTCGGCGAAGTGGGAGTAGGGAGAAGTAAGAGGGCTGCGGGAGGAGCTGTGGCAGCTGCCATGATCAATGTAAGTCAATGCACTCCTTGTTCGTCCAATAGAATAAGGGAAGAATTAATGAGTCGAGATAGAATTACAGGATAGATCTTCTGGAGAAGCAGCTGACAGAAGTAAGAAGGAGCGGGGTTGTAAGACCGGAGGTGGACCGTGATTGGTGCACTCGGCGGACTTTTAGCATTACGGCTTCCGCCAGGTTGACCCATGACTACTGAGGCATGTTGGAATTCTTCGACTGCTTGTAAAAGTGCATCTGTCAATTACATCGCACATTGACGAGTCTGTTCTGTCATTTGCCTTGTTGTCGTATCCATTGGCGCAGGAAATCGCTAGAATCCTAAAACTAACTGTCAAGTTGTCATGAGCCGGTCTGTCATTCGGATTTCATCACGAGCACGTGAGAAATCATGCCTAGTCCTGCGCCACCGACGGCGTGTTCTTTAGTGATGGCCTTCTGGCAGGCTCCTGTTAACCATTCTAAGGTGCTCCGCCGTGTCTTGTTCTGTTGAAACCATCACTGAAAGACCCGAGTAGCTCGACCTGGGTCGCTTCACCGTCCGCCATCCTAGCTGGCGACATCACCACCTTCGCCGAAGCGTCTTGCACGACCAAATTGGCCTCCTTGTCGACAATCGTTCTGTCTAGCTGCCAGCAAGCTGGACTTATCTTGGGTATGTCTCCGTAGCTGTTCTCGCCATAGCCCGTCTTTTCTGGATCGTCTTTATGTACTCTATTTCCGATTCTGTTTGAGGCTCGCAAGCTTTGAAAGGCTCCAATTGTAATGCCAAGGATCTTCTCTTCCACACCTCCGGCGTGGCACAGGAGCGGTGACTCTAGGCAGACGACTGCAAACATTGCTGGCTATTCGACACTTTCCAGAGTCGAGTACGCTGACTTATCTTGGCCGTACTGCTGCCCTTGCCCGCGACAAGGAACATTCTGCTTCATGCTTTGATCATGTATTGTTGTCAGGAACTCTGCACAGATAATCCATGTCTGGCCTTCTTGAAGATCCTTTGCTGGAACGTGGCCTTCGAACGCCGATCCAAATCAGAAACCTGGAAAGGAACTCTCCAGATTGGCTGCTCCTTTCCCTCTCTGCAATGATCTTCCTCTCCATCTCTTCAAATGGCAAGAAGAAAGTCTGTCTGACAATGTTTGTTGGAGGTCGGCTCCTCTTACCATAGTATGCTCCTGCAAGGGAATTGGTATGATTGACTGGCTTGCTACTACTTGAAGAGTCACTTGAAGATCTTCTAGACGGTTCGAATTTTGTCTTGATTGTAGTTAGTCTCTAACTAGCTATAGAACTAAGCTGTAGACTTTGGCATTTGTTGTAAGAGGTGTCCTTGGGAGGTTTGGCTACACTCGGATCAGTACTGCGCAAGCTAGGACAGTACGAAATGGCAGAGGAGATGCTCCTCGAAGCCTTCGGCGGGCAGCGGCAACTTTACAGCCTTGATGTCAACGTTCTTGTTGACTCAGCATTGTAACTGGCGATACTCTACCGGGAGCTGGGCAACGGCAAGAAGTTGACGAAGTTCCTAGATAGCGTAGTCACATCTTGCATCCTCAAAAGCGACTTTGAGCGCATGTGTCAAGATGCCCATATCCGAGTGATTGTGGCGTTCGATGTAGGAGAATTTTGAAGTGCCAAAGGCGTCTTTAATGCTACTGCTCCACGAGGCAACCGGTGCTGGACGACCTGGAGCTTCTCCGGATCCGGATTACTCTGGCGGACGTCATGCTTGCGCATGACGAGGCCGCCAAAGCATTGATGTTGTTCTCGGAACTTGTTGAGCTAATTTGTCAAGACTCTGGTTGCCGCTAGATTTGATACGAAAGGCTAGAGGTCTCCTGAATTATTCGAAGAATGTGGTGGTCTCGAAAGTGGTGAGCCACAGCTTCCTATTGGGAGCACTCCACATCCCCGTGGCATGAAGGGGGTTGTCCAAAGGGTCGAGGCCATACACGGCAATGATGTCTACTTCAGCTTCGGTGTCGTCTGCGCCTACTGGGTAGATCTGCTGGAGAAAACTCTTCGAATTGGCCATGGAGTCAAATACTTGGGATGAATAACGATGGTTCGAGGGCAGGAACGGTTGGTGGAAACTCTAGAGACAGCATTTCGTCAGATCTCAACAGATCTAGGAGGCCGCTATCTGTTCATTGGGTTGACAGATGACCGGGACATCTGTTTCTAGCCCGGGTCGATAGCATCTTGCCGTCAACCCACGTGGCTGATGATCGCGCAGGAGAAAGTGCATTTGCGATGACGAACCCATTGCAGATAAGTTTGTTTTGGCAAGGAAGTACGGGTAGGTACTTTTGGATTGTACAGGCGTATGACGAAACAGTGGACTTCCTGTTACTAAAAGGGGTATCAAAGGTTTGGTATGGCATCCACCAGTGCCAATCCGTTCCGCGGATTCCAAAAACTTAATCCCAGTACCGGATGACTCCGTCTAGTCCTCCTGTCGCTACCTTACTCGTCTCCTGCAGATGCCATGCCACGCAAGTCACAGCACCGTTGCCTTCTCCTCCAGCGTGGAGAGGTTCGTCATCATTTCTCTTTCCTGTCACCCTCTTCCCCGTCTTCCAGTCCCAGAAGAAAAGCCGCCCGGCACTATCACCGCTTGCGATGAACTTGCCATCCGGACTGATCGCCACGTCAATGGCATATCCACTAGTGTTGTGGCCTCTGAAGCCTTTCTTCCGGTTCTGCCGGAACTTGTCGCCGGCAGCGTATACCACAATCTGGTTGTCCGCTGATTGAAAGGCGACGTATTTGCCGCTGGGATGGGCAGAGGACCGAGTCAGGGCAAACATGCTCGGGTCGGCGATGAACTTTATTGGGACTGGAATATTGTATTCCCACGCTCTCAAGCTTTTATCGTCAGATGTAGAGATGAAGCGACGATTCTCGTCAACAAATGTGAGGGAGTTGATAGGTCCAAGGTGGTGGTCGTATTCTTGTGTCATTTCTCCGCTTCGTGTGTCAAATTGAACAATCTTTTTGTCGGACATGCCGGCCAAGAATTCATTGCCGCCATCAGCGGGGTTGAAGCGGATGCAATGAGGCGTTTTGCCTGTCGAGAAGCGTGATATGCATTTCCCGTATTCAGTATCCCACAGCTTCATCTGTCGATCGAACGAAGCAGATAAAAAGTTCTTTCCGCTTGGATGGAAGTCTGTATCCGTTACGCTCTTGCCATGGCCGGAAAACGTCCGCAGAAGCTCACGCTCGTGATGTGCATCCCACAGTTTGACCGTCGAGTCAGCCGAAGAGGACAGAAGGAGGTGTGACGAGTAAGGAAAGAATCTGAGGGAGGTAATTGGCTTCGTATGTGATTTGTAAACGTGAATGAGTTTGTTCGGGACGAAGCATTCTTGCGACCCAGGCTCCTTTTTGAGGTTGAGGGTTGGATCGGTGGGGACGTGCATGTATGTGCGGCCTTGATAATCGAATTGTGATGAACCATGGAACTCGGTCGTTTCTGTTTGAGTAACATCGTCTTGGTATGAAGTCGCTGCTTTCGGAGGGGCTGGGAGGTGCGTGGGCACAATGCCCTCTTCAACCCATTCCTCATCTGAAGCAAGTGCCTGGCCTGCGACAGCTTCCTCTTCCTCATAGGCAATGTCATCACCTTGATATTTTGCCCATGGCCCAACGTAGGCATTATCTCCCTCTACAATACTGCTATCACCCTTCTTCTGCCGTTTCGCTCTGATTGCTGCGCTCTCTTCCTTTGATGATCGCATCTGAACAACATCTCTGCCACCATATTTAGCCACAGCTGACTGCTTGCCGACGAATGCACCATCCACGGTAGGATCTTGCGTGTAACCAAGGCTCTGATATGTTCGATGTAGGGTGTTGAAAGAAGCGTCCGACATACTCGTCTCTTCAGCATGCCCAGTCAACACATTCTTTCGCTTCAGTGTGTTGCCGTTGGTGGACTTGAAAGGATTCGCCGGTCCTTGAGCTGGTCGCGCAAGGTTGTCATAGGATACGTTGTATGCTAGAGCGGTATTTTGCGAGTTGACCACCATCATTTGCATCTGTTTTCGTTCCTGTAAGATGTTAGAATGACGTCCGGCAAGTATAGGGTATGCCTGGGACCAAACCTCTATCGATACGTCAGGCGCGGCGGCCACGGTGGTGGCCGAGGTTGCCTTTGAAGGCGCCAACGATGCTTCATCTTCGCTGCTAGAGTCATAGCCTGCGCCTAATAAAGAGGTCATGTTGGTGGAGCGGGTCTGAGTGGCCGCCCAGAGTGAATGAAAATGTTTCGAGATTCTTTGATGGTAGAATTGGGGGCAGATCATGCCAAGGATTAAAGTGAGAGACCGCACAGTGTCGTTGCGAAAAAAAGGTGCGCAAGGATTTGGACAGGCCTCGGAAGTAAAAGTCCTGGGCTTTGGACGAGAAAACAGGCGCTACGTCTTTATCGACAATTTCATCCTTCAGATTGCACAACGGGCATCCTGTATTCTCTTCCTAGCAATCTAGCGTCCCCTCGCCCCTCTCTGTACCACAAATATACATTACTCTGGCAAACCGAGCGTTGATGGGAACGAGAAAATGCTCGTCTAACATATTCAGTGGGCATCTTCCATCTAATATATTGAACAAATGTCCAATTAGTGATTCGGCCATTGTCCAACCGCTCTTGCTTATTGCCCACGCCGATCCTGCATGACTGTATCCCGAGCAGCGAAACACCTTTGCGATGAGGCCAAAGTCCTCAGCTAAGTAGTGCGAAATTGTCATTGGTATCCTCCGTGCTTCATGGCATGTCCTGCTCTTTCACGTAGTCAATGTGACTCATCCCTTATCAGCGCAACAATCATGCTATAGAGGTAGAAGAAGAACATGATTAGATGGAATCCGAGTTTGATGAACGATTCCTGTTCGCATTATTAGCTTGTGCACTTCATCAGAAGAGAGCGAGCGTGTTTCTCTCGTATTGTGGATCGTACCTTCTTGTGCACGTTGAGTTTTCTAAATATCTCCGTCGCATCCAAAAGGTGCTGGTTGTCAAAGATCCTACCAGAAGAGTGAGCCTGCGCCCTGCAGCGTAATATCTATTTGCACGTACTTCTTTCCATTGAATATCAACAGCGGCAGATTGAGAACCAAGGCTATCCAGTAGCCATTAATCAGGAAAAGGAACGTCAAGAAGGCATGAACGGCAGCTTCGGGGACAATGTAGGTGTTGAGGCGGTTACAGAGATCGATGGGATTGATGTAGTCACTGTGCGAAATCATCGGTCAGCTCTCTGAGTATAGACTGCAACAAACATGTCCTCGACGATATAGCCCCATCGAAGCAGCTACGCGGATCGCGCGGCTGTCAAAGATGCAGGAAAGGTACCCACTCACCATTCCAAATCGCTGTACATGATCGTGAAGAAGACCTGAAGGAACAAGTTGACCGCGTTTATGAGGACTGCCAGCAGATACAGCCATGCTTCGCCGGACATCATTGGTTCCCACAGCCTATGCGGCGAAAATGCGCTCACGGACGAGCTTTACAATGCGAGCTTAAGGATGACGTTTAGGACAGGTTTCCAGGGTCGAGCAAGGCACTCTCGAGTTCGGTAGAGCGCGGCGAAAAAGGCACGAGCGCAGTTGTAGTAGGCGTCAAAGGCGTACGGATAATGCTTCGGCAGAGGGATCTTGGAATACAAAATCCTGCTGTTTGTAGTGATATTTGTGCGAAGGGGGTATTTCAGCTGAATTTTCGTCGTTCAGGAATATGTTTGTGTGGACCAGGCTTAGAGATAACCTTGGAAGTTGAGGTCACTGGCGGGAAACTCTTGGAGGACGATCTTGAGCATCGCCGAAACCCCCCTCCCTTGCCCTTTGCTTGGCGAGGCCACATGTCACTCATCTGCCTAAATGTCCTGCTACGAATATGTATCTCTATCGAGGCCAGCGTGCCAGACCAAAGTGAAAGATGATAGATCTACATTTGGCAGATTTGAAGTCTTCACAATTTCGGGAAAACAGTGATAACGCCCCTATGCCGCTGTTCCTGTATTGTGTCTCCTCCGCCCGAAGTAAGAAATTGGCTGCAGCATAACGAATGGGCAAGCTAGTAATTACATTAGTATTCTGCACTATCTCTTCTCAACCAGCAAGAAATGCATTGCTCCATATGCAATGATTATGAAAGCGCCAGAAAACACGGCGAGACCGATGACATCTGTCCAAAAGGCCAGGTTATCAAAGCCAAATGCGCTCAGGATGGAAGCACCAGGTACTTCTATATCGAGACCGTATTTATGATCGATTAGTGTCAGGTAGGCAGCCTCATTGACGATGAGGGCTTCAAAGCCATAATGGAAGATGGACAGCTAGACATTTTCAGCAAAGAGGGAATAGAGTGTCGGATGGGGAAGAAAGAACTTACTGATTGTAACCACACCGCAGCCTTGGGTATGGAGTCATGGTTCAACAACCACCCGGCAAAGAGCAAGCTGAAGAGCATAACTAAGCTACCGATCAGATTGGCAACACCTCCATCTTTGAAGACGATGCCAATGAAGAGACAGATGGCAGCCGACGCAAGATTGAAAAGAACAAGAATCAACATGAATTTGAAGAAGGCCGCCCACTCCGGCTTGAGTCCGACCATTGGATAGATGATGACACCCATGATGATTGGTGGTATGAGTCGCAATGGTACAATGTCGAAAACCACCTTGGCCGCGAAATAGGTGATTGGAGCATAGTATCCGTTCGCCCTCTCTCGCACAAAAAGTAGTCTCTCTGAGGAGAAGACTGTCAAGCTCGTCAGGGTACTAAAGCCGAAGAGCGCTAGAACGAAGAAGAATAAGCCGAGTCTGTTCTGGAATCCCTTGATGTCATCTGTCAGGCCATAGAAAAGATAGCCTGAGAGTACTGCGAGAATTATCGCCGTAGCGTAGTGTGTCAGCATCAACATTGGGTTGCGGTAGAGGTTGCGCCAAGTCCTCTGCGAGAGGATGATAAATTGTCGTGGGAGGCTGATCCTTCTGTATGATTTCATCGAGCCAGTCACCAGAGCGCCGTTCGGCTGGTTGACGCTGGTGCCATTTGCAGTTGAAGCATGATAGATCGAGCTTTCTATGTCTTCGTGAATCGCCTTGGCGACGTCGGACTCGAGGTAGCTTGAAACAAGGATGTCGAGATCTGTGGTTGCGTCTGGCGGTAGGTTGTCTGGGTCTTCCATGATCGGAGGTGGTACTGCACCTTCTTGTCTTGCCAGCTTTACCCAATTCCTGGTATTGTCCACCGAGCCTTGCACGGCGTTATCCTCATCATCTGTCTTGGGTGTCGGCGGAGTATTCTGCCCACCACTCTTCTTCCTAGTAAAGAGTTGTCTATCTTGCTTTTGCTTCAGCGACTGACGTCGTTTGTGTTTTGGTCGAATAACTGATTCCCGTAGACTGCCATGACTGCTATTATCTATACTGACATTTGAAGCGCTCGCGATGGACTTCACTGCTTTCATACTGCTAGAGCCGGTCTTGAGACCGTCCTGCTCTCCAAAATTAATCTCCGGGTCCTCCGACATTGGAGTTCTTGGAATGCTGGCATGCATTGTCAGATCCACCAAGAAGTCGGCAATGTTGAACCCGGGTGGACAAGGGTACCCAATATTGTCGAAATACGGCTGGCAGGCTGCAAAGGGACCCGAGTAGACCGTCCTTCCGTTCGCCAGAAGAATGAGCTGGTCAAACAAAGCAACGATGTTCGAACGAGGCTGGTGGATAGTAAAGATGACAGTTCGGTTGTAGGTTTTGGCAAGTGTCACCAAACACTCAACGACGTTGAACGCGTTAAAGGCATCGAGACCACTTGTAGGTTCATCCAGGAAGAGAATGCTCGGACTCGTCACAAGTTCGCATGCAATTCCCACTCTCCGCTTCTCGCCACCGGAAATGCCGCGACCACTTCCTTCCTCTGATCCAATGAACTGGTCCTTGATGTGATAGATGCCGAGTTGTCGCATGACCTCCTGCACCCTTTGTTCCTTCACAGATATACCCATGTCCCGGGGTAATCGCAGCAGGGCACTTGTCAAAATTGTTTCTTGAACGGTGAGAGTAGGAAGAAGAGTATCCTCCTGATCCACGAATCCAATGACGTTGCGATATTCGTTATCCGGAATCTTCTCGCCGTTAACGTAGACATCGCCAGCAGTCGTTCCTCGCTTGTTTTTCCTAGCCAGGATATCTAGAAAGGTGGACTTGCCAGCCCCCGAGGCGCCCATGATTGCCATGATCTGCCCAGGATGGGCTACTCCTGATACGTCGACAAGAATCTGCTTGCCGTTCAGGCCATACGAAATGTTTTCAAATTGTAGACCAGCGGGCTTGTGGCTTGACATGAGCCTGGAGTTGTCGTCGTCGGAATCCTCACTCAGGCGAATCGCGCCGTATCTTTTGCTTGCAGCTCTCCTCGATAAGTACCAGACGAGCAGAATGACAGCAACAATGAACAAGGCACATCCTGCTATCACGCTCGCGATGAGAGGCGTGTTGATTTCTTTGACTGGTCTTGTATAGCCTGGAACTTCGGTCTTGTACAGGCATTCTCCGGCACGGCAGTCCAGCGTTATGCTTTCATCGCCAAAGATCGACTTAATAAGGTCGTTCATGGCCGGCTCTTCGAACTTGCTACCATCATGGGCATTGTGTGAGCTTGAAGCGAGAGAAGAAAAGGTTGCTGGACCTTTTATCTCTTGCTCCAAAAATTCGCCAATGTCGACCGAGCCGTCCTCTCCACATAGCATCCGGCCCGGTATACACTTGCACTTGATGTGCTCGCATCGATAGTCCGTAGTATTTCTATTTTCGTACTTCTCTGCTTTCCACGAGCATGTGTCCAAGGCACAGTAGAAGGATTCCTTCTGGTCCACCCAGAATTGGAAGTTGCAAGTCTCGTGTTCAGCGTTGCAGGAGAATGTGACCTCTGGCTTTTGCTCTTTCAATTGATCGAGAATTTTGCGATTTGTGACGTTGCAAATTTGGTAATTCTCATGGACCACGAGACCTTGTTTGTAGCAGACACCTCCTTTTCCTTCAGGCATCAAAGCATCACATGCCTGGCTTGTGGTGCAAACATTGCAGTTGATGCCCTCCCAGCCCTCCTTACAGTCACAGTATTGGTCCTGTCGAGGAGATCTGTCTGTTCCATCGGCCAAGGATCCGCACAGTGGTTCGGAACAGTCGTCCCCTCCAAAGCCAGGCGGACATGAGCACTTCCCATTGCGTTTACTGCACTCAGCAAACTGAGTGCAGGCAAACTCTTCATACTGACAATCGAAGCATCGTGGACATTCCGGACAACCGTCAGGCCGGTTGTCTGCAATCTGCGAAAAAGGTGATCTCGCAAGTGAGTAGTCAGTGTTATTCTGGTATGCAGAGACGGTCCATGCCCATGTTGAGATCGCTATGACAGGGAGGATTGGATTCGTCCAACGCATTGGACAGACTGGTGTGGGAGGTGTTGATGACGAGGTGACTGGAGCAACCTGCTTCAAGCTTGTCGCATGGGTGGCCGAGATGAGTGGTTGGATCTGTTGCGAACAGGTAGGGTTTTGTAGTTTCTCAAGGACAGAGAGTAGAACGGAGTGAAGCTAGAATAGTAGACGAGCTTGACTCAATCGCAGAGATGACAATAGTGTTTTTCGCAAAAGTAAAGCTTTGGCGTGGACTCGTAGCGGGGGAGAAACAAGGCGGCAGGAAGCTTCACAAGCTGCCGCCTGAACGCTCCGAACCTTATTCGGCAGTGTCCGGGTTAACTGTTTCCAGATCTTTGAGGTCCCCCCGCAGGGACTCAACTCTTCTCCATCTAGATACTCATGCTCCGCACTGCTTCCATAATGTATCAACGGCCACCTATCCTGCAGACTTTCTCCCGTCTTGCACGTGAAAATGGTTAAACTCGAGCGTTTCGAGGTGGAAGAAGTGAGCCCTACTCCCTGCGCGTCTTCGTACGGGTGACTGACAAACGTTGAAGTGGATGGACAATCACGAGACAACCGCTAAATACAACATCGCAGAGACCTGTACTGCCAGTATATCCATCGATGACCTGCTCAATCTTGCTGAGGACCAGAAGAAGGTCCCGCTTGTACCGTCTTCGACGAAGCTGACTTATGGCACAATTCGGGGCTCTGACGCGCTCCGCGGAAACCTCGCTGGTCTATACTCTGCTCGAGCATTGTCTCCAATGTCCAAAGATAATATTCTCGTGATGCCAGGGGCTATAGCAGCGAATTTCCTCGTCCTATATACGCTAATCTCGGCAGGAGATCATGTCATCTGCCATTACCCTACCTATGAACAACTATACCAAATTCCGGCCTCACTCGGAGCGGAAGTCTCATTATGGAAAGCAGATCCGTCAAATAAGTGGCAGTTGAACGTTGAGGAGCTGAAAGGGATGATCAAATCAAACACGAAAATGATCATACTGAACAATCCAAACAACCCAACTGGCGCAATAATACCAAAGTCGATTTTGGACAGCATTGTCTCCATCGCAAGGGATGGAGGCATCACTATACTTTCAGACGAAGTGTATAGACCGCTGTTCCATTCGATTGAGCCTATAGACGAGGAGTTTCCTCCATCGGCGATCAATATGGGATACGACAAGGTTGTGGTGACAGGGTCGCTTAGCAAGGCCTACAGTCTGGCTGGCATTCGCACAGGTTGGATCGCCTGCAAGAACAAAGCCATCATAGATGTCTGTGCGGGCGTGAGACATTACACCACCATCTCAGTCTCCATGCTCGATCAAGCTATTGCGGCTGAAGCACTAAGCGAGAATTGCATACATGCACTGCTAAGACGGAACATACAGCTGGCCAAGACGAATCTTTCAATTCTCGACAAATTCATCGAAGAGCACCATTGGGCGTGCTCGTGGGTCAAGCCTGTGGCCGGCACGACTGCATTCGTTAAGTTCACCAAGATGGGAAAGCCAGTCGATGATGAAGCATTTTGCGAGACAGTTCAGGAGAAAACTGGTGTTTTGTTTTGTCCTGGAAGCAAATGTTTTGGGGCTTCCAATGACTGGAAAGGCTACATCAGGATCGGCTTCTGTTGCGAAACCGCTGTCCTTGAGCAGGGACTCACCGAATTAAGGTCATTCATGGAAGAAGATTTCGAAAATGTGCCGACCGTTCAAAAGCCTAGATAGGACAATATAAAGTAACTCGTCTAAGCCACCGTAGCCTGGCACTTGCTGCAAACCAAAGGCTTACACAAACGACCTTGTGACTGTCCTCTAGAGCCACTACAGGTCGAGGGTTACGGATTCCATCCTTCACCACGAGCTCCATCGTCAAGTGGCTTCCAATGATATTTGTAATTGGATAACCAGAGATCTGACCTGGGCTAAATACCTGCCACTACCAAGTCGCCAAGGACTTTATGCAAGGCGGGAGCTAGCCCAACTAGATAGCGCGGCGTGGATGCAGAAGCTTTCGAGAGCTTGAAGCGCGAATTTTGTTGCGAAGTGTCCCCTTGCCCATTGCCTAGGAGCAGTCTTGGACGAAAGGTTTTTGTGTTCGCATTTATCTTCGTGGCGTGTGGCACTACGAAATCAGACTGCACAGATCTCTTTTCTGTCTTTCGCAGTCATGCTACGGCAGAGCCTCAATGCTAGATCTATCCAGCTCAGAGACAGCTATATAGCGATTTCGAATTACGTGCGGTGCGGTCATACTCGACCCAACCGACAGTTCTCCTGTCTACGCGATCGTTCACGTCGGACCGACGCCTCAACGACACATCTAAACACTTTCTCCACCTTCCGAAATCTGAACGATCTTCCGCGGACACCACAAGATGAAGATATTACTCGAGGATTCCCAGAACCACCAGAATCCATACTGCCCCCCCAAACATTGGAAGAGAATGAAAAGGCACAAACGCAGACCCCTCATCGACCTTCAGAAGAGTCACTGCCATCAGATCCAGGGCCCGATGTGCCTTTGAGGACAGGATGGCTAAAGAAGTATAACAGCTCAGCACCCAATAAGAAAAACGCCTCTGCACCATCACTAGAACATTTGGTAGGGAGTCAAGGCCATGGTGATGGAACAGGTGATATACAGCACTCGAATGGGGAATACAAATATATGGGTAAGCTTGTTTCAATCGCTCCCCATTTAGACTATGAACTCTGATGCATAGTAGGGCCGTTTGAGAAAGCGACTCATTCATGGGAAATGTTGCAGAACATTCAAGATACCAAAATTGGCGATACTCGGCACCCTGTAGTGTTGCACGGTTACATTACAAGTACACGGAGCAGTAGTCGATCCACCGACTACTTGGACCTACTGGATCCAAAGCTCAGGAAAACGATCCAGGTAATGGTTACAAAGGACATCTCCTCAGCCCAGCCCACTCCCAGAGCGAATGCCGGGGAAGTACGTGGCGTCAGCCTCAACGCTCCAACAAGCCATGACGTTGGTAAAATACCGGAAAAGATTCAAGGTCAGGACGCTTCAGATACCTTCTGTGAGGCCAGTCGGAAAGACCCAGACATGCATAGCCAATCACTTGCGGATGATGGCAGCGAAAATGCTGGCGAAAATGACGCACATCTTTCACTCCAGGGATTGGCCGGGTCTGGTATGACAAGTAGCCAACAGGTTTCGACCAGCACACCCGACCAGAACAACGAGTTGAGCCCTGAAGTTAGAGAAGGAGGTGACCAAGATATTCCAGCGCATTCAGTCAACCCGGTGTGTACAGGGTACAGGAAAATACGTCCACATACCCCAGTTGTGGTTTCCGGGATCGTCTGCCAACGAAAGCCATCCTCAACATCAATTGGATCGAATACCGATGGGACACATGGCGTTGTGAGTAGAGTAGCTGGCAAGCGCCAGCACCAGCGACACTCGACTAGCAAGTATCGGGATCTGTACGTCGGTGAGGTTGAACGCATCGACTGGATTATCATCAAAGCTACCAGCATCACTCCTCTAAATGAGTTTCCACCTACTATCATTGCTAAGAATGAAACAAACTTCCCCCCAGAAGATCGACATTTGCAGTTGCGGACCAAACATCATCTGCGTCAGACGATCCAGGCTCGATCGAAAGCCATGGCACAGACACGCAAGTTTATGTTCATGAAGGGTTTCGACGAGATTGAGACTCCATTGTTGTTCAAATCCACTCCAGAAGGCGCTCGGGAATTCATGGTCCCCACACGGAAAAAGGGCATGGCATATGCTCTGCCTCAAAGTCCTCAACAATACAAGCAGATACTAATGGCTAGTGGTATCTCACGGTACTTCCAATTCGCAAAATGCTTTCGCGATGAGGATATGAGGGCGGACAGGCAACCAGAATTTACACAGGTAAGCCGTGCCTCTGCTCTGATGTTGATCGGTCGTGCTAACGATAATATATAGCTCGATTTGGAAATGGCCTTTGCCACGCGATCAGAGGTCATGTTCATCGTCGAGCGTTTGTTGACGCAAATGCTGTGGCCATCATTCTTTGGCATAAACCCGTTCGAGAATAAGCAGCTAAAAGATCCAGAGGTACGGGATAGCCATATTGATGCGAAAACCTCTGGTCTCTTCCCCAGGATTAGTTACAAACAAGCCATGAGGTTCTACGGATCTGATAAGCCGGACCTTCGATTAGGTTCAAAGATCCAGAGAGTAGAACGCTACCTTCCGCCGAATCTGAAACAAATGCTGAGCCCGCTCAGTGGTGCAGTGTTTGAAATGATCAGGATTGACATGAAAGGAGTCGCACCCGCCGTTAGTGGAGAATTCATTACCAAATTCCTTGATGCTCCAGCAGCTGCACCATACCTCCAAAATCCAGCAGGCGCTCCTGGCGTAACCGTTTTGGATCCACAAAAACCGCTTCAAGGCCTCGCAAGCTTCGGCCACGAAGCGGCCGACAAGGTCATGAGTATATTGGAGCCTAATGTGGGCGACATTCTGATTGTTCAGGCCCGAGCGGACGTACCACATACCGGAGGCTCTACGCCACTGGGCAATCTTCGCCGTGATATCTACCAATCTGCTTTTGCAGAGGAAGTCTTAACACCACCTACGGATGACTCGTTTCTATGGGTAGTGGACTTCCCACTCTTTTCGCCGATCAACGACACCGATCCCGGGCAGGGTGGTCAAGCCGGCTTCTGCTCTACACATCACCCTTTCACGGCGCCTGTGAATGAAAAGCACACTGACCTCTTAACAAAGGATCCCCTGAAATGCGACGGCGACCATTACGACCTCGTCATCAATGGCGTGGAAGTCGGTGGGGGCTCGAGGCGTATACACGATAGCAAATTGCAGGAGTTCATCCTCAGAGATGTCCTAAAAATGAGACCAGAGCGAGTGGAGGATTTCAGGCACCTATTGAATGCCTTGAAAGCGGGATGTCCGCCGCATGCGGGATTCGCATTAGGCTTTGACAGGCTCATGGCCATACTGACCAGACAGAGCAGTATGAGGGATGTTATTGCATTTCCGAAATGGGGAGATGGAGAGGACAAAATGGTCGGCGCACCAAGCCGCATAACGGAGGATCAGCTGAAGACATACCATTTGGGGATCAGGTGAGGTTGAACAGCATATCTGTCTTGCTTTGAACAAATCTGGTCAGGTGCTTGGGTTTCATGACCTGTTCTGTGCGCGTCCCATGTGCATGTTGGAGACATCTCATCAAGTTTGTCAATAATGCCATGGTGGTCCATTCATGACACCAATGACGCCGGCATCGGTCGATTTCTTTGTCCTGGTCCACCTGCAGAAATCCCCGGAGGGAACATGTCTCTTGGGTTCTTCACATAAAACGAACTATGTCCGTTTTCCTTTATTTAGCCCTCGTCTGCTGCATGGCATAGAATCTCTCCGCCCATTTGTTCCATATACATTGATCTACAATTACTGCCCTTTTCATTGGTATTTGAGCCTCACTTTCCCCTTCCAACTAATTAGCATTCCATCACCTGAGCAAAATCTGAACCTGCGTTTACGACTACCCATTTATATCACTATTTCTGCTACTTTCTGATTCAGCATTTACCCGCCAATCCTGCCTCACTCAGCACAGCTCTCGTCCAACAAGGCATCCTTGTACCAAAACGCTAGCGACTCGAGCAGCATGTGTTACCAAGTAATTCCTCGCTACAATTTCTGTGGTCACAACGGCCGCATGACACACAAATGCTGTTCATATCCTATCCTATGCGATCAATGGCATCCGCACACTGAGGTCATTCAGGACTTCTGCCCGAAATGCCAATTGAAGGGGACTTGTGTTCGCGTCGCAATAGGACTTTATCGGATGGCTTTCAAATGAAGGGCATAGTTGTAGGAGGATCCACTTCACGGCGCAAGGGAAGTGACACACGGACGTGCTCACATGTCGTTGCGGGGACTCATGAGCAAAGAGACTCAGGCTTGGAGAACGGCGTTACGTTACCTCAGGTTGATTTGTCAGAGCTGTGGACGATTGAGATGTGTACAAGATCTTCTGAACTGGCCTGTTAGAGTGGTTCTGGAGAAGGCCTACGAAACATTTCATGCTATCCGTTCGCATTTCAAGGATGGAGTTATGAAGGTCTCAGTGTCTATGGCATCTTCCATAATTGGTGTGCTGTTCAGCTGACCCGCTTTAGGGCTAGGGTGCTTAATGTTGTACGCGTTGGAACTGGTGAGGTCAGATTCTTCATAACTGAACTGAGTATGGCGACTTTGACACCAGATCAGAGAAGGATTGTAAGGCGCTTTGCCAAAGACGTGATTGGACCTCTAGCTCCAGTTTGGTCGGATGTCGGCCACAATTGCAAAGAAGACTGGTTCATATCTCTCCTCGACAATTGTTGAAAGCAATTGCCACAGGACGAGATGTCTCGCGTTTAAACGCCCTCAAGGAAGCTGGTGCGGCGGTCCTAGAACTCGACATTGCTGTTGAGCAGGCGGTCCTCGTGAAGATCTAGGAGGCGATTGGGTTTTTCGGCGGTATAGATGTCCACACCAACAACGCGGGCTATGTTTCGGTTGGGACGTTAGAAGACCTTCCGTGGGTATGGCCAACAGATCATCTCGGCCATCCTCTTTCCAGCAATCCTCACTTCTCAACATGATTCACTAACAGGCTAACGATTACTCGTCCGACAGCCATGGGGAATTTCCTGTCTCAATTCAAGGTCAATACTTTCGGCGCGATAAATGTTTGTACGAGCTGTCCTCCCGCACTTCAGGCAAAAACGAGCCGGCAATATAGTCTTCAATTGCTCTTACTTTGCCTGGACAGCCATGTCCGCCGGCAGCCCGTGCTGCGGCGCCAAAGCGGGCACTCTCCACGATGGTCAACTGTCTACAGATGGAGGTTGCCCACCTGGGTATCCGTTGTCTTTGCATCGAGCTAGGACATTTCCGGACTCCCGTCCTCAGTCCTGCTGCCGGGAACGTCAAAGCTACTTCTACTTCCAAATTCGAGAATTATGCTGGAGTGGTGGCAGCGGTCCAAGGGATATGAGCAAGCTTGGACTGCAACCAGCCAGGAGACCCGAAAAAGGTGGTCAAGCATGATTGACCTGGTGAAAGGTGAAACGGTGCCATTGAGATTGCCAATCGGACGGGACACTCGGGAAGCGGTCAAACGTGCGAGGGAATGTTGAAGGCAATGGAGGAATGGAAGGACGTTATTGATAGCACGGAATTTTTGGAGAACTAGAGCTAGCTTTGATAAACGTCTCTACATGTTAAGTTTCTCAACTCCGCGAGAAGACAACGAGGCTGTCATGGCTTGCGAAAACTGCCTCGCTGGCCAAATTTGACCTCCCAAGATTCTTGGCGCTGGAGGTAGGCAGCTAAAATTTGTCGGCTTTTTCGAGGACCTGCATTTTGAGATTTGGCCAGATTGCGCAAACTCTTCTTCTACAATACTTACTTCACTCCTGCATTGCCCATCCCACGTTGACAATTACTTTTGGTAGACTTTGCAAAATCACTCAATATGGCACTCAATCCTCAAATGTAAGCAAACTTCTTCCGCATTATGAGGCAGAAAGAATGATACTAATATTCATCTGCAGCACCAATCTGGTCATTGTCCTAGGGATGATGCAGTTGTCGAAGAAGATCCCCTTCGAAGATCCACAAGTCCTCATGGGAGTACGAATACTATACGTGGTGTCGAACCTGTTCATTTTCGGCGTCTACTTCTACGTGCAAACGCAGATAAATAAGAAGAAAGGTGCGTGTGACGTTCCACCAGGCAAAACAAGGAAAGGCATCTGATCGGGTGTCGTGCCTAGATCTCACAACCCTCAAATATGTAGAGCCAGCCCCACTAGGCTCCGGCGAAGAACCTAAGCTCGTCACGACGACCATCCAGGAATACGACAACAACCAGCTCCGTTCATTGTACAAAGCACAACTCATGGGTGTGGCCATGATGGCAGTGATGCATCTGTATTTCAAGTACACGAATCCTCTCCTCATTCAATCCATACTTCCAGTCAAGGGAGTCTTCGAGGGAAATCTAATCAAGGTCCATCTGTTTGGTCAGCCTGCAGTAGGCGAGCTCAAGCGACCATGGAAAGCCGGTGGCGGTTTGATGGGTATGGGTCAACCGGAGATCAAGAGCGACAAGGCCAGCATCGAGGCTGCCGAAAGGAGCGGTCGAGGTGGCGCGAAAGAGGAATAAGCTCGTGGAATGGTCGATCCTTTACCGTCCACAGCAATGCAAGAAGGGGTTGTGGAGGTTTGCTTGTATAGAACAGAGGTCTAGACTTGGGAGGGATGTGGAATTCAGACCTGTACATCAAATGGGCGTTGGGCATCCGCCCTTCGTGAGTTCCTTGCATCACACATTGGACCAATTTAGTCACGTGACGGTGTCGGAACAATATTGCATCCTGAGGGGCCTGGTCTTGTTGCTCCTCCGATCACTCATCCCATTTGCGCCACCGAGGGCAGGCTTTCCTTCAGGTTTTACATCCAGTACTGGCCGCAATTGTACCTCACTCATGCGTTGGGGGAATAGAGTCACGGTAACTAATCTCGTGACTCCTATTTCTCCCATAGAAGCCTGAATGAGTTCTCCTCTCCCCCAGTAAAAACCAAGGCTACTGGCATCAGGCTGGAAGGCTTCCCTCGAATGATCAGTAGGGAGTGTGAGCACTCATCCTTGGCCTGTTGCCCGCTATTTGAGCCAGTGGCGTTGCTTACATTTACCTCGTGAGAGACCAGATCTCAGTAATATCTACCGACATGATGCAATCGTTGATAAGGCGTATCGCAAGTCATGGGAACTTTTCGTCAGCATCACACCCAAAGAGGCTTTCACGGATCGGAAAAACAGATAATCCCTATACAGAGCCGATCTTCCAGAGGAGAGAAAGAAGATGAAAGCTTGCTATTGGACAGCCTTTTTCGATTGCGTGAATTTTGGCGATACAGCACCTGCGAAGAGCCACCGAGGATATCTACACTAACGGAGAGGAGGAGGCCTCTAGGGTCCGGGAAAAATAGGATAAATTAGCAGCTTCCCTCATCTGCATACCGAAGCAAAAAAAAATTCCTTATTCTCTAGCTTATCGTCACTTCTAGGAAGCTACTTAAGTGCCAAGACCCGCAAGCTCCCCCCCCCCCTCCGTATTTAACTCAGGAAAATCTAGCCCCACCAATTCGAAGACAAAAGCTCAACAAGCCTGCAGTCTTCATCAGCAACACTCCCATACACCTGTGTTCTTTGTGAGCAGGTCTGAATTTCTTGCATCCACGCTACAGCTTCCTAAACAACAAAGACATCCTTATCAATTTCAAGAATGCCTACCAACGTTGGTATCAACGGCTTTGGCCGAATTGGACGTATCGTTTATCGGAATGCTGTCGAGCACGATGATGTTCATGTTGTTGCCGTCAACGACCCTTTCATTGAACCCAAGTATGCCGTAAGTACCATCGCTCGCCACTTGGCTTGAAATGCAGTCACTGACGAAGGTGCAGGCATACATGCTGAAGTATGACTCGCAACATGGACAATTCAAGGGCACAATCGAGGTCAAGGGTGACACCCTCGTCGTCAATGGCAAACCAGTCAAATTCTACATGAAGAAAGACCCGGCTGAGATTCCATGGAGCGAGACCGGTGCAGAGTATATTGTCGAATCCACTGGTGTCTTCACGACCACAGAAAAGGCTTCTGCTCACTTGAAAGGTGGTGCCAAGAAGGTCGTCATATCTGCTCCCTCTGCCGATGCTCCGATGTTCGTAATGGGCGTCAACAACGAGTCCTACAAATCCGACATCCCCGTCATCTCCAATGCCTCCTGCACTACCAACTGCCTTGCACCACTCGCAAAAGTTATCAATGACAAGTTTGGTCTCAAGGAGGGATTGATGACAACCATCCACTCATACACTGCTACTCAAAAGACCGTCGATGGTCCGTCGGCGAAGGATTGGCGAGGTGGCCGTACCGCCGCTCAGAACATCATCCCTAGCAGCACCGGTGCAGCCAAGGCTGTCGGCAAAGTCATTCCGTCCCTCAACGGCAAGCTCACAGGCATGTCCATGCGTGTCCCCACCTCGAACGTCTCCGTTGTCGATCTTACATGTGTTATTGAGAAGCCGGCTACCTATGACGAGATTATCAAAGAGCTGGAGAGGGCAGCCGATAGTGAACTCAAAGGTGAACACTCTTTCCCGCAATTCCGTACACCCGTTTAACTAATCCCGCTACAGGCATTCTGTCCGTCTCCCATGACGACATTGTCTCTACCGACTTGAACGGCGATAACCACTCCTCCATAGTTGACGTCAAGGCCGGCATTCCTCTGAATGATCACTTCATTAAGCTGGTGTCCTGGTACGATAACGAGTGGGGCTACTCTCGAAGAGTCCTGGACCTTCTCGCATACATCGCTAAGGTGGATGCCGCGGCATAGAGAACGTGTTAGAGGCACAACGAAAGCATGAAGTTTCGATCATGAAAAACGCGAGAAGAAGTATGATGGTCGAGCGCATTGTGGTAAAGAATGCCAGCTTAGCTTATGATAGCATAGCGTCAATAGCAATGCAACAAAATTCCGAATAGTATTTCCTCCCTTAATCGTATCTTTCGGCTCTGCTGTAGACCAGGCCCAAAGCGGACTTTGCCAAGAAAAGTCCTTGAGACGCTTGGCATATTCTTTTACTGAATTGAATCTTAACTTAAGACATATTTTGTATCCAAGGGGATTTAGATCATTGATACTTCCCAATCTCGCCTTTCAGCATGGTAGATTGACCTTCTGCAATATGGTTATTGGCAAGTCCCTTCTCTTGTGTGGATCGGGTTTATGCAGAACTTACTTTGGTGTTTCGCGGCGCTTCTAATCGCAACATCCACGCGTCCAAACTTGTCTTGCATCTGAACACCTGGAATTGGCGATCTCTTCAATTACTTCGCCAATTCTCCACAATCCATATTCCATTTGACATGGAGAACAGCGGAGTCGAATTGGCCGGAAACGGGACGAATGACCTAATGCAGGACGACGCTGTACCCATGGATATGCCAGTGTCAGACATGCAATCGCAAACCAATGGTTCCCTTCCGAAGCCCTCACTTTTGGACGCTTTCCAAGCCAAATCCATGGCTCCTTCCTTCGGCGGGCAAAGTCCATTAGAATCGACTCCTGGAATTTCTGGCGATATCAATGACAAACTTGTCCTCGGTTCGACCTCTGAAGAGACCGACGACGATGATAGCCTGCTTGAGTAAGATCCCATCTACGAATTGCATCAGGACCGGTGCTCGAGTTCGGCGAGAGATCGACGTCTTCCGGAATTGTCGCTAATTGTACGGTGTTTTGCAGCATAGAATCAGTGAAATCGGAAGAAGATGAGGCGCCATTCTGGGGGCTTCCAAATAAAGAGTTACCTACCGGCTTATGTTATGATGATCGCATGCGGTTTCATGCCGAAGTCGCATCGACATCAGAGAACAGCCTACATCCTGAAGACCCACGACGAATATTCTACATCTTCAAAGAGTTGTCCGAGGCCGGCCTCGTCGCCGATTCCAAAAATGAACGACCTCTTGTACGACAGCCGCTACTGCGCATAGATGCGCGTGAAGCTAGCGAAGCCGAGTGCTGCCTTGTACATACACCAGACCACTATGCTTTTGTCAGAGCCACTGCAGGTAGGATCTTTGCAAAGCCTTGAACTGATTTTGGACTAAGCCATCCACTTTACAGAAGCTACAGATGAGCAACTCATCGAATTGTCCGAGTCACCAAGGATGGACTCCATCTACTTCAATCGACTGTCATATTTCTCATCCAAGTTATCCGCAGGAGGTGCCATTGAAACATGTCGAGCTGTTGTGAAACGGAAGGTCAAAAATGCTATCGCTGTGATCCGTCCACCTGGACATCATGCAGAAGTATCCAAGACTATGGGGTTTTGCCTCTTCAACAACGTCTGCATCGCATCTAGAGTTTGTCAGAAGGATTTTGGGCCGGAATGTAGAAAGATTCTCATCCTTGACTGGTACGTTCCATGCACAACCGGCATCTTGACTCTTTCTAATTGCATTTTCGTATAGGGACGTTCACCACGGTACAAAGTTCACGCTCATCAGTTGTGAATGCTTGACTAAATGCCTTTAGGGAATGGCTGTCAAGGTGCTTTCTACAATGATCCTAACATTCTCTATATTTCCATCCACGTCCACATGGACGGCAAATTTTACCCTTCTGGCCAGGAGGGTGATATGTTTCATTGTGGGACGGGCCCTGGACTCGGATAGTACAGGACCTCTCAAGGAATCTCATATTTGATGCTGACCGGTGTACAAGCAATGTCAATATTCCATGGCCTACGAAGGGAATGGGCGATGGAGATTACATGTTCGCTTTTCAGCAGGTCGTTATGCCCATCGCCTATGAGTTCGACCCAGATCTTGTGATTGGTAGGTGATCTTTTGCAATGGTGAAACATGCTGATCAGCCTTGACAGTGGCTGCCGGCTTCGATGCCGCTGCTGGTGATGAGCTCGGTGGCTGTTTCGTCTCACCAGCATGCTATGCTCACATGACGAGCATGCTAATGCATCTTGCACACGGCAAGATAGCTGTCTGCCTAGAGGTATGTTTTGGTCAGTTATAATGCCTTTCTAAGCTCAAGAGATTTTATAGGGTGGCTACAATTTTCGCTCCATCTCCAAGTCAGCCCTGGCCGTTACTCGTACGCTCATGGGCGAGCCCCCCGATCGACTACCTCCTACTGCGGCAACCCATCAGGCTGTAGATACTGTACAACAAGTCAAGATCGTCCAGTCGAAATACTGGCGCAGCATGTATCCCAAAGGTGGGCATCTCGCCATGACGATGAAGGAAAAGAATGATAGATAACGATGATTTTTTGCCAGATCCTGTTGAGGGGATAACTGGAGGCGATCGCCTGCACGGTACGTGACACATGTAAAAAATTGGGTTGCCTCGTTCTGACGCACACAAGACATCATCCGAGAGTGGCAGGCCATGAGCCTTTACAGGGACTACAAGTTGACAAATGTGCACATCTTTCGGGATCAAATATCGAGATCTTTCAAAGATCAAGTTCTCACCACGTAAGTTCCTGGGTAGCCGTCGTGCGAATGAAAGGCTAACCGGAGTTCAGACCAGGCAGAGAGGACAAGAAGAACTTACTCGTCATATTTCATGACCCGTAAGAACCACTTCTCGCTTGCAAACAGACCCATTGACCACCTTAGGCCTGATTTCGTTGCCAAACCACACCCTTCCACCAATAAAATCGAACTTCAAAACAGCTGGCTGGTAAGAAGTCCTTGAAATTCCCATCACATCTCTGTTGACTTGCGAAGGTTGATAATACCAAGGGCTACATCCAATGGGCTATCGACCACGATATGGGCGTCCTTGATGTGAACATTCCCGAGCACATTACAATACCCGAAGAGTCACCAAGTCGGTTTGACAGTAATCCCGAACAAGCCCGTCGGGAAGCTGAGAAGCTGGCCACTTACCTCTGGGAGAACTACATTGAGCCTTACGACCATGAGCAGATCTTCTTCATTGGGATAGGCAATGCCTTTCATGGTGTGGTCAAGTTACTCACAGAGAAGGGTTTGTACCTCAATCACCAACGGAGTGTGGCACTGACAGGTTATTTACAGAAGACGCATACCAGCGCGTAGGCGGCGTGGTCGCTTTCATCGCAAACAATCCAGTGCGACCCGTCCACAGCGCTGACAATCCATATCTTTCACGGTGGTATATTGCCAACTCAATCGTCTTCGTGTCATATACGCACAGTCTATGGAACGGTGACCGAAAGACGTCGAAACGATACGGGAAGTTGCAAAAATCGCCTGAGAAACAACTTCACGACATGATTGCGCGGCACAAAGACGAGACCTTCGCCTTTATACAAGCAAGGTCGAAGCCGGGAGGAACGAAGAGCGAGACTTCGAGTGAGGTGGACCTCGTGAGCAAAGAGGATATTGTGATGAGCTTGGAGAAATAGAAAGACATTGTTCGCAAAGTGCTTGAAGAAGACCCCAGAGGAAATTGTAAGAAGCCAACAGGCAAGCAATGCTTTGAGAATTGTGTCAGGATAGCGACATCGATTGTTACCACGGGGCAAATAGGATCAAAGTTGGATTATGGTTCACCTTACTATTCTTCCGCTGATCTCTGTGCAGCTGTACAGCCTAACTGAGGAGGTTTGTCAGACGCGGCAGCAGAAATCTCATGCAAATGGTATGTGTAGGAAAGGTGACGTCGGATCTAGAATCTGTTCCTTTGAGCCCTTCTCAAGCCGCTTGCCTTGGTCCTTTGACTGCAACAGTTTCCGGGAAATCGCTGGAATCTAGTATATCACGACTACCGTTTCCTGAAGGACCACCTACCCGATCTCACGAAGTGCGAATGGTTCCAGGTCGATCAGTGAACAAATACCGGTTACCCAGAGATTGATAGAAGCTCAGCCTCGCTGTTGCCTCCTGCCTTACAACATCAAGACTTTCTTCATGATTCCTCAGCTCGTCGTACGTGAGATCGTTGCCGGAATGGTGAACAACGCTGCTCAGTCAATCTCAAACCGCTATGATTCTTCGATTCTGAATGTGGTAGGCGAGCCTGAGTACTGATCGACATCGCAGCTATCACCATAGGTCCATGCCATGCCCGGATGCATTTGCAAGCAGGTGGAAGAGAAGAAGCATGCTTGTGCATATGCACATGACCATTAGAGTGCTAGGTAATAGGCTTTTGATGGGTATTGGGTGCATCAGTAGGAAGTGAGAATGAAGGGCAGTACTGGAGTGGTTCAGTGTATGAAAGCTTGGTGAAGGCATTTCGACTGCGAGGAGTTAAGAAGCTCACCGAGTGGTAGGGCTTGAGGACGACGTCGGATTACTGCTGCCTCTTGGAGATACACGAGGTGTTTTGACCGATGAACTGCCCTTTTGTCAACCAACTTCAAGCAGGCAAATGTGGTCACAGCCGAATCGGCAGAGAATCTCGGAATGACCCGGGACCACGCCTGGACCCTCCAGGATACTTTTGAGCGTTTGTGGTGCTAGGATAGCCAAAATGGTGCTGGTTTGAGGGGTTTTGGCGAAGGAGTGGTCCCGAGTCATTCTGGAGAATCTCGTACAAGCGGCTTTTGCTTTCGCAAAGGCAAGAGGCGTTTCCAATATTCCCTAAATAGCAAAAGTAAATCCTTCTTGACGTGAGCCTACGTCACCTTGCAGACGTGAAAAGCTTTCTCTTCGACTGCTGCTCCTGAGTCGAAACCTCCAGTCAGTATTCCACAGGCATCATGAAACTCCAAACCAATGTCCTTTCCGCGCTTGTTGCGCTAGTGCTTTTATCCGATACTGCCAATACCCAATCCTCGACCTCTTCTGCATGTGCAGCATCCGCTCCCCCACTTGCCCCTCCAGCATTGAACCTGACTGCGATCTCAGCATCAAATGGCAACTCTGTTCTAGAGTGCTGGGCGTTGCCCGGTTTCGTTGCTTCCACTCAAGCTGGTACGGTTGGGGCTTTGAATCTCGTTCTGGGCGATCTAGCGAATGCGACATATACAGTAATTCCACCAAGGTTCAATGGAGGGCTGCATAAGGCTCCGGCGCCACAGTAAGTATTCTACGATGGTCTGGGAGGATCTTTGTCCGTTGAAAGATTTCCATTTATTTCTCACTCTATTTCGCGATGTGGTCGTCAAACTCATTTTGAGCCTTGTAGATACGTCTCTTTCCTCTCAGGCCTGGCGCACATCACTCTCCCAAACGCGACAGGGGAGGCGTGGGTCCAGGGTGGGAAATACGGGCTGTTCATTGCCGCGGACAATGCTGCTGTGTCCAAATACGGGCACATCACCACCTATCCTGGTGACGCAGATACGATCGTTCTGCAGGTTCCGTTCAAGGGTGGTGTGGTTCCGAACCACACGGTGTTGCATCCTGGGCCGTGTACGTGGCCGGAGATGGCGGGGATTTGAGGGCGTATTATTGGGTGCAAAGAAACGAGGGGGGTACCTTGGAGAGTCAAACAAGGACTCGGTCGGAAGGAGAACTGTAGATGTAGGTCGAAATTACCTTGCCGGGAAATTCAAACCGAGCAGTGTAAATATCACCAAAGATGAGGCATAGAGTTGAGAGAATACAAGAAAAGTTCAATCGTCTCCAGTAAAAATGCCGCCGCAAATTCAGAACGTCACGGGAATGAAACCAATGGCAGAGCGCATTGAAGATTACCCCGGGAGCATCATCTTTACACCGGATCTTGCATGTTAATTTGAAGGTAGGTGAAATGGAGATCGGTGACTATGAAGGTGATTGTGCCTGATTTGATGAATGATGTACGAGGCATTTGTACAGGTCACTAAATTTAGCTCCGCCACATACGCAGAAATTCCCGCTGATGAGAACCTCAACCATCTTTCCACTTCAGCTTATCGCAACCTTTCGTCACTTGCACAACGCCTCACACTGAAGTATCTCGAAATAAGCCCACCACATCGTTTTGTAGCACATAGCGCCAGCGGGTTGGACACGCCCCGGAATCAAAGCCACCATTTACGTTTTTGCAGACTTTGAGCGATCATGACACGAGGCAACCAGCGAGATAAGGCGAGGGAGAAGAACTTGAAAGAACAGTCTGCGGCGGTATGGGCCCCCGAGCAGTTTACATACCCACTACACACGGTTAACGGTTGGCCGGGAAGGGCGCAGGAGGCAAACCCTACGCTCTGATGGCCCGCCTAGCCTACGTTATGGGTACTTTGTCAAGGGCAGCGTGCTGACGTTATTTGACCTGCAGAAGAAGAAGAATACGCTCTCCGGCACGGAGTTTCAGAGGGCGAAGGAAGCGCAGGCTGCGATCATGAGACAGAAACAGGAAGCTGGTGAGTAGTAACCCTACAGAACGGCAAGCGACCAGCCAGCGCTGATGCAGTTCCCTTATAGCGGAGGCAAAGAAGACTGCCGATGGTGCCGGCGGTGCGAAAAAGAAATAACATTGAACGGTATCATGCATGGATGGGGGCCATTATGCGAGCGACATTTGGATGGAGTTACACTTTTCATCGCAGAGTAGCTCGAACGCATTTTGGACTGGCGGAGTTTGGTCTACAGCTTTGACTACAGCTAGGGAGCGCGGTATGCAGCTATGTAGACGTTGAATAGTAAAGTGCATTGACATTGACCCGTGATAAGCCTGAACAAGCGGAGGTAACCTCTACCTTCAGCGAAGCTCGAAATGCCCCCAAGACTTGCAGACTGATATTGTTGGTCGAGAGAATCCAAACTTGCATATGATAGCCACCGATCGGTCACCAAGCTCGATTTTCCACGAGTCGAAGATGACCTGCCCACTTTGAAGCAAGACAATGATGCTACAGGACGCAGATCAGGAGAACCATGAGTCCACTAGAGTCCACAAGGAAGGGAAGACAATGGGAACCATGATCAAGTTGGGAGAGTTTCACACTTCCAAGATTTCCCGTCATGAGGGATTTGAGTAAACTACTCCAAGACTCTTTCTTTCGCAGGCCATGACTCCCGTCCTCCTGTTGATGGGGGCAGTCCGAGAATCCTACCACGGGCATATTCTCAGAATCTGAACCGAGGTCGCCTAATGGTGAACTGGATAGCTCGCCCTGGCGGCTCTGCTGTGTTATGTTGCGAAAGGGTTCAGTTTTGGTTGAACATTTACCTAGATCAACAATCATGCTGCAAGTGTTTACGAGTCAGTGTTCTGTAAGCCATGGCGAGGGTGGGAGAAGTGTGGATTTTGAGAAGAGATGCTTTACGGAAACAGAAGGTTGGGCCAGCAGAAAATGCGTTGCGAGACACCCCACTTGGCCAGACACTTTTGAGCATTTTCTACTGCAATGCCTACGGAAATCACTTAAACTTCGTTTAACGTCAGTGAATCAATCAAAGAGATGGTCCCCTTTATAGAGGAAGAGTATTGATCATGACAGAGCATCTGTGGCTTCTGGTGTGTGGGATCTCGTAGTCGGCCGCTTGGACAGCATGGACTGCACATTGGCAGCATTTCAATCCTTCATAAAATCTGGCGGCATTTGGCTGCCCAACTGTCAAGACAACGCCAAGTGAGTGCGTGCTTCATACTTCCTATGCTGTAGAAAATAGAACGGTTATGACAAAGATGGCGGTGTGATGCGCGAAAATGCTCCAAAGTGTCTCGCCAAGTAGGGGTGGCTCGCCAGGTGGTGCAGGAACATTGCCGCTGGTCGATGAAGGTCTGGGAAAGGCAGGTGACTATCCATTTCGAGATGTTCAAGGTCGGGGGGGTTTTCTTGGCGCCAAGGGCGTTGGACATGTGTCTCCTTCTCGCAACTTCAGAGTTCGCTTGATTTTCATCTCACCCAAACAATACAATTGTCGGCCTTAGGCCCATAGACGAGGAGATTATTGGAAGAGAATCTTTCACAACTAAGAATGGCCTCTCTCGCGAGGTAGGACGGGGCCAATTATTTCAATCTTCCCAGGTGCTAATTCTCAAGCAGCCTCAAGCCATTTTTGCCGTTCTTATTTACGTTCCTTGGTCCTCGGGCTATCTCATACTACCGTGCAGTTAGGACCGCCATGCGGACTCGGCCACCAACGAAGCCTTTAAGTGATGCTGCCTCTCGCGGATTGAATATTCTCTTCTTCTCGATATGCATCTTCTTTTTCATGAGCCTGCCTGTCAGGAAAGGTAGCTACGATCAGAATATGTTTGCAACGACAAGGTCTCGTTTGCACATCCCTACGGACGTGCTCTTTGCTCGACTGTCTAACCTGAGACCTGACGGACGACTTACTTCTATTGACGAGGCTCTTCGCGCTAAGATTACCACACCGTTGTATGCTGCTAGAGACGCTTAGTTCGACTATTTCGCTAACTATGCCGGCAGATCCAGACAACTTTACCTCAAGTTCGGACCTTCAACCCTGCTGAATTGTTCATTCTGTCATCCTGACGATGTTTCGTCGTACCTCCTTTATCACGTTCCAGTCAATGTCATTTTGCCACATCTCGGGCATCTGATCCTACTGGGCTTGGCAACATCAGAGCCTTTGGCTGGACCTGAAGCTGGCTGGTGGAGGAACAGATGCTCTCTTGCTGCGCTCGCCCTGGCGATCGTTGATGTCTACATGACAACGAACTATACACCGGCCATCGATGCTAACATGCCTTCTCCTACCGGCATGTTCTGGACCGCTCGTACGATCCGCCCTCTGGCCGTCTGCATACTGGATAGCATGATCGCCCTTCTGATATACGCCAGTGCAACAAATCGCTTCGTCTTCTTCACATCTCCCACAGACTCCGATCCAGAGATTGTGAGGAAAAGGCAAGAGCAGATGCTAGCACAGACCAATGTCGCTTTGCAAATGGCTCAAACGAAATTACGTGCTTTCACCGTGGCACGGAACGCCATTGTTCGAGACCAAGACCTGAAGGCAGCTGATGATGAGTACTGGCGTGCCGTCGTCGCTATGGAAGGCCCTGGCGGAACTGGGGGTGTTTGGGAAGACGAAGGGGTACAAGCTGCGATTGCAAGATCATATGGCGAGGAAACCTTTGACGTTGCACAGATGGGAAAAGAAGCTGAAGCATTTGTGTCAAATATCACTAGAGGCCTGGAAGACAATGAATGAACTGCTACCTTATGCAACACCTCTTCAGCAGCAACGTAGGACGCGAGGCTTGCTATTTCGAAGAATAACTAAGTGGTCTTTTCTTGAAGAAATGACACCTTTGTCGCCTGATCCGCGCTCGAACAGCTCTGGGTCAAATCTTTCCACCGTTCCATTTCCTTGATGCGGCCGTCCTCAATATCCTTAACCAGAGCATACCCATCAGCCCCGGTCACAAGTCGGAGCGGCATGTCCTTCCGCCCAACGACCTCGAAAAGAGCCTTGGCAACCAAAGCTGGATCGGCCCAGTACTTTTGGCTTTCCCCATCAGCTAGATATTTTTCAAGCTGTCGGGTTGGCGAGCTCGGATCGGTATAGGCGGGATGGTTCGCCGCAATCACCATGCTACCTTTGGCAAATTCGGTCTTAGTTGCGGCGGGCTCCAAAATCAAGAACTTGATGTTCCAATCTGGGTGGACCTCTTTGGCCATGGCCTCTGTAAAGCCTTCTAGAGCCCATTTTCTGATGTCTGTCAGCTCGAGCCTGAGTTATGAGACCGGTTCAACCTACGAGGCATGGTACAGTGCGCCACCTGGGAATGCAGCTCGTCCGCCAACGCTGCTGACCTGCACAACGATCCCTCCAATATTGCCAGACTTCGGGTTCACCTCTCTGAAGATTCTTACTGCCTCTCGGGTCAAACTCGAAGCTCCCCAGAAGTTCGTCTCCATTTGATTTCGCATCTGCTCCTCGGTCAAAGCTTCGGTGTCGCCGTATAGGCCGTAACCTGCATTGTTGCAAAGTACGTCAACGCGACCGAATTTCTCGAGGGCGGCATTGAGAGCGGTTGTTCGAGCCTTTTCCGACGTCACATCCAGTGGCAGTTTCAAGATCGACGGCGAATCTTCAAGGTAGTTCAGGGCTTCGACCTTACGGGCAGTCGCAACGAGGCGGTGGCCTTGAGATACAACATATTTGCAGATATCGGCGCCGATGCCTGAGGAACAACCGGTGACTATGGGTAGAGGGTCAGCAGGTGTGCCTGTTTCAGCTTGGAGGATGGAAGGCCCGCAGAGGGATCTCCCACCAAGGTGGAAGACTTACTGAACCAAACGGAATCTTTGGGCAAGGATGACATATTTGAAAGATGGGGAACTCCTGGTATCTAGAGGAACTGCTGACACTTTGTTGGATATCTGGTGGGTTCTGATGAGCAAGTGTGATGTTTCTGCGTTCTGAATCGCCGGAGATGTTTGCTGTTTTATACATTGCGCCGATGAGGCTTTGTCGTGCTACGGTATATGCCTGTGATGCCATGATTGGACCATAACACAGCCTTGCACATAATCTGATATGCGCCTCTTCACTTTCTCTCCATGTCGCTAGGAATCTGTGCAATCGCCAAAAAGAGACGCAATACGTTGGTCAAAGTTGGGCCGAGTTCGTGCGAGCGAATGAATTTGCGGACGCTTAGAAAGGGGCTGCTGCATCCGGCTGATGGGACGGAGGCTTAAATCCGGGCCCCCCTGTACGGAGTTACTCTTTCCGCCTTTCTGGATCCGCCCAGCGCCAAAAGAGCATATCAAAGACAGCAAGCTAAGGGAATTGAGACACCTCTAGCATTAATGTAACAGTCACCTCAGCTTACGTTTTGCCGAAGCAGAATCACTTCGCCCTGCAAGAAGAGGCCGCGGTGGACCACGTCCGTTTCTGTCCGCATATACGTGGACCTCAATCAGAGCCCGTAAGCACGGTAAGCGGATGTTACTCTCGCCTTGATAGGAATTGATTCCCACGTCATGGTTGCAACGTAGAGCCCTTTGATCACGCAGAGTGCTTTTAGATTGCTCAGATTGGATCTCAAACCTTCTCCTGCCGTGAGATCGGCTGCAGGGGGTTTAGAAGGCGGTGTTGGCCGTCACCTTGCAACGCACACTCTGAAGCCGCCTGCAGAACGCCGAGGTGATTGCGGATCTCTTCTGAGGTAGAAGATATGGACTACCGAAGTCATGAATTTACGGCGCTCAATTTTGTAACAATCGCTCACAAGATCCTACAGCATATGGAGAAGCTTCATAATGTCATGAATTCATCATCCTAGCGGGTATTAAGCGAGAGCGAGTCATGGAAATATGAGGCTGATGGCTAACAAAACGAGTCATAGTCTCAAACATTCTCCCATTCAGTTATCTCCTCGCCTGGTATAGCTATTTCCGACCTGGTGTTATCCACCATGCGCCCTAATGCCCTCCAAAGCGGTCGAACCGCGTGGTCAGTTGAAGGTTTCCTTGTTGAAGATCGTCGTGTCAACAGAGAATGGCTGTCTAATCTGCGTCGACTGGTCGATACCGATACTAGTGATACCGTTCTAATTCGCAACGCCTTTCACCTCGGCAATAGTGGCGGAGATGACCATGATGTTGGCCTCAAATATAGCGCCGATGGTGGCGACGTTCGGCGAAGGTATCCGGTGCTGTTTCTATTTCGAGGGTAGCTGTACCTAGTGAAGCTGCCGCAACAGGCGCAGGAGGAGCGACGGGGAGAGGCGCTAGAGTGCCGCGCTGGTGAGAGCGACAAGAGTGAGGGCGGTGAATGCGAGGGCGGCCTTCATATTCAGTGATCGGACAACTGGTGGAAAAGAGATCGAACTTGGGCTAGGATGAAGAGATACCTCTCTTACGGGCGCACATCTTATCGGCATGCATCTCATGGACGTGCATCTTATGAACGTGCCTTTCTCGTGGGCTTCTCTCGCGGGCCTCTCTCGCGGGAATGCATCCCTCGTAGGCACGTATCCCTTATAGGCATTCGTCTCTTCTAGGCGTATATTTCACAGAACATGCATCTTAGATGCCTGTATCCCATAGACGTAGCTCTTTCGCGGGCACGCATCTCACAGGCGTATATCTTAAGGCTGCTGTGCCTAAGCCCGCCGTACCCGAATTGTGTCCTCGGCCGATAAGCCGTCCAATTGTGTCTCTGAAAAGCGCTTATTAGTTTCACTGCCATTCTGTCCTCTTCGCTTCCACTTGAAAATCATGACTTCCACACAAGCACCCTCAAAATCCTTCGCGAGCCAACTAGCCTTCACAGAAGTACCCCATCCGCCCAAGCTCGCCTACCTTGACGCCTCCGGAAATCTCCATGAAATATTCAAAGCCCCGGTCGCTACGCAAAGGCTGTCGAGCTCCTCGACGCTGAGGACTGGGATGCACTGTCTGAGTTTCCCCGCTGGAGCAATCAGCCACCTCTTGGCCCTCGACAGCCAGACGTCATGATGTACACGGACGGAAAATGGTTCGTTTGATTATAGTGCTTCTGAGCAGTCGGGTGCGGGGCCTCTGGGGCCTGAGGTTGGCGGTGAGGGTCAGGGCGACGAGGAACTTAGGAGGAAGCGGACATCCAGCCAGAGTGAGAAGGGGTCAGATGAAGTAGGAGAAGGCGATGTGGTGAACCGGAACACTTCTTCATCGGACTGTAGAGTGACATATGCTTCCGCCGCGCATGGGGCCGTTGAATTGTTTGGCCTCAGCTTCGACAGCTCCGAAGCCAATTGTTGGGCGCGGGTAGCGCGAAAGGTAGTGTCATCTTCTGCCTCAAGCTCGGCAAATAGGGAATCTGGATCTGCGTCGTCACTGATGCTGGCAATGTGACGGTCGATGAGCGAGGTTACTCTCTCGTCATTGGGAGGAGACTGGATGGTTATGCTGTATTAATCGTGACGCTTGTGGTTCATTTCCGCGATACGCATATCCCTTCGTGGTAATAAAGTTATCGCTTCATCGATGCTGAGCGATCGGTCTCGTATCATCCTCCATAGTGAAAAGAATTTGATTTTGCTCTGTGGCAGCAGCATCTTTGAAAACATTTGGATAAAAAATTGATCTTCGATCGATAGGTGGGAGCGGCGGTGATCAGGAAGGAGAGTCAGCATCGTAGCGTATTGATATTGAATGTAGAGGGTGAGATCGTGATTGAGTTCTTTGTCTGGTATTCGCTCGATGAGAGTACGAATTAAAGCTAAAGAGATGACAATTTAGTTAGCTTATGTAATGCTCCTGAGATATGACGTATGACTGTGATAGATGACAACGAGGTCTTACCATTCATATATGCCTCAAGGCGTGGAAATCGACACTTTGACCGAGGAAAGAGAAGAGTGTCGGACGAGAAGCTTTTCCCATCAAGATCAAGGTTCCAGAAAGTAGCTGGCATAAGCAAAACGCCTATGGTATCCTTTCTCCGTGGTTGACGGCGGAGCCGATATCCGGGCCAGCCAGGGTTGCTCTCCTTTGGTGTACTTCCCATGTATTGGAGTTTCGTTTGAGGTTCTTCCAAGAAGCCACGTTCCAGAAGAGTTTTGAGAGCGGATTGCAGTTCGTTATCCGCAACAGCGATATGGAGGTCACTCACGACCACGTCTGAGCCGTACACAACTGATGCCACATCGCCGACGATACATGTTCGATATCCGTCTTCCTCGAGAATTTCTGCTGCCCTGAATTCCTCAGACAGCCCTAGCTGTTCTATTTGCCAGTCGACAACACGGAAACCCATTACTGTAGTAAGAGGTGGGCGCGAAGGCGAAGGCGAAGGCGAAGGCGAAGGTGATGGGTGGAGTTGTGATGGTGAAGGTGAGAATGGACGTGTTGAAATTTGCAGCCGTACGTCTACTGAGCGGTAGGATAGGATCGGTTGGATAATGACCTGCTTGGTACATGTATCATTCCAGCCCAAAGTGAAGGTAAACGCTGGCCTGCGCGCAGGTGATTGCCCCAGTTCCTCTGCCAAAGAGGGCTTGGCGCACTAGCCGCTTGCGGCCGCGCGCAGGGTCTGAGGGTTAAATCAGGTAACGTGACCTACTATGGTTTTGCCCACACACTTTCTCTATTTAGCCAACTGTTATGCAATAATCATTGACCTTGGGGGAAGCTCTCGATAAAGCTAAGCGCATTCGAGAAGCTGCTTCAGCCTACTTAACATTATCATCTCAATTACTTCGCAAATGAATGAATGAATTCATTTGATCTAGTTTGATGTCAGTGTAGAGCCCTTTGGGTCCGGGGCGGTTCAGGGGCACCAATGCGAACCTCCGATGGTGTTGGATCCGCCGGCAGAATTCATAGGGATCCTCATAGTGAAATGCCATCAATTGCAGCTTGCATAAATGCATGTGGGAACCTCGTCGCTATCGCTTTGCGCCAAGGCGTTGAACATGATCGAGCTACCTATACCCTCAAGCCTCGCCCTCCGCGCCCTCCCCTTCGCTTGATGCCTGCCAGGGTGGCATAGTCCTTGTAGCCGCTGAGCTGTGGCTTGGATCTGTGAACAGCCAAAGGCGGCGTTGAGCTCGCTGCCGGAATTGCTACCACTCCCTCCAAGACCCCCCAAATATCTGTGGCCATAGTTGCAGCGCCAACACTTGGGGCGTTCTCAATGGCATCCTCCTCCTCTTGCTGGCCCTCCTCGGGCACTCCCTGTAGTGTGTCCTCCACCGGAACTCGTGGGGGGGGGAGTATTTTCAATCTTAGGCACCTCTACCTACCCATCTGGGCAGCGGGTCATGATCGGTAGGGGCTTATGGCCAATAGTAATGGTGGTATCGCCCTTGAGACTCTGCAGCTCGAAGGCTCTCGCGGTTGATCTCGCGCTCTACCTTTTTGGCGGCTCGAACAGCCATCTCGGCGCCGGTCATACCTATATTTCGTTAAGATCTCACGGTTAAGGCCGGAGATGATGCCATACCTCGGCGGATTGCCTTATCTTTGAGCTTCTTCTGCTAAACCCATTCAGGCTTCGCAATTAGGTCTGGCAGTCTTGCTAGACGTGCCTGAACAACTGCCAGCTGCTATAGCTTTCATCGCCGCCGTAGTTTGCAATGCGAGATGCTGGTCCAATCGAGACTTGCCCTCCGCATTAAGCTACTCGCGAACCGCGAAGACTTGCGCATAGGCGTTCGTGGTGGTATTCTTCTGTGCGTCCATATATGGACAGCCTGCCATGCAGCACCGAATTAGGTAGTGAACGCAAGGAAGCCCGAAATGTAGCTTAAACTCGCAAGAACAGCTGTTAGAAGGGCTTGGATAATGTGGTGGACGTCATAGGCAAGCTCGATCGAATCCGGAGGCGGCGGGAAAAGGTCAGGTACAGTGGCAGTGCGGGTTGGTGCGGCGGCTTGGGTCTATGCTACACGGTGACTATAATACGTTAGTGAAAACCTTTTCGAGGCCAAAACCTCTTGATCACTCCAGTCCTTGACATCTGTTTGCTAAAAGGTTTGACTGCATCTAGCACCTGTCCCATTTTCGACTCATCACAGCTCTTATAGTTCGTCGTCGTTGAGTACGGCTCAGCGTCCGGCATGTGATCGTCTTGCGTAAGTGTGGTCGAAGGTCGAAAGTCCAGCTGGCTTTTGCCTTGTTCCTGCCGTGGATTTCCGTCAATGAAGCATTCTAGTTTCTTTAGGCGTGATCCTGAAGTGAAGACTAGCTTCTTTCAACCAATGGATCGCAAGCCCGAAGACCGGTCTCATTAGTGCGGCGACAGAGAGTGAAGGCCGGAACTTTAAGTGCATTTGCGTTAGGGAGCCGTAGAGATTTATTTCTCCCTCGATAATAAAGCCTCCAGATTTCTAGCCCATAACTTCTCAGAAAAGTTTGCCCAGCTACCCCCACAGACCCAAGGATACCTCGCTGTTGCGAAAAAGAATCACAACCTTGAGCGTCTTCAAAGGTAATAAAGCATCTGGTACCTCAAGCATAATATTGATGACTAACAAAGTTCGTGTAGCCACAGACCGACATGGCGGAACAGGAAAACGAGAACGTTATGGACTGTGTTAAGACAGTCAATACGAATTTCCCATGCAGCTTCATCCTTGTCGGCGGTGCTTCCATGATCAAACTTCGCAGCGGCCGATCAACGAAAGATGTCGACGTACTTGTCCCTGCATCGACCGATATGCACAAGCTAGTTCGGCAATTGACCGACAGTGGCTGGTTCTACCTCGAGGATGGTGTCCTCTTTGTTAAGCCTTCGTCCTCGCCCTCTGGCCAACCACTAACGCTCGACATCTTAACCGAGATCGTCGATCATAAAACATATGATGATCTGATCCGTCACACAGTCATCACCGGTGGCAACATCATGATGACGTTGCCGGTGAGCCTTGGAGTCAAACTGAAGTGCTGGTATCTCAGACAAGAGGATGAAAATGGAATGCGGAAGAAGAGATCTGACTTGCAGGATATAGTCTTTCTGGCAAGAAAGATGAAAGGGGAAGGGATCGAGGTTGATCACAATAGTGCCGCGGTGTTGAAGATTTGTCACTACAATCTCCTATTGATTCGCTTGGAGTTGGAGAAGAGGGATGTTGAATTGCTGCAAGCTGTTGGTTGCAGCAGGTTTCTGAAAAAGTACGATGAAAACACTTCGGATCAAAAGGAACTTTACGAAGTCACGGGCGCAAAGGCAGACACCGATCCCCTCACAGTGGAACTGGAGGATGAATAGGAAGAGTTGTCTTCTCATTCCAGCGCTTTCAGCTGTGCCCTAGACCCTTCAAAAAGGTCGGATGCGTTGCTATGAATGTACATACTCACCAGAGCTATTTCGCTGCTAGGTTCATTAGCTCGGTAGAACGCTCGTTGGCTGGCAGATTGTCCTTCATCAGGCGTAGGTTGCTCCAGGGCGTAAGATTACTCACCCCACTCCGTTTTAGGCCTGTTCGCGGGTATCTTCAGTAATCTTTGAAGCCTTGCTTGCCGGCGTAGCTTTATCTATCTTCAATTGACTGCAAATGGACTCCGAGCAGGTTGTTGTGGTAGCTGCGGCCTCCATAGGCGCTGCGCTTGCTGTGAATGTCGCTGCGGTCGCTGCGGTAGAGGTGCTCGTGCTGTCTCTCGAAGGGATAGAGGAAGAGGAGGAAGAAGAGGACCGACGATGGACAATGGACCGACTGCAGCGACTCCGCCTGCGGTCATGTCAATTGCCACAAGAGAGCTTCCGGAGGCCCTGGAGGAGGATCAGGTATAGCTACAGCACTCATCTCTAATAGCAAGTGGCACGAGCAGATAATTCATCCCAGCAGGAGGTTCCTGGCATTGGCTGCTATCTAACCCAATCAGGCCGTAATATCTACTAAAGGCTGATGGGGTGATTTTCCGCAGGAAAACCGGCAGGAATGCAGCGCATTGAGTAAGGCCTGAAGCCACTGGCAAGGGGGCTTCTCACCCCCGACTCACCTTTGACTCGCGCGACTCCGGCGCTAGTCGCGCCCCCGCGCTCAGGGCGGCATCTCCAAAGCAGGGTTACCTCTAGGTAGATTTCTGGATTTTGGCACTCTTCTTCCTATTCTATCTATGACGGTGGAATGTCCTTGTCTGAAGCGACATATTAGTACTGGTTAGCCGACCCTTGACTGGGAAATGCCCGTCAGGCTGACTCGATCTTAAGTACTCGTCGGGTACAAAAGTATTCGGACGGAGTCAAAAACCACATCCTACTTTTTTGCTTGACAAGTACGATCATATTGGGCATGGAAGTTGCACCCTAAAGCCGCGTCCAGCCCTAATCTTCCCCCGCTCAGCTGGAGTTAAAACGTATCCTTACAGGAAACTGAGGAACGTATAGGAGGGCCAGCTGACCAAGGAACGTGCAAAATATATCTGAGAGGCGCTTATTAGTTTCACTGCCATTCATTCTATCCTCTTCGCTTTCACTTGTATTGACAATCATGACTTCCACACAAGCACCCTCAAAATCCTTCGCGAACCAACCAGCCTTCACAGAAGCACCCCATCCGCCCAAGCTCGCCTTTCTTGATGCCTCCGGAAATCTCCACGAAATATTCATAAGCCCTGGTCGCTACACAAAGGCTGTCGAGCTCCTCGACGCTGAGGACTGGGATGCACTGTCTGAGTTTCCCCGCTGGAGCGATCAGCCACCTCTTGGCCCTCGACAGCCAGACAGCATGACGTACAAGGACGGAAAAGGGATTGAGCGGGAGATCTTCTTGCCCGAAGGTAAGGCCGAACGGGCAGTGGAGTTGCTCATGAGGGAGGACTGGACCAGTTTAGAGACGGAATTTGAGATATACTGTCAGTCAAAGGCTGTCACTTTATGCTTTTTTGACTTCTGTATTGTACATGTGCATATGCTGACCAGATGGACGAGCGTATCAGCGGGCCAGAGGCATGAGAATGCAGAATACCATTGTGAAGGGGTGTGTTCGGGATGATGACAACAAAGGGACAAAGGTGGAGTTTACCGTACTACTGATTTGGTACGGCAAACTCCCAGGGGACACCGAAAAGAAGGAGGAGGAGGAGGAGGAGGAGGAGGAGGAGGAAGAAGAAGAAAAAGACAACTTGATTCCTGTCGGTCTGGGCCGATTGTGGTAGCTACTTAGATAGTCCGCACCACGCCACCCACACTATGCTAGGTGTGTATGCCTCACCTAGAACGATAATACCTGAAAACGCGTCACCAACTCAGGTAGTGGCAGAGATAGCCGAATATCTAAGAGATATAAGGAAGCGGGTATTCCTGCCATCTAGATAGAAGCAGTCAGATCAATACATTCATTTCAGACCCACCTTCTGACTCACCCCAAAAGTCCAACAGATGTCGACACTAGGCGACAGACAGCTGTTGAAAGTCGCCGCCCTTCCATCTCAAACTCTTCAGTCTAGGCTTGCAAACAACTTCAGTTATGCCTGAAAAGCGTTTGTCAGGGGGCTTTTAAGCGGGTGTCGTTTCAGGCTCTGGGATAAAAGCCGTCTGCTGGCCCGCCCCCTGGCTTCCGCGCCTATCTGATCCCCGGCTTCGGCTTCCGCGACTCTGGGGGCTAGTCAGGGCAGCATACTATAGGCCTAAATCCAGAGCTTAGGAACTTCAACTATTCCGGGCATGAAAACTATTTCACGCAACGTTTAGTGAAAGGTGACACGGGGCCTCCAAATGCGCAATGATCGCTGAATGTGTGTCATCTGGTATGCATATCCTTTACCACACGTCAGCGCTGCAGGGCATGATCGCAAGTCATCAGTCATGATCCGTACAGTCAAGCCACAACCACTCACATCTAACACCTGATTCCGGACCTACCCAACCATAGACAATGGTCCGCGTAAAGCACCGTTACCTTCTTCTCAACATCCTCTTTCCCGAAAGCTCCGCTGCCACTTCCAGCTCCACCTCTGCCGCTTCACTCCCTCTAACCTTCCACTCGCCAACCCCATCTCACTTCCAAGCCGTATCCCTCCTTCACCTGATCCGTGAGTCCGTCGCAGAGCTCTTTGGCGACTACGGCGTCGGCACCATTGCCGGTTTGAAGGTCATGTACTTCAGTCCCGCGACAAGTACAGCGATTGTCCGGTGCCCGAGGGCTAGCTATCGCCTCGTCTGGGCAGGCCTAACGTTTGTGGACAGCTTGCCTGGGGCGAGAAGAGGTGGCGAGAGGGAGGCGTGTGTGATCAGGGTTGTGAGGGTGAGTGGGACGGTTCGCAAGGCGGAGGAGGAAGCTGTTAGGAGGGCGAGAAGGGAGATCATTACGGTCAAGATGCTAGAGCAAGAGGGCGGGAATGAGAGTGCAACGGGTACGCTTGAGGGGTTGCTTCGTATGGGTCAGGGCGGGGGTAGTGCTCTGGAACGCGATGACGAGGAAGCTGGCATCGAAGACATGAGCAATGGAGAAGAAGACATTGATGATGATTCCGGTTGAAAGCTTTTCGCCGCGCCTACAAGAAACTGGGACTGTCTGAAACCACTGGTTGAACGCGGAGTTCGAAAAATTCACAAAACGCCTGGCAAGCAGAGCACAAGTTGGGTAATGGGTATCATTTCCTTCGGGTAACTTTGATTCCGCTATTGAGGGGTATGTCAATGTTCGTCTCATCAAAGTCGTCAAGAACCCCGTCTCCAGCATCCTGTTGCTCCCGTATCTTAGCTTCCTCTTCTTCCAACTCCATCCTCTCCTTCTCATCCCACGCGTCTTTGTTGTCTATCCACCTATCCTGCACATCTCTGATGTCCATCTTCCCCATCCCCTCTCTAACCGCAACTTGCCAGACCGTATCGTTGGCACCCTCAGGCCCACCAAACGCATAACCTCCTGCCTTGTCGATCGTCTGCAGCAGACTCATTATACTCTTCTTATCCTCAACGGCGAGCGTTTCGAAGCCGACAAGTCCGAATTCCTCGACTAGATCCACAATAGCTTGGTTGAGTGCGGAGAACTTCCCCTTCGCGAACATGGGCGACTCTTCTGCAAGGTGTGGTAGGAGGTATGATAGGTCCTGCACTTCAGTGTAGAAGTCGAGGTTGAAGGGTAGGGGCGGATATTTGGAGAGGTTGTCGATCTTCGTCAGGACATTGAGGTGGGTCAAGTCCATCTGAAGCATCGTACGTAACGAGAGGAGAAGCGTTGAGATGTATAAAGATGGAAGTGTCAGACAGTATGAATCAATGAGGTGCAATACTACGAGCTATAATACGTTAGTCCTGTCAGTTGCGTACTCAGGCATGGGCAGAAGCACACTCTATACCCGAGCTTTTGTATCTGAAAGAAGATCTTGCGAAGCGAGTCGTGGTGGGTGAAGAGCTCTACTTGGCCAGGGCAGTCGAAAAGGATGTAGTCATCTCCGAGCTCCTTCAGACCCGCAGCCAGCCAGTCCATGTTCTGTTCAAGTTCTTCCAGCGCGTACAACACGCTGCCATTCGGACCTAGCTCATCGTTTAACATGATGTCCTCGAGCGTAACCAGATCGCGAATGTCGAGCGCGCAAGGGTAGGGAATCTGGTCATTTGCTGGATCGAGGTTTACCACTGAACTTTTGCGACCGATGGCGGACATAAACTGGTGCATGCCATTGCAGTAAGTAGATTTGCCCGAGCCAGGGGGACCGACGACCAGCTGGGCGAAAGGCATAACGCTCTGCTTACTTCGAGGAAGATTTGAGAGCCCAGTCGTTGGTGTGAGAAAGGACCTTGCCTGCGTGAATGGGGGATCGCGAAAGAAAGCGCACAAGATGCCGCTTTGGTCACCGTTGTCAGCTTCACACGCTATCCTTTTCATAACTGCACCATGAACTTTCTCCACCTATGGTACCAAGTGTTTCATTAGGATCATCTCGGGAAAAGACTTAGATAAGTATGCCTAGAACGACCTATAAGTGCTGCTTTCACTCAGAAACATCTCATCTGCATGCGGGGCGTAAAGAAAGGAGTAGTAGGGATCTCGATCATCTTTCGGACCAGGGTCAAAGAACCGTCCTCCATTGATATAGGTGTTAAAGCGCTCGTCTTTGAGAGAAAATAGGACTGACCAGATCCTTTACTTGACTACGTGTTCCACAGGATTGACCCGAGAAGTGGTAATCGGGCGCAGGATTCAAAACACTGTCGTCAGCTGAAATAGGAACACTCTGAAATTGGTAGTTGATGACGGCTAGCTATTGCCTACAAAACTCTGTGGCTCGACGACACAGCAAACCAGTGAGGCAAAGGGCGTTCCAAGCATAGCCTTGGTTTCAAAGGGAAACGTATATGGGAGGAACGATAGTGGGAACCCATGTCTCTTCCCCTTCCGTTTCGTCCTCTTGGTCGGCACCCGGACCTGGTCGAGCGAGAATGGACTATGCAAAGTCCCTTTCTCATATTTTGTAGGAGCGTCTGTTAAGGCTAGACGTTGGATGCGCCTTGATTGGTCTGAGGAACCTAGCCTTTAGCGGCTACAGCTAACCCGGCGACAAGCAGCCTCCTCTTAATTCTGGAAATAAAACTCACCGCCAGTATGGAGATACTTGCGAAAAAGGTGGCAGAGAGCGGCGACCTTGGTGGCTGTTTCCTGCACGCTTTTTCACCGCACTCCATCTTACAGGGCAATTTTGAATTACTCCCGCACCGTTCTCCGCATCAACCTGATTCTTCCAATTCCCTACTGCAAACCACCCCAGAAGTTAGTTGCAAATACCGAAAGGTCCTGCGCGGTAAACGTGAAGTCGTGCTCCAATGGTGGTACGGCCTGGCGAAGAAAGATTTTTCGAAACTCAAGGGTCAATGGCGCTCCGTTGACAGTGTTTGAGTTTGAATCTGAATCAATCGTGATTCCTTGTATTTGTGTCGCTGTTTGCGCGTTTCCGGCTGCTCTCGTGATTAATCTGGTAGCTGGCCTATTGGCAGATATGGGACGATTCTCCCATTTCTCAATGATTATCTTTCTTGCTCTTCGGCCAATTAAGAAAAGCAGAACAATCTTCACGTCTCCTCCAGAGTCCTTGAGCCAAAAATCTGCATCTAGTCGGAGTTTCCGTAGTGATTCAGACCATCCGGCCTGGAAGACAATGGTTGGCCAATCTGCATCGCGTGGTCGCGTACTCAGAGGCTTAAAAGCTGAGTCTCCCTCTTTAGACACACGAGGAGTCTTGAATTTTGTTCCGCCAATATCGTCAAATTCATCTTCCAATCCCATCATCGCTGCTCTAATGGTCAATTTTTGGCTGAATTTTCTGTGTGATCTTTCATGTTTGGCCATGGATACTTTGAGTATCAAAATGTTCCAATCCACATAATGAGTCATTCGTACGCCTCGGCCTATTTTACCGTTCTCACGCGCACGTTCGATTTTGAGAAGGTCGTCCGTTGTGACGAGGCGAAAGATCAGATATGGACTCGCTTCGCTGGCTTCTACCTTCTCCCTGTATGAACTGATAGCCTCTTGCATATTCTTGATCGTTGTGAATGTCCAAACTGGAACACCTTCCAATCCTTGTGAGGCCTTGGAAAATGTAGGCATAGTCGTATTAGTAGGACCCATATTGGCCGATACTGATAACGCCGCGGAGGAGGTGGTGGTGGTGGTAGCGGTAGTGGTGGTGGGAGGACGGCGATGGAAGCTGGAGCTGACTTCACCCGTGTGAGCTGGCAACATAAGTAGCCATGATTGTTGATGACTCTGCCTTTTGAAATTCTACTGTGTGCGGTGCGAAGAGATTCTAAATCACGCCAAGCCTCTTTATCAGGTTTGCCCTATGTTCCAACAATTCACTGTTCCCTAGCTAGGCAGATGTTTTGCATCGACTTATTAGGTTGCCATGCCGGGGCTATGTTGGCCCTGCTGTCAGAATGGGCCACCACACGGAGCGGCTCACGGGGCCGCTACAACGGATCGCGTAATTCATAGGTACATTGTCCACCACGTCCGATTGCAAGCCTGCGTTAGCTAGGAACCGGCAATACCTTAATACAGCGAATCGTTCAACGGCGTTTGCTCATTGACTTGTCTGACCAGGACCTGAATCTGCTAGTATGTGGCGTTTAGAAAGCTGACGCTTGCAATCGGACGTTGGACAGAGTACACTGATACGAACAGAAGTTAAATTGCTCGACTACAACAATATCATCTTCCTCCAGTCGTCCAAGATGACATCTCCGGTTTCTTCGGCCTCTGCTGACCTCCTCATCGCAAGAACCTACCTTTACCACCTGCGAATCCCCTCGTTATGTCTTACTGCGCCCTCGCCGGACGGGAGGAAATCCTCTTAGAAGAATCCACCTTCGTGGTCGATATACCCTAAGCGGGAACAAGTCCTCAACTCGCCTCCTTCCAAGCCTCCTTCAAAGCCTCCTTCAGACGCGCTTCGCGCTGACGCGGGTAATGTCGGGTCCATTTTGGCCGCGCTCTGTCTAGCATGCAGCGTGCTAACGGGAAACCACGTGTGCTAATTTGCGACGGCTTCGGAACGCACGAAACCCTCGAAGTGTTGGAGTATTGTTTTGAAAACAACATCATTCTATGTCGTCTCCCCTCTCACACCTCCCGCAAGCTCCAGCCATCCGACGTTGCAGCATTTGCTCCATTGAAGGCAGCCTATCGCGATCAAGTCGACAGACTAGAACGAGCAGGTACAAACACAATAGGCAAGGAACATTTCACCTCTCTTTACAGTCATGCAAGAGAAAGGGCGTTCACGAAGAAGAACGTTCTAGCAGGATGGGCTAAGTGTGGTTTGGAGCCGTTCGACCCACAGAGAGTGCTCAAAGATATCCCGAAGCCTCCCGCTGAACTAAGCATTCCGAAAGTCGATGAGGTGAAGGTGAGGTCTTGTCCGCAAGACGATATACTGTAAACGCCAGTGACGCCAGTGTCAGCAGAGGCTCTTATGTCGCTGCAAAATTTCATAATCAAAAAGCATACTCACGCGCTTGACGAGACTAGCAAACAGAGCCTAGCGAGGCACCTACAGAAGCCTACCAAAGCAGGCCAAACATCCTTTGCCAAGGGCGTCCCCCAGCAGCACCAAATTCGATTCTTAATCAGAGCGAACGACGAATCCAAAGTTCGACGATCGACCACGCCGGTGGTACTGGGAAAGGCGAAGGTCATGAGCTACGAGGATCCGGAGGAAGCACGAGCGAAGCACGCTGAGAAGGAAGCCGCCAAAGAATCCAAGGGCAAGGGAAAACACGGCCGGAAGCGCAAGCGTGCTACGACAGAGCCAGATGCACCAGAGCCAAAGGCCAAGGCGGCGCAGATGAGCGATGCGCCAGAGCCATGGAAGGTCCCAGTGGCGCGGATGAGCGAAGCGCAGGTTGCAGAAGATGAGATTGCCGCACGAGGGATGGAGAATCTTCAGCGGAGATCGGTTTGAGGCAGGCTCGCGCGGGCTTCGTGACCTGTTGCTGTACAGTAATTAGTGAGAGTTGGTCTTCATGTTCAGGGTTGGGTAAACAACATGATTGTTATCAAACCAAACAAAAATTCAGTGCGCTCAGAGAGTCAAAAGTCGCGAACCCGAAATCACCGATCCCAGACTGGAGGCCGCCACCGCGGTGAAACAAAACACCGATTGGGACCAGCCGCACACTGTTACAGTAGCTTGCAAAGCTGGTGTCACCTTTTGCATGCACATCAATTCTCCTGCCTTGGCTATTCTGCGGAGTTCGAGCGGTCACGCAGGCTTGGCAATCATCTGCCCACACAACTGAGTTTTATTCCGTCTGACCAGGATAATCAAACGCTCCTGCCCTTCAGCCACACCTCCAGCCAAGGCGCCAGCGTCGCTTTGCTCTGCCTCCCATTTCGCCAACGAATCTGAGCAAGAAATGAAATGGGGATGGTCAGCCCCATGGAACCTCTCCTGGACAGGTAGCTGCATCCTAATTATATGATAGTCACCTGCACCCTCGGGTCCTCGCGGGAGATAGATCCCCAAGACTCGTTTAGGTAAACTTTTTCCGCCATTTCAACGAGCATCACCGGATCCATTTGATTACCATGGTCTTCGGCCTTGTCTTCAGTCTTTCCTTCAGCCTCGGGTTTGAACTGCCGAACAAACGAGGCGACACCGATCCTCACATTGTCGGCCACCGTTTGGCGTACACAATTCTCGGGCCGCCGTCGGGTCTTGACCAGCCTCCGAACGTCTTCGCTTGTCACGATGAAACCGATATCCGCATCTCCCTCCGGCGCGCAGTCTTCTCCCGGGGCGATGACCGGGCCATGGCGCGGTCGAAGTATGAGTGCATTTCCCGGGTCAAGGAACAAGGCATAGCTGGGGTACAACATTGGTTCGTTCGGCATATCGAGGAACAGAGCTCCAGCCGAATACTCGCGCTCATCGTCTTCACTGAATCGGATCTCCACTGGAATGCCGTGTCGTTTCCACTCATTTTTTTTTGGCTGATGAGGGAAAATCTCAAATACAGGGCCCTGCCCATACTTGTGTGAGTAGCAGCATGACGTGTTGTAAATTGATCATGTGTACAAGCTCACCTCGATCACGAGCCTGCCATCTTTGACTCTACCGTAAGGGTCGATACCACTCGGTGTAGTCTCGCATTCCACAAAACGGGCCACCAAGTCTTTGTAGGCCAGTGCAATGAACCGCACAGGGGCGTCTATGGAAGCCCAGGACCAGGATGGCGCTCGGTACTCGGTCGGCTTCCTCGCCTTCCTGATCACCTCTCTTTTTAATGGAACGGCATTGTGGAAGGTCTCCTCCTGGACACGCACGCGCCAGAAAAGGTCTTCGTAGATGTGAGAGGCCCAGAGTCCGGCAAAATACCGATCGCCTGTTCCCTCAGCAACGATTTTGGCCAAACCCGACAGAGCCGGTAACTTGTCGAGCGGCACGGTAAATTCGCGCTTAGAGTAGTCTTGAACGAGGCCAATCCAGCCGCCTCGCCACCGAATGCCTTCTGCAGAATCAGTTTCGACTGTAAAGTTTACTCCCTCATGTAGGGCGCCGTGCTGCTCATGTCTGATCCTCTGGGTGTATAAAAGCGTCTGAAGACTAAAGAATTCATTCCCAAAACAAAAACCGTCTTCGGATTGTATCATCGAGTCGCATTCAAAGTAGATTTGGTCTCTGGCGTAGTGTATAACCCTCGAAGGCAATAGTCGCTCCTGCAAGGTCCAACCTAGGCGAATCTTCCGTTAGTGGACAGAGCCCGATGGCGAGACATATATCCATACCTCTAGAGCTCAGGGGCTCATCTGCAATCGGATCGAACCTCTTCCCAAAGGCACCTATCGTGGAAATCTGGGGTCTACCACTAGCAGATCCTGGCAGCCATTCTTTCATCAGATGTAGCTTTTTGGCCGTGCCGTCTGGGCCGATTACCTGGAACGAGCAGGTGTCCGATCCTGGTGCCTGGATTTTCGTCTTGTAACCAAGGGATATCGAGGCACATGATTTGTACGAGCATTCATTGTTGCGTTTTGGGAAACAGCCGCTGGCACTATCTGTACTGGCCGCAGCGGATATAGTGACGTAGGAGTTCAGGTATAGGTCTCCCATTGCTGCGACCTCCCTTTCCCAATCTAGGGGGTCGTCTTGGATGATGCAAAGGCTGTCTAGAGATGATGTGTTATCAGTAGTCACACGCTTGTAGAGTTTTTTAAGTAGAAAAGTAATATCATACCTATCCAGAGGTACTTGATACCCAGCTTTTTGGTGATGTTTATGGCATCCTGGAATGTCTTCGGGAGGCGAGACATGGTAATTCCATCTTTGAGACCACCCACAGTAGACTCGATTGCCGTCAGCGGCCGAGACTTACCCCAGCAATGACTGAGCGCAATATACTGGCCCTTCTCCCCGCGCATCTCCACAAGCTTAACAGAGTGATCCGAGAGCGACACATCGAGGACCCTGCTGGGTAACGCCGGATTCAGGGGCGGAGACGGACACCTGTGGGTACCCTGACACTCCTTTATCCATCTCGAAACGCAACGGAACGCACGGTCGGAGTTTGACTTTACTTCCCGCATACGACGCGATACCTGAGGCAGGGGATTATCTGCTTCGTTTTAACAAAATAGTATTCATAGTGGCGGAAAAATGGGGGAAACTTGCCACTCTCAACGCAGACCGCCAGAGCACTACCCCGGATGAGAATGTCCCCTCCGGGGTTATTGATAGAATCAAACATGTAGCCAGAGCCGCCAAAACGAGCGCCAACGCCTACGTACTGCTTATCGGTACTAATGGAGCCATCGGGTCCATGGCGCGCCCACCAGTTTCCATACAGCCAAACACCGTAGCCCCGAGGTATCTCCTTCGTCAACTCGGCCAACTCGAGAAGGGCATCCTCCACTGGCTCCTCGTCAGTCCGTTCGGTCATGCCGATGATTTGTAGCATGACGGCCTTGCTAAATTCATACGTGCCCAAGACCTTCTCCTTCATCGGTGTGAAATAGCCACCCTGCTGACTGCCGCAAACGTCTGACTCCTTGTATGGCATGCATGGTCCCAGCACTTTCACATAGGTAGCCTTGCGCATGGCGTTGCTGGACGGAGTTTCCAGCGTGGAAACAGTTTCGAATCTCCTCCAATGGTACGTCCCGCTTGGAGCCTCCAAGGATCGACGATAATTAGAGACGGCTGCGTGGAGGATAAAGCTGCACATGATGCACGTCCGAGTGGAGGCGAGAAGGGCCTCGAGCGACGCATGATGCGGGTATCCTGGCAGATCTTCAGCCTGTAGGGTGAGCCAGGGGACGTCCGTACAGGCTCTGCAGGCAGTTTGGATAGACCCTGAGGCGCTGTGAGTTGCCACCGAAGCTGATGCAGTCGCCTGCTGGGGCGAGGTTTCTGGCTCGGAATCGGTGTCTATGTTGTCCCATTTCGAGTAGTCAATAGGCGCCATGGAGGGTAGTGTGCTACTACGAGTTGAGGGAGAATTAGTTTTATAACTATCCGATGGTTAGGAATGAAGAAATAAGGATTTTCACGAAGATCGAACGACATACAAATCGTTTCTTGGCATTGTTAGAATGCCAAGATTGCTGCTGCTCTGGGACAAAATGTGCCAACTCCTGCAAAATAGCCAAGCTAGTGCTGCCAAGGGCTGGCAGCGGATGATTGGCCAGGCATAGTGCAAAGGGTCCTTGTATGGCAAGGGTTTGAAAGAATTGATGCGTATGCAAAACGTGACACCAGTTTTGCAAGCTACTGTAGTTTGCTGTTGTGACGAGGATGGGAGTGAGAAGCAGCCTCCACACAACCTCAGGCAGTAACAGGCGACAAGAAATGATGATCTGCGCCACAGTGGCGGGGGAAGGGCTAATCTGCAAGTACGATGGCGTCAAAACACACCACGCCACGTCGACCGACCCCTCGTTCACGCGGCGAAACTCTCGGATTACATGTCCAGGAGGGCAGAGTCTTCAAGGCTTGGAGTCATCCTCTTTCTTGATAGAACTTTCGCTAGCACTCCGAACTTCGAAGAGACTCCTACAGTCGCAATTGAGCAAGGGCGAGTAGCTGAAGCGGCCATCGATGGCGCCAACGAAGCGATCGACAGCATGACGAACACCGCGGTAGTTCTGGTTGGAGACTGGTTTCCTGGAGGAGGAATGGCTGCAGAACAGTGACAAATGGACCATATCTTTATAGACTTGCGAGGGAGAGAGTTCAGAGGTCTAAAGTGTAAATTCGTCCCGTGACGGCGTGCGTCCCGCGTCGTAGGGAGAGACGTTACAGCGGTTACACGTGGCGGGAAGAATTACCCACGGAAGAATGTACTTCATTGGTCGTCGTTATACTGCAAGCTTCAAGAGCATTCCGCCACACCTCATAGCCCAACCGTTAGTGCGCTTCATACGGACGCCGACAGCCCTAGGTCCAACTCGACCGAGGTCGAGCCTACGCCGAAAAGACTCTACGGTTCCTATAGTCGAACGGCCCGAAATCTCGCCAGAGACAACCACAGTCACCCTTGAGAACATGCGCCGTGAGGAGGACAATAACAGCGACGACGGTAATGCTCCTTCATTATGTCGGTGGTCGGCGGCGGTGGCGATCTCGGGGCAGAAGAAGGGAGGTCTTTTGTTCGCCATGGACTCCAGGAGAATGACATGCTTTCTGTGGAGACGAGTCAGCTGCAGGGAGCCGACCAGGTCGAGCTTATCGTCAACATCAACAGAGCGGCCAGGCCAAGCTTGCCGTCAACATCAACGGTTCTAACGAGGTTCCTGTCTCGATCGCTCAATATGTTCCGACCAGACTCTCGCCCTAACCACCGTTTTGGCCTCGAGCTTGCTTGACCCGGGGTAGCATGGTCTATCGAGAGTTGACATGTCGAAATTCAAGACAGTGAAGGCCCTTGACAAACGATCAGGTCCCGAGTACAAGTGCGCGCGCGAGCGAGTCTGGGTGGCTGGACTGTTGGTGGGAAAGGCGCAGATAGGACGCGATCACATCCGGACTTAGGAGAAAGGACTCATACGTGCGCGACGCGTTGGGATACTGAAGTGGGGAAAGCGAACCAGAAGAAATGGAGGCGTCTTAAGCTGGTAATTTACAATCTGTTTCGTGCATGTACAGGTTCTCGTCTGTCCAGCTACACTCTGGAGAAGTAATTCCTATTTATAGACGTTGAAGAGAACAAGTCAATCTTAGCAATCGTGGTGAAAGTTCGCTGACGGCCAAAGATCTTCTAATTTTAGCATTCTGCTGACGCCCAGTTCCTTTCGTGCTCCTTCCACCATCATAGCTCTGCGTCAATTCCTCCTCTGTCAACGTCGGCCCGGGCCTATGCAGACCTCTTTGGTCTGATCTTATTGCTATTAACCACTTCCCGGCGTGGTGAAGTTCCCTGCGTGATGGAATCTGGTCACCGTACTTCGCAGTTTAAGGCTCCACATCCTCCCTCTACCGCGGTGATTGACAGGTAAAGTCTTCTTCAATAATCCTGAGGCATTTCTCTCCTCTATGGTACTATTGTTATTGAAAGTTACAGCGAGCGTGGGTTGTTTTACGCTCGATCCTTTTGACCCAAGCATGGGCGTCAATTCAGAAGTTGCTTCGAGACATGACCACATATGGTCCGGTATGGTATCTGACGCTTAATACTTGTGACGGACGCATATATACCTTGTCTCGATGACCAAAATCTAATCCGTAGAACTTTCCACGACCAATGGAGCTGGTTTAGTGATCTTAGAGTCGGCATTCTTGTCCAGCAGCAGCTGCACCACCTCGTGGCCCCAATATGAACCTCTTGATGCCGCATGGAGTGCGTTGCCGTACTTTCCACCTTGCGCATTCACGTCAGCGTCCTTATCCAACAGCAGCTGCACGATCTTCTTGTGGCCTCCATATGATGCCGCCTGGAGTGCATTACCGTACTCTCCGCCTTGCGCATTCACGTCGGCATTCTTGTCCAGCAGTAGCTGCACCACCTTCTCGTGGCCTCCGGATGATGCCGCCTGGAGTGCATTACCATAGTACCCACCTTGCACATTCACATCGGCATTCTTGTCGAGCAGCAGCTGCACCACCTCGTGGCCCCGATATGACGCCGCCGCCGCCTGGAGTGCATTGCCGTAGTATCCACCCTGCGCGTTGACGTTGGCATTCTTGTCTAGCAGCAGCTGCACCACCTTCTCATGACCTCCAGATGATGCCGCCTGGAGTGCATTACCATAGTACCCACCTTGCACATTCACATCGGCATTCTTGTCGAGCAGCAGCTGCACCACCTCGTGGCCCCGATATGACGCCG